>Ga0134128_10000909_pt1 | contig 40162 bp, 25 predicted proteins | sample KB31754_FD_96462 | JGI IMG/M metagenome (GOLD analysis project Ga0134128, IMG submission 96462) | Terrestrial soil microbial communities with excess Nitrogen fertilizer from Kellogg Biological Station, Michigan, USA - KB3-175-4 | ecosystem: Environmental > Terrestrial > Soil > Unclassified ...
GAAAACGAAAATGGCGGTGTTTGCTACGGTAATAAGGTAGTGAAATGGCTCGGCACCCAGCGGGCGACCCTCAAACAAGCAGTTTCATCTCACGGATGGCGTCTCCAGCACCACTGAGGTCCGCGAGTCGCATCTCGGAATACTTGCGAGACAAAATCACGCCTGGAGCACCAGCTCGGAAAGCCGCCAGAACTGCTTCCTTAACGCTTTGCGGCGTGGATTTGCTGTTATTGGCCTCGGTGGGAATGTCAATATCGATGCCCGGCCAAATCAACGTTTTGGTTCCAGCAACACCCTCGAGCGCGCGTTTCGTCTCGCGATACACATAGTCAGGGGAAAGCCCGGTGTGAGGAATCTGGTCGTAACTGCGCTCTCTGAAGCCCATCAGCGCATAGTTGAGATCGATTAGACTCGGCTTCGACAGATCTCCATAGAGCGTGGAGCCAATGTTGTTCGCGTAGAGGGCCATTCGCTCGCCCCCACAATTGTTGTACATAACAATCTTGATGAAATCCGAATAATTCGACAGCTCATGCAGGTCTTGTTCCGCGCGGTAGATCGGATTAAACGAATTGTTGTGCCAAATGTGCCAACCAACCGGAACCGCCGGTCGCGCCGTCTTGATCGTCTGGTAAATTGCGGCGTAAGTCTCGCGAAGGCTGTCGGTCCAGAGCATTTCCCAGGCAGCTAGTTCGGGATACCGTAACAAGAGTCGCCAAAATTGAACGTAGTAGCCGTCGACCGGACGTATGCCTCTCCGTGCCGATCGAACGAATTTTTCCAACTCCAGAAATCCTTGCTTGGCGCGTTCCGCATTGATGCCGCGCTCCTTGGCTTTGCTCTGACAAAACCCGCAGAAGCATGTAACGTTGCCAGGATCGACTGGCGGTACGTCGTGGGTCGCTCCCAAGGCGTCCGATAGCGCACCTTGCCGCTCAGATCCCCACATGATTCCGTCGATATCATAGGAGCGGGCGTAGTCCTCGACTAACCCTGTCAGGAAATTCCGGTAGTCCGGATTATTGACACACAGCGTCTCGGCATTGCGCCCATATAGATCTCGTTCTTGAAGTTTCGCAACGTTCGGCAAATCAGAGCGAAACACGTCCTCAAGCCAGCAGATCACCTTCATGCCGCGCTTCTTGGCGGCAGGGAGCACTTCGGCAAGGATATCTAAGTCGCCGTGGTCGGGCGCGCGGGTGTCTTTGAGAACCGTATTCTTGTAATACTGGGGATGAGGAGTGGCAAAGTTCCCGCCATGAAAATTGAGATCGTACTCCTGCTTGCCGTGATCGGGCAGAGGCTGTCCTGGAATCTGTCTTCCGGCAATACCTCGACCGTAGGTGAATACCGCAAGAAAGATAGTATTCACAAGGGCACGTTCCTGAAGCACATCCAGAACCTTTTCGGTGCCTTCATCCACAAACGAAACTGCTCCGGCTTGAATGCCGATCATTTTGGGCGAGGTAGACGTTTGTCCGGAAGTTGGCATCGCCAAGGCAGCTCCGGCTCCCGCGGTGATCTTTAAGAATTCTCGGCGATTTACGTCCGGTTTCAACATGGCATACTCCTACGTTGCGGGGTGGGGAACAGGTTCACCCATGCGTTGGGCAAATGCAACAAAACGATATAAATAGTAACGGTTCGACGGTAAGTTAGCGAGCTGTTCGACTAGCGGCGGGGCGGCTCGATTGGCAGAGCGGACTCAGATTCTGCGCTTGCGCCTTTCGTTGCATGAAGTCACTGCTCGATTCCCACCTGGCGGGATGTGTTCGTGGCCCTGCACGGTTAAGCTCACGGCGAATTGCAATTGGACGTGGAGGTTGCCTTTGATCTGTGAGGCCTGTCGGCGAACATCTGGCCAAGCGGCTGCGATGAAAGCCTCTAAGCTAGAGCCAGGCGAGATGGGTACGACGTGAAAGTCAATCTTCACATTCGGAAACTGGTAAGGAATGCGGTCCTCGAGCTCGTAAAGAGCGTACCGCGCGCTGCGATCGTGATCTCTGATGCCGACCCACACTGAAAGCGCAGAGCCTCTGCGCAAGAAGTGAGTAGACCTGACCGATCGGAGCTCCGCCAAACGTCCTCTGAGCTCGGTTATCAGCTTATCTTCCTCACAACCTGCAGATGTATGTCTCATTGATTCCACAATCGCAGATCTTCTTGCACCGAATCTCGACTGGTAGCGATGCGAACCCAGGGCGGGCCTTCACTTGGTCCCGATGAGATTGAGGAATATACCCTCGTGGTTGTACTTCAAGTCAGTCAGGTCGTCGGAGAAGTCGGTGAAATTGTAGCCGACACCAGCCTTCAAATTCTTGCCGATGTGATGATAGATGGCTGTAAGTGCGCCACGGCGGCGTTGGCTGACATTGGGGAGTTCAAGGGTTCGCACCTCGGCCAAGCAGTCCCATTGTCGGAGGAACCGCCAGTCCAGGTGTAACACCGCCAGCCGCGCTGGGTTGTCGAAGAAATTTGGATGGACACGATCCAGACTTTCCTGTCCCAGGCGGTAGGCGTATTTTCCTCCGACCGACCAATTCGCCGTGAGATCGTAGGTCAGATCGAGCGCTGCGATGTGGCTCTTCTGAAGGAACTGGGATGCGATGTTCTGAAATCCCAGTTGATCAGAGGTCGGAACATTGTAGAAGTACGTGTACTTGGCGAGAGCGTTCAGGCGGTCGTTCCGCACCGGACGGTAGGCGTAGCCGACCACGGCCTCCGTGTAGCCACCAGCATAAAACTCACCGAGCGAGCTATCACTGACCGAGTGGTCGAGCTTGCCGATTACGCGCCAGTCTGGAGTCAGTTGGAACTTGAAGTTGTTACGGAACAGCCACAGACTCCTTTGAGTATGCGTCCGATCGAGTTGTTCCGCGTCGTCCCGGCGGTACTCGATCCCGCTCGAGAACTGCATCTTGTCGAAGCCGTAACCCAAGCGGATCCCCCCGGCCTTGCGATCGGTGTCGGCGCCGGTAAGCGAATCGCGCAGCGTGCCGAACTCCGCGCTGCCGCTGAAATTCCATCGCTCATCCGCCGTGAGAGTGATTCCGGTGGCGTGCGTGAGGCCGCCTAGCGACCCGCCATTCTGATAACGCTCCTCGACGTAAACGCTGGAGCTATCGGAGAGACGTGTCTTCGCGCCCGAGACAAGGTTGCCCTGGCTGCCTCGGAGAAGCTGGCCGTCGTCCGTCCGCTCGTTTTCGAGCGAATAGTTCAAGTAAAGATTGGTGCGCTCGGAATAGAGGTAGCTAGTGCCTACCTTCCCGCCGGGCCCGAGGTCCCCGTCGGAAGCTTCCCCCTCGACCCGAAAGCGCTTCGTCAAACGATACGAACCGCCTGCGCCGATGCGACTGTTGTCTGGACGGCCTCCGCTTGCGGCGACCGTATCCTGGACGAAGGCATAAGCGCGCCAGGAGTCGCTGGGATCGAACTTTACCTGCGCGATCGCGTCGGTGCGCTCTCCCTGCTCCTGCGTCAGAGGAACGAGCGGCGAACTGTCCTTGCGCAGGTCGTTGCGTACGCCGGTGCTGACGCTCCATTTCTCGGTCAGCTTATAGCCCGCATCCAATTCGATGGCCCGGGTCTCGAGCCCTTGGTCTTGGGTCTTCTGATCTGCCTTGGCAGCAAAGCTCAGGCGGCTGGTCACCGGCATCTTGAACGTGCCGCCATATTGCTCGGTGTCCTTGATCGTCGCCAACCCTAGTGCCGAATAGCCGGCGTCTAGGTTCTGCGTGTAGAAGGTGAATCGACCGTTGTGACCCTCGAAGAAATCCCCGAGTCCAACGCTCAGGTCGGCGCGATATGCGTCCGCCTTCTTCCCGGTGAACGACAGGTCGTCAGCGCTCTGGAACCCGAATCCGCCGTCATCCGATCGCAGGGAAGAGGAGAGAAGACCAGTGCTGCGGCCCGTCTGCACCTTGAACCAGGACTCGGTGCTCTTCCGAAAAGTCAAGTCTGCGGCGCCGAGGTTGCTGGCGGCGTCGCCCTGGTTGGAATTGGCTGTCAGGCCGAGCCGCACGTGGTCATTAACCCAGTAATCACCCTGTCCCCCAACGGCCACTTCGTCCAGCTGATCGAAGCCAGGCGTGTACTCGTAACGCACCACCAGATATGCCTCGTCACCGCTCAAGCCGCTGCTGCGCACGAGCAAGTTGTCGGTAGCGGTCGAAGAGAGCGGCGCCGAAAGCAGCAGCCGGCCCTGCAGGTAGTCGATGTCGTAGTCCACATTAGGCCGCAGGTTGACCACCCCAGTGACAATGCTGGAGGCCTTGTCGCGGATTTCGATACGTACGCTCTCGGAGCCCGTCAGAATGTCCTGATGGCGCAGGAAGTAGAGTGACCCGCCCGTTCCGCGGAATTCCTCATAGCTTGGTGTCGTTCCCGGTTCGGCAGCGAAACCGTCCAGCGCGATCCGTCGCTCGCCGAAGCTGGTGGTGAGTTCGGAGCCGTAGTGCGCATTGGCTCCGTACAGACCGCGGTCGACTTGAGCCAGTTCGTTATCTCGGTAACCGACTTTAAAATTGCCCCACATGCCGTAATCCTGGCCACGGCTCGCTTTGACAAAGAACTTGCCCATGGTCGGCGCCATTTCCTCCACCACGCCATCGTCGCCGAAAGACGGGAAATAATAGTCGGGGTCGATCCGCCGGAATAACGAATCGGGCGACTTGTCGAGGAAATTGCTGAATAGGTCTTTCACCGGGCCTTCGCGGGTATCGGCGCTCGCCGTCAAATGCCAGTTCTGACGCACCTTGCCGTTCACGAAGAATGCCAGTCTTCCATCCAATGAAGAATCGTACGGCTGCGAGGCATTCTCGCCTTGCAGCAGTTTTGCCGGTCCGCTCGAACTGTTCTTGGACACCGTCAGGTCAGCAACACCGACATAGAACAGGTCGTTGCGCTTGAATTCCAGATCGCGAAGATACAATGAGCCGTTGCCCGCATCGTCGAGAACCGCGACTTCGACAGTATGTGTGCCTGTCGGAAGGATCTCTTCCGCGGCAAAGTTGCCCTGCGAGTCGACGGGAATCTGATGTCCAGCTACCCAAACAGTGTGGCCCGCCGGTATGCCGTTGCCCTGCACCTTGACCGTGCCGCTGCCGAGCGGTATCTGCTGGCGCACCAGGTCATTCTGGCCGTAAGCTGCCAGCAGCTCGCGCTGCGACGGCTCCTCAGACTTTGCGACATCTTTGGGCGCTTGCTCCCGGTAGAGTCGCAGCGGCCGCGCATCGGTTTCGTCGAAATTACCCTTCGAGTCGTAGGCGCGCAGAAGATATTTGAGTTCGCGGGCAGGGCTCGGGAGAATATCTTTTCCCGGCTGCCATTCCGCAAGACCTGCGTCGTCGACGGCGACGATCCTGATCGGCGCGGCCTGTAAGGACTGCTCCTGATCGAATATTCGGATTTCAGCACGCTTGATGAAGCTTGCATAGTTGCTGTACATCCGGAAGTGCACCATCGATCCGTCAGGACTGTTGTCGCTTACCGCCACGGCAACTGGATTCGCCGCAACCCCGAGTCGTCGCCGCGCCTCGAGATTATCGAAGTGGAAGTGTATGTTGGCGTTGTCGAGCGCGACGTCAGTGCAGCGCTGGACATCGGAGGAGCTGCGCCCTGGATCATCGATCGGCTTGCCGTCGACGGTGATATGCATCACATTCAGCTCGTACGGACTCTTCGGGCGAAGCTCCTGGGTGACCCGCGTGATATCGACGCCCTCGTAGTTGTCCAACGGTAACTGCTCGTCGTACACGACCTGAACGCGCACGAACGACTCTTCGCCTTGGACAAAGCCCGTGTTCACGACATCATCGGACTGGACGTAGCCACGTCCCTCGTGCTCGGCTCGAGCGCCCGACAAAAGAGAATCTTGCATCAGGGTGTCCATGGCGCGACGGGCCCGGGCCGCAGAAAGTCCGATGTCATCGCCGTATACAGACGCTGTGCGACGGTCGAGTCGCTCGTTCTTCGTATAGCCGACAAACCGCAGTCGCGGGTTTGGTCGATCTGCGATATCGGTCAGGGCTCGATGCAGGCTCGCCGCGTAGCCGGCTGGAATAATCGGCTGTCCGTTCGCGAGCTCAAGGGGCGGAATGCTGCCCCATGGGGGATCGTAAACCCTAGTCACTTTCTCCTCGACATCGTTCGGGCACAATTGCGGCTCCTCCGACAACTCCTGGAGAGGATCGTCGTACCAGAATTCCACCTCGATGCGGCGATTCAACGCACGTCCCTGTGCCGTGTCGTTCGAGGCAACGGGGTGGGACGCCCCACGACCGTCGCTTTCTATTGCCGACGCGGGCAATCCCAGCGCTTGCTGCATGGCCAAGGCGACGCGTTTCGCGCTTGCTTTAGACAACGCTATCTGGCTTCCGTAAATGCTCTCGTCGCGGCCGGTCAGTGGGGTGTCATCGCTGTAGCCGATGAACCGGACGGTCACACCATGCTTGTTTCGCAAGTTCTCGAGTGCTTCCCGTACTTGTCTTGTGAAGACGTCGGAAATCGAAGCGTTCTCGTCCTCGTACCGCAGTGGCAGGACGAGGTTTTTCACGCGCGTCCGTGGCGTTTGCCCTTCCTTGTATCGCATTTTGCAGACGGTCTCCACACGGCAGACCTTGATGCGCTTGACATCATCGGCCGGCTTCGGGTCGTGCGACCATTCCTGGAAGGTCTGGTCGCTGGACAGATGCCGCTCCACCGGCTCACCCGGCTTCACCATGTTGATCTGACCGATAGCCGAAGGAACGGCCATGATCAGGGACACAACAATCAGCAGTAGATGGCGTTGCATGCTCATGCCGTTCACCTGCTCTCCGGTAAATGCACGTCGAGCCGCTTCGCCGGCGCGCCAAGCCGCCAGAAAACCTCAGGCTCAATGGACAATACATAGCTGTCTTTGCCCGCATGCCATTCGTCGGCCAACTGCCGCTTGAGCGCTTGCACGCGCCGATCGACTAAGGCCGCATCCTCAGTATCTGCAACGTAGGACAGGCGCAGCATCGATGGCGCTTTGCGCAGTTCCTCGAGGAGGAGGTTGAGACGTGGTCGCCACTGGGGCCGGATCTCCGTTTTACCGGGCTCGAAAGCCGCATCGGACAGGTCAATGGCGACCACCCGGTAAATTGAGGCTCCGAAATCAAATTTCAGGGCCTTGCCGCGCGTGGCCCGCTTGATCTGCACCTGGTCTGTCGACAGCCGATAACCGGTAGGTAGGGTCCGGTCGTCGAGCTTCAGCACGAAATTGCTGCCACGATCTTCATTCGGCGTGACCGCGCAGGTGATGTGGAAACGGCCGTAGGGGTCCGTCAGAGCTGCCAGACCTTGTGCCGTCACGACCCGCACGCCGGCCAAGCCTTTCTCGCCGGAATCCTGCTGGCCGTTTCGATTCACGTCATCGAAGACTTTGCCAATTACGTCTGTACAGTCGAAGGTCTGATCCGGAACGACACGAACGGTTGCCGTTGCCTCGCCCGACAGGGCCTTGCCGGTCGCGCCTTCAGTGACTTGGGCGCGATTGACGAACTCCCCTTCTCCGACACCAGCGCCGACGGCGAGCAACAGAACGATCGTGCGGTGATCGGAGTTGCCAAAGCTGAGACCCTTCCACACCAGTTGCCGGCCGGACAGCGTGGGCTCTGCGGGTCCACCATCTAGGCGCGCGGACCCTGGGACGTAGCGGAAGCCGGCTGGAAAGGTATCGACAATCTGCACCCCCTGCATGGATGCTCCCAGGACGTTGTTGACGGTGATGGTGTACGGGACCAGCTGACCGCGAGTGACGTAGCGCAAGGGCGTGGTCTTGGTGATCGAAAACGTGCCCGCGAGTTGCGGGTCAAGCGGGATGTGGTTGTTGTAGATCTGGCTCGATCCGGGCACGGCAATGCCGTCGAGTGTGAGATTCAGGAAGTAGCGTGTCCCGGTACTCGCGCCGGGCACGGAGGCTGGCGGCGCGAACTCTGATTGTTGTGCTTCGCAATAAGGTATGGCTGGAAGTGCATCGAAGGCGGATCCTGCGCACGCCGGCACGGAGAAGGGAGCGCTCGCCGCATCCGAAGTGGCGGGAATGAGTTTCGACTCACCTGCCACGTAACTCGACGTCGGCGCGGTTACCTCAATGAGATAGCTGCCGCCGCTAGAGCAGCCTGGATCCGAAAAATTGACGTCGAAGCGATAGTAGCCGCCCGTCTGAGTGATCTGGCCTTGTTGAGCTGGGTCGTCGAAACAGGCTGCCGGCAAGAGGGCGCGGCTACCGGCGCTCAGCATGTTCAGCCGCACGCCCGCAATCGGAGCGCGGGTCATTGAGTTGTAAACGACACCATTTGGGTTGATCGGTAAATTCAGATTCTGAAGGTTGCTGCCGGAGGGCACGGCGATGGCGGTGATGCGCTGTAGCCAGTTGGTAAAGGCCGAGTCGGCCTTGCCGAGCTTGGCAGTGTTTGAGCCCGCGCCCGGCGCGGTGAACTGCACCTCGTAGCGCTCCGTTGTCCCATCGGTGGGCGGCACGCTAGCGAATCGATAGACGCCATTCACATCCGTAACCACGGACTGCACCAGCACACCATTGCGATAGAGCCCAACTCTCCAACCCTGCAGCCGAGTTTCATTGAGGTCCGGTACCTTGTTGAGGTTGGCGTCGAGCCATGCAGTGCCGTTCAAACTGCCTGCTCCGGGAACTCCACCGACATCGATCGAGACACTGGCGCTCGCGGTTTGCGGCGGGTTGTTCCACGTTGCGACGGCGGTGTTGGTGAGAGTCGTGCCCGCGGGAAGTCCCGAAGCAATGTTCACCCGGAATCGCACGTCGATGGATTGTCCGGGCTGCAACGGTCCGTGGACAGCAGAGTAGTCGGCAGTGAGCAATGAACCCGCGATCGTCACACCTGACGTGGAGCCGTTCATGGTTGCGGTTGAATTTACAAACGTGAGGCGTCCCGCGCCGGCGGTGCTCAGATCATCTGTGATCACGACTGGAGAGACCGGGTTCGTCGAGACATTTGTCACGTGCACCAGATAGTCGAGCTGTCCGCCTGGCAAGGCTGCGCCGCCGCCCACGACGCTCACTTGCTTGGTGATGTTGAGCGCATTGACCACCACCGTGATGGTGTGCGCGTCCTGGAAATCGAGGATGGATGGCGTTCCGTCGGTCAGGGTGTGCGTATAGGTTTGTCGTGTGGAAATGCTGCTGTCGCCATTGGACCACTGGATGGCACCCGCTAGGTTCGTAAGCTGGGCTCCGGTTTGGCTGTTCGTGTCGAGCTGTGTCCGATAGCTGATGATGAGACGTTGACTCGAGCTGATCGTGGCGGCAGCGGTGAGCATCGTCAGTGTGAGCTCGCAGGTGGGTGCACCTGCATAGCTGATCGAAAAATCCGTGCCTGGGACCAGAGGTCCTTTGCCCGCAACCGGTGTGACGCCGTCCGCCTGGAAAACCTGCGCGCTGAGTATCTGTGGGGTCGTGGAGCACGTGCCGCCGCTATTGCCCTTGGGGAAGCGATCAAGAAGCGTGACATTCCATGCATCACCAGAGCCGGTATTCTGGACATCGAGCGCAAACTGCGCCCATTGCCCCAATGCCATGGTTGTCGGTCCGGTCTTCGTCATTACAAGATTGGGGGCGACGATAGTCATTGGCGGCGTGACTCCCCACTCGCCCGGCAGTGGTTGATAGAAAATGTCGTCGATGAGCCTGCCAAATTCCCACTTCGCGGTGTTAGAGAACTGCGTGCCGGGGGTGTTCGCCGGGTCATTCTTGAGGACAACGGTGATATCGATGACGATTTGCTGTCCAGCCGGGATTATCGGAAAGTTGCTGAAGGTGAGCACACCGCCGACGTTAGAGAATGAATGCGTGACCGGAGTACCGCTGCTTTTCCAGTACGCGGTGTGGCTTACGTAACTGAGCACCGCGCCGGTCGCATTCAGATCGTCCGTGACGACCACGCTGTGCAAGTCATTCGGCGACCCCTGGTTATTGATGACGGTGCCGGTTTGAGGGTCAAACAGAACCGGGATCGTGAGCTTGTAGGTGAAGGGCACACCGATCGCGGCGGTGGTCTGGCCAGCAGGGTTCTGTTTGTCGATCTTCTCTACCGGTATGAAGAGATTCTGGCAACTCGGTCTGAGTGTGGTAAACGAACCGTTGACGAACCAGATATGGTTACCGAGCACGGCGTTGCAGGCCATATTGCCGATGAAGTCGACGTTGTCGAAGATGACCAGCCATCTCTCGTTGTTGTTGCCCGGATTGGTAAAGAAGCTGATGTTGGTCGTCAGCGGGTTGGAAGCCGGAAAATTCCTGAAGGTGCAATTGCCGTCTATTTGGATCTGCGAGGGAGGAACAGGGTTGACGAAGCCGTCAATCATTCCGCCCATGGCGACGCAACTTTGCGCCCGCGCCGGGATGGCGCTCAGCAACACCAGCGCCAGGGGGAACAGCAGGATTTTGATCCACCTGCCGCGCGGCCTCACATTGTTGATGTCGTTAGAAATCATCTGCTCCCTCGTTCCACTCACAAAACGATTCGTCGTTATCGGGACCGAGGCAGCACGCTGTGCGCTGGATTTCGGCGGTCCCGCCGTCCTGGGGCTTGAGGCCCGTTAGACCGGTGACTTTGCGTCGCCATCTTTCAATGGCTTTGCCTTTTTCAAAATCGTCGGAATCTATTAATCAAATTTGCAGGTTCTGACAAACCTCCTGTTTGCTCCCATTCCAATTCCCCGACCGGTCTTATGCGGCCGGCAGGAAGTCGATCGGATAAACGATCGTCACGGTCTGCACCCCTTCTTTGGCGCCGAAATTGATTGCCCGGACGCGGTTCACCACCTGAGTGGCGAGATCGGGTGCATTCATATCAGTTGACTGCAGCGAGCACATCGACACGCTGCCGTCTGGCTCGATCGTCAGGCGGAGCACCATCTTGCCTTGCAAAGCGGGGTTGTTGCGCAGTTCCCGGTTGTAAAGCCGATAAAACGACGCCTTGTAGCGATCGAACACGATCTGGATTTCTTCGTCGGTGCGGGAAGGCCCCGGCCCGCCATGGGCCTTGGGTCGGTCGCCGCCGCCGCCGATCGAGGCGATTGTGCTGGTTGCGCGGGCTATCGAGATCCCGCCTCCGGCGCCGCCGCTACCATTGCCTCCGGCTCCGCCTCCTCCGCCGCCTCCTCTGCCGCCACCACCTCCCACGCTGTGGTTGAGAGATCCGACATCGATGCCGCCGCTGGATCCCGGCGTATTGGTCGCCAACATGGACTGTGACGACGGCCGGCCCGCATCATCGGCGGCACCGTATCGTGCATCGGCTCCTAGATGCGGAGCGATCTTGTCCTGCGCCAGGCTCGCGAGCTTGTCCTTGAATGCCAAGAGGCCGGCTTTTCCCACGTTGGGCTGGGGCTGAGGCGGTTGTGTTTCCGCTGAAAAACCTTCACGCGGACCTGATGGGAGTTCCGGTTTCCCAGGTCCATCCGGACCTTCCGGAGCATTGACCCTTGGTTTAGGTGCGGGTGCTGGCGTTCCGGGTGGAACCGCTGCTTTCCCTCCAGCAAGCGGGACTGCGCGCGCCGGAAGGGGAACCTCTGGTGGACGATAGAAGACGATGTCCACCTCTTTTTTCTTGGGGGGAGCACTGTGAAGCAGCAGTGATGCCGAAACGAGCATCACTAACCCCAGCACAAGGGCATGGAGCACTACGCTCTCCACCATGCTGCGGGTGGAGGGAGCCCCGGATTCTTTGAACATGTGCCTGCCGATTTCCATGGTTGTCACCAAAGCAGCCACCTCAGTTGCTCGTAATAAATTCGACTTGCAGATCCTCAACCCCCGATTTCGCGAGGTCGAGAATGCGCAGAACGCCTTCATAGTTCAGGCGGTCATCGGCGGCCAAAAAGAGCACGCGCTTTTCGGTCGGCCGGTTAGCCAGGATCGCTGCCACTCGCGCGGGCAATTCGGTCGCGGGAATCTTTTGATCAGCTAGGGTCACGCGACAATCCGCCGGAAGTCCTTCCCCAGTTGGAGGCCCTAGGATGTGACAGGCCGTGGGCTCAATGCTCAGAATCAGCCGCGATTCTTGCGCCTGCGCGGCCCCCGCGGAGCTTTTGGGGATGTCGACGTCGTAGCCGTGCATAAGCAGGGGAACCACGACCATGAAGATGATTAGCAGCACGAGCACCACGTCCACGAGCGGCGTGATATTAATCTCGGACTGCAGACTGGAGCCGGAATCGCCTGTGTTGAAATGCATGATGTCATTCCCCTCGGGTGCCAGCGGGCTTGGCGATCAAACCTACCCCGCGAAAACCCGACTGTTCGATCGCTGCCATGGCCTCCCGGACCTCGCGGAAGTTGAGCTTTGCGTCTCCCCGAATCACGACTTTGGGATCCGTCTCGGCACCCACTGCAGTGCGCAGGGCTTCGCCGAATTGCTCGGCTGGCACCTGTCGATCATCGATCCACAGCCTGCCGGCATCGTCGATGGAGACCAGAATCCGGCCTCTCTCGTCACCCTGGCTGCTCGGCTTCGCAGTGTGCGGCAAGTTCACGTCCGGTCCCTTCCGCATCTGTGGCGCCATCACCATGAAGATGATCAGCAGCACGAGCACTACGTCGACAAGCGGCGTGATGTTGATGGCCGCCTGCATCTTCGCTGGTTCACCGAGCCGCATGAGCTTTCGCCTCCAACGCTACCTTTAGCTTCTGCTCGACGACCTGCGGGTCTCGGAGCTCCCGCTCCATGACCTGGGGCACTTTGAACAAGCAGTTCACGAGCTGGGATGAGGCCCGATTCATCTGGACGTGAAAAGCCTCGATCTTGCCGGTGAAGTGGTTAAAAGCGACCACCGCGGGGAGCGCGACGAAGATGCCCAGGGCGGTCGTCACCAGGGCCTCGGCGATGCCGCCCGAGACCACAGACATTCCGCCAGAGCCCGTGGCCGCGATGTTCCGGAAAGCGTTGATGATGCCGGCCACCGTGCCAAAGAGGCCGATGAACGGGGCTGTCGAACCGATGGTGGCCAGGAACCCGAGACCTCGCTTCAACTGGATCAGCGTTTCGGAAATCGAGTCTCTGAGTGCGCTCGTGACGAGCTCGAGTGAGGCGACTGGATCGCCGCCGGCCTGGCGCACGCCGTCGTACTCCAGAATGCCGGCTGAGACCACCTGCGCCACATGGGCGTTCTGGTGCTGCTCTACGGCCTCGATCAGTTCCTGAACATCTCCCCCATGGAGAAACTTCGTGAACATGGGCTTGAAACTTTCTGACTGGCGTGCGGCCAACCGGAAACGCCGATGCTTGTCGACAATCACTGCCACGGAAAAGACGGACAGTGCGACAAGACAAAACATCACGGCGGCACCGAATAGGCCGACGTTTCTCAACAGCTCCGTAAACGTCATTGCTTCCTACTTTGCGTCGCAGTAGTGAGCTGCGCCGGGTTCGTTTTGGTCAGTACATCGCCGAGTCGCAACGTTTCCGACCTGATTTCGTAATCACCGAGCATTTGCATCAATACTTCCTTGTGAATTAGTTCTCTCGAGTCGTCGAACATCATCGAGGTGACGAAGGCGCTGCCAAGGCCGAGCTAGTTGGCCAGAATGGAGGTCTCGAATCGCGCTCTTCGGGGACGAAGAAAACTTCCGTCTGTGCCTGCGCTTCTTCGGTCTGTCCCTGTGCGGCGTCCGTCTCCGCCAAAACTTTGCCAATTGCAACGGACAAACAAAATGTTTTCATTTCTCGTTCCCCACGCAGCCTGGTACGGCGTTTCCGACTCCACGTAGTGTTGAGCAGAAGGCGCCCGACAACAAGAGCACACGGGTTCCGGTAACCTAAACGACTCATTCTCATTCTTCGCTGGGACCCGCAGCCATTCGCGACTGATACCTTCGTGCGCGGCCACGAACTTGGAAGAAAGCACCCCAGGAAGCAGGAGCTGGGGCAGGGAGAGTCACAATCGGGGAGCCAAATGCGGAAACCCGATCAATACCATCGCCGGATCTGTACGAAGACGATAGCTACGAGCTTCCCAGACCCGGGGCCTGTCTGCATTTAACCAAGATGCCAGCTTGGCTGATGCTGGGGGCGATACGGGCCTAGACTGCGTAGTTCGACAAGAAAACATTCATCGAGATTTCGAAAGGCTTGCTGCCGGAACTCCCTTACCTCGGTAGCCGCATGGAGGCAAGAACCTCGCGCAGGATGTTGCCCAAGTTGTGGCTTGGCAATGGGTGATGAGATCGGAAAGCTTCTGAATAGAGCGGGGGCGCTCGCGTCCAGTGGGACGCGTCAGCGAGCGACGCGGTGACCACCACCGTGGACACTGGGAGCGGGAGCGTCGCGAAGGCTCAGTGAGAATGCTATGGAGATCGCGGGAGCAGATGGCGATGCCTGGCTGCCTCCGACGACGATTAGGAACTCAACCTCCTATACCCTCCTGCCGCGCACGAGGAGGTGCTTCATGGCTTCGTTTCCGACCTGATCTCGTAATAGCGAAGCGCCCGCATGAACACTTCCTTATCCACGGGCTGTCTGGAATCGTCGAGCATCGGCGAGACGCTCAGCGAGCGCCCGACTTCCGAGGTTTTCCAAGGAACGATGACCAGCGACGTGGGCGCTTCCTGATTACCCAGAACGGACATACCCAAAGCCTTTCCCCCGGGGACGGAGATCAGCTTCGCGTCTTTGTCTGTCTGTGCCTGTGCCGTGGCTTCGCTCGGGCCCTCTGTCTCTGCCTTTTCACTGCCTGCTCGGGGCTCTTCTGTATCCGGCCGCGGTTCTGCCGTCTCTACTGGCGCTGCCGTAGTCTTTGCCTCGGCATCGTCAGTTTGTCCACGCACCTCTGCCGGCTTTTTCTCCACGGCAGCGGGACCAGCAACGTGTTTGGTCCCAGGTTTTTTCTCTGCCATCGCGACTGTTGCGAGCAGCAGCACGACCATCAAGGCTCGGCTCATGGTTTCTCCTTCCGGCTCTCTCGGTTGCGCAGGTCGGCAATCCACTTAGCGACTTCGGTGTCGTTCGGAACCAGCCGGCTGTACGCTTCGTAATGCTCCAGCGCGCACTTGTAGTCCCCAAGGTATAGGTCGCACAGAACTGCCAGATTCTTGTGGGCATAGTGAAAGTCGGGGAACTGCGCCAGGGCTGCCTCATAACTAGCACGCGACTTCGCAAACTCTCCCTTGCGCCGTTGCACCAGGCCGAGCTCGTTGTAAGCGGCGGGGTGGTTTGGATTCAGTTCCAGCGCCCTTTTCAGGCTAGCTTCGGCGTGGTCCAGGTCGCCGGTGTGCGCGTATGCAATCCCGAGATCGATGTGCGCCGCCGTTGATGAGGGCGCCTGTTCGGTTACCTTGAGCAACAAAGCGATGCCGCGTTCATACTGCCCGTCCTGCAGCATCCGAACCGCCGACTCATAGTCGGCGCGCACCGCGTCGGTAACGGGTACGCTCTGCGTGATTGTGAAGCCGCCAGCCTCCTGCGCGACCTGAACGGGGACGGCCGACGTCGCCAACAAAGGTTTAATCGTCGTCGATGCGTTGTTTTCGTGCCGGGCAGCAGGTGCGCAGCCCAGGGTGAGAAACAGGGCCAGCCACGGTATGCTGCGGCAAACCGCTTTGATGAGTCGGGCCTTATTGCACACTTCCATTTTTCCCCTCTCCGTCGTTCATAGCCATCGGTACCGGGTGCTGCGTCGTCTGGTCGGGCTTGCCTGTCGTCGTTTGGGTGTCCCCCGACGCAGGCACGGAGACCTGCGAAACCGGTGCACGGTACACATAACTATCGATACCGCCGGGGAAGCCGCTACTTACTTCATTTTTCGCGTAGCGGCCCGGCATCAGCTCGGCAAGCCTATTGAGACTCTTCTCAGTCCACTCGTCGAGGACACCGGCGTGCAGCAATTCCATATTTTTCTCATGTACCTTGATGGCTTTTTCCTCGAACGGAAATGCGGTCTCATCAAGATCTGCTTCATACTTTTCTAGGTCTGCGGCCTGTACGTCGGTCGGACGCTCCGACTCCTTCAGCGAGCGACTGAAATCGAAGTAGGTTTCCGCCAAGTAATACGTCGCAGCCGCCGTCACGTCCGCAATTTCGTACTCCACTAGCCGGTTCATGGCATCGACCGTGGCATCCATGCGCTGTTGTTTCTCCTTCAAGCTGGTCTCGAAGGGTTGTCGCAGCTTCACAGCTACAAAGTCCCGGTAGAGCTGTTCCGCAAGAACCAATGCGGAACGTGCCGCAAGCGTTCGCGTTCGGTTGGTCCTTTCCGAGCCTGCGGCTGCGTCGATGCGTACGATTTCTGCCAGCTCTTTCTGATAGAGAGACTCGTCATGAGTAGCCTTGTATATCTCGGAGATCTTGAATCGGGTCTCCAGTGCCGCCTCGACTGGACTTGGAAACTCGTTAAGATAACGTCGGTACGCATCCAGAGCCTTGTCGCTTGTGTTGGACTGCTGGTATAGGTCGCCTGCCGCGAGCAACGCCTCGCCCCGTAATGCTGGATCCTCGGACTCGGATGCGAGTCGGTCGTATTCGCCAGCGGCGCGCGACAACTGTCCGCTTTCCCGATAGGCGCGGGCAATCAGCTTGGTGGATTCACCATGCATTTTGTGGTTGGGGTAAGCACTGCGAAACGCTTCGAGCACTTCTGCGGCCGACCTCCAGTCCTGAAGCGCGATCAGCGCGGCACCTGCATCGTACTCGGCTGTCGCACGGATGCTGGACGTAGGCGCTGCCGTGCGAATCCTCAGGAAGTGATCGGCGGCTGCACGATAATCCTTGGCGTCTCGCGCAAGCTCACCCTGCTTGTAGATGGAGGCGGCGAGGTTATCAACCAGCGCGGCGCGCGACTTGTCGTCTTCCGGCGTGAGCGCGAGCACCTGGGTGTAGGCCTGTTCGGCATGCGGGTACTCGGCAAGTTCGAACGAGCCGTGCGCAATGACAATCCATGCGGAGCGCCGGATGGGCAGTTCAGCCCCTGGATATTTATCGATGACGCGCTGGGCGGAATCGATGGCCGGTCGATAGTCCTTCATCTCATATAAATCGTCAGCAGCCGCTCCCAGGACCGCTGCAGCCTGGGCATGGTCCGGGAACGTATCGGCAAACTTAAGTGAACTTGCGATCGTGGCGCGCTTGACACCCTCCTGCTGTTCCTTGCCTGCGTCCTTCAGCTGCTGGCGGTAGGCGTAGACCGCGGCGTAGCCAGCGGCTGCCGATTGGGAATGGGTCGGATATCCATAAGCCGTGCGCTCATATTGTTTGGCGGCCTCGCCGAAATCCTTGTTCTCGAAGAGCAGGTCCGCGAGGCGGTAGTTGATCGCGGGTGATTCGGCATCCGTCGGAAATGACTGGAGGTAGTCGCCATACCATCGGAGAGCCTCGTGATAATTCGCGAGTTTCTCGGTCGCGTCCTGCGTGCTCTGATACTCGGCGTGATAATGCGTCGCGAGGTCCTTTAGGTTCGTCTTCAGGTAAGCGATAGCCTCAGGCAACTCTTCGGGCTTGTTGTGTCGCCAGTATTCGGCCTGTAGCCCATACCTGGACGCGAACTCCCGCTTCGACTCCAACACAAGCTTGGGGAATCCGCCTTTGGTGAAGGTCTCCACCACCCGCATGCTGAAGCGCGGAGCAGCACGGTGGAAAGGGTAAAGCGCTATGAAAGTCTTGTAAGTCTTTGCCGCGTCATCGTAGCGCAGCTTGGCCAGGTAGTGCTCGCCCAGATTGCTGTAAACGCGGTCCTCGTAGGCTCGATTCCCGAACTTGGAGAAGTATTCACGGACCGCATCGGATCCGCCGAGGTTACTGAAGCTTAAGCTGATGGCTCGAAAAGTATCGGCAACACGCCGCTCCTCTTCCTTCTCGTGCTTCTGATCAAAGTCGTAGCCAATCGAAACCTTATAGTCAAGCAGCGCCATGTACTCATGCAGAGCCTCTTCATAGAGCTCCTGCTTGTAGAACGTCCACCCAAGCTTGTAGAGCGCGAGCTCGTGGTAGGAGGACTTGGAACCCAGGTTGACGATCGCCGAATAGGCGTTCTCGGCATCGCGGAATTTTCTTCGCGTGAAGAAGTACTCACCCCGCCGGAACTGCACCTCGTCGTAGTGCTCGGAATGCGGATTCGCACGGATCAACTGCTCCATGGTTTCCATGGCCTCATCTGTGCGGCCGAGTTCGTCATAGGCTCGCGCCATCTGGTACAGAACCTGGTCGCTATTCTTGTAACTTGGATACTCCGTGAGCAGCCGCTTATAGATAGCGATTGCCTCGGTGGGACCTTTGGGAGCAGCATCAGCGCCCACCACGCCCGTAAGGGAAGAGTCCACGTCCCCGCTTGTGAGAATGGAGCTCGCCGCTGTTGTGCGACGCTCAAACTCCCGATCGGATTCGCGTGGGCCGGCGCCCGGAACTGTGGCGGCCTGATCGGAGGGGTGGGCTGGGGTGACCGCAAGTGCCTGAGCGGCCTTCGGTGCGGGAATCTGCCGCGGCTTGACGTCGCCCGTGTGTATGCCGTACTGCTTCTCGATTTGCAGGTCTGCAAGGCGCCGCATTGCTTCCGGAGTCATCGCTGTCTCCGGTGTCTCCTCAAGAAAGCGCCGATAACTTTGCATGGCCTGATCGAGGCCCTGATCTACCTTGACCTCTTGGACGTCCGGGCGAATGTTATGCAAGTCTGCAAGCGTCCCCCGGGTTGGCTTGTGATGCGCGGCACAGCCAACGAAGAGCGCGGGCGCAAGCACGACGGGAATGGTTAGCCGGCGCATCATCGTCCCTCCGCGCCGGGCTCGACGCGCGCAGTTCGATCGTAACTATCGGCCACGCCGTAGCGCGCCTGAGTCTGCTGGACCACCAGGCGTTCCCGGCGGGCCTGGAGTTGGTTGATGGCGACGGTCTCGATCATGTGTCCCTGACGGGCCATCAAAGTGTCGACATGCTCCAGTGCGCGACGCGCGCGCTCGCGAAGCTGTGCAATTTGGACGTCGTATCCCACATAGCTGTGCATCGCCGCCTGCCTTGTCCTGACGAAGGCTTCGTATTGCCGAGTGAGAGCATTGATTTGCGTATTCAATTCGTTGAGGTGTTCATAGGCTGCGGTCAGCCGCTCCTGGTATTCGGTTTCGAGTCGCCAGGTGAGCACACCCTGCAGTCGTGCGGCGCGCTGCCGAAGGGCGAGTGATTCGGCGCTATCAGAGGTTCCAATTTGTTTTTCGATAAGTGCAATGCGTTCACCGGCAGCCCGCTCGTCTGCCGTTGCCAGATAATCGGGCCGTGGCGCGGTCAACATCGTCTGCAGGCGCTCGGCGAGGTGCTTATGCTGCTCAAGTCGCACACGCATTCGCGAATCAAGATCCTGAAACTTCGCATCCACGACCGGCAACAGGGGCTCAAAATTTTGTTTGCGCAGTCGGATGATATCGTCGAAGGAGTCCAGGCCGGTTTGCCAGGTTATGAGTTTTGAGCGCAGATCCTCAAGGTCGAGATAATTGTGTAACGCGGTCTGGAAGTCGTGAGATGCCATCAATTCCATCAGGTAATAGGTTTCCGGCGCACCCGGTAGGGTGCGCAGGCGGATGACCCAGCTTTGGTCTTCACGGCTCTCTTCCCGGATCAGCGCTTTGAGAAAACGGCCGTCGTTCACGCTATCAATGGACGCGTCCACTCTTTTGATCTGGTTGCTGTATAGCTCAAGCGCGCGACCATACATGAGGGCGGAACGGCCGTACAACTTCAGATTGGCGTAGGCATTTGGCGCGGCAAGCATTGCTTCCTGAACGGCGACGTCGGTTGGTTCGCGCTCTGCCAAGATGTTCCAGGGAACGAGCGCACGGTCAAACTGTTTTGCCGAGGCCTCGGCCCAGCCTGCTCGCAGCAGAGCCTGGTTCGAGAATGGTCCATCGAGGCGGACGCGGTCCAGTGTCTGTTTGGCCCGCTCAAAGTCGCCTGACTCAAACAGGAGAGCGCCAAGTACTAAATTGCACTTGTCACGGATCGCGAGCGAGGAGGGATCGTCTGCCGTCAGCTGCCCGGCCTTGTCCAGTTGCGCGATTGCTTCCTTTTGCCGACCCGCCTGCAACAAAGCAACACCGAGGTTGTAAGCGACGAATCCGGCCAAACTTTTATCGTTCTGCAGGTGACCGAGCACTTCGACGGCGTCGCTGGGCCGACCGGTCGCCATATAGATATTCGCGCGCAAAAACTCGACATCGTCCTTTATCTGTTCGGGCACGGTACCCCGGATCCGCCCCAGGGCTTGCAGCGCATCGTCGAGCTGGTCCTTTTGGAAGTGAATGCGGGCAAGCCTGAACGCGGCTTCATTTCGTACGGCATCATCAACCGCGCCTTCGAGCACACGCTTGATGGCGCGTCCTGCGCGGTAGTGCATACGGTAGTCGAGCTCAAAATCGCCGACTGAGAATTCGGCCTGGTTGACGTGGTAGTGAAGCGTATCGAGTTCGGGTTGGTCCAGCCGATGGTATTGGGCAAGTTCGGTATCGAGCCGCTGGATTGCCTCGAAATATTGTCCCTGGTCGGCGTGATAGAGCGCCTCGCCGAAAAAGAGATCCTTCAAATCGTCACCCAAGGCCGGATGGGCAGCGAGTCCAAGGATTAGACAGAGTCCGATGAGTCCGCGTGTCGCTCGCATGAATTACAACTCCCCAAACGTGATGGGGGTCTTGCCGGAGTCCGATCCGCCCACCGTCACTTCCACCAATTTTGGTTTCACTTCTTTGTGAAACGTGAAGTGTTCCGTGCGGCTGAAGTCCGTGCCGGTCTTAACCTTTCCGTCAACCAGCACGTTGAGCTGGTGGTCCCCGGTCGAGACATTTCCGACGTAGATCCTCTGTACGCCACCCTTACGCAGTGCCTCGAGCTCTTTGGCGCTGTAGATGTAATGCGCAACCAGCTGCCCATCGATCTCGAGCCGCACCGCGTCGAGTCGCAGCTGGTCGCCTTTGGCCAGCGCGACAAAGACCGCGACTTGTGTCCCGGACGGGTACAGCAGCTTCTCCTCCAGCTGATTCAGCTCCGCCGAAATGCTGAGGACGTCTGACTTGACCTCCTGAACCTGTTCATCGAGGCCCCTCATCTGCTGTTGGTCCGCAGTCGCGTCCGTACGTTTCGTCTCTGTTGCCTTATCTGCAGGTAGCGGGGCACCGTGTAATCGCCCGCAAGCGGCAAACGATAAGGCAAGAACTAGGCCAATCACAACCCAGCAATGCGCTGTATTTCTCATCTCTGTATGTCCCATGCAGCCTTCAGATAGTAGTTTCAGACTCCACGTAGTGTTCAGCACGCGGCTCGCGGCAACAAGAGTACCCGGGTGCCGGTAACCTAAACGACTCATTCTCATTCCCAGCTGTGACCGGGGGGGCATACCCGTCTAATACCTTCGTGCGAGGCTTTCCTTGCGAGCAAGAGAGGCATTGGGCAGTAACCGTGGTAGGCAGGAAGCAGCAACCAATCACAACTTTTGGGGGAACGGAACCAACGATCCTCTCTATGAGACCGGGGCGGTCTGGTATTGAGGAGAACCACTGTTAGCTTGTGGGCCTGAACGAAGCTTCTCCACACCATACGTCGGTTGGAGAATTGATAACGCCATAGAGCCCGCGGGACCTTATGAGCCTGGGGACTTAGAGGCAGCCTGAATGTGTATAGCGAGACTGCCAACCTGAAAGTAAGCCAAACGTTCGCTCCTGCCCACCCGGATGATTACCTGGCTCAGGTACGGCGGAGGGACAAAGCGGTTAACCGAACAAATCCGAGGCACTGCCCACCCGGCCGCACCCAGGCTTGCAATCCATAGCACAATGGCCGCGATTCGGACGCCGCCCCCAAAACTTTCCTCTATGACTGCCGTCCGCGCATACATATCTCCGACGCGCTGACGAGCAGCGGAGCAGGCAGCTACTACCGTACCAACCAGATAGAAGCCCAGCCCGTCTACGATCCGGAGCACATTGCGTACCGCACAAGCCGAGAAGGATCGACCTTGCCGGGCTCCCACAACCCGAATCCCCACCATGGCCTTGCCGAGCGTCGCTCCCCATACCGCCTCCAGCAGCCAACCATAGAGAAAAAACATCGTGGCGTTCAGCGTAACCGCGATTAATAGGGACGCAGTTGTGAGCCGCATTTCACTACCCTCAACCGAACCCCAGCGCGTAAACGCCCAGGCATCCACAATGGCAAAGAGGCCGAACAGGAAAGCAGTGTCGAATAGAAAGGCGATAAAGCGATCGCCCAATCTGGCAAACCGATATCGACCTTGAGTGCGAGCAGATTCAGCAGCAGCTGTGCTCGTGTCCTGACCGACGACGTCGACCACGCCAGACTCTTCCAGCAGGTATTGGCCAGGCGGAATCGTCTTCCCGCAGCCGTTGCACCGCTTGGAGTACGCCCTGATTTGGCTTTGGCAAAATGGGCATTCCATAAGTTGACCCAGAAGACCTGCCCCAATCTCAAGCATACCTCCAGAGAAGGGAACGCTCGCGTGACCGAGGGACAGCATCAGGAGGACATTGCACGTTAGGGTGCTGAGAAGGATCTCGGTCTTGGACTTAACCTTAATATATGTGTTCCAAAACCCGAGGCTTTGCCGGGGAGAATGTATGGCGATTCTCGGGGATTGGCGAGGTCGTGATCACACCCGATGCCGACCGGTCGGGACCGGAGGCAAAATCTCGACAATTGTTTCTCGGGTTGGCAGAACACTTCCCAACGGCCGACTTAGCGATGACGCCAGAAGCGCCTCCGTTGACATCCTCAATTTCGGCCCATGCCTTCGATCGAACTTCGCTCGCTCCCCAGCCTCAGCACACGAGAAAAAGAGCCTGTACGTTCGTGCTCTTTCTGTACTCAGGTATCGCTGTTAATGTCGGAAATTAGCGACGGGCTCCTTGTTCGTGCCCCGCCACTCGCAAATCAAGCTGTAGGGCAAGACGCAGGACGGCCATGCAAGCTTTAGACGGATCGCGAGACCACAGATTTTATCGAGTCCGAATCAAAGAAGGCCACAGCGCCGCCGGATTGCTGGTGAGTGCTCGAGGTAAGCGTTGTATTCCATCAACTCAGTATTGCCTCACGGTGGATTCTTGTGACGCTTATCACTTTCCGCGTAGCGCGGCGTTGCATGTCCAGGTGCGACTCGGCGAAATGGGATTCACGACGGCGTTGGAAGAGATCCAGGATTAACGCCTCGAAGAATCGGGTTTTGACGCGCTCGTGTCAGCTAGGTGATTCGCCTCCCGATGCCAGGGAAGGGCCGTCGCTGGCCACGCTACGGGCTGATTATTCTTCAAGATGATTGGCTGGCAGCTCTTCCGATTCGATTCTCATTAGAGTCATGCGCGTAATCGATGCGCACCCCGCAAAGATCAGCGATCAGGGTTCCTGCCCAGCGGTAGATATTTTGTTCCTTCACCAGCTTGCGCATACGCTGCATTCTTCCCCTTCGATCTTCCGTTGTCATCTCCAACGCGTAGCGGATCGCGTCTGCCGTTCGTTCAATGTCGTAAGGGTTAACGAGAACAGCATCGACGAATTCACGGGCGGCACCGGTGAACCGGCTCAACAGCAGAACGCCTTGTTCGTCATGACGCGCAGCGACGAATTCTTTGGCGACTAGGTTCATCCCGTCATGCAAAGATGTAACCAGGCAAAGATCGGCCGCACGATAGTAGCGGGCAATTTCCTGGTGGCTGTAGTGCCTTTTCAAGAAGACTATCGGCCTCCACTTGCCACTCTGGAACCGCCAGTTGATTCGGTCCGACTCGGCTTCGACATCGGCGAGCAGGTCATGATAGCGCTTAATGTGCGTACGACTGGGGGCTCCAATCTGGACAAAAGTAAACTTTCCCTGATAATTCGGGTATTTCTCTAGCATCCGTTCAATTGCCAGGAAACGCTCAATGATTCCTTTTGTGTAGTCCACACGATCCACCCCAATACCAAGAAGCAGAGCTTCAACCCCCAATTCGTGAAGGAGAGCGGCGCGATCCAGATAGGGCGAATCTCCATCCTCGAGGTCGACCGACGTTTTTGGGAATTCCACACTGATCGGGAAGGGCTTGACGACGGTGCGGTGCCCGGCACGATTGACCGCAAAGTGTTCCCAATCGATCCGCGATTCGAGAGTTCGGTCAACTGTCTCCAGGAAGTTTGTGCAGTGAGCCTGCACGTGGAAGCCAACCAAGTCAGCTCCCAACATTCCGCTCAGCAATTCAGCTTGCCATGGACAAATTCCAAACGTCTCTGAGCTCGGCCACGGAATATGCCAGAAGATAGCAATCCGAGCGTCGGGACGTTCTTTTTTGACCAGTCGTGGGAGGAGTGCGAAGTGGTAATCCTGCACGAGCACAACCGGAGATTCGGTTCCCGACATCTCCTCCAAGATTGCCTTGGCGAACTTTTGGTTTGCTGCTTCGTAACATCCCCAATCAGGTGCGCGGAAGGTGGGTCTGGTATGAGCGACGTGACACAACGGCCATAGACCTTCGTTGGCGAAGCCGTAGTAATAGCCTTCTTCTTCCTGCTTGGTAAGCCAGACGCGGCGCAGTGTGTATCGTGGTTCTTCAGGAGGAACGGCAAGGCGGTCATGCCGATCAACGGTTTCACGATCGGCGTCGCCACTACCGTGCGCTACCCAGGTTCCGTCACAGGCGCAAAGTATCGGCTCTAGCGCCGTCACTAGCCCACTTGCCGGCACAATTGCCTGGATCGATTTCCCTTGGTGGACATGGCTGTACGGCTCCCGGTTTGAAACGATGAAAAGCCGGTTGGACCCCAATTTGTTTCGCACATGGACAGACAACCGCTCTGCCGTCCACAACGACTCGCCAGCCTCGCGCAGTTGCGCTTCTCTCTCCGCTGCTGAGCGCGCGGCTGTGAGACTCTCTGCAAACGTGGTCATCTCCTTCGCCAAAGGGCGCAACACTCCCAAATCTGTAATGGCTGGCGTTTTGACTGATCCTTCCGTTCGCAAGGTACGCATCCACTGTGCCGCCCGCGCTATGGGACCGGCAATGCTCCAGCGGATGATCAGTACGGTGATGACTACGATCAACAGAACTTGAACGAGTACCCGGACAAACGTTTCTCGCCAAACACGACGCACTTGAGCATCAATGTGGCTGGCGTCCTGAGCGACGAGGAGCGCTCCCAGGAACCCATTCCCCTGCTTCAAAGGCAGCAAATAGGCATGCAAAGAACCGCGATTCGTCAGACTGATGAATCTGCTCTCGGTGTGGCTTTCTGTCATCGCATGAGCGAGAGTGGCAGGCGGCATCTGTAAGCGCTCCGCAAGCCCGGAGGACTGCGCAATCGGCTGGAGGTCCTGGGCGAACACGGCGACTCCTGCCAAATGGTCTTGCTTGCTGAAGTTTTCAAGAATGTCTTGCAGGTTTTTGACAGACTGCTTCTCGAGCCCGGCTTCTACAGTTCCAGCCAAACTCTCCGAAAGCACGACCGCCCTGCGCTCGAGGTCTTTGCGAAGATTACGTTTTTCGCCGTTCACCTCGTAGTACGAGGAGAGAAGTGAGACCAGTGTGACTGCCAGAATCAGAGAGGCTATCAATCTAACGCTGAGAAATCGCATCCCTACTCCAAAAGCGGAGATCCTCTTATATTGTGCTCAGAACCTATCGATAACGCTAGCCTAAAACGCGGCGGTGCGAGGGCCATGCCGTGTCGAATTCATAGTTGGAAGCAAATCTGCAGATCGGCTATGAATTGCTCAGGTCGCAGCTAGGGGAGTTCACTGGCTTCGACGAAGACGCTTTCCTCCTGTCTCGTCAGGCTTTTGGCTCGATGGAAAGTGGGCGAAGGGCAATTCATTGTCAAGAGCTTGCTGTGCCGGAAGAATGGCACAACAATGCGAGGAATAGCGCCTGGAAAAACGCTTCGGCAGAAACGAAGGTAACCGAGATAAACGAACGATCAGGAATATTGATTCATCACCCTGACGAGCCAGTTTCAACAGATAACGTGTGGAGATACGGGTGCCAGGAAACGTCTAGTTCCAGCGCCGCTTGTAGCGGCTCGATTCCCCTTCGTCGTGTGTTTCTAATCTGGTAATCAACTTGCCCTCGGATGGTTATCCACCAAGAGCCCTGCATTGGAAAAGCCCTTAATGTGAAGCGCCGAATTAGGAAGGTTGCCACAATTCGATGGGATTTCCCTCAGGGTCATGCAGACGAGCGAAGCGCCCAACGTTGGGATAGGATTCCGGGTCTTTGACCTCAATTCCCGCCTTTCGTAGCTGGGCTACCATTTTGTCGAGGTCACGCACTCGAAAGTTCACCATCCAAACCTTGTTAGCGTCCCCGAAATATTTGGTCGTCTCGGGAAAGGGACTGAAGACGGTCGGTCCGGCCTCTTGCTGCCAAACGGTTGCTCCCTCGCTCGTTGGTGTGAGCGCGATCCCCAAGTGTTGCTCGTACCAGCTCCCCAACGCTTTGGGATCATGTGCTCGGAAGAACAACCCTCCGATTCCGACTACTTTTTCCATTTCCGTTCCTCCCGACTCATGTTTAGCAGCTGTCTTCGCAGGCGGAGCAGGGTTAGCCGGCTGTGCGGAGTTTTGTGCCGCCATGGCTAATTCATTCTGGGGCAGAATGAAGCTGGACCCGACAGCGTATGACAAGATTTGAATTAATCGGCGCCTTTGAAAGCTCATTCCATCCTCCTCCCGTGGCTTTGTCCGAGCTCATCTACGCTACCTGCGGGGATGGAGTTCTGAAAGTTTTACAGCGAATGCTGGGCGATTGCAAATCGCCGTACTAGACCCTCTCGGGTTCTCTGGGTTTCATGCCGAATTGGAGTGTTCCTGCGCTTCTGCGACTAATTCGACCAGATTTGTTCGCACTCGGTCTCCAACCTGCGCGCTCTTAAGAATCGCCAAGAATTTCTTGGTAAAGTCCTGTTGCAGATGAAAATCCTGTGCGGCTTGCGACTTGTAGATCTCGTAAAAAACGAAGATATTGGGGTCATCCTTTCGCACCGTCAGGTAGAACGCCTCCACTCCCGGCTCGGCCCGCACGAGCGGCAGGTATTGGCGAGCGGCCTCGACAAGTTCCGCCCGACGCTGAGCCTGAATCTTTGCTTCAATCAGCATGATTACCTTTTCGTTCGTCATTGGTTCTCCTTTCGATGTTTCGTGGGTTGACGTATTCCCCATCGCACCAATGCTCTGCGGCCAATTCTGTCCTGTCATAATTCGAGTTGTTTCACGGTGCATTGCTTCCGTCGCGGCCTCCGCTACGTTGGTAGCGCAGGTACAGATGCTCAGCGCTTTGCTTGACGCTGAGCAGTCGAAACCACGGTGCACGCTCCGGCGTAAACTCGAATCCCTGCACAACGCCGGGTCGAATTGTGTTTGCGCTGCGGCCCGCGACTTGCGGCGATAGCGTCAGGAAAAATTCGTCTAAAGCTTCGGCTGCCAAGAATTGTCCGAAAAGCGTTGGCCCGCCTTCGTGAAGTAGCTTTCTTACCCCGAGCTGCGTATACAGCAATCGCAGAATCTCCAGCGGTGAGATGGTTCCACATCTCGCATCCAGAGCATGGATCTGAACTGAGGACAATTTCGTTGCGCCTGCCCTCTCGAGGGCATCCCTCCCGGCCGGGGTTGTGATCACTACCGTGCATACCGCTGAGGTTCGAAAAATTGCTCTCTCCAGCTCCAGTTTGCCACTGCCGCTAACGATGATGAGGAGGGGGTATTCGGGTTTATGCAGTACGTTTACCCGGTATTCCGTGTACAAGAGCCTCGCATCGGGATAGGTGTATTCAGGTATCCAAAGGCCTTCCGGGTTTACGTCATGGACAGTGCGAGCGCCGACGATAATTGCGTCGGTAGAAGCTCGCAGGAGGCCCATGATGAAACGGTCTGCTGGGTCAGAACCACTGACTGTCGAGCCGCCAGCCTGGCCTTTAATTTCGTAGCTGGTGACACCGTCAAGAGTAGAAACAAAATTCGCAATAACAAAAGGCCGCTCGGATGGTGATGTACGAAACTGCAGATCGCCATCGTAAAGTTCTCTCAAACGCGGCGGAAGTGCAGGTTCAAGGTAATCCTGGTCGCGATCAAAGAGGGTCCTTACGAGTGCCATTTGCTTCCCTAAGCATGCTACGGCGAAAGCCTTTGAATGTGGGGCGAGGGACGGAGTTGCACGGAGGGCGTCGGCTTTTTCAGGGTTATCAATATTCAGAACCATCAACAACTTGCGAGTGCACGAGTGTCGTTAGCACATCAAGTGCCCGATCGAAGTGGCAAGTGATATGTCCGCTGTGCAGCGGTGAGGGCCGGAGATGCCATGGTTCCCGAGTTGCCCATTATTCGTTCACTGCAAAATGAGTGCTACTTGGCAGTTGCCTGTGACCACTCATTCTCCCCCAGCCGCAGTATCGTCTCGCGATCGTCCGGAAGAATCCAGCGCTCTCTGACCAGTTCGTCTACTGCTCTGGCGTACCGTTTCATGAAGTCGTCGCGGCTCGCATATCGCTCCGCAATGGACGTGCGTGGATCGCCAGCTTTCTTCTGCTCCCTAGCCGTCTTAGGAAATGGGAGATAGGAACCTTCAAACGGAATCCGCTGCTCTGGTGCGCCGATCGAAGCATCTCTGAAATTCCAGCCAGTGTAGGTGGCCAGAGGCACTGTGAGTTCCGGCAGGCGGATGCCCGCGAGTTCGTTGCCGTCGGCATCTACTCGCGGAACCAGCACCGGAAATGCCGTGCCGACGCTCGGGGGCTGAACACTAAGAATTCCTTTTTGCCAATCCTGACCGTAATCAAGACGATAAGCCTGATTCGCTTCATGCGGCTTGTTCACGCCGGGAATCGCCGGGAAGACATACTTTTCCAGCGAGACCAGTGTGCCATCTCTAACCTTGGGATACCTACTCTCCGGCGGGAGCATGTTATTACGCACCCACGCATCCATGTTGGAGATCATGGCGCGCCAGAAATACTTGACCGGCAGCGGCGATTGGGGCTCCCGTCCCAGCAGATCGTCCTTGCCTTTCTCCGGTGGAAAGGGGCCGGAGAAATGCTGCAATCCGGTAAATAGGTAAATGCGAACGTTCTCCGATGGGGAGATGTCCCTTGTTCCGTCTGGGCTGGTGTGAATCAGGGCAGCAACACGGCCCCAGTACTCGTACGAGGTGTTTGAAAAGAAGATTTTAGGTACCACTTTATCGGCGACAGCCTGATCCAGCAGGCCGCCCTTTGCACCGGTACGGGGGTCGGTCTCGGGCGAGTCAGTAAAAGGGAAGATGTCGGTGGGGAAAAACACCGATGACGTGGGCTGGGCGTCGCGCGAGGGCTGTGCGAAGCGGTAGTTGAAGCTGCCTCGGCCTGCTCCGGCAACATGGGCGAGCACTCCGTCCAAGGCTATTTTCCCCTGTTCGTCTGCATTGAAGCCCTGGTAGACGAAATCGCGGAGAAATCTCCCATTCTGCGAAATACCCTCACCGTAGACACGTGCGGCAGGAGTGAGCGCTTCGGGAGAATGCTTGCTGTAGGCTGCATAATCGCGTACAGCCGCAAAACCCAACCCAGCAACGATCGGGTCGGCGACAACATACACGTATTCGTAGATTTTTCCTGGCTGAAAGCCACCCTTGAGATGAATGTACCGGTCGCTCGGCAGGAGATTGGCGTCCACCATGTGCGCGAATTGCCACTCCGACTTGGGAATCAGGATCCGCTGCGCGTCTCGCGAGTCCCTTACAGTTAAAACATTTCGCGGGTCGTCTAGTGCGGCAACCGGGTATTCATTTCCGCCAATTGTGTTGCGAGTAAAAAAATGACCTAAAGGAATTTCCGGCACTACCTTCCATGGCATGTAGTCGCCACGCAACAGACCGGTTATGGTTTTACCGTTCTCTCTCGCGATCGGCGCAAACAAGCGCAGGGCGTCTTCGTCTGGGGAGTCCCATTGCCATCCAAGGGTCACGACGGTAAAGCCATTCCGCAACAGCCATTCGTCTCCGGCGTCGGTCGCCACGTCCCAGTCACCGCCTTCAACCAAGGCGGTGATTCGACCGTGGCCGCGGTTGGGGACCTCCAGAATCAACGAGCCATTCCCTCTGGTGGGATCTTTCGGCAGAATAGCAACGAAGTCTGATGAGAACTCGACGTCACCATTCTTAATGTTTACTGCGTTATCGAGGTCAACGATACGACGGTTGTGTGGATTCTCCGAAGAAACGGAGAAGTAAACTCGCCCGGAGATACGCTCGTAAGGTCCGATGTTGCCAAACGATTTCCCGTTCAGCACATTGGTTCGTGAGGAGATTTCGACTCGAAGCACTCTTGCGTGGATTGGCACAACAAAGAAGAGCAAGATCAAAAAAAGCGTTCTTCTGGCCCATCCAGGCAGCACCTGCGAAGCATAACATGAGGTCCTCTCCGAGTTTGGTAGTTGCACGGCGTGAGCGAAGACCGGATGGCAGCATAGGGAGCCATGTTGAAATGCACTTCTCGGCAATGGAGCTGCAAGTCAGGGCTACTGCGGACTGATCCGTTTTCGGGAAGGGGGAGTTAAAGCCTTTGGAATGTGGTGGCCGGGACGGAGTTGAACCCGCCGCCGCCTTCCCAATCCCCATCGAATAGAATGTCTCCCGCTCAACGTTCGCGAAACTCAATCGTGGAGAAAATAATGAAGAGACTTCCGTTTCTCGCCATCGCCCTGCTCTCAGCCGCATTCGCATTTCCCGCTCATGCGCAGGATGCCATGAAGAAAGACACTGCGGTCAAACCTGCCGATCCGGAATTAAAGGTCGTGCTCGACTCCTGGAACGAGGTCGGCCGCAAACTCGTCGCCATGGCCGAAGATTTCCCCGAGGACAAATACGACTTCAAGCCCACCCCCGCACAGCGCAGCTTCGCCGAGCAGTTGCTGCATGCAGCTGGAGCAAACTATTTCTTCACCAATCCGGTGATGGGGAAGGAGCCTCCGGCCGGAGAAGATCCGAAGCGCGAGAACTACAAGACGAAAACCGACATTGTTGCGTTCGTGAAGAAATCCGTCTCCGATGGCGCAGCAGCCATTCAGTCGAAAGGCGAGAGGGGACTGAACTCTACAGTCCCCTATGCGCATCAGGAAACACGCGTTCTCGATATAGCCTATGGCTTGCTCGAGCACAGCGGAGAGCACTACGGGCAACTGGTTGTGTACTACCGCCTGGTCGGTCTGGTGCCGCCGGAATCGCGCCCGAAGAAGTAAGAGCCGAGAAGCGCAAAGATGTGTCTACCCCGTGCTTGTTCCCGGCAAGCATGGGGTTTTCGCATTCAGGCGAGTAAATTGCCGCCTCAATATTGAGTTCGCGTCGTCGCGTACGAGTACCGCTGCTTTCGCTCGGGGAACAGCTTGATCATGATCAGGCCCGCGACAAATCCTCCGACGTGGCCCAGACCGCGACGCCGCTCCCGCGAAAAATTGCAGCACGACCCATTCCCCCAGCACGATCCACGCCGGAAGATAGATCACGAACATATGAAGCGGACTGTATCCTTCGTGCTGCTTCGTCTTCTCGTCGCCAGAATCAACCATGACGTGGGCATTAGGCACACCCGGGTTGTCGGGTCTCCGTAGCGTTTGTTGTAAAAGGCAAATGAGCCATCCTAGGTTCACTCCGAGTCTATGGATGGCAGCAAGAACAACCGTTGATTCCCAGAATGCGCCAATTCAACTTTTGGCAAACGTTGGGTTTCTCTCAGTCATGCGTCATGCGGTATTAGGCGTCCTTTTTCCGGGTCGATGCCACAACAATTGCAATCCCGACGAAGATGATCAAGATGACGAAAGAGATCAACTTTTCCGCCATTCCATTTACGGACTGAGAATTCACTTGCGATCTGGCTGACCGGGGATTGCCGTGGTCGGATGATCGGAGCTGTAAACTTTTGGAGCGCTCGGAGCCTCCCTTGTGCCAACGCCCGGAATCAGCCTCGTACGGGTGTTGATCAAAGATCTGCCCACAGGACTGATGTGCTCTGGGAACATTCCATACACTGATGCTCCCAGTGCTTCAGTCAAGGCCCCTCAATAGAAGCCAGAGGAATCAGGCCTCGAGAGTTCGTGGATGCCATAAGGCCGATTTCACACCCACCCATCGGCCATAGAGGTCATCCGCTTAGGTCTTGCGTAAGAGGCCGATTCGGGTTTCACAACTTCCGGCACTCGCTGGCGTCCTTTCTTGTGCGGAGCAAGACCGACGTGAAAACCGTGCAAGCCTTGCTTCGACGCTCCGATGTTAAGACCACGCTGCAGCGCTATCGCACAGCGTGAGCGAAGATCGGATCGGACGGAGCACAGGGAGCCATGCTGAATGCAATTCTCAGCAATGGTGCCGATAAGTGCGGACTAACTGCGGACTGAGCCGTTTTCGAGAAAGTGGGTTAAGTGCTTTAAAGAATGGTGGCCAGAGACGGAGTTGAACCGCCGCCGCCAGCCTTTTCAGGGCTGGATCATACTGTAGTTTAAACAACCTAATTGACTTCGGGTGGCCGCCTAAGTACTTGAGAAGTTGTGAGAGACGTTCGAATCGAGAGTGGAAATCGTGGGTTGAATGTGCCGAGGATTAGTGCCACTATTTGCTTCAATGAGACGGGAAGTCACCGTCGTATTAGCGCTGGTGATCGTAGGGGTCCTTCTTTTTATTTTGATTCACCCCTATGTAGATGGTCTGCATTCGACCACTGCGAAGCATCGCGCACATCTGCTTGCCATTCTGGTGAGCTGCCTTCCTTCGAATCCGGTACCCTCCTCGGCCTTAAGAGTTTTTACTGCGTGTCTCCTCAGTGATGCGACTCCTGACATGCTGGCCTTGAACTGCGTCCGCCTCTGCTAGGCAACCGACATACCTTCTGCTTAATGTTGAGAGCAAGTGTGTTCGGACTCGCTCTTCATTTCCAAACTGATCGGTTCCAATCAGGAGTAGTTCCCATGAAGAAAAGATGTTTACTCTCCATGGGTTTTCCTCCCCTGACCGGTGGGGGGGGAAGACCCAGTGATCCTCTAGTTTTGCAATCAATCGACATGAGTGGTGAGTGGCGACTTGGATCGTTTTGCGGCCTGATGTTCCTGCTGTGCCTACTGTTGGATGCCTCTGCCTTCGCGCAGAAAACTACCGGTACCATTCGTGGGCTGGTCACCGATAGCAGCGGCGCCGCTGTTATCGGCGCGACCGTAGTTGTAACCAATAACGCTACAGGTGATGTCCGGACGGTAACAACCAACGAACAGGGCGAGTTCGTCGCACCGGAATTGGAAGCCGGAGTCTACGAAGTGCGAGCCAAGAAGGTGAACTTTAAGGAGTTTGTCGGCAAGGACGTCGAACTTCATGTGGCCAGTACAGCAGTTGTGAACGCGACCCTGCAGGTGGGCCGGGCTGAAGAGCGCGTTGAGGTGGAGGCCAATGCGGTGCAGGTGGACACCTCTTCCGGCTCTGTCGGCAACCTGGTCGAGGGTACACAGGTTCGTGAGCTTCCCCTCAACGGGCGCAGCTTTGTTCAATTGACGCAGTTAATGCCTGGGGTTTCCCCGGCCGCGAACTTCAACTCCAAAAATAAGGGCCTCGAGGCCGGCGTTGACTTTTCGGTTAATGGCAATAGTACGACCCACAACCTCTTTCTGGTTGATGGCGTCAGTAACAACGATGTTGGGTCCAATCGCACTATTTTGGTCTACCCATCCATCGATGCCATCGACGAGTTCAAAATCTTGCGCAATAGTTACGGGCCGGAATATGGCCAGGCAGCTGGCGCGATAGTAAACATTGTTACGCGCGGCGGCACTAACGACTGGCATGGAGGCGTATTTTATTTCGGACGCAACGACTATCTGAACGCTAGCAACTACTTCAACAACTTGAACCAGCTTCCAAAGGATAAGCTGCGCCGCAATGACTTCGGCTACAACCTCGGAGGCCCCATTCTTAAGGACAAGCTGTTCTTCTTCTGGTCGCAGGAGTGGAACCGGGAGATACGTGGCTTGGTCCGCTCCGCAACCGTGCCTACCGCGGCCGAACGCACCGGCAATTTCACGAGTCTCCGGCCGGACTTGACTTCGACCGGTGGTGCCTGCGATCCCACGCCGACAGATCCTACGACTGGTGCACGTCTGATGAACGTCCCACAGATTTCGCCCGCGGGTCAGGCAGTCGTCAACTTGCTCCCGCTGCCGAACCAGCAAAACCCGGTGAACTGCCAAAACTGGGCGCAATCGATCGCTTCACCTATTTACTGGCGACAGGAAAACATACGCGCGGATTACAAGATTTCACCCACTTGGAGCCTGATGGGCCGCTACACGCAGGACCATTGGGAACAGCCGTATCCAAGCACGCTGGGATTCTGGGGCGACGACCTGTATCCATCGGTCGAGAGCAGTTGGAAACAGCCCGGATATCAGGCAACCATTAAGTTGACCAAGCTGTTTGGGAGCACGGCAGTCAATGATTTCCAGGTCGCCTATGCCGCCAACCGTATCAATATCACTCGATCAGGCGAGGATCCCGCGTTGAACGATGTGGTTGCCGCAAACTTTACCCCCTTCTTCCCGTACTCACAAAAATTTTCAGGAACACAGATTGGCTACCCCATTTTTTCCGGGGGTCTGGGCCCCGGCGCCGACTCCGATGATCTGCAGACCATCGCCCCATGGCAGAACAATCAGGAGTTGTACATTCTGCGGGATGACTTCTCAAAGGTGATCGGCAATCACACCTTCAAGGCTGGTTTCCTGGCGAGCAACAACCGAAAGAATGAGCTGGTTAATCAGTCCTCAGGTGAAAACGCGCAGTTCTCGGGCGTCGTCGGGGGCGACACGGGCAACGGCGTATTCAACACACTATGGGCGGGCAGAGTGTGGAGCTTCAGCGAGTTGCAGACCAACCCCCGGGCGCTGACTCGCTGGCATGACATCGAGTTCTATCTCGGCGACAACTGGAAGGTAAGGCGCAATGTAACGGTCGAATACGGTTTCCGTTGGTCTTTCTTGCGACAACCGTACGATGCCAATGACAGAATCGCCAGTTTCGTCCCTGCTTTCTACAATCCTGCCCTCGGCAGTGACGCCTGCAATGGAATCGTGCTACCTCCGGGCGAAGATTTCTGCCAGGCGGCCGGTTTTGGCGGTGGAACCCCCGGGATGAACCGCTCACTGAAGGAGCAGAATAATCATGCCATCGCCCCGCGAGTGGGCATTGCTTGGGATCCTTTCGGCGACGGCAAGATGTCGATTCGGGCCGGCGCTGGCCAGTTCTTCCAGCGCGAGCGCTTGAATAACTATCTCACCATGGCTGCGAACTCGCCTTTTTCGTTGACGGCGTCAGGTACGCGCACCTTGGACATTACTCCGCCACCTGGATCGCTTGCTGCGTCTGGCTCGCCCAGTTACGGCATCAGCACCGACGATAACTTACCCAACACCTGGCAGTGGAATTTGACTGTAGAACGGGAACTTTTCCGCAATAGCAAATTGGAGTTGGGGTACATCGGCAACCGGTCTACTCACCTGCTTCAGTACCTCGATCTGAACCAGGTCCCTGCATCGCTGCGCCTCGGTTACGCGCTGACCGAAGATAACGCCCTGCGGCCGTTTGGCGCCGGGGATTTCGGCTTCATCGGTGGTGCGAACTGGAGTGGGAGCTCCAACTACCATGCCCTGGACGTTCTGTTCCGCACGCGGGCGCTGAGAGTGCTCGACGCTCAGTTCGCATACACGTACTCGAAATCACTTGCGGACACCGATATCACGAACAGCGGTAGCGTGAGTCAAGCCAGTCTGCTGCTTGATCCCACCAACCCGCGTTTGAATTACGGTCCATCCAACATCAACCGGCCACACAATTTCACCGCCAACATCGTGTACAAGACACCGACGTTAGCGGGGCAGAATGCGTTTGTTCGCAACGTAATCGGTAACTGGGAAGCGGCTACCATCCTGAGTTACGCCACGGGTACGTCGTTGACTGTTTACACCGGTCGAAGTGCGGAAGGCGCCCCCGGTGGCTTCTCGGGTACTGGATCCAGTCAGGACAATGTTCGGCCGAATGTCGTGCCGGGTCAGCCCTGTCGCGCCCGTGACCCGGTATTGGCGCACCAGTGGCTGAATCCCAATCGCTGGACGGTGAACGGCATCGCGTTGGGGGGATTCGGCAATTCACCCAAAGGTGATTGCCTCGGCCCCGGAATCGCGAATACCGATTTCTCCGTATACAAGAACTTTGCATTGACGGAGCGGGTCAGCATGCAGTTCCGCATGGAATTCTTCAATCTCTTTAACAAGGTGCAATTCCTAGGAAATTCCGGGGATGCGACATTCCTCAACAATATCTGGTCGAACAGCATCGACGCTTGTACAGTGACGTCCCCATGCCCCGGCCAGCCAGTGAACACGATCGCCGGAACGCTCGACCCCGAGTTTGGCCAATCTACACGGACCCGAGGCCCGCGTGAGATTCAATACGGTCTGAAGATCACGTTTTGAGCGCGCTGCTTCGCCGGCTGAGGCCGATGAGGATGAGGCCTCAGCTGTCATTTGCTGGATTATCGGTGTTGGTGATGTTGGTGACAAAGACTCTGATCCACCGCCAGTCCGCCCACCAGTTCCTGCCGAGGAGGGTATTGCGATCTCTCGCGTTGTTGTGTGTTCCCTTTGGCCTGGCTGGCCTCTTTTTGATTCACTCCATCGCGCAGACGCAGACTACAGATGCACCAATGGCGCAGGAAGGGAACAAGCCCTCCCCACAGGAACGTCTGCAGCAGCACTACGATGCCGCGCGATCCTATCAGCAGAGAGGCAACCTGGAGCACGCCGCCGACGAGTACCGGGCATTTCTTGCCGGTGCTCTCTTCAGCGTTGCCAGATTCCGCGCCAGCACGGGGGATTTCGTTGCCGCCGAAAACTTGTTTGAAGAGGCCTCACACTTTTCTCCCGACCACGCTGATGCGCAAAGATCTCGTCTCTCGCCGGAGGAACAGAGGCGAGCGGAGCCCTTCCTGACCCGGCTTAAACCTGCAATCGGCGACTCATACAACAACCTGGGCGTAATCGTCGCTACTCGCAAGGAATTCACCCTCGCTCTGGATTACTTCCGCAAAGCTGCGGAATGGAATCCCTCGCTCGAGACTCTCCCGCGCAATTGGGGAATGGCGGCGTTCTATGCCGCCCAATTCGACCAGGCCGTCGGGCCGCTCAGCCGAGTGCTGGCGACGCACCCCGATGATCTACGAGCCAGGGCCGCCCTTGGCCTTAGCCTGTTCACGCTCCAGAATTACCCCGAAGCACTCGAGACTCTGCGGCGAATAGAAACTGACGTGGACAGCGATCCCGGACTTCAGTACGCGTATGCCGTTTCACTGGTGAAAACGGGTGACTATTCGGAAGGCGTGCGCCGCCTGAAAATACTAGAACAACAAAATCCCAACTCAGCCGACGTTCACATGCTGCTGGGCCAGACGTTCGCGGACCAGGGTGAACACTCCACGGCGCTTGAGGAATACCGCAAGGCTTTGGCATTCGATCCAAACCGAGCACAGCTTCACTATCTGACCGGCTTGGCATTGATCCGCCAAGGCACTCCTGCCGAAGCCGAACAGGAACTGCGCACGGCGTTGAAGCTTGATCCCGCTGCCATCTCCAGCAAATATCATCTCGCCTACGCGCTGATCCAGCTACAGCGCAAGGACGAAGCCCGAGCTCTTATGGAGGAAGTCATTCGCGCCGATCCGAACCACGCCGACGCACACTACGAATTGGGCAAACTGCAACTGGAACGGGGAGAGGTGAAGGCTGCGATATCCAATCTGGAAACGGGAACTAAGCTCAATCCCGATGGCGACCACATTCACTATCAGCTAGCGATGGCCTACCAACGGGAGTCGCGAGCTGCCGACGCCCAGCGTGAGATCAAGATTTATCAGGAACTCAAGAACCGGCATCGACGGCGTAATGTTTCGGAATCGCGCTGAACTTTTGAGCGGCGCTTAAATCTATTTTGATGTTTTCCCAGCCACAGCACCTTCAGTTTTACTGCGCAGGTCAAAGGACATGTTCTGCTTGATTCCTTCGCCCTCGACGATCGTATAAACACGATCTGCACCGAGGTTCTGGTAAACCTCTTTCCTGCCGCTCGGCCAGTAAACCTCCACGGTTTTCATGATAGCTTGCGGGCCAAGGCCGAAGTGCAAACGCATATCGTTCTGGGAAAGATAACTGGCACCGCTTCGCACCTCTTGGAATTGCACGAGACCTTCCGCAGTCACAGTAACTCTCGCGCCAGTCGCTGCCTTATTACTCGTGGTTCCGATCAGGCGAAACAGTGCTGCGTGATTCGCCGTTTGCGTCTGATTGAGGAGTAACGTGGGCGGTCCGCCTACGTTCAGAATCAAGACATCGACGTTACCGTCATTATTTATGTCGCCGAATGCTGCACCGCGGCGCGACTCTGCAGGACCTGTGTTTAACCCGGAAGCAGGGGTCGCATCCCTAAACGTCCGGTCGCGGTTGTTCTGGAATAGCAAAAGAGGCTGCCGATATGGCGCCTCCCCTTTCGCCGAATCTATCTGCGGGTACACGTGACCGTTTGCCACAAACAGATCCACCCAGCCATCCTTATCCATGTCCACGAACGCCGTACCCCACCCCACTAGCGGATACGTGAGTTCTGCTACACGAGCGTTCCAGCTCACGTCCCTGAACCCTTGTGTCCCCTGATTCGAATACAAGGTAGAGGGCTGGTCCGTGAAATTCGTCACGAATAGGTCGAGCCGCCCGTCGTGATCAAAGTCGCCGAAGTCTACGCCCATCGAACCCTGTTCCTGTCCATCACCGCTGAGCGCCGCGCCCGACAACAATCCAACTTCTTCAAATGTGCCATCGTGCCGGTTGCGATAGAGATAATTGGGGCCTGCGTCATTGGCCACGTATAGATCCTGCCAGCCGTCATTGTCGTAGTCGGTCCAGATGCCTTGCATCCCGTAATAATGATTAGGATCGTCAACGCCGGCCTTTTTGGAAACGTCCTCGAATGTACCGTCACCACGATTGCGGAACAGAAAATCGGATTCGCCGGGAAGGCCCCATGGGCCGCACTGTACCGCGATCCCGCGGAAGCGGCAGGTCTTCTCGCTGCTCCCAAACTCGGGGAGCTTGTTGATGTCCACCACTACGTAGCGGGGCACAAAGAGATCAACGAGCCCATCGCGATCGTAATCCGTCCAGGCTGCACCGGTGCTGAACCCGCCCACGCGAACGCCAGCCTTTTCCGTGACATCATCAAACTTGCAATTCCCCAAGCCGTGATACAACACATTGCCGCCGTAGCCGGTCACGTAGATATCCTGCACACCGTCGTTGTCGTAGTCAGCTACGGCCACGCCCATGCCCCATCCTTTTCTGGTGACACCTGACGTGCTAGTAATATCGGCAAACTTCAGCCCAAGCTCCTGGCGGTAAAGCGCGAGCATCGCGTCGCCACCCTGGCGATACCGATCCACCGAAGAGCCGGTCACGGTGATGACCTCGAGCTTGCCGTCGCCATTACAGTCAAGGAAACCGACTCCCCCGCTCATTGACTCGATGATGTACCGCTTTTCAGGACTGGAAAGATGCCGAACGGTGATGCCTGCCTGTTTTGTGATGTCTTCAAACCGGGGCGCCGGTTCAGCGGAAGTCTGGGCGAGGCAAGCTAAAGGCAGCACACAGGCAAGGACGAGGGCACAGAGTTTGTCCATTGCTATTTGAATTCTAGCAGGGTAGAGTGCTGCCGCGGATAGACTGGGATACGTAATCGTCGGTCGAGCATTCTCATCTTCGGAGTAGGCGATCGTGGAAACAATCCCACGATGGAACGCCCCTGGTCCATCAAGCAGGTGCTGAAGAAAACGATGTAAGCTATTGAAAAAATGGTGGCCAGGGACGGAGTTGAACCGCCGACGCCAGCCTTTTCAGGGCTGCGTACTACCGCCTTATCCGCCTTATCTTACAACAACTTAACTTTGCAGAGTGGCCCCAGTTTTGTGACCACTCTGTGACCAGCGCCGATGTTCGCCTAAGCGTCGGCCTTAAGACTAAACGCCAGCGGTTTGAGACAGTCGCGGTACGTTGATGGTAGTCTCAGTCCCACTTAAGAAGCCGAAGCGGCTTCTTTCTGCCTAGAACTGCGCATGTA
>Ga0134128_10000910_pt1 | contig 40151 bp, 56 predicted proteins | sample KB31754_FD_96462 | JGI IMG/M metagenome (GOLD analysis project Ga0134128, IMG submission 96462) | Terrestrial soil microbial communities with excess Nitrogen fertilizer from Kellogg Biological Station, Michigan, USA - KB3-175-4 | ecosystem: Environmental > Terrestrial > Soil > Unclassified ...
CACGGCTCGGGCAGGCGACGGCTTTTTCATGGGAGCGGATGGGGGCCCAAGGGCGCGCCCTTGCTGTGGGAAGCCTGAACCCCTCCGAATGTTCAGGGATCGGTGCTACAAGGGACGGGTATGGCCGGGAAGCCGCAGATCCCGAAGGGCACCCGCTCCGCCGCCCTCAAGCTCGCCGCCGAGGGCGCCAGCGGCCGCGCCATCGCCCAGAAGCTCGGAGTGTCGGTGGGGTGGGTGAGCAGCCTGCTGGCGGAGCATCGGAAGGCCGCGAACAGCGAGGGCGGCACCAAGGCGCCCGCCACCTCCTCCGCGGCCCCCTTGCCGGCCTCTCCGGAGGTCCAAGAGGCCCGAGCTGCCCTCGCCGACCTGGCCGTCGCGGACGCCGCCCACGAGCGCCTCCGTGCCCGCCTCACGCTTCTCGGCCAGCGCGTCGACGCGGAGCTCGCCAAGGCCGAGCCCAACTGGTCCTTGGTCAAGCCCCTGGTGGCCGCCGAGCGGGAGGTGCGCGACGAGGTGATCCGGACGCGCCCACCGGTGGTCAAGAAGCCCGAGGACGACCCCGCCCACGTCGAGTCTGCCCGCGTGCTCGTCGCCTCGCTCCGCGCCCGCGTCGAGGCGGCGCGAAGGGCCCGAGGGCTTTCAACAGGAGGCGCGCCATCGTGAACGTCGCGCGCGTCCGCTGGCTGGTCCGCAATGGTGCCGAGGCGATGGCCAAGACCTTCCCCCGCGTTCGCCGCCGACACTGCCAGCTCGTCGGCAAGCCGTTCTGCCTGTGGCCAGGCGTTGTCGTCGAGGTTGGCCGGCCCATGCTCACCAGCAGTGGGCGGGTGTCTCTGCGCTGGGTCCCAGGATGAGCGCCGCGGCCGACCTTACCCTCGCCGACGAGCTGCGCTGGGCGCCCCCTCCCCCGCTGGCGCCCTGGGTCGCGGAGGTGGAACGCCTCCTCGTCGCCGGCGACGCCTCGGCCGTGCGCAGCTCCTGCGCCGCCATGGCCATCCGGTACGGTGTCCAGCGAATCTCGCGGGACGGTCGGCCGTACCTGGAGCGCTCGACGCTCGACGACCTCGGGCGCGGCCGCGAGCGGATCTACCTGCACCGCTTCGTCGCCGGCGACGCGCCGGGGCTCTTCCACTCGCACCCGTGGCGCGCGTCGAGGAGCGTGATCCTCGCCGGCGGCTACGTCGAGCACCGCCGCGACGGCAGCTCGAGACGCGTCCTCCCCGGAGAGCTGAACGTCATCGGCGCCTTCGATTTTCACCGCGTGGAGCTCCTCGAGGCGGACGCCTGGACGGTCTTCAACACCGGCGCCCCCAAAGCCACGTCCGACTGGCACTTCTTCGAGGCGGCCACGGGGCAGCGGGTGCACCACCTGGACGCGCGCCGGTGAGGACCGAGCGCGATCCCGATCTCGAGGAGCGCTTCCGCGCCGGGCACGAGCGCGCGAAGGCGCTCTCGGCGGCTCTCGCGGGCCCCTCTCTCGCCGACGAGCTGGTCGAGCTCGGCGTCGTGGACCCGGGCGCCTTCGAGGCACTGCTCTCCTCGCTCTCGACGCTCGAGCTCGCCCGGCTCTGCTACGCGTGGGCGTTCTGGGCGCGGCCGAAGCAGCGCCCTCCCGCGCTTCCACGCCATCGGATCGTGGCGTGGGTCGCCGCCCGGGGCCTCGGGAAGAGCCGGGCGGTCGGTGAGCGGGTGCGCGAGCGCATCGAGGGAGGCTCGATGATCGGCGCCTTCTGCGGGCCGACGATCGAGGAGATCGAGCGCTACATGCTCGGCGGCCAGGCCTCCGAGGCGGCGAGCACGAACGGGGCGCACGGCGTCGTCGACAGCGCCCTCCGCGTCGGGATCCTCGACATCTTCCCGCCGCACCAGCGCCCCGACTACCAGCGCGACAAGGGGCTCGTCCGCTTCCACACGGGCGCGGTCTACTATCTCGTCTCGGCGAAGACGCCGGAGTTTCGCGGCGGCAACTGCGACACGATCTGCGTCACCGAGGCGACGAAGATCCGGCCGACGGAGCGGGCGAAGCTCCTCAGCAACGCCGAGCTCGCCCTCCGCGCCCGCGGCCCACTCACGCCCGAGATGCTCATCGACTGCACGCCGACGCCGGACCCGTGGGTGCGCGAGCTCGTGGCCGACCCGGGCGCCGTGGTGATCCTCGGCGAGACCGAGGAGAACGCGGCGAACCTCGACGACGACTTCATTGCCCGTCTGCACGAGAAGTTCGGCAACAGCCGACTCGGGCGCCAAGAGGTCGGGGGCGAGATCCTCTCCGACTTCGAGGGCGCGCTCTTCTCGCTCCGCGACATCGATGGCAACCGGATCCGCCGCGGCCAAGCGCTGCCCGAGTTCAAGCGGATCGCCATCGCCATCGACCCGGCGATCTCCACGCGCGCCAACGTGGACGCGACGGGGATCGTGGCGGCCGCGCGAGGCGTCGACGATCGCATGTACGTGCTCGCGGCGCAGAAGGGCGTGTGGACCCCGCAGGCCTGGGCGGAGATCGCGCTCGACCTCCGTGCCGCGGTGAAGGCCACCGCCGTGGTCGCCGAGAGGAACCGCGGCGGCGACATGGTGAAGTCGGTGATCGAGCTCGTCGCGGAGCGGCGCGCCCGGGCCCGCGGGACGGTGGCGGCCGTGCGCGTCGAGGAGGTGCAGGCCACGCTCGGCAAGGCAGTCCGCGCGGAGGAAGTGCAGGTGCTGAGCGAGACTAGCCGCCTCGTGTTCCCAACCGATCCTCTCGTCGAGATCGAGGACGAGATCACGAGCTGGGTCCCCGGCGGGGGAGGCCGGAGCCCCAACCTGCTCGACGCGCTGGTGTGGGCCGCGCACTACCTCTACGACGGGTTCGGCGACACCGAGCGCGTCCGCAAGGAGGCGCAGGTGTCCGTCGCCGCCAGCTTCACGGGCCTCGCCGAGAGCTTCGCGCGGATGCCCCGCGTCGACTTCGATCTCGACCGCGCGTAAGATGCGCGACATCACCGGCCCGCGCCCGCTCGGCGCTTGAAGGGAACCCCCATGCCGCCGCGTCCCGATCTTCTCCCTGGCCTCGCACAGGCGCCCCCTGGCTCCGACGCAGCCCTCGCTCGCGGCTGGACCTGGCCCGAAGCGCGGCGCGCCTGCGACATCCACGCCCGTGGCGCCTTCGTCGACTCCTGGCAGTTCTGCCAGGACGTCGAGACGCTGCCCGCCGTGCGCGCCGCCGTGCGCCAGCTCCTGGCGAGCCCGTGCGGCCTACCGTGGACGACGGAGGGCCCCGACCGCGCCCCGGGCCGCTTCGAGACCGAGGCCGCGCAGGCGGTGTGGAAGAAGTTCCGCCACCGCCTCTTGAAGCCGATCTTGCGAGACCTGGGCCTCATGGGGTTCACGGTCCTCCAGCACCCGATCACCATCAATCCCGCGACGCTTCGGCACGAAATCACGACGATCGAGCGGTTTCCACTCTCCGCCATCCGGCACACGTCCTACCCGCTGCCGGACCCCTGGGGCCCTCCTGGGTCGTATCTGTACGGCTATTACGCCGTGATCTTCGGCTTCGGCGAGTCGATCGGCGACGTGCTCTACCCTCAGCTCGCGGCTGCGCGCGAGCAGCTCCTGGGGCGGGCGATGGCGGGCGACCAGAGCGCAGGCTTCGCCTACGGCGAGATCGTCGCGCCGCCGGCCGGGGTGAACTTCCGGTACATCCAGCTCCCGCGCCCGGGCGAAACCTCCGAAGACGGCCGATGGACCGTGCTCGGCAACGGCGATCGGCCGCACGAAACCGAGGGCGCGATCCGCGCGCTCGACGTCGCCTATGTCGCCGGGACGCTCGCCCCGCGTTCTCGCTCGGGGTTGCTCAAGACGCTCGGGCGGCAGGTGCCGGTGGCGTCGCTCCCCGGGACGACGCCGGTGGATTCGCCGGAAGGCAAAGCCGCGGAGGCCGTCGTCGCGGGGATGGGGGTCACCGCCGCAGGCGCCGTGCTTCCCGGCGGGACCACGCTCACGGGGTTCGCCTTCACCACCCCCACCGCGCACTTCTACGTCGACGACGCCCAGCTCACGGAGCGCGCCGTCGCGCTCGCCGTCCTCGGCCGCGCTGGCGCCCTCGGCAAGACCGACGCGCAGTACCCGTCCCCGGTCGAGGCAGAGGTGCCGGAGGATCTCGTGCGAGATCTGGTCGGCGCCGTCGAGCGCGGGATCTCCGCCCTCTTCAACCACGTCGCGCGCCGCAACAACGACGCGCTGCCCGAGCCGATCCGCGTGTGTGGCCACATGCCCGACACCGAGCAGGTCGCGCGCCGCGACGCCGAGGGCAAGGCCATGCTCCAGGTCGCGGCGGTCCTCAAGGCCGAGGGTGATGCGGGCTGCTCGGTGACGCAGGACCGCGCCGCCTATCTCACGCGCCGCCTGGTCGCCCCCGACGCGCAGCCCCCCGTCGTGGCCGCCGCGAGCCCCGCCAGGATCTTGGAGTGGCACGTCCAGCAGAAGATCGTGTCGCCGGATCAGGCACTGGCGACGCTCGGCCTGCCCGAGCTCCCCAACGGCGCCGGCAGCGCAGAGCGCCTCGCGGCAGAGCGTCTCGCTGGCAAGGACTCCACGGGCAAACCCGCCTCGCAGGGGGATGCCACGGTCGACACCATGCCGCCGACCGTCGACGGCCCCGCAGGCGACGATGGCGCCCCTCCCGCGCCCGGAGATGCGCTTGCACTCCAGGTCACTCCGGGGAATGCGCCGCCGACCGTCGACGCGCCCAGCACCCCGGCAAGCGCCGGCAATACTGGTGCATAGAGCACCACACTTGCGTTCAGTGCCAGGGCAGCGTATCTCTTGACTGCCCGCTCGGTCTGTGAGGCAGCGCCCCTCGGTGCGTAAGCGGTCCCGCAGCAAGGACCTTTCCTCCAGGCCTCGCGCCTGTGACGCCCCGAGAGACCTCCCTCACCCCCGACCTGCTCTCCCGCGTTCGCCCCGGCGTGGCGGTTGCGGTCGCCGTGAATGCGGCAACGGGCATCCGCCGGCGCCGCCCCACGGGTTATCGGCTCTACGGTGCGCGCTCCGAACTCTCTCCGGAGGGTCGCGGTCGCGGTCCTGCCCCTCGCATCACCGACGTCGGCTCGGTCGCCATCGTCGAGATCCGCGGCGCGATGGAGCAGCGGGAGAGCTCCTGGGAGTGCGGCGAGACGTGTGGCTACGACGGGATCGAGCGCGACGTGTGCGCCGCTCTCACCGACCCCGGCGTCGCCGCGTTGGTCATCGACGCCGACACGCCAGGCGGCGACGAGCCAGGCTTGGTCGAGACCGGCGACCGAATCCGTGCCGTCGCCGACGCGATGGGCAAGCCCGTCCTCGGCTACTCCCCCGCCTTCCTCGCTTCGGCAGGCGTATACCTGCTCCTCGCGATCTGCGACGCGACCTACATCCACGCGACTGCACGCGCCGGCTCGGTGTCGTCGGTGGTGCTCTTCTCGACGGACGCGCGCCGGCTCGCGAAGGAGGGGACGGACGTCTACGTCGCCCGCGGCCTCCCCGGGAAAATGAACCCGAACTCGCTCGAGCCGCTCGACGATCTCGGCAAGGCGCGCCTCGACGAGCACGCCCTCGCTTGCTCCGAGGAGTTCGTGCTCTTCGTCGCCGCCAAGCGGGGCCTCGATCCCGCGGCCGTGCGCGCCTGGAACGCGGGCCTGTTCCGCGGGCAGGCCGCCGTCGACGTGGGCCTCGTCGATGGCCTCGGCACCCTCGACACCGTGATCGCCCTGGCCGGCTCGCTCGCCGGCCTCCAGGAGGCAGCAGCGTGAAGCCGAAGAAGAGGATCAACCCGGCCGTCGCGTCCCCCCAGGCCCCTCGCGCACTTCGCGCAGGCTCGAAGGGTCACGCCCGCGCCGAGGCCGCCAAGCTCGCAGGTGAGCCGCCGCCTGCCCGGCAGGCGGATGACGACGAGGACGAAGAAGACCCCGAGCACGACGACGACGCCAAGGACCAGGAGGCGCACGACGCCGCGTGTGCGCACGCCGCGGAGCAGTACCGCGCCGCGGCCGACGCCGCCGACGCCGCGAAGGGCACCGACTCCGCCGCCGCGCTCGAGGCCGGCGAGGCTGCGCACGACGATGCCATGGAGGCCGGCGCCGCGTTCAAGAGTTCGTGCATGGCGATGCGCGGCGTCGAGCCGGAGCACGCGGCGCCCCCTCCGCCGCCCGGCGCTCAGGCCCGCGCGCTTTCCTCGCTCGCCCCGGGCGGCTCCGCGGCGGCGCACATGGAGGTCGCCGCGCTCGCCAAGTTTGGGCGCGACACCCTCGCCCGGATGGGCGCGGCAAATGTCGGCGCCGGCATGCTCAAGCTCGAGGCATGGGCGGCGTCCGCGGCCGAGGTCATCAAGCTCCGCGCCGCCGAGAGGAAGCGCGACGCCTCCGCCTCCGCCTCCGCTCGGCACGAGCGCCTCGCCGCCGCCGTGCGCGCCGGGATGCCGCGGTCGCATGCTTTCGACGTCACCGTCGGCGCCAAGGGCGAAGAGATCCTCACGCCCAAGAAGTGCTGGACCGCGGGCACGCTCACCGAGCTCTCCGCGCAGCTCGACGAGATGGGCTATAGGGCCGGCGCCAACGTCGTCCCCAGCCTCCATCTCCCGGCCGAGGCGGGCGGCGAGGCCGGTCTCGCGGCGCGGGCGGCGAGCTCGGGCATGACGCTCGACGAGCGCCGCGCCGCCGAAGCCAACGTCAACCGAGCGCCGGCCGTGCCGGCGCGAGAAGTGAGGTCCTTCCGATGACCGCAGCCACTGGCGACCTTTCCGATCCGGCGACCGCGCACGGCACCCCACTATTCGGCGGCTTCGTGCAGGCCGGGTTCACCACGTACCAGGGGTGGCACCTGATGCGGGATGCCACCGGCCTCTTCCTGGTCGCCACCGAGCAAGCTGGGCTCCTCCCGGGCGGCTTCGTCGATCGTCGCCTCCTCACCGCCGCGGCGGGCAACAACACCGACCTCGTGAACGTGCGCACGGGCAAGCGCCTCGTGAACATGGTCGCGGGCGACACCTTCACCGCCGCGGACGGCCCGCGCCCGCTCTACGGCGTCAACAACCTGGAGTTCGGCCGTTCGCCGACGAACGCCACGACGGGCGCCCAGCGGAGCATCGCCGGCCTCTTCCTCTGCCTCGACGACGAGTACCCGCTCACGCGCTGCCTCGCCATCATCGGGCCCGAGGGCGCGGCGATGGCGGCCGCGCTCCAGGCCTCGCAGGCGACCGGCCAGCGCGACGTCTGCCGTGGCGTCTTCACCGCGATCGACTCCGGCACTACCTACGCGAGTGGCATCCTCACCGGCCCCGCTAACACGGCGCTCAGCGCACAGGACGGCATCACGGCCGCCGTGGGCGACGTCTTCTGGGCGCAGAAGGGGCAGGCAAACCTCCCCGCCGCCGCGCAGGTCGGCCCCTGGCAGATCCTCGCCCTGGGCTCCGTGTCGTCGCAGTGGATGGCGGTGCGGCCCTGGTGGTACGGGACCGGCTCCAAGATCCCCGTCGAGTTCCAGGTCAAGATCGGCCCGGAGGGGACCGGCACGACGCCGGCGTTCGCCAACACGACCTGGCGGGCCTTCTGCCCCCCCGGCAAGGTCGTCGACACCGACGACCCGCTCTTCTGGCCGCAGTTCGTGTCCGGCAGCTACACCGCCTCCGCCGGCGTCCTCATGAACGCGGTGAGCACCTTCCCGATCCGGTCGACGACGCTCTCGTCGATCAGGGCGACGAACCAAGGCACCGCCTCGCACGCCTCCACGGTCGGTCCGCCGCGCGTGACCGCCGTCACCGCCGGTCAGATCGGCACGTCGTCGCTCACGATGAAGGCCGAGAGCGCGCCGGGCACCACCAACGCCTCCGACGTCGGCGTCTACACGATCGCCGTCACCAACTGGTAGCCGAGGAGATCGACGATGGCACTCGCAGTCCCCGGCATCACCTGGCAGGGCTTCCGCTCCGAAGCGACGAAGGAGCTGGCGATCCAGATCGACGCGCGCTGGATGCGCGCCGTACAAGGCGCGCTCCCCAAGGAGTGGTGGACGCCCTTCTACGATCCGGTTCCCATCGCGCCCGGGAAGGAGGCCGTCAAGCTCCCGGTGGACATGGAGGACCTCGGGACCTTCAAGCGGCGGGTCGGCCCCCGCACCGCCGGCGCCCCGCCCCGCCTCACCTTTCAGCTCATCCCCCGCGAGCCCTGGTACCGCGACCGGCACATCCCGATCGAGGACCTCAAGTACAACGACTTCATGGGCTGGCCGGACCGGCTCGCGGCGATTCTTCTCGCCGCCCGCCGCACCCCCGGGATGATCTTCGCCGAGTCGCTCTTCGCCGCGACGACGACCTTCAAGACCCTTCAGGGCATCCCCCTCATCGGGAGCGGGCACAAGTACAACTACAACGACCCCAACGTCACCGGGACGTTCAACAACCTCTGGACGGCGAACTTCGACACCGCCGGATGGGAGTTCGCCAAGACGACCAAGAAGGCGCGCAAGGGGCCCGACGGCAAGTACGGCCTCGACATGGAGATCACCCATCTCCTCGGGGGCACGGCGATGGAGCCGAAGTTCTCCCGGATGTTCAAGCGCACGGTCGTCCTCGAGGCCGGCCAGGGGACCGCCGACGCCGGCGTCGCCGGCGTCACCAACATCCACTATGGCGAGGGCGTGATCGCGGTCTCGACGAGCTGGATGGACGATCACCCGTGGCTGCTCGCCAACCCGGGCAAGGACCAGTGGTGGACGTTCTCCAACAGCCTCGCCGCTCGGTGCATGGGCATGCTCATCGAGAACGGCGGCGCGCCGACCGTCGACATCTTCGACGAGGGGAGCGAGTACGCGCGCGAGCACGGCTCGATCTGGATCAAGGCCGACATGGACTGTAACGCCGGCGCCGGCTTCCCCCAGGTCGTCGACGAGCATCGAGGGACGTGAGCATGGAACGAGAGCTGATCATGGCCGCCCTCATGGGTCTCTGCGCCAACCCGAAGCACGCCGGCGAGGCGCCCGGGAAGCTCGGCGCCCGAGCCGTCGCCATCGTCAAGGGCGTGGTCTCCAAGCTCGACCGCGAGGAGGATCCCGCGCCGAGCTCGCCCTCGCGAGCGTCCGACATCGAGCGCATGGCGACGGCGCCCGAGCCGCCGGCCGACCCGGACGGCCCGAAGGTCGGCGCCGTCGAGCTCCACCAGGCTCGCCACCCGCACACCTGAGGCGCCGTGGCGTGGCCGCCCTCGCTTCAGGATTTCTACGCGCTGGCGCTCTCGCCGGCGGCGTGCGTTCCTGACACGCGGTCGGTCCGATCGATCGACGTCGGATCCCAGCTCTTCGAGCTTCCCGGCCACGGCCTCTTCGGAGGCGAGACGCTCTACTTCCAGACGATGAGCAGCTCGGGGGCGCTCCCTGCCGGGCTCTCGCCCACCCTCGCCTACCTCGCGGTCCGGCGGAACTCCCACTTCTTCGGCATCACGAACTTGGACGGCTCGCCGGCCTCCTTCACCGATATCGGGTCGGGCCCAGTGAACCTCCTCGAGGACATGGAGCCGGTCATCATGCAGATGTTGGCGCGCCGCACCTCCGATGTGCAGTCGAGCGCCAAGGCGTACAAGCCTCCATATTCGGGAGACGTGCCGATCAAGCTTATCGGCCTCGTCGTCGACCTCACAGCCTTCGACGTCGCGGGTAGGCTTCGCGTCGCATCACCGCAGTTTTCCATCGATGATCTGCGGACAAAATACGTGAGCGCCGAGGCGGAGCGTTTGCGTCTCGACGGTGGCGTGCCGCTGGCCGAGACGGTCACCGACACGAGACCAACCGTCGCCAAGGAGGGCGCTGTGCTGGTGCCGCGCCCGTGTGAATCCATGGGCGTCGGGCCCGGGGAGTTCCGCGCGTGACCACCGAGGCCTACCGTGGCTCGCTTCCTGAGGGCGTCCTCGATCACCTCACCGCGGCGATGAGCATCGAGAACCGTCTCGGTACCTCCGAGGATGCACGCGTCGGCGCCGGTCCGCGCGTCACCTGGGTCCCCTCGCCCAAGGCCTCGCGGAAGTACTCCGGCACGGCCCAGCAACGGCCCGACGCGCACATCAAGCACGTGCACGACGTCGCGCCCCTCTTCGAGGTCCACCTGTGGGCGCCCTCCTACCTCGAGGCCGAGCAGCTCGAGGTGGCCCTGGAGAAGGCGCTCTACGACGTCTTCTCCCCCAACGCCTACGAGCTCGGGCCCGAGGGGACGCAGGAGGGCGAGGTCTCCCCCGGCCGGCGCGACTTTCTCTTCGTCGTCCCGGTGCGCCTCCTCCGCGTGCCGCTCCCCGTCGCCACCTTCACGCCGACGAGGCTCTCGACGGCCACCGCGCCCAGCACCCTCGCCGACCCCCAGGGCGGCACCCCCACCGCAGGCCCGGCCGCGGGCACCACCATCCCCTGACGAGGACTCATGGCGATCAAGTTCAGCATCACGCAGGGGCAGACCATCCAGCCGGCGAGCGCGGCCAACGTCGTCGCGCGGCTCGGCGTCTGCGCCAACGCCGACGCCGCGAGCACGATCTACCAGTTCGCGATCGGACAGGACCCGACGCCGGCGCTCGTCGGGGGTCCGCTGGCGTTCGACGCGGCCTACGCCTCCGCCTGGTCCGGCGCCCAGCACATCGCCGTCAAGGTCCCGGCCTCGACGGCGGGCACGATCTCGGCGGTGACGAAGCCCAGTGGCTCCACATCGCCGACGCCCACCATCGCCGGGAGCTCCTTCGATACCGTGACGAACAGCCCCTTCGGCGCGTACGGCCTCGCGCTCCGCTACTCGGGCGGCCCGCCGGGCGCCTGCTCCGTCGACGTGTCCCTCGACTGGACGGGCACCGGCGGCAGCTTCCCGTACACCTTCCCCATGCCGGCGGCGCTGCCGGCGGCGCTGCGCGGCACGGTCAACGTCTCCGCCGGAGGCTTCTCGTTCGCGGCCCTCACGGGGCTCACGCTGCGCTTCAAGGAAAACAACGGCCTCGCCACGGTCACGTTCGGCACCGTCGCCGGCGAGGCCGACGTCCTCGCTGCGTTCGTCACGGCGGGGATCACCGGGGCCTCCTTCGTCCAGGTGGGCGACCAGCGTTTCTTCCAGGTGGCAGGGTCGACGCCGGGGAGCGCCGACAGCCTCTACTTCATGGGCGGCTCGGCCGAGGACCTCCTCGGCTTCACGCCGGCCGTCGCGGTGCAGCGCAGCAACGTGGACCTCGCCACGGGCTTCACGTTCTCGACGCTCGACAACGAGACGCTGATCTTCAACCCCGACAACACGGGCAACGTCACCGCGACGATGGGCGCCTCCGTCGCGGCCGAGGCGGACATCCTCTCCGCGTTCTCGGGGCACGCGACGCTCGTGGCCTACATCGTTCATGTGGGGGCGCACCACTACCTCGAGGTGGCGGCGCTCACCCCCGGGACGGGCGGCACCAACACCCTGCTCTGCGGGGCGGGCACCGCGAATACGAACCTCGGCTTCACGAGCACGACCTCGACCACGGGCAAGGCGGCGGGCATCGCCACCGGCGTCGACAGCTCGATCGCTCTCCCCGGGACCGGGCTCAAGATCACCTTCCCGTCCGGGACCTACCTCGTCGAGATCCACACCGCGACGACGACGGGGCCGCGGCACAGCCAGGCGGACCTCGACACCGCCCTCGCGGTCTTGAACGGTCGCCTCGATCTCGCCTTCGGCCTGGTCGAGGTCGTCCAGGAGCCTCTCGACGCGACCTCGCTCCTCTCCCTGGTGCAGGACATGGACACGACCGCGGCCGCGTGGGAGGCGCAGGCGAACAAGCGCTTCGTCCACTTCCTCACCGGCGCCCCCCGCTCCGCGGCCGACTCCGCCGTCGCCGGCGCGCTGGTATCGGAGTCGGGCCGCTACTCGACGGTGGCGGCCCGCTGGACGTACATCAACGCGCCCAAGGGCCTCCCGTCGGGGAGCTTCCCGCACTCGAACGTGCGCCCTCTCGCGACCCGCTGCGCGGCGATCCCGTACTCGGAGGACCCCGGCTTCGGCGGCTTCGGCCCCCTCCCGGCCTGCTCGATGATCGGGTCCGATGGCACGTCGCTCGCGCCGGACGAGAACACGGCGACGACGAAGCTCGGGACCTCGAAGGGCCCCGGGTACACCGTCGTCAAGGGCAAGGCGGTCGGCGGGCGCCTGCTCCCCTTCTTCGTCCGCGGCGTCACCCGCGCCGGGCAGTCCTCGCTCTTCGTCGACATCGGCGTGACGCGCATGGTCCTACGCGCGGCCCAGATCATCTACGCCGCCCTCCAGACGATCGAGAACCCGACCTTCGACCTCCAGGCCGACGGGACCATCCAGGAGGCGGACGCGGCGAGCCTGGAGGCCGCCTGGAAGAAGGCGCTCGACGACGAGCTCGTCCCCACGCACGCGAGCGCGACGCTGGTCTCCATCGTCCGCAGCGAGAACATCTCGCAGACCCGCAACCTGACGGTGAACTACACCGTGCAGGAGCGCGGCCAGGGCGAGGACATCACCGCGACGCTCACCCTCACCGGCACGCTCTCCGGGGCGCTCGCCGTCGCCGCCTGACGAGGAGCCGCACCATGGGCAACCCGATCAATCCCTTCATCATCGGCGGCCAGATGTACGTGCACGCCGATCACGTCCTCATGCTGACGCCCGGCGCCGGCCCGAACGCCGGCCAGCCGTGGCGCACGAAGGGGGCCAAGAGCATCGACGCGAAGAACGAGGGAAAGGCCATCGTTGCCAAGGGCGGCACCATCGTCCCCGTCGCGATCGCGATGGGCGAGACCGAGGGGAGCTTCACGCTCGGCTTCGACGTGATGCAGTTCTCGATCGACTACCTCGCCTACTGCGGCGACGGCGCGCAGCGGATGACGCACCAGGGGCAGCTCATCTTCACCCGTCCGAGCGTCGCCCCCGTGACCTTCTACATGATCGACATGATCATCGAGAAGGGCTTCGGGGTGAAGAGCGACGCGGGCGCTCAGCCCTCCGACGAGTTCTCCGGGAAGATGCGCCTCATGGAGATCATGGCCAAGGGCAAGCGCATCAACCCCTTCCGGCTCCCGAACGGGAGCGCGATCCAGACCTGAGGAGGCCACCGTGCGCGCGTACACCGACGAGGACATCGAGGCGATCAAGCAGAAGTGGAGCATCGCCGAGCTCATCCACGGGGAGATCGAGATCGACGGCGCCGTCGTCGCCCGGCTGCCCCTCGTGCCCTTCACGCTCCCGAGCTTCGACACCTTCGCCGACGAGAGCCTAAAGGACCACGACGGCGCGATCGAGGCGCTCCTCTACCGCGCCGTCCGCTTTTACTCCGCGGCCGAGATCGCGGAGCTGCGACGCCGGTGCGCGGCCCTCCCGGCCCAGGTCTTCGCCATCCTCGCCGGCGACGCTGGCTTCGCCACCGGTGCCCCCGCGCGCTACCAGGTCGACGCCTTCAACGCGTCGACGCCCCCGCTCGTGCTCGAGCAGGCCGGGCTCGACGAGGCGACCGCCGCCAAGGTCCTCGCCGACCTCGCGGGCGAGACGGCCAAGGTGGTCTCGGTCCGCGACCAGGACGAGCAGGTCATCTTCGGCGCCGTCCTCGGCGCACCCGGGGAGGGCGAGCGGCACATCCTGCAGAAGGCGCGGGAGTCCAAGTCGGGCATGGGCGCGGCCGCGCGCTCGGCTGCGGCCGGCTGCATCCGCTGGTCGAGCGAGGAGCTGGCGAAGGTGTGGACGCGCTACCCGGCGATCCCGGTGATGCACCTGGCCGAGACGATCGGGGACATGGGAGGGGCGTCCGCGACGCGTCGATTTCGCCGCGGCTAACGCCATCGTCCGCACCATGGGCCTCCTCGACGCGGCCGACTCGCTCATGGTGCTCTTCGGAGCCACCTCGCCGAAGGCCCGCCCAGCCGCGCTCCTCCTCGGCGCTGTCCTCCTCGCCCACCGCCCCGAGCTGCCCGAGATCGTCCTCGACCTGGAGACCGAGTAATGGGCGTCCTCCGCGTCGACGTCACCGGCGCCCGTCGGAAGCTCGCCCAGCTCGTCGCCGGGCTCCGTGCTGCCGCCTCCGGCAAGGTCGTCGACGTCGCGGCGGCGCGCGTCCAGGAGCAGATCGACGGCGCCAGCCAAGCCATCATCGGCCGCCACACCGAGACCGGGAAGGCCGCCGGCGATCGCGTCGTGGAGCGCGCCGCGGGGCTCGTGACACTCTCTTGGCCCCGCTATCTGGCCTACCACCGCTGGAACCCGTTCCGGTCCGGCATGCCCCCCTTCGCGGTCAAGGCCGCCTCCAAGATCTTCGCCGCCGTCCTGGTCGAGGCGCTCGGCGGCCGGGGCAAGCCGGGGGGCGAGCTCGCCGACGAGATCCTTGCCGCGGCCGAGGCGAGCGACGCGAAGAAGGCCGCTACGGCGAAGCGCAGCGAGAACCGTCGTGAGCTGGCCAAGATCGCGCCTTGGCTGAAGGGCAAGAAGCGGTGAGCGACAACGAGACGCAGAACGTCGGGCTCAACCTCGACGGGAGTTTCGCCGCCGAAGCCCAGAAGGCTGCCCAGGCCGGCGAGCAGCTCGACAAGGCCCTCGCCAAGGTCGAGAAGGCCAAGATCGACGCCGCGGCCGCGGCCATGAAGAGGCTGCGCACCGAGTCGGACGCCGCGGCCGCGGCCATGCGCAAGGCCGCGAAGGGCACGGGCGGCTTTGGCGGCTCGACGCCCACCTCCCTCCTCGGCTCGCCTGCGGCCGCCTCGGGCTTCCAGCGCATTGTGCAGAGCGTGGGCAAGCTCTTCGGCGACCAGGCCGCCGGCGGGCTCGTGCGGGGCGCCTCCTGGCTCGCCGAGGCCTCCGACAAGATCGGCCCGTGGATGCCCCTCCTGGAGAGCGGCGGGACCATGCTCCTCGGCGCAGGGGGCGCCGTCGCGAAGGGCGGCGAGGTGGTGCTCAAGGCGGCCGCCGCCCTCGCCGCCGCCGGGGTGGGCCTCGCCGCCGCCGGGGTGAAGTTCGGGATCGACAAGACGGCCGAGCGGAACGCCGCGAACAGCGCTCTGGAGAAACTCGGGATGAACGGGGGCTACGAGGTCGCCGTCGACCTCTCGGCCAAGTACCACCTCGACCCCGCCGACGCGGTGACGCAGATCAAGAAGCTCCTCAACGCGGGCTTCTCGAAGACGGAGATCCCGACGCTCATCCGGATCAAGGCCGGGATGGAGACGTCGGGTCTCGACGGGGATGCGCTCCTCAAGAAGCTCGAGACCATCAAGCTCGGCTCGAAGGTCGGGACCAAGGACGTCGAGGGCCTCAAGAAGCTCGGCATCGACGTCGGCGCGGTCTACCAGGAGATCGCGCGCTCGACGGGGCAGTCGATGGACCAGGTGAAGGCGGCCGTGAAGGCCGGCACCCTGGACGCCGACAAGCTGGTCAAGTCGATCGAGAAGGTCGCCGACGTCAAGTTCGGCCCGATGGCCGACGAACTCGGCAACTCCGTCCCCGGCCTCCTGAACAAGTTGAGTCTGAGTTTCGGCGAGCTGTTCTCCGGGATGGACCTCGGCCCGATCAAGGGCTTCCTGGAGATGCTGGATCAGGCGCTTCACAGCAAGGCCGGAGGCGCGCTCAAGAAGTCGCTCCAGGACGCCTTCTCTGCCATCGGCGACGTCCTCAAGAAGGTCAAGCTCAAGGACGTCACCGACGGGATCGGGATGGCCGCCGCGGGCATCGAGCGCTTCGCTGGGCTCATCCGCAGCAACTCCACGGGCCTCGCCTCGCTCGTCGGACTCACCTTCCGCTTCGCCGGCGCGCTCGTTCTGGTCGCCTCGTACGCCGTGTTCTTCGCCGACCAGATGGCGAGCGGCGTAGCGACCGCGATCGACCAGGTGAGCGCCTTCGTCGACGCCGCGCTCTCCATGGCCACGACGGTGATCTCGACCATTGCCGACCTCCCCGCACAAGCGCTCGACCTCGGGAGCCAGATCGTCGACGGCCTCGTCGAGGGCATCCTCAGCTCCGCCGCCCGGGCCATCGCCGCGGCCACCTCCCTCGTCGACGAGGTGATCGGCGCCGCGCGGACCGCTGCCGCCTCGCACAGTCCCTCCCAGAAGATGATGGACCTGGGCGAGGGCGGCCTCGGCGAAGGGCTCGTGGTGGGCATGGGCGCGGCCAACGACAACGCGAGCAAGGCGGGCGCGAAGCTGGCGAACGCCGCGATGGGCGGCGCCGGCACCGCGACCGCCTCGGGCCTCGGCGCCGTGCCATCCGCAGCGGGTGGCAGTCAGGGGGCCAGGGGTGGCGGCGGCGTGACGGTGATCGTCCAGATGAGCGGAGGTGGCGCCGCCGGCGTCGACCTGGCCGCCGTCGAGGAGGCGGCGCGGCGCGGCGCGATCAAGGGCATGCGCGAGGTCGCCGGGGAGGCCGCGTGACGACCGCCGCGCCCACCACCGTCGGGTCGACCACGCCGACGAGCGCCCCGGCCTCGCCCGTCGTCGACGCGGAGTCGTGGGAGACGCTCACCATCGGCCAGTACATCCTCGCCAAGCCCATCGCCTTCGTCGTCGAAATGGAGGGCGCGGAGCTCAAGACGGACGACCAGAAGGCGAGCGGCACCGACAAGACGAAGATCAAGATCAACGGCGTCGACAACGCGAAGGGCAAGATCAAGTTCTCGTGGTGCTGCCCGAACGGCGACAGCACCAACGACGACACCATGTTCACCCTCATCATGGGGCTCGATCCCAACGGGCCCGCGAAGGGGCAGCCGCAGGACGTCGTGAACCCCGAGTTCACCTTGAAGCGCATCGCGCAGATCGTCGCGCTCAAGTGGGGGAAGCTCGTCCGGAAGGGGGACCATCGGGAGATCGACCTCGACTTCAAGGAATGGACGGCGCCCGCGAAGGCCACGGCCGGCGCGACGACGACGCCGAAGAGCGCGACGCCGCCCCAGGTGGTGAAGGGCTTCGGCGGCGACCCCGGCCAGGTGATCACCATCACGCACCCCAACCCCCCGAGCACGTCACCATGATGCTCGTCCGAAAGCCCCTCGACCGGGCGCTCCGGTGGCACACCTACCGGCTCTCGCGGCTGGTCTACCTGTCGGTCCTCCGGCGTCGCTGGGCGCAGCGAAGGGCGGGTCGCGCATGAGCGCCGCCGTCCTCCGCACCGCCTCCGGCCCGGCCGAGATCCTCTCTGGGCGCCTCACCATGCCGCTCCTCGGGAACTGGACGGCGCACCTGGAGCTCGGCGAGAGCGCCGTGCCGGCCGGCGCCGTCACCATCGAGCTCGCCGTCGAGGGCGGCGCCCCCGTCGTCTGGTCCGGGTACGTCGACCACGGGGACACATGGCAGGGCCGACAGAAGCTCGTCGTCATGGGAGGCGCCGGCGGGCTCGCGGGCAAGACACTCGACCCGAAGGCGTACCTCGCCGGGAAGGTCCCCGTGCCCGCCGCCCAGGTGGTCACCGACGTCCTCGGCCCCGTCGGCGAGCAGCTCGCGGACCCGACGCAGGCAGCGCTCACCGGCCTCGGCTTCGCCCGCTGGGACCGTCCAGGCGGCGCCCCCGCCTCCCGCGCCCTCGGTCACCTGGCGAAGCGTCTGGGGATGGGCTGGCGCGTCCTCGACTCGGGAAGGGTGTGGATCGGCCCCGAGACCTGGCCCGCCGTCAACGACCAGCTCGTGAGCTTCATCGAGGACCGCGACGGGGACCTCCTCGCCGACCGCTGCGCCCCCGACGCCGCTGTCCTCCGCCCTGGGACCACCATCCTCGGCCGGCAGATCCAGCGGGTGACCTTCACCATCACCGGCGACGGCGCTCCCCGCGCGGAGCTCCTCTACCGCTCCGACCGCTCCGACCTCGCCGCCGCGGTGCGCGCCGTCTACGTCCCCGACCCGCTCTCGCTCCTCTACGAGGCGAAGGTCGACAGCCAGAACGGCGACGGGACCCTCGACCTCATCGTCGACGAGCCCCTCCTCCCCGAGCTCCGTGGCGTCCGCTACAGGGGGACTAACGGCGGAGCCGAGACTTTCGCCGGCGGCGAAAGCGTGCTCCTGGCTTTTCTTGGGGGGCGCGAGGACGGGGCGGTGTGCTGGGGGGCGGAGCGCGACGCGGCGGCCACCCACCCGCTCGCCCTGGTCGGCGACTCCTGCGGCTACCTCTCGGGCACGGTCGCCGCCGCGCCCGGCCCCGTCACCCTCACCGTCTCGCCGACGCCGCTGGGGGTCCCCGGCGAGGCGCAGATCACCGTCGCGGGCCCGGGCCACAAGCGGGCGAAGGGAGAGAGCGGGCCGTGACGCTACGCCTTCACCAGCGCCTGCTCCACGTCGCGCCGGGCGCTCGGCCCGAGGACGCGCTCGACGGCCCGGAGAAGTTCCTCCCGCTCGTCGGCGCGGGCGGCGCGTTCCAGGTCGGCCAGCGCGTCGTGCGCCTTCCCTCGGGCCAGGTTCGCAGCGTCGTAGGCCTCGCTCATGTTCCGGAGGCTACCGCGTGATTACCGCCGACACCACCCCGGTGGCCCTCGCCGCCCTCAGCGACTACTCGACCTTCCCGCCCGCGCCGAACGGCGTCCTCGCGATGGACATCACCCCCCGGCGCATCACCGGCGCCGCCGTCGTAGTCGAGTGGGTCGCCCGCGCGTGGCTCACGACCCGCGGCGCCCTCCAGTACGCCCCTGGCCTCGGCGCCGACATCCGCGACATGGAGAACGCGACCCTCGACCTCCCCGCGATCGCGCGCTGGCGGTCGGTGCTCATCGCCCAGGCCCGGCAGCGCCCCTTCGTCGCCGATGCGCTCGTCGCCGTCACCTTCGACCCCGTGGCGCGCACCACGACGATCGACGGCCGCCTCGTGCTCGTCGACGGCAAGGCCTACCCGCTCATGGTGTCGATCCTCGCCGCATCGAAGGTGATCCTCACGCTCGCCACCGGGTGAACCATGCCGACCCCCGCCGCTTCCACGTACGCCCAGACGAAGACCGTCACCGACGCGCTCACCATCGAGGCGAGCCTCCTGGCCGCGCTCGCGGCCGCGGGCGTCGACCTCACCGGCTACGACGAATTCTCGCTCGTCAAGGCGCTGGTGAGCGAGCAGGCCACGACGCGGAATCAGGAGCAGACCCTTCGCGCGACGCTGGCGCAGGCGCTCGACCCGGCGATCCTGGTGACCCTCTCGACCGATTGGGTCGACGTCATCTGCCTGGCCATCTGGCAGGAGCCGCGCATCGCGGCGCTGCCGACGCAGGGCACGCTCGTCGTCTCGGTTGCGTCGGGCTCGGGGCCCTACAGCTACCAGGCCGGCGACCTCCTCATCGAGGACACCTCGACGGGCACCTACTTCACGAACACGAACACGGCGCCGCAGGGGGCGACCTCGAGCTCGCCGGCGCCGCTCACCTTCCAGTCGCAGACGGCGGGCGCCGCCACGAACCCCGGCGGATCGCCGACGTGGAAGCTCATCTCGGCGCCGTCGGGGGCGTCGCTCGGCCTCTCGTTCGCGTCGTGGACGCGGACGCAGGCGGGGCGCGACGCGGAGGGGAACGGCCCCTTCGTGGAGCGCTGTCAAGCGAAGTGGGGCACGCTCGGCGCGGGCGGGAACATCGACGCCTACAACTACTGGATCCCGACGGGGACGAACGCGATCACGGCGTGGTGGGTCGACGACTCGAACCCCTTCGGGCCGGGATCGATCGGTGTGTGGCTGGCCGACACGAACGGGCCTGCGACGACACCGGAGATCAGCTCGGTGATCGCGTACCTCACTCCGCGCAAGGCGCTCGGCTCCGGTCTGCTCGGCGTCTATGCGGCACCCGCATACGCCACCACGATCACGGCGACGCTGGTCACCGATGGCACGAACCCGACCTACCTCAGCGACGCCGCCGTCGCGCTGAACCTCCTCAACAAGCTCTCGGTCCTCGGTCCCGTCCTCGACCGCGCGCTCGTGTCGTCGCTGCTGCGGGGCCTCCCGGTGGGCACCATCGACCTCGGCCTCACCGCCGGCGGCTCGAAGCTCGTGACGATCGGCGCGCCCGGCTTCGGCGGCGTCACGGGTGTCACCCTGTCGGCGTTCTTCCCGATCGCGGTGCCGGCGAACAAGGTCCTGCAGCTCACCCCGAGCCTGTCATGAAAGGCTCCTTCGTCGACACCCGCCTCGCCGACGTTCCTGCCTGGGCCTGTGGTCACGACGGGGCCGCGCTCCAGACCGTGCTCGGCCAGGACCAGGACGCGGCCGTGCGCAGCCTGGAAGACACGGTGAAGATGGCTTCGCCATACCTCTGCGCCGACGACGCGCTCAACGCGTGCGGACGCCGCTTCAACCTGCCGCGCTACGACGGCGAGCCGAACGGCACCGCGCCGCTCGGGGGGCCAGGCGGCCAGGGCGCGAGCGGCTACCGCGGCCGCCTCTGCGCCGCGTGGGACGCGTGGCAGTGGGCGGGCACCGCGAAGGCCGTCACCGACCAGTTCGTCGCGTACGGCTTCGGCGCGGTGACCGTCCTACCGGTCTACCAGGCGCCCGCGCCCTTCCTGCCCGAGACCAGCTCGACGAGCTACTCCGAGTTCTACGTCTTCATCACCGACATGGGCAGCACGGGGATCGTGCCTCTCGTCCTCGGCTCGTGGACGTTGGGCAGCGCGAGCAGCATCCTCGGCTCGACGATGACGGCCGCGCAGCTCGCCGCCGTGAAGCGGATCATCCTGAAGTGGAAGGGCACACACGGCCTCCCCATCAAGCTCTTCCTCGTGTTCGCCGGGCAGGCCATCGCCGACGCGCCAGCCCTCGCGCAGTACCCGATCGGGCGCACGCTCGGCGGGCAGCTCACCGTTCTCGGCTCGCCCGGCTTCGTGCTCGGCGGCTACAACCTGTAGGAGATCGACATGCCCAACCCCGTTGCCGCAGGAACCCCCACCGTCCCCGGATCTGGAAGCACCGTCTCGGTGCTCGTCGACGGCGACCAGGTGAACATGGACGACCTCTACGCGGAGGTCGCTCCCGGCACGACGCCGAAGCTCACGCTCAAGTTCCTCTGGGACTGGCTCATCTACATCATCGGCCTCATCTTTCCCGGCCTGACGCTGACGCAGATCGCGACGGCGGGGACGAGCTTCACGCGGTACGCGGCGGCTCCGGACAATCCCGATCAGACGCTCTGGGCGCCCGTGGGATCGGTCGGAGGTACCATCTGGTACACGACGCTTTCCGCCAGCGCGTCCCCGATGCTGTTCGACATCAGCATGCCGCAGGGCGCGACGCTGACGTCGGTTACCGTGAACATCCAAGGCGCCGGCAATGACACTGTGTTGCCGACGATGCCCACCATCCAAGTCGCACAGATCGACGCTAGCGGGAACTTCACCAGGCTCGGGTCGCTCGTGACCGACAGCTCGCCCAACCTGACCGCCTACAAGACCACGCACGCGCTCTCCGTGACCGGCATCAACGCCGCGATCGACAACTCGACGTACCGGTACGCGGTCCAGGTTCTCTCCGAGGGCAGCACGCACGCGGGGATGAGCGTGTCCCGCCCTCGGGTCACTTGGACCGGCGGGCAGATCGGCCGGTAGCTACTGGATCGACCCGGCGACGAAAGCGGTCGCCGCAAGCAGGGTGACGGTCCAGTAATGGTTTGTCGGGTCAGCGCCCCCGGCGATCGGAACGCAGCCGCCCGCGGTCAATTCGTAGGCGTTTGCGGGCGCGGTCGTCGCCTGACCGATCTGCGCGTACGCGGCGGCGGCCCCCCCATCCTGCGCAGGGGCAGATTGCGCCGCGAAAAGTGGCATCGGCGGAGGCGTGGGGCTGATGGCCGCCTGGACGTAGACCGGGCCGACTGAGCATGTCGCGTCCGAAAACCAGATCGATCCCGAAGCGGCATCGGGCAGACAGCGCGCCATGGCGTCGCTGGCGAGCGTGAACGTGCAGTCCTGGTCGTACGTCGTGTCGTGCCAAGCGTGGGCGGAGAGCGGTGGCAGCGGAGCCTTGGTCCCGTCGCTGGCCACCAACGCGCGCGAGACGAGGCGGCTCCCGCTGACCAACCCTGCGCCGTCCGCGCCCTTCGCACCCGGGGCGCCAGGTGTCCCTGCGGCCCCTGCCGAGCCCGCTGTGCCAGGCGCCCCCTGCGGCCCCGTCGCTCCAGCGGGGCCCTGTGCGCCCTCGGTGCCCTGAGGCCCGGCCTCGCCCGCCGCGCCGGGGTCTCCCTTCTTGCAGGCGACGAGGAGCAACAACAGGAGCAGCGATAGGAGGCGCATCGCCGCACGCTGCGCACGTCCCCGCGCCGGCACCATCGGGAGCACGATTTCAGCGCGTGTCATCCCGCCGAGGCTACGCCCGCCCGGGGCGCCGGGTAGCTGCCCCGGCGTTCAGCGGCCGGCCCGTGGTAGCCTCCCGCCGTGGGCGCCAAGGACGGCAAGACGGTGGTGCGGCTCGACCCCGCGATCGTCGCCCGCCTCGACCGCCTCCGCGACCAGCTTGCCGCCGAGCGCCCCGGGGTGATGGTCTTCCGCGAGGACGCCACCCTCGCCGCGGTCCTGGCCGGCCTGCCCGTCGAGGAAGCCCGGCTCGCGGCGCGACGGGGCTAGGGACGCTTCCGTGCGCTGAACCAACGCCCTCCCTTGACGGGCCATGGCGGTGTATGCTTGCGGCACCCGGACCCCGAGCAGCACCCCTCGGCGCGTCAGCCTCGGCCTGGGCAACATGGCCGACGCATACCGCCACGCCGCCCCCACGACCGATGCCCCCGCCGGCAACCGCGCCGGGGCCGAGGGGGTCTACGACCCGCACAACATGCAGTGGGTGAGGACCGCGCCGCCCTACCGGGGCCACCTCTTCGCCGCCGGCGACTTCCCCCTCGCCGACACCACCACGTTCACCGGCGCCGGCGGCCGACGCGCGAGCGGCTTCCGCGTACCCGCCGCCGACCCCGGCGGCGTGCTCACGTTCAAGGACGGCAGCGGGACGCAGGAGGCGTGGACGCTCGCGGCAGGCGAGGGCGACGCGATCGAGATCTCCGCGATCGTGTCGTGGACCGGGACGAACATCCGGGTGTACTGGTGAGCCAGCGAAGTCGCCTCTCGCGCCTCGCCGCCGCGTTCGCGCTGGCGTGCGCGTTCCTCTTCGCCGGGCACCGCACCTGCGCTCCCGAGCTCGTCCTCGAGGTGCCGGCCGCCATCGCCGCGCCGAGCTTCACGGGGCCCGCGCCCGCCACGATGGAGGCCCACTGGTGGGGCACCGGCCGCGACGACGGACCGGCCATCCAAGCCGTCGTCACCTCGCTCTCCGCGGTCGGCGGCCGCCTCGTCCTCCACGGTACGATCGTCGTCAGCACGCAGATCACGCTGCCCAACACGGGCGCGCCGGTGCAGATCCACCTCGCGTCGGGTTGCGTCATCCAGGCGAACGTCAGCGGGCACGCCGTCTTCCTGACGGACTCGATCTCGCCAGGCGGCGCCCCCTCCGGTGGCTTCCCGCTGCTCACGGGCGCCGGCGCCGTCGCCGGGGCGACCTCCGTCACGGTGGATGGGGTCAAAGGCCTCGTCGCCGGGAACGCGGTCGCGATCATCGACAGCGCCAACACCTACGTCGAGACGCACACGATCCGCTCGACGAGCACCGGGGTCCTCGGCTTCACCGAGCCCATCTCGACCCCGACCGCGGCGGGCGCGAAGGTGTACTTGCTCCCCGGGCTTGCGCAGATCCAGATCACGGGCGAGCCCGGGAGCAAGATCACCGGGAGCGCCATGCAGGGTGTGCAGCTCAAGGGCTGTAAGAACTGCCTCCTGCGCGGGTTCACGATCGCGCTCTCGCTGACGGGCACCTTCCCGTGGTCGGCCTACTACGACTGGGGCTCGAGCTTCTCGGTCGCCGAAGACCTGGAGATCGTCGCCGATGGGACGAACCCTGGCACCACCGGGTTCGGCCTGGAGCAGACCACAAGCGTCACCCTCCGGCGCATCCGCTTCCGCCAGTCCGCTGCGCAGTTCGGGAACGGCGGTGGCGCAGCGGTCGTCAGCACCAACGGGCGGAACCTCTTGATCGAGGACGTCAGCGCCCCGGGCTCGAACATCGCCGTCATCCTCGAGGCGACGGACAACGGCAGCGGCGGCCACAACACCTACGGTCACCACGGAACGACCGTCTCGGGGCTCGACGCCGCCGACAGCAACTTCGGCGTCGTCATCCGGGACGAGGCCGGCCAGGGGACGCAGATCCTCAACCTCTACGCGCCCCGCGCCGTCAAGTCGGCCATCGTGGTCGACGCGCCTAACACGGGCATCTACGCCAACAACGTGGAGATCGTGGGCGGGGACGTCACCGGCTGCACGAGCTCCAGCGGCGCCGGAGCGGTCACCTTCCTGGGCGGCGTCGGCCACCGCATCAAGGACCTCGACGCCTCCATCTCCGCGATCGCGCTGTCTGTCGAGGGCGCAGCGAGCGTCGCCGCAGATGGCTTCCGCGCGACCAACTGCACCGGGACCTACACGGTCGGGGCCTTCACGAACGGGACCGAGGTCCGTCTGGCGCACGCGACATTGACGGGAGGCACCGGCTACGCCATCGACGTCGACTCGTCCACGACCGGGGCCAACACGGCGATCACCGTCGTCGACAGCGACATCACGGGGAGCGGCACGGCGACCAACACGGGCCAGGCTCTTCTATACGGGGGCCGCGTCACGCTCCAGAACGTGATCGCGGGCTGGCGGTCGGACCCCGGCAACATCGTCAGCAACGGCCTCCGCATCGGTAGCATCGCGGACGTCACGCTTCGCGGTGTCACCCTGCTCCTTCCCACCACGCCGGCGGGCACGCTCGTCGGGGTGAGCGTCGACACGGCGACGGCGACCGCTTGGCTCGACCGCGTGCGGGTCACCCATGGGGGCGTCACCGGGCCGACCGGCGGCGCCACGTACGGTCTGATCACGAACGCCGCCGCCACCGTGTTCGACATGGGCGGCGTCGACTTCTCGGTGACAAACAACCCGATCACCCTCACGAGCGGCACGCTGACCAACTGGGGCAGCTTCACGGCGACGGGGAGCGCGGTGACGATCTCGCACGTCGCGAGCCCGAGCCCGAGCGCCGGCTTCAAGTTCCAGCTCACTTCCGCGAGCGGGACGGTCGGCGCGCCCTTTCAGGCGACGGCGATCAGCGGCGGCAGCGTCAACGTGAACAGCACGAACGCAGCGGACCGCTCGACGTACTCCTGGACGCTCCAGGCCATGCTCGACCCGTGGGCCTTCGTGGCGCTGGCGCGAGCGATCCGACGACGGCTCCGACGCGCGCCGGCCAACGACAACGCGACCGCCAAGGCGGCGGCATGAACGAAGCGGGCCCGCGGACCGGATGCCACCGACCGCGAGCCCTGGGGCCACACACCGCAAGCACGGAGGCGACCTTGGAGGCGAAGCTAGAGGTGGACGGGAGCGAGGGCCAAGAGAGCGGGGAGGGGGTGCCCGGTGGCTGAGCTCGGCGCCACGATCGGCACCATCCTCGGTACCGCCCTGGCGACGTTCCTCGCCACGCTCTCCGCCGTCCGCCGCAAGCCCGCCGACGACGCCACGGCCCGCGAGAGCCGCTCCACCATCACCCCCGGGGAGCCCGGCGTTCTCGCACGCGTCGCCGCGCTCGAGGCCCGCTTCGCGGCCGACGACAAGGCCCGCGACGACAAGATCAACCGCGAGATCGAGCGACGCACGGCGGAGGCGCTGCGCCGCGCCGTCGAGAAGATCGTCTCCGGCAAGCCGCCGAAGCCCACGAAGGAGACCGCCGATGAAGGCCGAACGACAGACCCCGCCTCCGACCCCCTCGGGTGACGAGCCCGACGACTGCAGCGTCGACCGCGCCGCCGACGAGCTCGGCGAGCAGCTCTCCGCGCTCGACACCGGCGCCTGGCCCGCCGTCCTCCTCGACGCCTTCTCGGAGCCCGCGTCCCCGTGAAGCTCCTCCACGCCCTCGCCCCCATCGCCGCCGCCGGCGCTGCCCTCTTCCTCCTCGACTGCCTCGGCGTCGCCGCCGGCTCCGCCCTGCTCGGCGCGGCCGGTGTCGCCGTCGCCATCCACATCGCCCGAAAGGAGCCTCGCTCGTGAACCCCTACCGCTCTCCCCCGCCTCCCCCGCGCGAGCCGCTGTGGCCCCGCATGCTCATCGCCGCGATCGCCTTCGCCGCCTCGGCTCTCGTCGTCGGCACGAGCGCCTGCGTCGGCGGCATCACCGCGGCACAGGAGCAGACGGACCTCGCGATCGCCCGCGTCGCCTGCCAGGAGGAGGCCGCGATCCCCGTCGTCGGCCCCGTGCTCGTCCTCGCCTGCCCGGCCGAGATCGCCGCCCTGCAGGTGGCCCTCGACCGGGAGGTCGCCACGCCCGCGCCGGCCAACTCCCGCCTCGCCGTGGGCCCCGACGGCGGCCCGCTCCTCCCCGAGGCGCTCGCGGCCCCCAAGATGCTGGTGCGGCGCGGCACGGGCAGCGAGCGCCCCCTCGTGCACGCCGGCTGGTGCCCGGCCGGGACGCTGGTGGCGACGTGCGAGGGGGTGCAGCGGCAGCTTCTGGCGGCGCCGCGGCCGGCCGTCGTGCTCGTCGACGCAGGCGCGGAGGGCGGGCGGTGAGCGGCGCCCTCCCCTCCGACGACGCCATCCGAGAGCACGCCTACCTCGTCGCCCGGGGCGTGCGACCAATGGCCCTGGTGCAGACGTTCGCCGCGGACCCGATGACGTGCCTGCGGATCGCGACGCGGCTGGAAGCGATCGGCGTGGAGACCGGGCTTCCGATCGTGCCTTTCGTCGTGGAGAACGGCGACGGGTCCGCGGATTGCGGCTACGCCGCCGCGGGGTGGGTGGTGGATCTTCTGAGGTGGGCGTCGAGCAACGACGTCCCCAAGGTGCAACGGCTGCGCGTGGTGGGCCTGCTCCTCGGCTACAGCGCCGACGCGATCGCCATCTTCGAGGAACGCGCCCCTCGGCGCTTTTTCACCACCCCGGCCGCCGCCGGAGAAAGTACCCCGTGAAGACCCTGCTCCTCTCGCACTGGCGTACCAGCGCCGCCGCCCTCACCGCCCTGGCCCTCATCGAGGCGCAGCTCCAGGCCGGCCCCCACTGGCTCGCCCAGGTGGCCAGCGTCGTGTCCGCCCTCGGCCTCGCCGCCGGCTTCCTCAGCGCCGCCGACGCCGCGCGCGTGGAGGCGGTCGCCGAGCAGCTCAAGCCTGCCAAGCCCCCCGAGGCGCCGTGATCGCCCCCGACGTGCGTGCCGGCTGGGTCGGCTTCTCCACCCCGCTGGAGGGCTGCATCCCCCACCTCTACCTCGACACCAAGGGCCTCGTGACCGTGGCGATCGGTGCCCTCGTCGACAGCCCCGGCGCCGCAGCCGCGCTCTCCGGCTGGAGCGACCCCGGCGGCGTCACCGCCGATTGGTACCGGGTCAAGGCGATGGATCCTGGCCGGGCCGCCTCCCACTACGCTGGGGGCCCGCAGCTCACCCCCGAGGGGATCGCCGCCGTCACCACCTCGCGCCTCGACGCCGCGGGCGTGGCCCTCCTCCACGCCTTCCCCGCGTTCTACGACTGGCCCGCGCCCGCGCAGGCCGCCGCGCTCTCCCTCGCGTGGGCGTGCGGCGCAGGGTGGCCGGCGAGCTGGCCGAGGCTCTCCCGGTTCTGCAGCGCGGCGTCGTGGATGGACGCGGCGGGCGACTGCCAGATCAACGCCGTGGGCAACCCCGGGGTGATGCCGCGCTCCGAGGCGCAGCGGGTGCTCTTCCTGCTCGCCGGCGGCACCGCGCTCGCCGAGGCCCTCTCGACGATCCCGGCCGGCCCCACGGGCGGCGTCGCGCGCCGGGCCCTGGCCGCGTTCCCGTTCTGCCTCGACCAGACCGCCACGCTCCCCACGGGCGCGGCGGCTACCTGAGCGCGCGGCGTCGTTCGATCTCCGCCTGCGCCACGCCGCCGTAGTCGGCGTCCGAGTTCCCGTAGGCGACGACTTCGAGCGCGTCGTCCGGCAACGATCCGAGCCGAACGAGAGCACCGATGCGCTCCTCTTCGAGCGCGGTAGGCGGCAGCTTGCCCAGCTTTACGAGAAGCTCGACGTCCAGTTCTCCGGCCTGCCCGAGTCGATAGAACATGCTCGCGATCCTCCCACAAAACGACAGCGCCCGCCCAGCCGTGAGCCGAGCGGGCGCCCTCCCTCACCGGAAGATCACCGGGTCCATGTCGAGCGCCTGCGCGATAAAGCGCAGGGTCGCCAGCTTGGGGTTCTCGCCCTTCCCCCGCCTCGACTCGATGTCGGCCACGGTCGCGCGCCGGGGGAGATGCGCGCGCTCCGTGAGCTCCTCCTGGGTGTAGCCGCGCGCGAGGCGCACGACGAGGAGTTGCTCGCCCACCGAGGGGATGCCGGGCGTGACGCCCAGGTGCTCCACACGGCGCGCCACGTACGTCACCAAGTCGTCCCAGTCCTCCTTCTGCAGCGTCGGGTGGGGGACGGGGCCCTTATACGGGCCCTCCAAGGCCTCCAGGCGGTCGAGGAACGTGCTCAAAGGGGCGCCTCCACGTTGAGGAACATACCACGCAGCACCGCGAGCACGCCCTGCCAGATCCAGTCGCCCTCGGGCCCGGACCACTTGATCTTCGCGGGCACCATCCCGTGCGTCACGGCGCAGAGGAGCACGTGGTCGAAGTCCATCAACATGGTCTTGGCGCCCGGGCTGGCGTCGTTGGGCCAGACGATGATCTGCCCGTTCTCGAATCCGACGAGCTTGCCGCCGGCCGTGGTGCTCAAAGAGAGGCTCGTCATGTCGAGCGGCTTCCTGCGGTAGGAGGGCCGCCCGGCCTCCTCACCGTGGTGCATGCGGATCCAGAGCACAGCGCGGTTGATCGTAGCGATTTGGAGAATGTTCATGACACCGCAAGCCCCGCCCCGCCCTTTCGGGCAGAGCGGGGCGGGCCCCCCGGGCTCGTCGTTACGCGTCGTCGGTGAGCCGCCCCAGCCGCCGGCAGAGGTCGTCGAGGCTCACCTGGGCATCCCGCTTGGGCTGCACCACGTAGTAGCCGCCCTTGCACGGCACCGTGTAGTCCGGGGCCGCGTGGTCCACGTTGTGCTCCGCGATCCGGATCTCGCGGCGGAGGGTCTCGATCTCGGTCGCCTGCTCGGGGTTCGTCGTCGTCATGAAAGCACTGTACGCTTTGGAGTACAGTTGTCAAGGGCTCGGCTGGTCGATTCCTCAGGATGCTGGCGGCTCACGCGAGCCACCCCGCCGCTACGATGATCCGCCCGATCTCCCGCGCTTGCGCCGGGACGACGGCGTTGCCGAGGGTGCGGAGCCGGGCCCGGCGGTTGGGCTCGCGGCTGGTGACGGTGCGGGGCGGCTCCCATGCTTCCTGGGGCACGCCTCGGCCGGCAGGCCATCGGGCAGGGAGGTCCAGCCGGGAGGGAAGCCCATGAGGGCCTCGACCCAATCCGCATTCAGCTTGCCCCTGTCGTCTCGGTGCGCCGGCGTTGCCCATGGCTTCACAGCCTGCGACAGCGGCTCCCCACCCTGCGCGTTCGCCCCCTTCGTTGCCCCCTTCCGATCCGCAAGCGTAGGGGTGGGCCAGAGGGCCGCTTCCCGTAGCGCCGAGCATCCCGCTCCGCTCCGTTCCTGGATCGCCGCCACCTGCTCCGGGCTCCTCGCTCCATTCGCGTCGCTCACGTTCGGCGTCGGCCACCGCACCACCGCATCCGTCAGCGTCGTCCCCGCGTGCCGTCCACTCTCCGTCGAGTACCCCGCCGAGCCGCTGGCCTTCGCATCGGTCGCCGTAGGCGTCGGCCAGGCCGACGCCTCGCCCCGCATGAGGCTCTCCAGCCCCGTCCTGCCCGCTGCACCCCCTCGGTTGCTCCCGTAGCTCTGCGCCGTCGCGGTGGGCCACAACGAAGACGCGCTCGCGCCGATGGGGGGCTCCGACGTCGTGCGCCCCGAGCTGGTAGGCGGTCGTACGGTAGCCGAGAGCGTGCAGATCGGACCGCACACGGCACAGGTAGCGGCGCTTCCCCGACGCGACGTTCTCGACGACCGCGACGGCTGGCTGGAGGGCGGCGAGGACGTCTCGGCCGGCGAACCAGAGGCCGGAGCGGCCCCCTTCGAGTCCAGCCCCGAGGCCGGCGCTGGACACGTCCTGACAGGGGAAACCGAGGCAGCAGAGGTCGACGGCGGGAAGAGAGGAAGCTGCTCGAACATCGGTCACGCTCCGATCGGCGTCGGGCCAGTGCCGGGCGAGGATGGCCCGGCAGAAGGGGTCGATCTCCACCTGCCACGCGACGCGGTGCGGGATGCCAGCCTCCGCGAGCGCAGCGCTGAGGCCGAGCTCCAGGCCGCCGATCCCGCTGAAGAGGGAGCCGAGGACGATCACGGCTCCGAGCCCTCCAGCGCGGCGCGGCGGGCCACCTCGGCGCGGGCCATGCGGCGCCGGTCCGCCCAGGCGTGGCGGGTGGCCTGGGCGAGCTGCTCGGGCGACATGTAACCGAGCGTCGCGGCCCACATGACGGTGGTGGCCTCACGGCGCGTGCGGGCGAAGAGCTGGGCGAGGGAGCGGATCATCGGCGGCCCCTCAACGCCTCGACGAGCGCCGCCTCCGGCCAGGGCAGCGGGAAGGCGCTCGCCTGCGCCCGAAGCGACCAGCGACGCCGCCAGCGCACCCGGAGCTTGGTGGGCGCCTTCGCCACCGGCGCGGGCTCGGTGGCGTCCGTGGTGAGGCGGACCCCGGGCGGGCAGAGGATGGGCGGAAGCCTCACCGGCGACCCCGCTTTGTCGGCCGGATCGGGCCTACCGGGGTGGGCTCAGCATCCGGTGCGGCGAACAAGTGCGCCTCATCGGTTGCGGCGCACAGCTCCGCCACGCTCAGCCACTCGATCACCGGCCGGTCCCCGTGGATGCAGATCCGGCGGGCCAGGAGCGCGACCCACGACCGCCGGAGCTCGACGGGGGCCCGCTCCCACGCCTGCTCGATCCGGCCCGCCTCGCCCAGGACCCGGCGCCGGAGGAGGGGGTCCCCGGCACGAGCGGCGCGCGCGGCTGCGCCCTCGGCGAGGGCCAGGCGGCCGAGCTCCTCGTCCATCCGCTCCCGCTGACGGCGCAGGCCCTCCTCGGAGAGCGCGCCTCGCACCGCGAGCGTCTCGGCACGTGCGAGCTCGGCGGCGAGTTGGGCGCGCCGGGCGGCGTAGTCGGGGACTGGCTTCGGCGCCTCTGGCGCGGCGTCGTTGCCGGGGGTGGCGAGCTCGACGCGGAGCTCCACCAGGCGGGCGAGGGTGAGCGCCTCAGCCTGGGGATCGATCCGGTCGACCCGACCGTAGTCGGCATCGCAGGTGCCGTAACGGGCACGGTTCCCGCAGACGTAGTAGTTGAGGTGCGAGTTCTTGCTGTCCGAGTAGGCCGCGCCCATCCGGACGCCGCAGAGAGGGCAGGCGCCGAGTCCGCGGAGGAGCCACGCGTTCGTGCGAGGGCTGTTCGACTTCGGTCCCCCCGTCTTCGCCCGAGCGCGGAGCGCCGCCTGGGCGCGCTCCCACAGGTCCCGGTCGACGATGGGCTCCTGCCTCCCACGTACCCACTCCCCGCGGCTGTTCGGCACCTCACCGAGGTAGGCCCGCCGGTGGAGCAAGGTCCACGTCTGGCGCTTGTCCTTGTTGGTGCCCATCTCGACGTTGATCCAGGTCGAGATCTCGTCGACGCTCTGCCCCTGGACGCACCGCCGGAAGGCCTCGCGCACGAGCTCCGCATGCTCGGGGACGACGACGAGTAGGTGCTGCTCGCGCTTCGACCTCTCGCCGCGTCGGTAGCCGAACGGAGCCGGGCCCTCCGCCCAGCCGCCGGCATCCTTGATCCGCGCCCGGGCCCCTACGGTGCGCGCGCGGATGCGGCGCTTCTCCGCGGCGGCGCCGGCGGCGCGCTCCTCGAGGCGGGTCTTCCCGTCGTCCGTGCTGGCATCGATCCCCTCGTCGATCCCGTACCAGCCGACGCCCCGGGAGAGCAGTACACGGACGTCGGCGACGCCGGACACTACGTCCCTCGTCCACCTGTCTACGAGGATCGTGACTACGAGGTCGCCCTGGCGGGCTTCGGCGAGGAGCGCGTCGAGCTGCGCGCGCTTCTCTCGCCGCTCCTCGCCGCCCGACTCGACCTCGACGAAGACGCGCGCGGGGACCGGGTAGCCCTGGGCGTGGCACCACCGCTCGATCCGTTCGCGCTGGGCGTCGAGGGAGGTCCCGCGGTCGCCCTGGTCGCGGGAGGAGACGCGGGCGTAGGCGAGGACGCGGAGGGGCTTGCGCACGGGGGTTCCTCTTCCGGGAGGCAGGAGAGCAGGGAGACGGCGAGGGCGGCGAGGCGGTTCACGCTGCGCCCCGCGCTTGGCCGTCCACGCTCGTGTAGTCGGTGGCCCGCAGTCGATCCGGCTCGACGTACCGGGCGCACGGGTCCGGGCAGGTGGCGTCCCCGTGGCCGCGGTACGCCGCGAGACAGCGGTCGTAGTTCCCGCACGAACGGCGGCGCGGCTCCTGTCCGGGCTCCAGGGCGCGGAACTGCGACGCCCACCCGCTCGCGAGGGGCAGGCGGACGATGGGCGCCGGCTCTTGCCGCCGCCCCGCCCTGGCCTTGCCCCCGTTGCTCCCGCGCCGGCTCTCGCCGTGGACGCCGGTCACATCGGCGCGCTCTCGTTTCCTCTGCGGCATTGCTCCTCCTTTCGTGGTGGACCCGAGGGGGACTCGAACCCCCGACGCCGTGATCTGCGGCGCCGCGTCCTGCTCGGCCCGTGGTGCCGGATGTCGCCCCGGCCGGCGGTGGGCTACCCCGCGCGCCGCTGTTGCGCCTGGCGCCCCTGGGCGGCGTTGCCGTCGTCGTCCTCCTCGTCGAAGGCCACGATCCCGAGCATCATCGTCAGCAGGTAGCGGCGCGTGTAGGTGAGCGCGCTCCCGAGCGCCTGGATCCCGCCCCGCTGGTCCGGGGCGACGATCTGGAGGCTCCCCTCGATCCACTGCCCCGAGGGCCCGTGAACGATGCGGACGAAGAGGCGGTTGCCCGCCGGGATCTGCATCGGGACGAGCTGCTCCTCCTTCAGCGCCGGGAGGATGGCCTCCATGATGTCGGCGAGGTTCGCGTACTTCGACTTGAAGTGGTCGTTGTTGCGGCTCTTCTCGACCTTGCCGAACTTGAGCTGGGCGCGGGCGAGCGCCATGTACAGCTCGCCCGTCGCGTCCGTGGTGCGCGGCCCCATCGGCGCGACCGGGGGCGGGGCGGGGACCATCGCCGGTGCGGGCGGCGGGGGCTGCCTCGCGAGCGGCGCCTCCGGTCGCAGGGCCATCGCGTTCCCCGGGTCGGCGGGCCTGTCGTCGTACGGCTGCTCGTTCTCTCTCGGATCCATCGCTCTCGTCTCCTTCCGCGCCTCGGGGGCGCTCACTCCGTGGGGGCCGCCTCGAACGTCAGCGGGAGCCCCGTGCGCTCCATGCTCGCCATCCACCCGGGGCGCGTCGCTTCGATCTGGGCCCGCGCCGCCTCCTCCGACTCGAACCTCTGCGCTCCGGCCGGGTGCCCGCACCACCGAATCTTCTCCCCCAGGCCTCCCACCTTGCGCAGGTACGGCTCGTGCCGCGTCTTCGTCCTCGCCACCACCATGCTGCTCCACCTCCGCCGCCCTGAAGAGGGCGGCCACATCCACCGCTGCGTCGACCCGGGGGCGCACCAGCGCGTCCACCCGGCGCCACCTCTCCCCCTCCGCCGCCCACTTCAGCGCCGCCAGTACCGGCCCGCGCACGTTGCGTGGCTTCTCGCTGTCGCCGGCCATTCGCACGGCCGCCTCCGCGGTCCGATACGTCTCGGCCAGGCCCCGCGCCGTCTCCTCGCCGAGGACCGACTTGCGGCTCCCGTTGGCCGCCTTGTGCGCGTCGCCGAGCGCGATCAGGACGCGGACCTCGACGGCGAGCGGGGAGGGCTCGCGCGTCCGCCAGGTCCACCCCTGCTCGTCGCGCACGTCGTAGACGACCTCGATGCCGGCGGCGGGGTCGTGAAGGGCGGCGAGCGTCGAGCGGCCGGAGACGATGCGGAGAACGTCGCCGAGCAGGCGCTTCCGCCACCACCACACCGCCACCGTCGCGATCACGTCGCGCGCGGCGGCCAGCTCCCCGCCGAGGGACAGCGCGTCTCCGCCGCCCAGGTCGAGGAAGGAGGCGGGGTTGGGCCAGCGTGGAGGACCGAGGGCGTCGAGCGCGGGGGAGCACGCGACCAGCTCCTCCATGCACCGCCGCGCCACCGTCCACGCCTCCGCCCGCCACGCACGGGCGCGGCTCGGGCGCTCGGTGTGCTGGGGATCGATGCGCTTGCGGAAGCTCGCGCCGTCGCCCACGACGACTACACGGTCCATGCCCTGCGACAGCGCCGCGAGGGCCCCCGGCAGACGGCCCGCTGCGCTCTCGCCGGCCCGCTGCGCCTCGTCGGGGGAGTGTTCCGCCGGGGGCGAGCCGAGGAGGTCGGACAAGAGAGAGAGGCCGTGGACGAGGAGGAGTTTCACGCTTCGCTCTCCCGGAGGCGCTTCACCTCGGCGAACTCGGCGCGCAGCTCCCGGATGCCCTCGGGCATGTCGTCGATCCAGACGTCGACCTTGTACCCGGCGCGCTCCGCGGCTCCCGCCTTCCACCGTCCCGCGGCGAAGACGATCGGCATGAGGCCCGCGATCCCGCGCTTCACCTCCGCGCCCCACTGGCCCTCGTCGCTCCGCCCGGTGACGCAGATGCAGACGTGCCCGCGGGAGCGGAGGACGCCCACGACGAGCCCGAAGCCCACCGGGTCACGCGAGAAGGTACCGTCGTAGTCGATGCCGAAGATCATCTACTCCCTCCAGAAGTCGAAAACCCTTTGCCACCCGCCCCGTGCGTCGGCCTTGCGCTCGGCCATGTCCACGCGCGCCCGGTCGCGGGCATCGTCGGCGCGCTCGTCGAGGTAGGCGTCGGCCTCGGTGGCGAGGTCGAGTTCGCGCGCGTCGGCGGGGTCATCGTCCACCCGGAGCCTCCGCGAGCTTCTCCGCGCACTCCGCGCACTTGTTCGACGCGGCGCCAAATGCGGCTCGGTCCAGTGTGACGTTGCAGTAGCGCCACGCGATGCCGCAGACGGAGCCCGCGTCGTCCAGGCCGGCCATCTCGTCGCCCATGTGGAGCGGCGCAGGTGGCGGCCCCTCCGCGAGCCCCGCCCCGGCAAGCTCGGCAGCGCCGACGGACTCCCACCGCTCGACCGTCGCACCCTCGGCCGCGTAGGCGTCGGCCAGTCCGTCGGCGCCCTCGATCGTCAGCCGCGAGGCGCGGGAGCGGTCCGGCGTCCAGTGCGCGAGCACGTCCTGCGAGACCCACCAGATCGGCGTCCCGTCGCGGTCCATGCGCACGATGTAGTCGGCGCCAGGGACCAGGACCGGCGCCTCCCCGACGAGCGTCTCCACCGCCTCACGCACCGCGGTGGGCGAGACGGCGGCCGGGTCGGAGGGCGGAGCGGTGTCGTCCTCGCCGATGACCGCCACGATCGCCGCCAGCGCCGCGGGGTCGCGCCCGCTGTCCCGCAGCAGCTTGCGCGCCACGAACAGGGCCGCGCGCGCCTTCGCCAGTTCGAGGCGAGCCTCCGTCTCCCGGTGCGCGCTCTCGCGGGCCGCCCGCTCCCAGGTCACCACGGCGCCGCGGAGGCGCACGTTCTCGTCGAGCAGGGCTTCGATGGTCATCACGGCATCCTCCCGGCGAGGGTGGCGGCCAGCACGCGCAAGGTGGCGAGCGGCCCAACCGTGTACCCGCGAGAGGCCATGTGCGTGACGGCGCCGATCACGCTGTCGACGTCGGTGCGTGTGAGGGGTCCGCACGGGTCGGCGACGACCTCATCGCGGGCGAACCCAAGCGCCACGTGTCGCGCGCAGCAGCCCCCGGCGAGGGCCACGCGCATCGCGCCCTCGTCCACGGCGGAGAGGCGCTGCGCCAGCTCGGCCTGCGCGGCGTCGCGCTCCTTGCGCACCTTTGCCGCGAACGAGACCAACTCAACAAATTCCACCGCCCCGAGCGCCTCTCGGAGCCCGCGGAGCACATCGCACAGCGCCGCCTCGGCAGCGGCGAGCCGGGCGGCCCACTGCGCGTCGCGGGCAGCGACGGCCTTCTCCTTGTCCTCGTGATCATCGAGGTCGACGACCATGCGAACGGCAAGCGCGTCCGCGCTCTCCATCTCCGCAGGCGCCGCGAGCCGGGCGGTCAGCTCCTCCACGCGGGCGAGGAGTGCGGGCACGTCGGTGCGGGCGTGGGCGATGAAAGCGGCGTCATGGTTGCAGTACGCCTCCGCAAGCTCCTCCACGCCGTCGCCGTCCTCCGGCCCCTTGGGCTGGTAGTAGCGAACGATGGTGCGCCCCTCGACGATGGGTCCGCGTGAGCCAGGGTAGACTCCCGTCGGGCCCTCGCCCTGGTCCCCGTCCTCGTACTCCTCACGCGCCCACGGCCCCGGCGTCGCCGCCTCGCACCGCGCCCGGATGGCAGCGAGGTCGAGCCCCTCCACGGCGCGCGCCCGCTGCTCCCGGTCCTCCTCGATGGCGCGGGCGACCAGATCCACGACGCGGGAGTCGTGGCAGGTGACGCGGGCGGCTTCGAGGGGCGTCATGAGGGCCTCCGGATGCGGGTGACCTTGACGACGCGATCCCCGCTCGCCACGCGGTCGCGACAGGCCTCGGCTGCCTCTGCCCGGTCCGACGTCTCCTCGGATTCGCCCAGCCTGCCCCGCACCTTGAAGCGGACCTCCCGCACGAGCCGCCCCTCCGCCAAGGCGCGCACGCGGCGCACCTCGCGGTCGATGCGGGCGGGGTCGAGGTTGCAGATCGTGAGGTTCCGGCGCCACCGCTCTTCGCTCGCGGCGAAGCCCCAGGCCTCGACGATGAAGAGGTCGGCGGCGCACCGATCGCCGCGGCCGGCCTCCGCCGCCGCAAGCTCATACGTCCGTCGCACCGCCTCTCGCTGGTGCGCCTCCGTCCATTCCCCGGCGCTCACGACACGGCTCCTTCGACGCTGGCCGCGGTGATCGGCATGTCGCCGGCCAGGCCGACGGGAGGCTCGTCGCGGGCGATCGTGGGGCGGGGCGCGCGCCGCTTACTCTCCAAGTCGAGATGGCGGCGCGCGCTGGCGTCGAACAGCTCGCGCAGCTCCTCGCCGACGAGGCCGTCGGCGCCATCGGTGACCGCCATCTCGGGCGCCGCGCCCGCCAGCACATCGCCCGCTGCTGCCCACCCATCGGCCCAGGCGGTGACCTGCGCAGCCTCGATCACGGCCAGCGGGTTGCGGATCGTCTCGGCCTGGCGCCGCGCCATGGCGGCGAGCTCGACGTGGCCGACGAGGAGGGCGACGAGGCGGTCGAGGGCGCCCGCGGCCTGGAGACGGTCGTACGCCAGCGTCGCCGACTCCCACGGGCGGGCGTTCCGCTGGGCGACGATGGCGAGGGCGGCAGCGAGGCGGCGGAGGGCGTCCTCGACGACATCGAAGGCGCCGTCGAGAGCGCTGACGGCAGGCGCCGACGCGGGGCCGAGGACGCGGCCGGTCTGCTCGGCGGCGCTCACGAGGCGATCTCCTGCGCAGGGACGCGCTCGACGCAGCACTTGCACGCCGCGATGCGGAACCCGGCGGGGAGCGGGATGCTTTCGGGCCAGTTACGGGCGCCGTAGAGGTTCGCGCTGCGGAGGTCCGCGCCGCCGAGGTTCGCGCCGCGGAGGTCCGCGCCGCGGAGGTCCGCGCCGCCGAGGTTCGCGCTGCGGAGGTCCGCGCCGCCGAGGTTCGCGCCGCGGAGGTCCGCGCCGCCGAGGTTCGCGCTGCGGAGGTCCGCGCCGCCGAGGTTCGCGCTGCGGAGGTCCGCGCCGCCGAGGTTCGCGCTGCGGAGGTCCGCGCCGCCGAGGTTCGCCTTTGGACCGTGCGCCCGAGGGAGGAGCCCGACGTCGCCCAGCCATCCGAAGAACTGCGGGTAGGCCGTCGCCGCCCAGAGTTGGTGCAGGAGCGTGTACGGCACCCGCAGCGCGCGACGAGGCGACCGCCCAGCGGTGCGGCGCGCGTCGTCCTGGAGCGCCTTGAGCTCGTCGAACAGGGCGAGACCTTCGGAGCAGGCGCCGGCCCTCCGGACCTCGGCGCGGGTGAGGCGTAGGATGAGGGCCACGGCTCAGCCCTCCCCCGCGATGGCGGAGACGACGGGCTCGCGGCCCTTTAGCGTCGCGCGGACGTGACGGGGGAGCGGGAGCGTGGGCTTGGGGTCCAGCTCGCGCAGGAGCGCGGTCGTGCTGGGCCAGCGGGAAGGGGTGACGGGATCGGGGGCGGGGACGTTGGGGGCGTTCGACATGCCCCCTATATTCGTCAGCGACGAATATGTTCGCAAGACCTTTCTTCTGACACCGGAGATTCATCAGAAGTTACGGCAGTCTCCACGGTGTCCAGCCGCTTCACGACGGGCAGCTCGCCAACGACGTACGCGCCGGCCCCGAGGACGCATCCGTCCTCGACCACGATCACCCTCCGCACGACGCGGGCGCCGGATCTTGCCATCAACTAAGGGTAACGCCCGATGCGGGGCGTGGTCATCCCTTAGTCGCGCTGCGGGTGGACAGACTTTGTCCGCGAGGCTACGCGCCAGCTCGCCAAACGCGGGTCAGAGCGGCCACGAAGATACCGTCGACGCGCGCCGGAGCCTCGTGCAGGTGCCAGCCCCCGACCGCCTCGACGACCGCCGGGTCGGCACCGAAGCGCTCTGCCGCCTCCCGGGCCGCCTCAGCCCAGCCGGGCAACGACCGGAGCAGCACCGCGCCCGGCGGGTTGTCGCCGTAGAGAAGCCACACGAGGGAGACGCCCATCGCCCGCGCGATCCCCGTGAGAGAGTCGAGCCCAACGTCCCCCAGGCTCTTGTCGAGCCGGTCGCAGATCTTCTGGACGCCGCTCCGGCTCAGACCCGCCTCGGCGCTCAGCTGGGCCAGCGACTTGCCAGTGCGCAGGCAGTGCTCGCGGATGCGCTGGGCTACGGGATTCGCAGCGCGGGAACGCTCCGGATTCACAAGGGGATTGTGCCCTGTGAGAAACGAGGGGGTTGACGAACGTTCGCGGCGGTGTCGAATATGTTCGCCATGGCCGAGTCCGTCGCCGACAGGATCCAGTCCGCCCTCGACGTCGCCCACCTGGGGGTGCGAGAGCTTGAGCGTCTCGCGGCGCTCAAGCGTGGCGTGGTCCAGAAGATTCTCGACGGCGAGAGCTTGGACCCCCGATGCTCGACGCTTCTCGCCGTGGCGCCCGTCCTCGGGACGACCGCCGACTTTCTCGGGGGGGGCGTCGGCGACGCGCCGGGCGAGCGCAGGGTACGGCGGGCGGTCACTGAGGCGCGGGCGCGCTTCGAGGGCGGCGGTCGTCACGTCGCCAAGGGTACGAGCCGCGGTACGAGCCGCAAGGTGAGCGCGCGGCCAATTGCAGCCGTTCAGTGTTCGCCGCGAACGCTGCGCCGACGTTCAGCGGAGAGGACCTGACTGTGTGGTGCGTCTACACGCTCGCCGACCCCCGCACGAGCGCCGTCCGGTACGTCGGGCAGACGCTGGGCGCCGCCGGCCGTCTCGATGGGCACTCCTCCGAGGCGCGCGCCAGAAGTGCCCGCGTTACCCCAAAGGTCGCGTGGCTCCGTGAGCTGAACGCCCTCGGACTCGGGCCCATCGTCGCTGTGGTTGACACCTATCGCGACGAGCGCAGCGCGGCCGGGCGACAAGCTGTCGAGCGTCAGTGGATCGACGCCTTCGTCGAAGCCGGCGCCGACCTGGTGAACGTCCACGGCAACCCCGTGCGCGAGAGGCCCATGCGCCGCGCTGCCCAGGAGAAAAAACGGGCGACGCTTCGCCAGCGCAGGGCCGCCGTGGAAGCGCGGATCGCCGCCCGCCCCTGACCCTCACGGCCGCCCGCGCCGGCCTGAAGCGCGGAGGAGAACAGCATGAGCAAGCCTGTGACGTTCGTCGCCATCAAGGCGGCGGGAACCGATTCGACCTGGTACGTGAACGAGGAGGAAACGAAGCGCCGCGTCGCCAGCTACGAAGGGCACGGCGCCGACCGTCGCGCGAAGACTCGGGCCGCCTTCATGAACGCCGAGCACGGGGGGGGGGGGGGGCGTCGCCCAAGGGCCCGGGGTCTTGGGCGGGCCCGGGGACCGCGCCGGGGGGCCCCCCCCCGGTGGGGCCAGCGCGGGGGAGCCGG
>Ga0134128_10000911_pt1 | contig 40150 bp, 28 predicted proteins | sample KB31754_FD_96462 | JGI IMG/M metagenome (GOLD analysis project Ga0134128, IMG submission 96462) | Terrestrial soil microbial communities with excess Nitrogen fertilizer from Kellogg Biological Station, Michigan, USA - KB3-175-4 | ecosystem: Environmental > Terrestrial > Soil > Unclassified ...
CTCCGCTCCGGTCCGCCTCCGGCGGCCCTCCGCTCCGGCGCCGTCCTGGCTTACGACAACCGTCCCGAGGGTGGGGCCAAATCAGAGCATCGAGGTGGGGCCACGCCAGATTGACAAACTCACTGGAACCGGCAGGAATGGCCGGCACACCGCAGTGAATGTCGAGCACCGGCTTGCCGAGCAGTTTTAGATCGGGGCGGACGCCGAGGCCGGGTTCGCGGGAGGCGGCGAGGCGGCCCTATATTTCGTCATTATCCTCGTGGTCTCGATCGTGAGGCCGCGGCGCGGGTGTTCCGTGGGTGATCCGCAATGCTTCGGCGACTGGCGCATCACGGTCGTTGACGCTCAGCGAGCCGCCTGGGGTGAGGCGGCTGCGGCGCAACCGGCGCCGTCGCCGAGCCGCCCGGCGCCAGTGGCCACACCGTGCTGGTTGGTTCACGCGGGGCCGGTTGAGGCGGCATCGGCTTGGGCTAGGAGGTCTTGGGGTTGCGGGCAACGGTGAAGCAGGCGGGGTTGGGGTGAGATGCGGCGAGGGCGGCGAAGTGAGCTTTGCCGCAGGTGATTTTGCCGGCTTCGTTTGGGCGCAGGTCGTCGGGGAATAGGCTGGCTTTGGATTCGACAACGAAAAAAAGGCGCTCGGCGCCTTCCTGTTTCAATTAGGAGGGCCCAATCGGGGTTGTAATTGCCAAGCGGTGTGTTGATGAAAAACCAACCGGGGAGCTTGGCGTAGACTTTGACGGCATTGTTTTCTTCGAGCTGGGCGACGAAATCGGCTTCCACGATGGATTGATAGCTCACGGCTTCGTATACCGACTTCGAGGCGGTTGCTAGATTTCTGATGTAGCCAACGAGTTCTTTGTTGTCGAGCAGTTCCTGAGCGTAAAAGTGGTCGTCGCCGAGGCGCTGATATTTGCGCGTCTGATTTGGTCACTTTCGGCATTGGGTGGATTGCGGAGGTAGAAGCGTTGGGCGCCGCAGGATGCGGCGCCCGCTTGGTTATGGGTGGGCAGCGATTGCGACGGATTCGCGGTCATGCCGGTTGGGTAGGCCGAGCTTCCAGCGGATCATATCTCCCAGGATCGGGAAAATGTCGTTGTGTTTGGGGCCAAACCGCATCCATCCCTTGACCGAATCGAAGGCTCCAATGTCGCGATTTTTACCCTCGTCGCTGGCCGGGAGGTAATCGGTCAAGCCCTCCAGTCCGTGCTGGGCGCGCTCTGCGTCGCTCAGATCGTAATACCGCCACATCGGGTTCTCGTGCGAAAAATCGATATCGGTGATGCCGTCCAGAACGGCCTCAAGGTGATCGTTATTCCGCTGCCGTCCGAATGCAAAATCATAGACCAGCTTTGCAAGCGCCTTTAGCACGACGGGTTGAGCCAAGACGGTTTGCCGTTTGGCCCCAGGCTCGCCGAAATTTGGTGACGCCAAGACCGCCTCCCAGAACCTCTTGGCTACCTCCAGTTTCCCTTCGACGAGCGTTGGGGTGGCGCTGCTCACATTGGTCTTGTTTAATATGAGTTGCGCGTTCACGGCCACAAGCTCCTTTCGGGTCATCTCGCCGGAGTCTCCCTCCCAATCCTTCGAATCGGTGTTCGTTACGGCGATGCGCTGCTTTTCGATCAGTTCAGTGCGCAGGAAGGCGTTGACCGGGTTGGCCATATCGAACTCGAGCGCGAGGCTTCGCTCAACCTTTTTCGCCAGGTTGTTCAAGTCATGAAAAAGCTGGCGCTCCTCCTCGATGCTCAGGCCGAGGTGAATTTCCAGCGCGACGGTACAGATTCCGCGCGCCACCTCGAGGCACTCGAGCCAAACATTAAGTTCGTCAGGCGGTACGCTGCGATCTTCGCCGTCAAACATATACAAGGACTGCTTCTTCGGCGGATATTTTTGGTGCAGGCGCACGTCGTCCAAGAATTTGAAAACAAATTCGAGGCCCATGCGCCGGTGTTGGCCATCCACGACCCAAAGAATGTCGCGTTGTGACAGCCAAAATCGGTAGCCGACAACGTCGCCGTTGGCCGCCTTCACGACTTCGCCCCGAATGGAGCTACCCCCGGGACCTGCGGTCCTCAAGTTTGCAACAATCGGCTGCAAGGAGAGGTAAGGCTGCACCCCGAGGATGCGCTGGATGCGTTGGTGAGCTTCGGTGATGGGCTTGCCGCACTTGGCACGTTCGCGGATGGCCGCTTTGATCAATCCCTTCAACGTATAAAGCGCAAGGCCGCGAGCGTGGACCGGATCGAGTTTGCGTTGAGCTACAACGCTCCCATCGTTATCGGGTCCACGTTCGTTTGCGACGTCGGAGAGCCGAAAAAGATCGTAAATTGGCAGTTTCGTTTCGAGCGTGGGGTAGCCGAGGTTGTTCCCCATAAACACTGTCAATTTCGTGTCACCTGAATCTCCCTTGGCGACGAGTTCATCTAGAGGCAGCAATGTAGTGGATTCCATATGTTTTTTCCCTTTTCCTGAAGTACCAACCAGGCACTATGCGAATATAAATCAACTTTTGGCCAATTGTCAATACTCCTGGGAATAAATAAATTTACCCTGGAAATTTTATTCAAGCTACCTGGATAAAACTAAAAATGTCCTGGTCTATTTTTTGGCTTCGTGGGAAGCGCAATTTGCTTTGCCATGCCTGGAGCCACCGAGAAGACTTGTTCCATGCGGCTGCCCTTCGCTCCGCCGGCGCGCCGATGATCACCACTCACGCGGATTTCACAGAACATCTGTTGCACTACCAATTTATTGGGTTTAAGTATGGCCTTTTGATGCCCTGGATCGCTCCCCGACGAAGGTCGGCAGGCTCACGGTCGCCAGCGTATCCGGCGATTGCTTACGAACAGCTGCGGCGAAATGCGCTAGGGATGAAGTCTCACCTCGAGTCGAACTGTCCGGAATTTCCGGATAGTTGCCCAGGGACGCAAGCCGGTTGACGATTGCGACATTTCAATCTTGGCGGTCCTGGGATTAGCGGAGGGCCTTCTATCCGACCGCTGCAGAGAGGACATGACACAATAGAAAGCCCAGCCAGGAGATCTACCTCGTGCGCTTGCTACACACCGCCGATTGGCAATTGGGGAAAGAATTCGGATCGTTCGGCGACGACGCGGGCGCACTGCTGCGGGCGCAGCGTATCAAGACGGTGCGGGCAGTTGCGGAGTTGGCCACGACTGAGAAAGTGGACTTGGTGCTGGTCGCCGGCGACGTATTTGAAAGCAACCTGGTTAAGCCTGAGGTCATTACCGGGATGCTTGGTGCGCTACGGGCCTTTTCTGGCGATTGGGTGATTCTTCCCGGCAATCACGACTATGCCTCGGAGCCCTCCATCTGGGATCGGTTGCGCGGTATGGGGTTCCCGGCGAACGTGCATCTTGCAACGACGGAAGGGCCGGCATTGTTGCTGCAGAACGGTACGGTCGCGGTGCTTTGCGCGCCACTGGTGCGGCGGCATGAAAGCGTAGATAAAACGGCCATTTGGAACGACTGCGAAACGCCAGCTGGGTGCTTGCGCATTGGTCTGGCGCATGGTTCGGTGCCGGGGTTTCTTCCGGCCGAGGCAGAGCCGAGCAACCCGATTGCCGCCGATCGCGCCGCCGCCGCCAGGCTTGACTATTTGGCACTGGGAGACTGGCACGGCACGATGGAGATCGCGCCCAACACCTGGTATTGCGGGACGCCGGAGAGCGATAATTTCGTGGCCAACGATTGCGGCAACGTTCTGCTGATCGAGGTGGAGGCCGGCTGTGCGCCGAGAATTGAGCGGCGCGCGATAGGGCATTTTCAGTGGCGGCGCAAGCGGGCGGTACTGCAATCGGCCGGCGATGTCGAGCAGTTGGGCCGCGAGCTGAGTACCCCCGCAGATGCCCAACAAATTGTGCGGCTGGAATTGAGCGGATCGCTCGATGTGGCAGGACGCGCGCTGCTGGATCGAAAGATTGAGTGGTGGGGTGGGCAATTCGCCGCGCTTGATGTGCGTGACAGTCAATTGACAACCATGTTGCGGACCGAGGACTTTGCGGCGATGCAACCGCCGGGATATGTGGAGGCCGCGGCTCAAAAGTTGGGTGTACTCCACGCCGCGGATCCGCCTGGAGATCAGGCCGAGGTTGCGGCGAAGGCGCTGGAGTTGCTTTACAGGTATTGCAGCGCGCTGGGGACGACGCCATGATCATCCGGCGCATCGAAATCGTGAACTTCAGGAAGCTGCAGGCACGCGTGGTCATTGACGCGATCGCCGGTGGCCTGGTGGTATTGGCAGGCCATAACGAGGAGGGCAAATCCACGCTTTTGTCAGCCCTGCGCGCCGCCTTTTTTTATAAATACAAGTGGAGCGGGAGCCTGATTGACGGATTTATGCCGTTTGGTTCCAGGGTGCGCCCGGAGATCGTGGTGGATTTTGACTGGAATGGAGAGGCGTACCGGCTGAGCAAGGGATTTTGTCAGCAGCCGTTCGCCAAGCTCACCTGCAAGGGACGGGAGTTCGACGGAGACGCAGCGGAAGAGGAGTTGGCCAAGCTCCTCGCCGGCCCAGCGGGAGGCCGGGCGCCACGCTCGGATGCGCAATTGGAGGTCGGACCATTTGGCATGGTGTGGGCTCTGCAAGGCGCCGCCTGGAATGCGGCGGTATCCGATTCGGGCCGAGCCGGGCTGCAACAAGCATTGGCCGACGAAGTGGGCAATGTGTTGGGGGGCACGCGGGCCAAGGACTTGCTGGGGAGGGTTAGGGCGGATCGTGAGGCGCTGTTGTCGCGGGTGCGGAACGAACCCACGGGCGAATTGAAGAGACTGCAGCAAGAGCATGCAGGTCTGGTCGCCAGGCGCGAGCAACTGCAAACGAGCCTTGCGGGCTTGGAAGCGAAACGCGAGGCTTTGGCGGAAAATGAGCGGCGGCGTAGAGAACAGCAAGAATTGGCGCCGGTATACCGCGAACGTCTTGAAAAGCTGCGACAGCAAGAGGTTGCGGGCGAAGCGCTGCGGAATGCCCGCGCCCAGGCTGCCTCTGAGGTCAAGCGTGCCGAAGCGGATGCCGAGACGTGCCGACTCCGGCTGCAGCGTCTGCGCGATGTGGCTTCGCGGGTGGGGCCGTTGCAGGCGGAGAAGGAGCAACGGGACGTCCGAGCGGCGGAAGCCGCGCAAGAAGAAGCTCGCGCCCAGATAGATCTAGATCACACGACGGCGCAAGCCATTGCCGCCAACGAGCGGCTCAAGGTTGCGGATGAAGATCTGGGGAAGATCAAGATGCAGCGGGAGTTGGCGCAATGCGACGCTGAACGGCATGCCGCGGAGGCGGTACTGCGGCAGGCGCGGGGCGTTGCGGACGAGCTGCGGAGACACCACACCGCGGCTGCCGCGATTCTGGTGGATCAGAAGCGAATACAAAAGTTGCGGGTGTTGCACAGCAAACTCGAAAGCGCGCGCGCGACGCTCGCCGCGGTGTCCACGCAGGTGGAGATTGAAGTTGCCGCGGGAAACTCGCTCACCGTGGGCGGTCGCGCTGTGGGCTCGCGGGTGCAAGTCGAGATATCCGAGACGACGCAATTCGCGATCAGCGGAATCGCAGAGATTCGAGTGAAGCCGGGGGCCAGCGTCACCAGCCCGCGGTCCGCGTCTGAGCTTGCGGATACCAATTGGCGCGAGGCGGCGGCTGATGCACAAGTTGCGGATTTGGCTGATGCGGAAGCACAATTTCAAACCCGTAGCGAGGCTCTGCATCAGGCTGAACTCTTACAAAGGAATTTGGACCAAATTGCGCCGGCGGGGGTAGACGGCGCCGAGCTTAATCTAGAGGCATTTAATCGCCGCCTGCTGCAATTACAGACATCTGGCGCGGGGCCGGCGCTTGCGCCCGAAGATCTTGGCGCGGACCTGGTACGGGCGGAGTCCGAGCGGGAGTTGGCACAGCAAGCGGCTCGGGATGCCGCATCGGCGCATCGGAGCGCGCTGATGCAGGCCGAAAACGCCAAGGAGCGCCGCCGCACCACAGAGCAAGAGGCGGAAACCGCGACTGCCAAACTCACAGCGGCGAGGGCGGCTGCCGCGGATTTAGCGCTTGAACAGCCTGAGGACGCGCTGCTCGAAGAACTCGCGAAGGCGGAAAGCGCACACGGTCAGCTACAAAGCCAGCTGGACGCTGCCGAGCGGGAGTTGATCGCCTTTGACGGAGAGCGGCACCGGCGGGAACTCGAGATGGCGGAAAGGGCAAATGGGGAGTTACAAAAGGATCTGGGGAAGCTCTCCGACACCTGTTTGGAGCTGCGCACCGAACTGCGGAAGCCCAGCGCAGATGGCCAGGAACTTGACGAGGTCGAGCAGAATCTGCAATGGGTGAGCGAGCGGCTGGCCGAGTTGAGTTTGCGCGCGAAGGCGCTGAAACTGCTGGTGGAGACACTGGAAGATGCCGAGCGAATTGCGGAAGCAAAGTTTTTGACGCCCATCACCCAACGGGTTGCGCAATATCTGCCGCAATTGATCCCCGGAAGCGCGATCCAACTGGATTCCGACATCAACGTGAACGGCCTGGATCGGAACGGGCGAGTCGAGCCTTTCGACAGCCTGAGCCATGGGACGCGGGAGCAACTGGCGATTCTTGTACGACTAGCGTTTGCGGATTTATTACGGGCAAAGAACAAACCGGCGCTGGTGGTGATTGACGACGCGCCGGTGTATGCCGACGACGAGCGCTTTGGGCGCATGCTTGGAATATTGCACGAGGCCGCCAAGGGCAACCAGATTCTGATCCTGACTTGCCGGGAGTCGCAGTTCCGTCCCTCCGGCGCGCAGATCCTTCATTTGAGCCAAACACTGGAACACGCTTCCCACGCTGGCGCCACATAGACGGTTTGTCCGATTGTGAGTGACTGACATTCGAATTCACAGGCACGAAACCGAGCTGCGCATAAGCGGGTGCGCCCCGGGCTGGCGGCTCTGGCAGGAATTACGGTTCAAACTGGATTGCCGCGGAGACCACGCGGAGCGGATCGCCGGGTGGAAACATCCAGTTCCGCGCAGCCAGGCTTGTGGCGCGATCGAGAAGGGCATTGCCGGAAACGATCTTGACCTCGCGAACGCTACCGTCAGCGGCGAGCGAAAGTGTGATTCGCACTGTTCCGCCGATTTGCGCCATTAACGGCAATTGCGGATAGCCTGGGCTCGGACATTTCACGCACGGCAGACTCGTCTTGACGCTGACCTTTCCCCCCGTCACGACCAACCTTGGGTTGGAGACGCCGGGCGGCGGCTCATGGGCCGCATCGGCAGCCTCCCTGGCAAGCACGGCCTGGAGCTCCGCGGCTCGCTTGCCTAACGTCTGAACCGCCGGGTCGTTGCCTCTGGATTTTTCGACCGCCGCATCGGCCTGCACAACCTGCAGGCAGCGCCGCGTTGCAATTGCTTCCCTGCGGGCATCGGGCGCCTGACCGGATTGTCTCGCGGCCGATTCGTTAAAACTCGTTCCCTCGTCGCACAAGCGCACCGAAGTGGCCAAGTCCGTTGCGGCTTTATCGCTATTGTTCGCACGGCTCTCAGCGATACCCAGTCTGAAATACAGATCGGAACGTGCAGCCGCTCCGTCCGGCGTTTCCGGTCCAGAGCGCGAAAGTGCGCCGCTGTACGTCACCGCCGCGTCGCTGAATCGCCCCTGGGCAAACTCCGTATCGGCGACCTTGGCCAAGGACCAGGCGCGCTCGATGTCGAACTCCGGATCAGGCGGTAATTGCTGGGCAAACGTTAGCGCCTTGCGGCACGCCGCCTCGGCCGAGGAGGCGTCGTTTTTGGAGCGCATTGCGGCGGTCTTTTCCTCGCATTTGCTGTTGGACGCCTGGAAGGATTGGTAGGCACCGACCTGCTCTTTGCTATACGGCGAGGACGCAGCAGTATAGTCCAAGCGTATTTGAGCGATCACTGGCGCGCCCTGAACCATAAACGGCGCGAACGTCCATTGCCGCATGGCGCGGGCGACCGCATTAGCCAGATCAGGATCACCAGCGATCATTTCGACGCGTTCAACATTGCCGGTTGGAGAAACGGTGACCTCGAACGTAGCCTTAAGCCGCGTGTTGTTCATCCGCACAGATAACGGGAGCAGTGGTTCAACCCGAGTTGCAATATGCTGGACCCCCTCTTTGGATGAGAACTTTGCCGGCTTCGCAGGAGTCTGGGTAAACAGTGGCCCGCCTGCGAGTGTTGCCGCTAATAGCGCCGCCGAAAGAATCTTCCGTCGCATGGGCCGGCACACCTTAGTGAATGTCGAGCACGGGTTTACCGAGCAGTTTTAGGTTAGGGCGGACGCCGAGGCCGGGTTCGCGGGAGGCGGCCATGCGGCCTTTTTTGCGGCGGGGGGCGCCGTCGGCGAAGGCCACGGTCACGTAGGAATTGAAATCCGTGGCTGAGAACAGGAAGCGCTCGGGGGTGCTGTGGGCGAGGTGGGCGATAGCGGCGGTGATGATGTCGCCTCCCCAGGTGTCCTCAATCGTCATGGCGATGCCGAGCGAGACGCAGAGGTCGCGGATTTGGCGGGCGCGGGTGAGGCCGCCGACTTTCGAGATCTTGAGGTTGATGACATCCATGGCCTGGTCGGCGATGCCGCGCACCACCATCGCGATGCCGTCCACCACCTCGTCGAGAATGAAGGGGCGCTGGGTGTGGCGGCGCACGGCGAGGCACTGCTCGTAGGACATGCAGGGCTGCTCGATGTAGACGTTCACGTCGCGGACGGCGTCGGCGACGCGCATGGCCTCGTGCTGCGTCCAACCGGTGTTGGCGTCGGCGATCAGCACGTCGCCGCGCCCGAGTTCGGCGGCGGCGGCGCGGATGCGGTCAATGTCGGTGTCGGGATCGCCGCCGACCTTGAGCTGGAACTTTTGGTATCCCTCTTTGCGGTAGCCGCTGATTTTTTTGGCCATTTGCGCCGGGGCTTCCTGCGAGATGGCGCGGTAGAGGGCGATGTCGTCGCCGACGTGGCCGCCCATCAGGGTCGCGACCGGAAGCCCGCTGGCCTTGCCGAGAAGATCCCAGCAAGCCATGTCGAGGGCGGATTTGACGTAGGGGTGGCCGCGCATGGCGCGATCCATCAACTCGTTTAATTCGCCGAGCGCCAATGGATCGGCGCCGAGAAGTTGCGGGCCCAGTTCGGCGATGCCGGCGCGGGCGCCGCGCGCGTACGCGGGCAAGTAGGCGGGGCCCAGGGGGCAGACCTCGCCCCATCCGACGAGGCCCGTATCGGTCGCGACGGCCACGACGGTTGAATCGAACACCGACACGGCGTTGCCGCCGGACCACTTATAGCTGCCTTCATGCAAGGGCAGATCTATTTGGTAGGCGCGGATGGAGGTGATCTTCATGCGGCGGCGGCGCTCCGGGCGGCGTCGCGGCGCGAGGACATCCAAAGCGTGGCAGAAGTGTAGAGCAGAACGCCAACCACGACCCACTTGACGACGCCCAACGGGAGCGCCTTGACCATGAAGGCGGCGACCAGCACGCCAGGGACTCCACCCAGGGCGAGGCCCAAGGCGGTGCGGCGGTGGAAGCGGCCGGACTTATAGAAGCGGATGGCGGCGGCGGGCAGGATGACGGCGGCCGAAGCCGCCATGATGAGGAACACGGCTTTGGCGTTCATGCCGAGCATGAAGGTGACGGCCATGGTGGGGGCATAGTTGCCGATCCCCAAGCTGGTGAGCGCGCCGATAATGAGATTGGCCGCGACCGCGATGACGAGCGCGAGGCCGGTGAAGCCGACGGAGCCGGCGTCCAATGAGAGGCTGGCCATCATGCGCACGGCCATGAAGGCGGCGGTGACGAGCAGGGCGATGGCCATGGCGCGTTGAATTAACTTGCGGGGCCAGCGCACCACAATGCCGGAACCGATCCAGGCGCCGATGCCGCCGGCGGCTACCATGCAGAGGAGGGTGCGCAGGTCAATGAGGCCGCCCAGCAGAATGATGTAGATGATGGCCTCGGAGACGGTGGGAATGGCCTGGCCGACGTTGAGGGTGCCGGGGATGTCGTCGTCCTCGACCATGTGGCCGAGGCACAGGACCGCCGTGGTGGTGGCGAAGGAGCCGATGCCGAGGGTGTCGAAGAAGTTGGTGACGGCGCCCAGGCCTAAGAGCGCCGGCATGGACGTGAGGCGGGAGTTGCGCACGGGGGTCGGCATGTAGCCGCCAGTGTACTCCGTAAAGTGCAGGCGAGGCGATAAGGGGCACATTGCGTCGTCCTCAGTCGGTCGCGAATGCTCACGTGGCCGAGCCACGCTGCGCTTCGCGCCCTCCCTGCGTCCTAGCACTGCGCCCCTTCTCGCCTCTTCCTGAGAGTTTTTTCCCGGCAGCGGGCCGCCGTCCCGAATTACGACCACCCCAGCGCCCAAAGCGGCGCCGGGTGCCCGGTCCGCGGCCCTGGCCCTGCGGTCTCGCCTCGGTCAGACTGAGCCGACTCGGGCCCTGCCGCCCGTTGCAGGATTAATTGCCGCTCCGTTCGCTGCGCGCAAGGTGGACGCGCAGCCAGCGGGGGACGCGGCTGCGGTATTCGTCATACGCGGCTCCGCGCTTGCGGGCGAGGTAGGGTTCCTCGAGAAATACGACGACGAGGTGAAACCAAACCGCGGCGCAAAGCAGGTAGATGGCAATCGCCTTGGACCGGTATGCCACTACCTGGCCCGCGATGGCGCAGAGCACGCCCAGGTACATGGGATTGCGCGAGTACCGGTACAGCCCGTTGTGGACGACCTGTTGGGGCTCGGCGCCCCAGAGCCAGCGGGCGGCACGCGAGAAGTAGATTGCCGGCGTGCCGCCCGCGGCAACGAAATCGGCCAGGCAGCGGAGATAAAGCGCAGCCCCGATAGCGAAAAGAAGCCAGCCCAGGCGCCACGCTCCAGTGGGGACAGCGCCCGACCGCAAATCTTGCGGGATGAGCACGGCGACGCTTCCTGGCACAAGCACCGTAAAGATGAAGCCGCGAATGCGCAGGGACAATGGCGTCATCGCCGCCAGTATGCGTCCGGCGCGGGAAGGGTGCAAGGGGCGCCCCCCCGATATAAAGGCAGCGAAACAGGGGCGAGAACCGCGTCCCGCCCCTAGCGTGCGTTTGCCTCAGGATTTTAAGAGCAGCATGGTTTGGGCTTGTCCGGCGGCTTGTTGTTGTTCTTGTTCCCTCGGCTCGGCGCAGCCGAATGCTGGGGCGCGGTGTGGGACGGCGCCGCGTGTGGCGGCGCGGTGCGCTGCGGGGCTTGGCGGCTGGGCGCGGGTTGGGGCGGCGCCGGGCGGCTGGGCGCGGGCCGGGAAGCCGGTGCGGTGTGCGTGGCGCGTGATGGCGCTGGACGCGACGGCTCGGGCCGTGCGCTCGACGGACGATTGGGCGCCGGCTGCACGGCAGGCGGCTGGCTGCGCTCGGGACGAGCTGTTGTCGGGCGGCTGGGCGCGGGCCGCGCCGGCAGGGCGCCAGGAACAGGAGCGGTATGAGTGGTTGAAGGGCGCGCCGGCGCGGTGCGCGTTTCCGGCGGGCGCGAGGGCTGCGGCTGCGGGCGAGCGGGCTCCGGACGGGCGGGCCGGGCGCGGTTCGGCGCCGGGGCGGGCGCGGTGCGGTTCGGCATTGGCTCGCGCCGGGTGCGATTCGGCGCGCGTGCGGCTGGGGTTGCCGAGGGCGAGGCAGCGCGCGGCGCCGGCCGGACATTGCGGGACGACGACGAGGTGGTTTGCGCCGGCCGGGCCTCGACGGGGCTTGCCTGGCTGGAACGCTGGGGCGCCACGCGCGGCGCCACCTGCCGCCGCCGGGTGGCCACATCGGTGTAGTTCACGTTGCTATGTACGCCGCGCACCGCGCTCAGGCGGTTGTAATCCACGGAGCGATTGATCACGGTGCGATCAACGGGCACGTCGCGATACTGATTGTTGACGTAGTAGGTGTTGTTAATCTGAACGTCGGGACGCGACCGGCCCACCCAACCGCCGCCCTGCCAGCCGGTGTAGTAGATTCTGCGCGATCCCCAATGAAAGTCGTAGTTGAGCCAGGCGCCAATGGCCAGACCGACGCCGAACGACAGCAGGTTGCCGCGGCGCACGTACACCACTTGGGGATTGTATTGCGGCACATAGATGTATCGCGGCTGCAGCGGGTCAATGGCGATGTAGCCGCCCTCGAGCAGCACCTGCTGGTCCTGATTCGAGATCAGATTGCCCTCGGCGCGCGCTTCACGACGGAGGCGTTGCACGGCGTCCATCACGTAGTCGGGCTGATCCACATAGGCCTGGCCGAGTGAAGTGGTCCAGTCCATTTGATTGGCCAACTGGGAGAGAACGCTGGGGTAATGGGCGACGGATTTGACACTCACGTCCCAATCCATGTCGTCCACGTAGCGCGGATCGTTGCCCTCCTGGATCCATTGCTCGGCGCTCTGTATCTCATCGGGATAGGTCGAGGCGGGCAGTACCTGGGCCAGGAGCGGGTCCGGATAGAGCGCCACGGGCGCCAGCAAGTTGTCCAACTGCACGGGTGTGAAAAGAGTTTGCGCGCGCAGGCCGACTCCCGCGGCCAGGGTGAACGCGCACACAAGCAGCATGCAAAGTCGTTTCATGTGAGATCCCCCGCTTTACCTAAGTAGCAGCACGTCGGGGGCCAGTCAATGGTGGATGGCGGCGCATGGGCGCATTTCACCCATGCGGCTGCCCTTATTTTTTGCCGCCTCTACAGCTTGACTTAATGTCCATTATTATATACACTAAACATGTTACGGTACGTGTTAATGGACGTAATATGAGTGCAGTTCACAAATTTCCACCTCTTCCAATTCCCGTTGCCAGGGTATTGCGCAAGCTGGGGCACGACATCAGGGACGCGCGGCGCCGACGGCGCATTCCTGCCGCGATTCTTGGGGAGCGCGCTTCTATCGCGCGCACAACACTGCACAAGATCGAGAAAGGCAACGCAGGCGTCGCCATCGGCAACTATGCCGCGGTACTGTTTTCCCTCGGACTGGCGGACGGCATCGGCGATCTTGCCGATGTGACTCACGACAGCGTCGGGCGGGGACTCGAAGAGGAACAACTTCCGAAAAGAGTTCGTCTTCCGCAGCCGCGAAAAGAGCGGAGGCCACCGAAGCCAGGAAATCGATAAATGGACAGGGAAGTTCTTGTATACGTCGATCTTCAAAGTACCCCACATCTCGTGGGGCGCCTATGGGCGCGTCTCCACAAGGACCGGGAGAGCGCGACATTCGAATACGACAGGAGCTGGCTTGGACACGCGGAGCGCTTTTCACTGGAACCGGCGCTGAAACTTGGCCCCGGTCCGTTCCACACCCCGTCGCACAAGGCGCTCTTCGGCGCCATCGGCGATTCCGCTCCCGACCGATGGGGGCGCGTCCTGATGCGCCGGGCCGACCGGCGGCGCGCCGAACGTGAAGGGCGGGCGCCAAGAACTGTCAGGGAAATCGACTCTCTGCTGCTCGTCGATGACGAAGCACGGCAGGGAGCCCTGCGGTTCGCTGAGAAGGAGGGAGGCCCATTCCTCGCCGATCAGGGTGCCACAAGAATTCCGCCGCTCATCGAGCTGCCGCGATTATTGTCCGCCGCCGAACGCGTCGTCGAAGAAAAGGACAGCGACGATGATCTGCGGCTGCTGCTGGCGCCCGGGTCATCGCTCGGCGGCGCCCGCCCGAAGGCGTCCGTTCGCGATCGCGACGGGCATCTCACGATTGCCAAGTTTCCGAACAAGGGCGATGAGACCAATGTTGTGCTGTGGGAAGCGGTCGCCCTCACGCTAGCCGGCAAGGCGGGCATTGCGGTTCCGACATGGCGGCTCGAGACAGTAGCCGGCAAGCCCGTTCTGCTGTCGCGGCGCTTTGATCGCGAGGGCGGCGTGAGAGTGCCCTTCCTGTCCGCCATGAGCATGCTCGATGCACGCGACAACGATGCCCGCAGTTATCTGGAATTCGTGGACGCTCTGCGCCAACATGGCGCGGCGCCCAAGGCGGACATGCAAGCTCTATGGCGGCGCGTCGTCTTCAATATTCTGATCTCAAATACAGACGACCATCTCCGTAACCATGGCTTCCAGTGGGTGGGGCCAGCGGGATGGCGGTTGTCCCCGGCATATGACCTCAACCCGGTTCCAACCGACATAAAGCCGCGGGTTCTCACGACCGCCATCGATCTCGAAGACGGCACCGCGTCCCTGGAATTGGCCTATGACGTTGCCTACTACTTCGAGCTCGAGCCGCCGGAGGCGCGCGCCATCGCCGGCGAGGTTGGCAAGGCGGTCGCAAGATGGCGCAAGGAAGCGGCGCGTTTAGGCTTGCTCAAATCCGAAATCGACCGCATGGCATCGGCCTTCGAGCATGCCGATTTGAAGGCGGCCGTGGGCGGCAGGTGAAGACGATTGAAAACGGCGTGCCCCCCGGCCAGCGTGGTTGTGCTATTGGTCGCCACGGGAGTGGGCTCCATCACCCATTCTAGAGCCGCGGCGGTATCGAATAAGCCGGGGGTTAGAATGAAAATGCGGCACCTAGCCCGTGCATGCGCCTGTAGCTCAGACGGATAGAGCAGCGGTTTCCTAAACCGCGTGCCGCAGGTTCGACTCCTGCCAGGCGCACCATTTTTCCATTGACGGGTGCGGGGCCCCGCGCGGCTGCCGCCGCGCGATCCGCTTAGGCGCAACGCCGAACCGGGGTCCCCTTGAGCCCCAGTCCGGTGTTGTGCCAAGCGGAACCGCGTCACGACGTTTTGACGACTTCCAAGGTGGTAGGCTGAAGCAGTGTCTTCCCTGACCGATCTCTTCGCCAATAACGAGTTGTGGGCGCGGCGGTGTAGCGCCCGCGACCCCGGCTTTTTCACGCGGCTGCAGGCCCAGCAGGCGCCCCGCTATTTGTGGATCGGGTGCTCGGACAGCCGCGTGCCCGCCAATGAAATCGTCGGCCTGGCGCCGGGCGAAATGTTTGTCCACCGCAACGTCGCCAACGTGGTGGTCCATACCGACCTGAACTGCTTGTCGGTGCTGCAATACGCGGTGGATGCGCTCGCCGTCGCCCATGTCATCGTCACCGGCCACTATGGCTGCGGCGGCGTGCGCGCGGTCTGCGACGGCGCCCGGCTGGGCCTGATTGACAACTGGCTGCGCCACGTGGACGACGTCCGCCAGCGCCACCGCGACCAACTCTCCGGTCTCGACTCCGACGCCGCCGCACGCCGGCTGTGCGAGCTCAACGTGATCGAGCAGGCCCGCCACGTTTGCGAAACCACCATTGTGCGCGACGCCTGGCTGCGCGGGCAGGCGCTCGAGGTCCACGGCTGGATTTACGGCCTCGCCGACGGCCGTCTGCATGACCTGGGATTCGCCGCCACCCGCCAGGACGACGTGGCCGGCGTCTATGACCGCTCCATCGCCGCCCTGTGGGCGGAAGGGGCGATGCGATAACGGGGCCATTGCGCCACGCCCTATTGCCCAAAGCGGCATTGGTGTTCGCGGATCTGGCCCCGCGATCTCGCATCACTAAGCAAATTGCCCTTCGGATGCGACTCGAGCCGTAGCACCGCCACGCTTTGAGCGATTTGGCTGGCGCATAAAGCACTGGTAGTCGGCTTCCGTCTGGTTGGCGTATGTAGTGGCGAAGCGCGCGATGGCTTGATCGAAAACATCGCTTTTGCCCATGTAGCCGGAGAGGAGTGCCGCATCGCCGGTGCGGGCATGGGCGCGCGCCAGGGCCCATCCGCAGAGACCGGCGTACTCGTTCCAGTCGGCCGGGGTCATGGCCTCCAGGTCAATCTTGAATTTCATGTCGTGGAGCTGGCGGAAGTAGTAGTCGTGGCCGTTGTCGTCGCGCGTCCAACCCAGAAATACGTCGCTGGCGGACTGCAGCATGCGTTGTCCTACGACCACGCGCTGGCCTTGGTTTTCGAACCGGCTGGCGGCGGTGTAGGGCTCGAGCACCGAGCGGCGGGCTTCCTTGAATTGCAGCAGCAGCGGGTCGTGGGCGCCGGCCATGAGCAGGGCCACGGCGCAGCGGGTGCCGACCGAGCCCACGCCGACCACTTTGCGCGCGACATCCACCAACTCGTAACGGTCGAGCACGATGCGCCGTTCGGGCGGCAGCGTTTCGCGGTAGAGATGGAACATGCGCCGCACGTGGCGGCCCAGGAGCGCCTTATCACGGGGATGGTAGATGAGCGGGGGACGATCGGCGATGCGCGGCTTGCCGCGGCGCAGCGCGGTGATCCTGGGGAAGTCGCGGCCCGGCGTGCGGCGCGCCGCCGCGGCGATGACCCGCTGCCAGCGCTTGCGCGCCGCCGGCGTGGGCGCGTGATCAGCGAGCAGCGAAAGATCGAGATGCGAGTACCACACCCCAAGCGCGGGCATTTCCGCATAGCGATGCATGTGGGCGCGGTACGCCTCGGCGGTAAGGCGGGCGTTGTCGCGGCATCGGCTTTCGGCGAATCCGGCGACGCGGTTGGCGACGAGCACGCTCGCCGCCAAGCGCTTGAGATCCCATTCCCAGGGCGCGGGGACGGTCTCGTCGAAGTCGTTAATGTCGAAGACGAGTTGGCGTTCGGGCGTGCCGAAGCCGCCGAAGTTGCCGACGTGGCAGTCGCCACAGGCTTGCACGCGCACGCCCGTGGCGGCGGTCGTACTTAGGTCGGCGGCCATGACAGCGGCGGCGCCGCGCAGGAAGGCAAACGGAGACGCACGCATGCGTTCGTAGCGAATGGGCAGCAGCGCCGGCAGCCGGCCCTGGTCGGACTGGCGCAACAATGCAAGGGGATCGAGGCGGTTCGACGGGGGCTTCCAGTCGCCGTGGGAGGAACGCGGCGCCCGCTCGCGTAGCTTCTTGCCCAGGGCCATGCGCTGCTCGATCGTTAACATGGCATCAGCATACAGGCGGCCGCGGGCGGCGTGGCAGGGCCGAGTCCCCAATCTGTACAGAGGTGTACAATAGTATAACGATGAAAACGGTCGCCTTTACTGAATTCCGGCGCAATGCCTCGAAGCTGCTCGATCAAGTGGAGCAAGGGGCGACCTTGCACATCGAACGCCATGGCAAGGTTGTGGCCCGCCTGGCACCCGCTCCGCCCACCGGCTATATTCCGGCCTGGCGGCGGCCACACAAACCAATCGTGACAAAGGGCAAGAGTTTGGCGCGAATGGTTCTTGAGGAGCGGGAACGGGGACTGTGAGAATGTTTTTGGACTCATCGGGAATGGTAAAGCTTTACCGAAGTGAGTCCGGGAGTCGGGATGTCGCGATGCGACTGAGCCAGGCCGAAGAACTTGGCGTTTCCGCCCTGAGCTTAACGGAAGTCATTTCAGCGCTTTGCCGCTGGCGACGAGAAAACGTCCTTGACGGCGCGCAGTACCGCGAAACGAAGCGACAGTTCCAGGCAGACTGGAAAGATGCCACCGTTGTCGAACTGACGGCCGCCGTCTACGGCCGCGCCGTTCATTTGCTCGAAAATTGGACGCTACGTTCATCAGACGCATTGCAGACCGCATGCGCAATCGAGTGGGGCGCGGATCTTTTTGTTTCCGCCGACAGCCGGCAATGCACGGCGGCGCGAGGAGCAGGGTTAAAGGTGGAACTGCTAACGGTTGGGTAGCGCAGTCGCGCCCGGATTGGGGTTGGGGGAGGGGGATTTTCCCGCGTTTCTTGCCATTGCCCGTATAATCATCGGCGCGAGGCTTATTGGGAGGTCTTCATGTCGCTTTTTTCCTACCGCCGTGCGGTTGCGCTTTTCTCCGCCGCTTTGTTGACGCCGTTCCTTTTTGCGCAGAGCGCGCCGTCGGTGCCGGTCGCGACCGAGTTTGAAAATCTGCACTTCCGCTCCATCGGGCCCGCCTCGATGTCGGGACGCATCAGCGACTTCGCGGCGTATGAGGCCAACCCGGCCATCTTCTATGTAGGCTCCGCGCACGGCGGGTTGTGGAAGACCATCGATGGCGGCGCCACCTTTACGCCTGAGTTTCAAAACGAAGGATTGATGTCGGTCGGAGCGGTTGCGATCTCGCAGCGCAATCCCGACATCGTCTATCTGGGCACGGGCGAGGGCACCAACCGGCAGAGCCTTTCGTGGGGCGATGGCGTCTGGAAATCGACCGACGGCGGCAAGAGCTGGAAAAACCTAGGCCTCACCCACTCGTACCAGATCAGCCGCATCGTGGTTGATCCCGACAACGACAACGTCGCGTGGGTAGCGGCGCAAGGCGCGCTGTTCGGACCGGGCGGCGACCGCGGCGTCTACAAGACCAGCGACGGCGGCGCTACGTGGAAGCAGGTGCTCAAGATTGACGAGGACACCGGCGCCAACGACATCGTGATGTCGGCCAGCAACCATGACGTGCTTTACGCCTCGAGCTATCAGCGCCGCCGCACCCAGTGCTGCGTGAACGGCGGCGGACCCGGCAGCGGCATTTGGAAATCCACCGATGGCGGCGATACCTGGAAGCGGCTCAGCGGCGGCGGGCTGCCGTCGGGCCCGCTCGGGCGCATTGGACTTGCCGTGTACGCGCACAGCGAAAACATTCTTTACGCCGAAATCCAAGGCGCGACGCCACCCGGCGCGGGCCGCGGCGGCGCCGCCGGAGGCACGGCCGCCGGCGACACCGGAGTTTACCGCTCGAACGACGGCGGCGCGACCTGGAGCAAGTTTGCCGATCCCGACAACCGGCCCATTTATTTCAGCCAGGTGCGGATCGACCCCAACAATCCCGACCACGTTCTGGTGGCCAGCGTGCGGCTTTATCTGTCGACCAATGGCGGACGCACGTTCTTCCCGATAGATCCCTCCGAGCACGACGACAAACACGCCATCTGGTGGGATCCGCGCAACTCCAACCACCTGCTCATCGGCACCGACGGCGGCGCCTACACCACGTGGGACATGGGCAAGTCGTGGATCTGGTACCCCAACCTTCCGGTGGGGTTGTTCTACCACGTCGGCTTCGACAACGAATGGCCTTATAACGTCTGCGGCGGCATGCAGGACAACTACGATTGGTGCGGGCCCAGCGCGGTGCGCACGTCGGGCGGCATCTCGAACGACCGCTGGCAGACGATTCAGGGCGGCGACGGTTTCGTGGCCATCATGGATCCGCGCGATTCGCGCACCGTCTTCAGCGAAACCCAGGACGGCAACACAATGCGGCATGACCGCACTACGGGGGAGTCGAAGAGCATCCGGCCCACGCCGCAAAACGTGACGGACGCGGAGCCGGGCGGGATCGGATGCGACACACCGGCCGCGGGTTCCGCCGGACGCGGCGGCGCGCCGGCACCGAAGTGCGCGGCCTACCGCTTTAATTGGGACACCCCGATGGTGTTCGCGCCCAACGATCCGGGCACGTTGTACATCGCGGGTAATCACGTGTTTCGCTCGACCGACCGGGGCGATTCATGGACGGCGATCAGTCCCGACCTCACCAGCCACGCCGATCGCGACCAAATCGAGACCATGGGCGTGAAGGGCAGCGCCATTGATATCGCCAAGGACGACGGCATCAGCGCGTGGCCCACCATCGTGACCTTCGCCGAATCGCCGAAGATGCCGGGTCTTTACTACACCGGCACCGACGACGGCACGGTCAGCGTGTCGCGCGACGGCGGCAAGACGTGGGACACCAAGCTGGCCGAGCGCATGCCCGGCTTCGTTCCCGGCGCGTGGGTGTCGAAGGTGCTGCCCTCGCGCTACGACGCGGCCACGGTTTACGTCGCGAGCGATGCGCACCGGATCAACGACTACGAAACGCACATGTGGGTCAGCCACGACTACGGCGCGACGTTCCAATCGTTGAACGGGAATCTCAGCGGCCAGGCGATCAAGACGCTGACCGAGGACTTGCGCAACCCCGATGTGCTCTACGCCGGCGCCGAGACCGGCATTTTCCTGAGCCTCGATCGCGGACGCAATTGGCAGCGCCTCGAAGGAAATCTGCCGACGGTGCGGGTTGACGAGATGACGATTCAGCCGCGCGCGGACGCGCTGCTGATCGCCACCCACGGACGCGCACTTTGGATACTTGACCACCTCTCGCCCATACAGGAGTACACGGCGGCGGAATCGAGCGCCGCCGGGGCCAAGTTGTTCTCGATCGACCCGGCGCTGGAATGGAAGCCGTACGGCGATAAGAACGAGGAGTTCTGGGCGCACCAGTATTTCATGGGCGAGAATCCGCCCAAGGCGGCGGTGGTTGACTATTACTTAAAGAACAAGGCGACCAGCGCTTCGCTTCAGATCGCCGATGCGACGGGGCGGAAACTGCGTGAACTTCCGCTTACCGGCGCCAGCCTCGAGGCCGGCATACAAACAGCATGTTGGGACTTCCGCGCCCAACCGCTGCCCGCGCCGCCCGCGGCGGCGGGGCGCGGCGCCGCAGCCGGGCGCGGAGGCGCCGGGGGACGCGGCGCCGCATCCCCATGGGCGATGCCGCAGCCCCAGCCTGGGTACTCGGCCGCCAAGGCGTGCGCGGACGATCCCGCAGCCGGAGGTGGACGCGGGGGCGCCGGCGCGCGCGTCGGCCCCATGGTTCCCCCCGGCAACTACACGGTGTCGCTGACGGTGGATGGCAAGTTGATCGAGTCCAAGCCGCTGCAAGTGGTCATGGACCCGGCGATCGCCACGCACTTCAGCGTCGCCGATGCGCACCGGTACTTCGACCTTTTGATGAACGTACAGGATCTGCAAGCCAACGCCGATGCGGCCGCCCAAGCGATGCAGCCGTTCTACGAACAGATGCAGAAGGCGGCGGCGAAATCAAGTGACATGCCGGCCGCGACGAAGACCCAATTCGACGCGCTGCACCAGCAGTTCGACGCGGTGCGGGTGAAATTCGGCGTGCCCGCTCCGGCGGCCGCGGCGGGACGCGGAGGCTTTGGCCGCGGCGCGGCGCCGAACCCGGACGATCTGGTCGCGCGCATTGGGGAGGTGAAGACGCAAATGATGGCCTTCACCGAAATGCCCAGCGAAACGTTGATGAAGCAGTACAACGACGTGAGAGTGGCCTATCCCAAGGCGCTGGCGGAACTCAATGCGGTGTACGAGAAGGCGGCAAGCCTGGCGCCGGCGCTACAGGCGCAGCAAGTTGCGTTGACGGCGCCAGCCAAGGTGGTTTGGAACGCCACGCCCATGGCGGCGCCGATGAAGACGCGGGCGGGGGCGAAAGAGCGCAAGTAGTTCAGGGCCGCGGGAGACCGTGGCCGGTGATGGCGTTTCGGATGCTGACGTGGAATTCGGGGTGCGCGCGTTCACCGGTAATGGTGAGCGGCAGCAGGGTGCCCGAGGTACCGTGTTCGAAAATCCGATTAAAGGGACGCAGCACGAGCGACTTCCATCCGGTCGTCATTTGCGAGAGTTTCGCGTCGAGTTGGACAGTGCCCTTAAAGTCGAGCGCCTGTGAGGGCATGTCGTAGCTACCGGTGAGACGGACAGTTGCGCCGGGAACGGCGAACTGGAGGCGGGAGAAGTCAATCCGTCCGCGGGCCATCTGGAAATCTCCCTGGAGGCCGACGGCGGTGGAATCGGTATCGTTATCACCGGGCGCGGCGGCGACTCCGGGATGGCCCTGGCCGCGTTCGCTCAAGTTGGCGATGTTGGCGCGCACGCCGGGGTCGGTGAAGGTCGCTTGACGGATTTGGAATCCGCCCTTCATTTGCATCCGTTTGTCCACCGGCTCGCGGGTGGGGGGAATGTGGATGTGGGCGCGCAGGGCTACATTTCCCTTCATGGGCGGCTGCGCGGCTTTGACGGCAAGAGCAAGAAGATCCTCAAGACGCGCCGGTTCGGCGCCGCGGCCGGCCTCGACGTCGAGATCGATCTCGGTGCCGGGCACGGCCGAAGGTTGGACGATGCCGCTGACTTCGAGGACGGAACCGGCGAGGCGAGCATTCACTTTTTGCAGTACCGTGTCGCCGCTGGTGCCGTCGACAAGGAGTTGGAAGGTGGTGTGGAGCGGTTCCGGATTGCCCTGCTGGCCGAGGGCAAAATTGGGGGTGTCGCTCATGCCGCGCACCTCGATTTTCTGAAGTGAACCGGTGAAGTTGCCCTCGGAGGAGAGCACACCGGAAAGGCCGGCGATGGACGACAAATCGGCGCGATCGAAACTGTACTGGCCCTGCACGGGGGAGGAGCCAGGGTCGTCGGCATCCCACGGGCCGAAAGTTCCGGTGGTGACGATCTGGCCAACCGGCCTGGGATTGGTGAGCTCGGCCGAGTAGAGCATGCTGCCGCCGCTGGCCGGCGCACGCAGCCGCAGCCGTTGGATGTAGAAGACGCGCGGCGGCCGTCCGGGGGGGTTGGAGTAAATACGGAGGACGGTTCCATCAGCAACCACCGATTCCAGCACCATCGCCCGGTGGAAATTCTGGCGGACAACCAGGTTCTGACTGGAGCGTTTGCCGTGGGGGGGGATATTGAGTTGCAGCCCTTGCAACTGCACGTGGCCCAAGCGGGGAGCGCCGAAAAGCAACCGCAACCAACTGGCGTCGGCGGAAAAACTAGCGATTTCGACGAGCGGCGGCATGCCGGGCGAATCGGCGCCCAGCACCAGTCCGGTGCCGCTGACCCGAGCGCGCGGAAACAGCGAGGAGTGGAAGGTCTGCAAAGAGACGGCATGGCCATAGCGCTGCTCAAGAGCTTGCTCGACCCAGCTTCGGCGCAGCGGCGATTCCCAGCGCAGGAAGGCGGCGCCGACCGCGGCGAGGACGCCCGCTAAACCGGCGGCCGCGAACACCCATTGCCAGAAACCGCGCGGTCGTCGCATCTTTATTGGATGCGCCGGCTTCAGAATTAGCAGCGGGCGGCTAGCGGCGGAAGAAGAGATTGAGGAGCAGCGTGGCTAGCAGGCTCAGGACTAGCATGGTGACCAGCGGGAAATAGACGGTTGTGTTGCGGCCGCGGTAAACAATATCGCCGGGGAGGCGGCCGAGCGGGATGCCGACGCGCTGTGCGATTAGCAGCAGGGCGCCCAGGGCGGCGACTACCAAGCCCGCAATCAGCAACAGTCGGCCTAGGCTAGCCATACTACGATGGTACACACCATGCTCAGTTATCGACAATGTTGCCTCGCCGGCGTTGCCGCCGTGGCGCTGGGGCTGGCGGGATGCGCGCGCTCGACCTCGACCTCGGCGACGGCCGCGCCGGCAGGCATGGACCGCGACTTGATGGAAGTCACCGTGCCGCGGCTGGAGCAGCTTTATCGCAACCACACCTACACGGTTACCCAGGTTGTGAATTGGTACATTGCGCGCATCCGCCGCTACAACCCGGTTTATGGGCCAGTCGAGTTCCTCAACGCTGGAAACGCACTCGCGCTCGCGGGGCGGCTGGATGCGGAAGCGACGCCAGGCGGCGACGCGGGCCGCGAGCCGCTCTGGGGTGTGCCCATCGTCATCAAGGAGAACACGAGCATCCAAGGCCTTATTACCACCGACGGCTGGAAGGGGTACATCATTCCCGGCCATGAGCTGATTGCTCCGCGCGACGCTACCGTCGTCGCCAAGCTGCGCGCGGCCGGCGCCGTCATCATCGGAAAGACCAACATGCCCGACTTCGCCGCCAGCGATACAAACCGGAGTTCGTCGTTCGGGCGCACCGGGAATGCTTACGACGTGCGCTTTAGCCCAGGCGGATCGTCGGGCGGGACGGTGACCGCCGTCACATCTAACATGGCTGTTCTTGGGACCGGCACCGACACCGGCAACTCGATCCGCATGCCGGCCGCGACCAGCGCGGTCGTCGGCGTGTTCCCGACGCGCGGCCTGGTCAGCACCGCCGGCATCGCGCCGCTCGATTGGCTATTGGACAACACCGGGCCGATTGCGCGCAATGTCACCGATGCGGCGGTCGCGCTCACGGTGATGGCGGGCGAGGATCCGCTCGACCCGGCTACACGCGGTTCGCCAGCGCTGGCGCAGCCCGGCCCTTATACGCAGTACCTCAAGCCGGGCGCGCTGCGGGGCAAGCGCTTTGGCGTACCGGCGTTAGTGCTCAACGGGTTGGGCATCCCGTTTCAAGGCATCCCGGCGCTGGAAACGCCGGCGCAGGTTGCCGCCGACCGGAAATCGGCCGAGATTCCGTTGCAGCCGGAGACGCGCGCCGCTTTCATGAAAGCGGTGGCGGCGCTGCGGGGCGCGGGCGCGACGGTTGTTTTTGACGATTCCATTCTCGGCGAGCAGTTCGCCGCCGCCGCCACACGCATCGGCACGCTGCCCTACATTCGCGAGGGCACGGAAAAATTTCTGGCGATGTTCGGTCCGGCGCAGTATCACTCGGCCGGGGAGTATGCGCGGGTAGTTGGTTCGCCGCTGCCCGCCACCATTATCGGCGGCGGCAAGCCGGGCACGCTGCTGGTGGATCCACGGCCGGTGGTGGCGCAGCTCGCGTACGAAAACAATCCACGCGCCAACGCGGACGTGAATCTGCCGCGGCAGCGGGCGCTGGCCATTTACAACGCCACGCTCGATCGCCTCCACCTCGATGGCTACGTTTACCCGGCGATTCAGATGCCGCCGGTTGACGAAACCATGCCGCAGGATGGAACGATCAGCGGCGGTCCGCACTCGGACACGAGTTGGGTGAATATGATCGGCGTGCCCGCAGTGGTCGTTCCGGCGGGATTCTATGGCAATGGCCTGCCGTTTGGATTGGAGATCAGCGCGCGCCGTTGGCGCGATGGCGACCTGCTCGGCTGGGCTTACGACTTCGAGCAGGCCACGCATTTGCGTAAACCTCCGGTGCTGGTTGAGCAGGGCCTGCTTGCGGTTCATGCGCGACAATAAAGATGAGGTAACCCGATGAGCATTAATTGGCGCGGGGCCCCGCGCGGCTGTCGCCGCGCGACCCGCTTAGGCGCGGCGCCGGAATGGGGACCCCTGAGCCCCAATCCGGCGTCGCGCCACGCGGGAACCGCGCCGCATTTCCTGCCGGGAGCGGGCCGCCCTTCGGAATTTCGCAGCCTTAGGCGCCTACTTTGCCCCGCGGTGCAAACGTCGCGGCTGCCGCGTGATGCGAGCCTGATTCCGCGCGAGGCGCTTTTTGGCACGGCGGAGAGGAGCAGCCCCATGATTTCGCCCGACGGGCGGCGTCTTGCCTACCTGGCTCCGCACAACGGGAAAATGAGCGTCTGGGTGGCAACGCGCGGAATGGATGATGCACGCATGATCGCGCACGATCCGGCGCGGCCGATACCGTGGGTGGGATGGCAAGGCGACAGCCGGCACGTGCTCTATCTTCAAGACAGCGGCGGGAATGAGAACTATCACCTGTTTCATGCCAGGCTCGACGGATCGCCGGCGCGCGAACTGACGCCGGGCGAGAACGTCCGGTGTCAGCCGCTGGCGATTGACCATCGTTTTCCCGATGAAATTCTGGCAATGGTGAACGAACGCAATGCCGAGGCGTTCGATGTTGTGCGCATTGATTTGCGCAGCGGCGTTGCGAGGCTCGACACCGAGAATCCCGGCGACGTGCTCAGTTGGGAGGCGGACCATAACCATGTGGTTCGGGCGGGGTTGGCGCAGGCCGGCGACGGCGCGACGGTGATTCGCGTGCGCGACGATGCCAGCGCGGCGTGGCGGGAACTCGACCGCATTCCCTCATCGGACCATGTTCCGTCGCTGGTCTCATTCTCGCCTGACAATGGCGCGCTTTATGTCATTACCGCGAAAGACGCCGACGCCGCTCGCCTGGTTCGCTACGACCTGGGCAGCGGAAAGTACGAGGTCGTGCTCGCCGACGATGCCCAATACGACGTGAGCGGCGGGTATGTGGATCCGGCGACGAACGTGCTGGCCGCCGCGTGTGTGCTGCGCGAACGGCTGGAATGGAAGGCGCTCGACGGGCGATTTGCCGGCATGTTCTCACGGCTGAGCGCGACGATGCCCGGCGATTTCGCGATTCTGAGCGCCTCGGCCGACGGCAACGTGCTGACGGTGCGTGTCACCTCCGACGACGGGCCCAATCGCTTTTATGTTTTCGATCGGCAGACGGGGCAGGCGACGCTGCTTTTTGCCGACCGCCCGGTGTTGCTCCAGTACACACTGGCGCCGATGCAGCCGATTCGCTTTGAGGCGCGCGACGGCCTGACCATTCATGGCTATCTCACGCTGCCGCCGGGGGTCGAGCCGAAACGGTTGCCGGCGGTGCTGCTGGTCCACGGCGGACCCTGGCACCGCGACCGATGGGGGCTCGACAACATGGTGCAGTGGCTGGCGAATCGGGGCTACGCCGTGCTGCAAGTGAACTTCCGGGGCTCGACCGGGTACGGCAAGGCATTCCTGAACGCGGGGAATCGCCAGTGGGCAGGAACCATGCGCACCGATCTTCTCGACGCGCGCGACTGGATGGTGGCGCAAGGGATTGCCGACCCTGCGCGGTTTGGGATCTTCGGCGGCAGTTATGGCGGGTACGCGGTGTTGGCGGCGCTTGCCTTTACGCCCGGCGCCTTCACCTGCGGCGTGGATATCGTCGGGCCGTCGAACCTTAATACCCTGCTGGCGTCGGTTCCGCCGTACTGGAAGCCGATGATCAAGATCTTCCATGAACGGATGGGCGACAGTCCGGAATTTCTCAACTCGCAATCGCCGCTGTTTCAGGCCGAACGCATTCGGGATCCGCTGCTGGTGGCGCAGGGCGCCAACGATCCCCGGGTGAAGCGTCAGGAGAGCGAGCAGATTGTCGGGGCGATGCGGGAGAACGACATTCCGGTGACGTATATTGTATTCCCCGATGAGGGGCATGGTTTCGCCAACCCGCGGAATTCGAGGCGTTTCACGGCGCTGGCGGAGGCGTTCTTGGCCCAGCACCTGGGAGGGCGGCTGGAGCCGCGGCACGAGGAAGAGGATTACGAGGCGTTGCTGGTTGCCGCGCATAAGTAATCGCCCGTAGCTCATAACTCGGGTGCGGCAGGATAGCGCTGCGGCATAACCTAGAGATGTGAGTGTCTTCAGGAGCGGAGCGGTTTCTGTGGCGCTGGCGGCGGCGCTCGGTTTCGGGTGGGCCCGGACAGGCGGGGCGCAGAACCATTCAGCGCAGGAACATAAAGAGCCGAGCGTCCGCGCGTTGGTCGCCGCCGGACGCAGCCGGCTTTCGCGGCACCCAGGGTTTGGCGCGCGCGCGCACGATCTCCTGGTGCTGTATCGCGGGCATAATTGGCAGCCGTTATGGACGCTCAATGGCGCGCCCACGCCGGCGGCGCAGACGGCCATGAAAGTGCTTGCAGCGGCGGCCGACGAAGGGCTCGATCCCGCCAATTACGACGGCGCGGTGTGGTCGAAAGCGGCGGACGAATGGCCGGATCATGCCAACGCCGCCGACGTCACATTATCACTCGACACGCTGCGTTATATCCATGATCTCTGCCTGGGGCGGACGGGACCAGTCAACTTGCCAAAGAACGTGAAGCCAACGCTCGCCGACCTGGAGGTGCGGTTGTCGCAGTCGACTGATGTCGGGGCGTGGACACAGCTCGAGCCGCCTTATCCGCAATATGGACGCCTCAAGCAGGCGCTGGCCCAGTACCGCGGACTGCTTGAGCAGAAGCCGCCGCCGCTCACCGATCTTCCGCACGAGATCAAGCCGGGCGGGCATTACCGCGGCCTGGCGGCGCTCGAAGCGCGGCTGCAACGCGAAGGCGACTTCGCAACCGGACCGACGCCGCCGGCCAAATCCACTCTCTATCAGGGCGCGATTGTCGACGCAGTACGGCGTTATCAGGCGCGTCATGGGCTACCCAACAATGGCGTGCTGGGAGCCGAAACCATCGCGGCGCTCGAGGTTCCCGCCCGCATTCGGGTTGATGAAATTAAGCTCACGCTCGAGCGCTGGCGCCTGACGCCGCGCAACGTGGCGCCGCCGCTGGTCATCGTGAACATCCCGGGATTCCGGTTACGCGCCTTCGATCAGTGGCCGGCGTCAGTGTTCGACATGGCGGTGGTGGCGGGCGAGGCGTACAAACACGAGACGCCGCCGCTGGAGACCACGATTGCTTCGATCACGTTCCGCCCGGAGTGGACGGTGCCGCTGACGATCGCGCGCCACGACCTTTTGCCGAAGCTCGCTCGCGACCCGGGGCTATTCAAACAGCAGCAATTCGAACTGGTGGATGATCGCGGCCAGGTCGCGACTGGTCCGCTCACCGCCGCACGGCGTGAACGCATTGCACGCGGTGGGCTGACGCTCCGGCAGCAGCCCGGACCGGAGAATGCGCTGGGGCTCATTCGTTTTAACCTCACCGACCAAAAGGAGATCTATCTTCATGGCACGCCTCAAGACAAACTCTTCGACCGCGCGCGCCGCGATTTGAGCCACGGCTGCCTGCGGGTGGAGGTACCGGAGTTGCTGGCGACGTGGTTGCTGCGGCGTCAAGGTTGGAACGCGCAGGGCGTCTCGACCGCTGTTAACGCGCCGCAATCATCGCTGGTGAAACTGGCGCAGCCGGTTCCGATCCTACTCACATACGACACGGTTAGCGTGACGCCCGCCGGCGAGGTGATGTTTTTTCCGGACATTTACCACAAGAACGCGGCCCTGGCGGCTCGCCTGTTTGATTAGTGCGAATTGAAAACCGCTTTTGCCGCGGGGGGGAGGTTGCCCATGTGCGAAAGGAAGCCGACGACCTCCCAAATTTGCTGGTCGGTGAGCGCGTTTTTCCAGCCGGGCATGCCGGTCCAGCGGATGCCGTGAACCACGATGTAGTAGTTTTCGTTGTCTTTCATGTCGGCGGCGTCGGTCATGAATTGCGGGGGCGGCGGATACATCGTGTCGGCGAGGCGCGACTGGGGATGAACCGGATCGCCGTGACAGAGGGCGCAATTGTTCAGGTACAGTGTTGCGCCGGCAACCAGGTTCGCGTCGGAATTGGACACCGGATTGGGCACATTCGGGGCATTGCGCCCTACATTGGCGTCGACCATGCGCATTGCCGCATTGGTTTCCAGCGCCGACGGCTGCATGTCGGCGCGCATGCTGATGGGTCCGCTCAGCACGATGAAAGCAACAATCAGACCCTCAACGACCAAGGTGGCGACGATGCCTAGAAAGAACTTCCCCACTGATGCTTTGATTGCGAACGTACACTACGGGTTGTTTCAAATCGTGCTACTCTCGCCCCCATGCGGCGAATATTTCTTCATGCACTGGGTCTGGCGCTGGGGCTGGCCCTGGGAGCGGCGGCGCAGACGGCGCCGGTGGTTCTGCAGGTCTCGACCCTTTACGACGGCACCGGCAAGGTTTTGCATAACACCCGCGTCGTGGTGCAGGACGGCAAGATCGTGCGGGTTGATCCCAAGGCCACGGCCGCGACCATGATCGACCTGCGGGGCTTGACCGTGATGCCGGGCTGGATTGACGTTCACGTCCATATTTGGTGGCATTTCGGATCGAACGGTCATTACGGCGACCGCACCGAGACGCCCGAGTACGCCAACCTGGCCATGGTGTCGAACGCCTGGAAGACGCTCGAGGGCGGCTTCACCACGGTGCAGAGCGTGGGCGAGCCGCAGGATAAGGACCTGCGGGACGATATTAATCGCGGCGATTTCCCCGGTCCGCGCGTGCTCACCGCCTGGCGGCCGATCTCGAATCCCAAGCTCACCGACGACCAACTGCGGGAGTGGGTGCGCAACGTCAAGCAGAATGGCGGCGACCTGATCAAGATTTTCGCCTCGGGCAGCATTCGCGACGGCGGCCACGAAACGCTGACGCCGGAACAGCTCTCCGTCACTTGCGGCGAAGCGAAGGCGGAAGGCCTGCGCACGCTGGTGCACGCCTACCGCGAGGCGGTGCGGGCGGCCACGCTGGCGGGCTGCACGGAAATCGAACACGGGACCTTTGCCACCAACGACGACCTGAAGCTGATGGCCGATCACCATACGTGGTTTGATCCGCAGGCCGGGCTGGTGATTCACAACTACCTCGACAACATGGATAAGTTCATGGGCGTGGGCAATTACAACGCCGAAGGTTTCGCTTCGATGCGGGAGGCGATTCCGCTGAACATTGATCTGTTCAAGCGGGCCCTCGCCACCCCCGGACTCAAGATTGTGTTCGGCACCGACGCGGTAGCGGGCGCGCACGGGCGCAACGCCGAGGAGTTCATCTATCGCGTGCGCGACGCCGGCCAGGATCCGATGCAGGCCATGGTCGCGGCGCAGTCGCTGGCGGCGCAATCGCTCGGCTTGCAGGATGAAATCGGCTCCATCGCTCCGGGCATGCAGGCCGACATCATTGCGCTGCATGGCGATCCGCTGCACGACATCACGGCGGTGCGCAACGTTGTATTCGTCATGAAAGGCGGCCATGTTTACCGGCGCGACGGCGTTCCGCAGTAGTTTCGCGGCGGCCGCCGCGCTCTCTCTGGCGCTGGTCTGGCAAGCCGCACCGGCGTCGAATGATTGGCGCGGGCCCCAGCGCGGCTACCGCCGCGCGCCCCACTTAGCCGCAACGCCGGAGTGGGGACCCCAGGAGCCCCTCTCCGGCGTTGCGGCTTTTTATGGGCGCGGGCCCCAGCGCGGCTATCGCCGCGCGCCCCGCTTAGGCGCAACCGAGGTGGATTGGCCCACATTCGGCGGGAGCGCGGCGGCCAACAATTACTCGCCCCTCACCGGGATTAATCCGGCCAATGTCAACCAGCTTGCGGTGGCGTGGACATGGAGGACGGGTGAAACACCGCAGCCGCAGTACGACGCCGGGCCCGGCATGTTCGAGAACACGCCACTCATGATCGATGGCGTGCTCTACGTCACGACTCCGTACAACCGCGTCGTGGCGCTGAACCCCTCGACCGGCGCCCAGTTCTGGGCCTATGATCCGCGCTCGTATGTGGACGGCCAGCCGCCGAACGGGACCGGTTACGTACATCGCGGCGTCGCGGCCTGGCGCGACGGCTCGCACCTTCACCTTTTCCTCAACACGCGCTACCGGCTGATCTCTATTGACGCCGCAAACGGTGAACCGGACGCGACCTTCGGAAACGACGGTGTGGTGGACCTAAGCAAGGGCCTAATCTGGCCCATCAACAAACTGCATTACACCGAGACCTCGCCGCCGGTGGTGTACAAGAACCTGGTCATTGTCGGCAATGGGGTCGGCGATCGCCTGGTGTACCATCACGATCCTCCGGGTGACGTGCGCGCTTTCGACGCGCGCACCGGGCGGCAAGTTTGGAGCTTTCATACGATTCCCCAGGCCGGCGAGTACGGCCACGACACCTGGGGCAACGGCTCGGCCGCATTTACCGGGCACACCAACGTCTGGGCGCCGATGAGTCTGGACAGCGCGCGCGGCCTGCTGTATCTGCCGGTGAGCACACCCAGCAATGATTTCTATGGGGGCGCGCGCCCCGGGAACGGATTGTTTGGCGAAACGCTGGTTTGCCTGAATGCCGCGACGGGAAAGCGGGTTTGGGATTTTCAAATTGTTCACCATGGGCTTTGGGATTACGATCTCGCCACCGCGCCCACGCTGGTGACAATCACAGTTGACGGCCGCAAAATTGACGCGGTCGCGCAGCTCACCAAAGAGGGATTCGCCTTCGTCTTCGACCGGGTCACGGGCAAGCCGGTATGGCCCATCCTCGAGCGGCCGGTACCGACGAGCGATGTGCCGGGCGAGCATGCCTCGCCCACCCAACCCATGCCGACGCGTCCGCCCGCTTACACGGCGCAAGGAGTGAGTCTCGACGACGCCTTCGATCTCAGCCCGCAGCTCCACGCCGAGGCCGTGGCGGCGATGAAGAAACTGCGCCTGGGGCCGCTCTTCACGCCACCTTCGCTCCAGGGCACGCTGGTTCGGCCCGGTGATATCGGTGGCGCTAACTGGGGCGGGGGGGCATTCGACCCGGCGTCGGGCTTTCTATTTGTCAAGAGCACGAACCAGCCGAGCGTGCTGCGCGTGGCCCATCCCGATCACTCGGCCGCCAACCCCCGGGCCGCCGAAAACGACGCGGAATGGTCGGGCGATCTGAGCGCCGTGAGCGCGACCTTCGATCGCGGCATTCCGCTCACCAAGCCTCCGTACGGCGAGCTGACCGCCATCGATCTGAACCACGGGACACTGGCCTGGCATGTGCCTTTTGGCGATTGGGCCAGCTTGCGTTCGCGGCCAAGTTTGAAAGGCGTCGCACTGCCGGCGAAGCTGGGCGTGCCGGGGCCGCAAGGTCCGATCGTCACCGCCGGCGGCCTGGTCTTCGTCGGCGCCGAGGATACGGTGTTGCACGCCTTTGCCGCCGCGACCGGCGAGGATCTTTGGCAGGGACCGCTGCCCTCGCGCGCCTATGGCACGCCGCTCACTTATCGCACCAGCGATGGGCGGCAATTCGTAGTCATCGCCACCGGCAGCGGACCGAACGCCGCGCTGGTCGCGTTTGCCTTGGGCGGAGAGGGCGCTCGTTAATGCAGCGCCGCAGCTTTTTTCGCTGGCTGGCCGGCCTGGGCGCATTCACCTGGCTGCACGCGCAAGGCGACGCGGTCGCACTCGATGAATCCGCACTGGCGGGGTTGGCGGCGGTGGTGCTGCCGGCATCGCTGGGGCGCGCCGGCACCGACAAGGTCGCGCAGCAGTTCGCCGCATGGTGCCGCGACTATCGCGAAGATGCCGATCTAGGCTATGGATACGGCCATCCGCGCACGAGGCGCAGCGGGCTTAACCCGGCGCGTAATTACCCGCGTCAACTGGCGGCGCTCGGCCCGGCGCCCACGCGCGCCGCGGTCGAGGCCGCGCTCGCTGCGGCGGCGATCACCGCCCTGCCCCGCCGCCCCAATGGCGGCCACGTCGCGAGCGACCTGATGAGTTTTTACTTCACCAGCGCCGCCGGCAACGATTATTTATACCGCGCGGCGATCCTGCGCGATGCCTGCCGCGGCTTCGAGCGCAACGCGGAGAATCCGAGCCATGCCAGTTAAGGAGAGCGACATTTGCATCATTGGCGGCGGCATATCGGCCGCCATGCTGGCGCAGAAGCTTTCAGAGCTGCACCCGGGCATCGCCATTCAAGTAATTGAGGCGGGGCGCACGACGTTCGATCTGCCGGGGCGTTTCGCCAACCGCCGCCGCGAGCAACTTTATGGCGAGAACCCGTGGCCTGACGACTTCATTCCCGACCAGGTCGCCGATGGGCAGATCTCCCACACCATGGCGCTCGGCGGCCAGGCGCTGCACTGGGGCGGGACTTGCAACCGTTTTTCGCGTGAAGATTTGGAGCTGCGGTCGCGGTACGGGCTCTACACCGACTGGCCGATTCAGTGGGACGACCTCGAGCGCTACTACTGCGAGGCGGAGCGCCGGCTGGGTGTTTCGGGCGCGCCGAGTCCGTTTCCGGAGGACAAACCGAGCCAGCCGTACCCGATGGCGGCCATGCCGCTGAGCTGGACGCTGGAGCAGTACAAAGTCTGGGGCGAGAAAGCCGGCTTTCCCTTTCAAGGCGTGCCGCAAGCCAAGAACACCGTCGCCTACGACGGACGCGCGGCATGCCAGCGCTGCGGCACGTGTGACATTTGCCCGACGGGCGCGAAGTACTCGCCCGATTTCACCTTTCAAGCGCTGTTGAAGGCGGGCAAGATTCAGATTGACGACCACACGCTGATTCGACGGCTGGTGCTTGAGCCGGGCAAGTCAACCGTCGCCGCGGCTCAGGGAAACCGTCGCGATGGAAGCGGGACAGCGGTCGAGTACCGCGCCAAGAAGTTTGTGCTCGCCGCCGGCTACACCTGGTCGTCGCATCTGCTGTTGCTCTCCTCGTTGGCCAATCGCAGCGGGCAGGTCGGCAAGTATATGAACGGGCACGAGTTTACAACCGCCATCATAGAGCTTGACGCCGAGGTATATCCCGGCATGAATCCCGACTACGGCTTAATTTCGCGGCAGTTTTTCCGCTGCGCGGCGGGCGGCGGCGATTACGTCCGCCACGATCTGCGCATTTTCGAATTCTCGCCGCGCGCGCAGCCGCGATTGAAGAACGATCAGGGGCAGTGGCTTTTTGGCGACGAGGTGGGCGAGGATTGGCGCCAACGCAAACGCGCGGCCGCACGCGTGCGGGCCTATTGCGACGTGCATCCCGACGCGACCAGCGAACTCACGCTTGACCCGAGCCAACGCAACCAATGGGGCGACCCGCTGCCGAAAATCGTCCATCGTTTCGATGCCGCAACCCAGGCCCGCGCCGGAGCCACTCAGGATCATCTGGCAAAGGTATTTGCTCGAATGGCCGCCAACCAATCGGGGAAAATCGTCAGCGTCTCGCAGGGCAACTATCTCGACCATCCGGCCGGCGGATGCCGCATGGGGAACGATCCCGCCACGAGCGTCTGCGACAGTTTCGGGCGCACCCACGACCATGAGAACCTGTTCGTGGTCGGAGCTCCCACGCTGCCCGCCGCCGGGTGCACCAACGGCACGCTGACCTTTGTTGCGCTGACGCTGCGCTCGGCTACGGCGATTTAACCACGCCCTAGCCGAATGTAAAGGCGAAGGCCTGGACGCCGGGGTCGAGAAACTCGATGGTGAAGGTGCGGTCTTCGACTTTTCCTTTTTGGCGCACCAGCTGGTAGAGGCGATGGAAGGTGACGGTGCCGTTGCCCTGCTCGTCGACGTCGGCGCCGTGGTCGGGGCCAGGCGCAGTGCCGTCAATCGTGATGCGGAAGCGAATCGGCTTGCCGCTCGCCGAGCCCAGCACCAAATGCAGATCGCGGGCGTGAAAGCGGTAGATGACCGAGCCGGGCGCCTTCAGGAGCAGCGCCATTTCATCGGACACTTTCCAGTCGCCGGCCAATCCCCACTGGTTGAGGCTCGGGCGGAGAGGGGCGGTGTAATTGGCGGCCATATCGGTCAGCAGCCGCTGCGGCGAGGCGAACCTCTCGCCGCGGTCGTAGCCGATATAGGTCTCGGGCGATTGCATTTCGCCCGGCGCCGCGGGCGCCTCGGCACCGGTGGGCGCCACCTGCACGGTGGATTCGGCCACGGGCGCGGACTGGTGATGGGCCTCGGCCAACAAGGCCTGGATCACGTGCTCGGATTCGGCGTAGCTGCCCTCGCCAAAATGATGGAAGCGGATGTTGCCCTGGGCATCGACGAAATAATCCGCGGGCCAGTATTCGTTTTTAAAGGCGTTCCAGATTTTGTGGCTGCTGTCGACCGCCACCGGGAAGGTCAGCTTCAGCTGCGAAACCGCCTGGGCCACATTCTTGGGATCGCGCTCGAAGGCGAACTCGGGCGAATGCACGCCAATGACGACGAGGCCCTGATCCTTATATTTATTGGCCCAGGCCTCGATGTAGGGCAGCGAACGCAGGCAGTTGATACAGGAATAGGTCCAGAAATCGACCAACACCACCTTGCCGCGCAATTCGGAGCTGGTCAGCGGCGGCGAATTGATCCAGTCCGTAGCGCCGTTCAGCGAGGGCATGGGACCTTCGTTGGGAAGCGCCGGAATCTGCAACGACACCGGAAGCGCCGCCGCCTGCACCGGAGGCGGCTGATGCAGGCGAGCGACGAGTTTTTGTTCGAGACCGTTGGTGTTGAAATATTGAACCGCCGCGAGCAGCCTGGTGTCGGCGCCGAGGGCGATCGCCACCACGCCGACCAACACCAGAGCGCCGAGGGCGCGCCGCACCCATTCCTCCGCGCCGAGCGAACGCTTCAGCGATTGGAACACGCGCTGCCCGGCGAGCAGGGCAACCGCGAGCGAAGCGGCGGCGCCGAGCGCAAAGGCCAGCAGCAGCCCGAGCGTGCGCGGGGTCACACCGCTGAGTGCCGACGCCGCCAAGACCAAACCCAGAATCGGGCCTGCGCAGGGCGCCCACAGCAACCCGATCGAGGCGCCGAGCACCAACGACGCCGCCGGACTGGCAGCCTCCTGGCGCCCTTTTTGCAGACGCGCGCCCAAACGCACGAAGGGCCGCGCCAAGAGCTCGGCCAGCGCGGGCACCAAGAGGGTCAGGCCCAGGATCGCCATTACAACCAGGGCCAGAATGCGGCCATATTGGTTCGTCGCGATGATCCAGTTACCGCCGGCGGTGGCAAGCACCGCGAAAATCGCGAAGGTCACCGCCATGCCGCCGAGCATCGGCAGCGTCGACCGCCGGAATGGCTGGTCGGCGCGGGCAAACACAAACGGCAGCACCGGCAGGATGCACGGGCTGAGGATGGTTAGCACGCCTCCCAAAAATGCGAGCAGGAACAAGAACATCAGCGATTCCCCTGGCTTCTTCTCATTTGCATTGGATCATTGAACGGTCGTCTTGATACAGAATATATGGATGTTCGACCGCCGTGGATTCATTCTCGCAGCCGGGGCCTGGGCGGCGTTGCCGCGCTGGGCGGCCGCGAGTGAATCGTCGCGACGCATTCTTTATGTCGCCGGCAGGCCCACAGCCACGGTGTCCCGTCTCGGTCCAAGCGCCTTCAACGTCGTGAACCTGGCGTTTCTCAACGCGCGAATGATGAAAGGGAAAGTGCGCTTCCATTATCGTCCGCTGGCGGGAGTGCGCGCCGCCATTCAGGCGCTGCAGCGGAACTATCAGGTCAAGAAAAAAGTACTGTTGTCGCTGGGCGGATGGGGGAATCGGAGCACGTTTGAGGCGGCGCGCGCGGTCGGGGTTTCGGCCTTTCTGCAACAGCTTGACGACGAATTCGTACTTCCGCTGGGATTGGATGGCATTGATCTGGATCTCGAGCCCTCGACCGCCGCTGAGAACACGCCCGCCGGATGGCGAGCGGTGCATGACGAATTGGGCGCAACTCTGGTCGGCTTGAGCAACGGTTACAAGCAACGCCATCCCGGCCATCTCGTCACCCACGCGCCGATCGCCAGCGTGGCGGCGGCGCTGTATGTGCGCGACGGCAAACTTCGCGGCATCAAAGGACCGCTGCTACAAGCCGCGCCGGGTATTGACTGGTTGAACGTGCAATTCTACGAGGCCGGGGATGTTCAACCTCGTTCGCTTGAGGAGTTCTACGACCGGCAATTGGCGCAACCTTTGAAGGAACTCGGGTTTGCCCGCCCCGGTGAAAAAGTGTTTCCCGGCTTCGAGCCGCGTTGGCATCAATCCCGCGCCATTTGTGAGGCCGCGCTGCGCTCGCTAAATGGAGCCGCGCGCGGGGCGTTCATATGGGACTATCGCCAGATCGCCGCCGATGTCGCGGGATGGGGCGCCGGATTGGAACAGGCATTGGAGCGAACACCGGCATGAAATCGCCGCAATTCGGCAACGCCAGGCAGGTCGAGATTTACTCCCGCGGAGCCCCCGGCGCAGTCCCTGTATCGGTGCGGCGATTGGAACGGCAAGCGCGCCGGGCAATGACGCCCGCGGCGCGGGACTATATTTTCGGCGCGGCCGGCGGCGAGGCGACGTTGCGCGCCAACCGGGCCGCTCTTGAGCGCTGGCGCATCGTGCCCCGCATGTTGCGCGACGTATCGCAGCGCGATCTGCGCCTGGACCTGTTCGGGACGACGCTCCCGGCGCCGGTGCTGCTCGCCCCGATTGGCGTGCAAGAACTGGTGCACGCCCAGGGCGACTTGCCCGCGGCCAAGGCCGCGGCCGCCCGCGGGGTGCCGTTCGTGCTCAGTACGGTGTCTTCACGCACGATTGAGGAAGTCGCGGCGGCGGGCGGAGCACGGTGGTTCCAGTTGTACTGGGGCAAGAACCCGGAATTGACCCAAAGTCTCGTGCAGCGCGCGGCCGCCGCCGGCTATGGCGCCCTGGTGGTCACGCTCGATACACCCATGCTGGGATGGCGCGAGCGCGATCTCGACCGCGGCGATCTGCCCTTTCTGCGCGGCGCGGGCCTGGCGAATTTTTTCTCGGACCCGGTGTTCTGTTCGGCGCTCGCCTGTCCGCCGGCCGAGGACGGCGCCGCCGCCGTCGCCTTGTGGAGCCGCGTATTCTCCAACCCCGCGCTCACCTGGAAGGACCTGGCGTGGTTGCGCGCGCAAACGAGGCTGCCGATCGTGCTCAAGGGCATTCAGCATCCCGATGACGCGCGGCAGGCGCTGGATTGCGGCGCCGACGGGATCATCGTCTCCAATCACGGTGGCCGCCAGGTGGACGGCGCGATCGGCTCGCTCGACGCACTGCCGGGGATCGCGCGCGCCGTCGAAAGCCGCGTGCCGATCCTGTTTGACAGCGGCATTCGGCGGGGCGCGGACGCCTTTAAGGCGCTTGCGCTGGGCGCGCGGGCGGTGCTGCTGGGGCGGCTTTTTCTCTATGGACTCGCGCTGGACGGTGAAGCGGGGGTGGGCGCGGTGCTCGACAATTTCGTTGCCGATTTCGATCTCACGCTGGCGCTGAGCGGCTACAGCACGCCCGGGGAGCTCACTTCGGGCGAAGAACCGGCGCTGTGCCCGATGCGGCGCAATGAGCCATAGTGAGAGCCGTGGAGGGCATGACGCAGCCGGTTCACGACAAAGACGGCACGGCCGCGCAAGGTGCGGTTGAATATGCGGAGGCTGGTTAACTCGCGGTAACACGGCGTCCAGTCGGCTTTGAAAGCGTCGTCACCGCCAAGAAAGTTGAACTCGCGAAATCCGGCCTGGTGCGCATGGCGCAAAGTGAAGAGCACCATAAGCGCGCCGGGACTGTGCTTCTTCCAGGCCTCGTCAAACCCCAACTTTAGTCCGGCGAGCGCGGCGCCATTCGCAGCCGTGAGGTAAAACGCGATTAGCGCGCCGCCGCAGGTGAGGCGCAGCAAACGCAGGCGCCGTTGTTCAGCCAAAAGCGGGATGAGGGCGCGGTAAAAGCGCGTGCGCTCGGGCGAACACAAAATCGCCGTGCCCTGGCGCCCCTTCCACCCGGAGGCCTCTACTTTAAGACAATCCTCGAACACTAACTGCGCCTCGGCCGGTGCGGAGATAACGTCGCACGTGAGCGTGCCGAGCGCTCGCAAGGCACGTTCACGTCGCGGCAGCCGAGCCACGGTAGCGCGGTTGCCGAGCGCAGCAATCTCGGGCCAATCGCCGGACAGGGGCAGGTAGCGTTGGCGCACCACGTCGCCGCCGGCCACACGAAGCCCGGCATCGCGGAAGCTGCGCGCCAACATCTCGGCCTGCGCATAGGGCAGAGAATCGAGGCGCACCAGATCCCAATCCCGCTCATGGACCAACGCCGAGGCCAGCGCAGCCATTTCTGTCGCGCCAGAACCGGGGCGCAGCAGCAGCGGCCGTGTTTGGCTGCCGCCGCCCATACCCGTCAGACAGCGCAAGCCGGGTTGAGGCTCTACCAGTAGCGGCAGGCACGCCGCCCAGCGCGTACCGCGGGCGGCATAGAGCAGGCGGAGGTTGCGTGCCCGGCCAAGATACTGCCACCAGGCGCAACACCAGGCGTGCGACATCCAGGGATCGGCGCCGGCGGCGTTTTCCAATTCCTGCCACGCCGGCGCGATCGACTGCCATGCCGGCGCCGCCGCTGGGCTTAAAGTTGCTCGCAGGGCGGGCGCCAATCGCGGCGATGCGTATGAAAGCATACCGCTGGGACGCGGCCACGGAATCCAGAGTTGCTCGGGCACGATTATGGTGGATGGGGCAGTTGCGAAACTGTCACACTGACCCGCATTACGCGACTGCCAAGCGCGCAGGCTGGGTTCATGCGTACAACACTCCAGCTCTTTCTACTTTCGGTTGTGCTGGCGTTCGGGATCAGCCCCGCCGTCGGCCAATCATCGCCAGATTCTTCGCGCACGCAGCTCAACGATTGGGCCACGGTGGAGGCGCTTTTGCCCAACTCACTGATCGGCATTAAAGGCATGAACGGCGATGTCTTGCGCTGCGTTTTTGTCACCGCCGACGAGCAGGGCCTGACTTGCCAAACGCAGGCGAACAGGCGAAGCGATGTCGCGCCGGTCGTCCTTCCCAAGACTAAGGTCTATGAGGTGACGATCGAGGCCTCGCCTGCGGCGAATGGGCTGGTCGCCGGGGCGGTCGGCGAAGTCGCCGGGTTTGCCTTGGCACGCGTCGTAACGCATTCCGGTTTTTTAGGTCTCTTAGCCGGCGGCTTGTACGGAGCGAAGTTCCACCGAGGCGGCAGCCAGTTGCATATTTTGCGCGGTCGCTTGATCTATCGAATGATAGGCGCGGGCCCCAGCGCGGCTATCGCCGCGCGACCCGCTTAGCCGCAACGCCGGCGTGGGGACCCCTGCAGCCCCTCTCCGGCGTTGCGGCTTTTTATCGGCACGGGCCCCAGCGCGGCTACC
>Ga0134128_10000913_pt1 | contig 40091 bp, 51 predicted proteins | sample KB31754_FD_96462 | JGI IMG/M metagenome (GOLD analysis project Ga0134128, IMG submission 96462) | Terrestrial soil microbial communities with excess Nitrogen fertilizer from Kellogg Biological Station, Michigan, USA - KB3-175-4 | ecosystem: Environmental > Terrestrial > Soil > Unclassified ...
GACCACGGCAAGCGCCACTCCTATCACAAGCCACATAAGGCTCCTCCGTTTCGGTTGAAGAGGGGGGCCGGGACTCCCGATTCTCCACCCGGCGTTTCCGGCGCCCCGGCCCCTACATCCGGGAGTTCTGGGTAGCTACCAACCGGCGTGCTTACTTGTTGATCGTTCTCGTTGCACCACACCCATGAAAGCCGTCCGCGCTGCCCAGTAGCTTCTTGAGGGCTTCCTGTCTAGGGAAGTGAGTAGGCCCTCGTAGCTCAGCGGAAGAGCACCTAGCTGCTAACTGGGAGGTCGCGGGTTCGAATCCCGCCGGGGGCCTTATTCAAGCTGGAGGCTCATCCTCCTGCATCTTGACAAGCCGTCCGGACACCACGTAAGATGGTCCGTAGCAGCTAGGCAGAAGTTCCGCTGGGTGGCCAACCAAGTTCGGTACCCAAGCAAGATTGGCGTAGGAGCCCGCTTCGGCGGGCTCCTCGTCTGTCTAAGGGCCCCCGCAAGCCGGGACGCTCTCGGGCCATGCCCCTGGATCTCGCTTCTCGTACGCGTTGAAGATGATCGTCTGGTGTTCCGGCGTCGCGCTCGACGCCGATCCATAGCGCAGACCGCCAGCAGCAGCCCAAGTACTTGGAACCCACTGGTAACCGCCTTCATAGGGCGGATCGACGATATGCCAGTCCACCGTACTCGACCGATACGGGGGCCCGTTGGGTTCACCGGCCTCGTGGTTGGCTACACAGAGGTTGAAATGGTCGAAGACGCCCCTGCTGTGGTGCTGGCGCCGATCAACTCGCGCTGGGCCTCGGTGGCCAAGATGAGCACTGACGGACTGGTGTGTATGGGCCGGCCCGAATGCGAGCGCGGCGATGAGTAGGGCGAGTCGGAGGATTGCATCGGTCTCCTTTCCCGGGTCGCCGCGGCGCAGTGCCGAGGCCGGATCGCGTCAACCGTCGACGCCTTCCGCTCTAGGGAGAGCGGGTCAGCTAAGCAGCGAGAGCGAGCACGGGCCGCTCGGGTTCGCGCTTCTCGCCAGGAACCGAGATGCGTTGCTCGATGCGCATCGCGCCGAGCATGTACCGCATCTCTAGTCGCGCCCGACGCTCCTCTTCAGACCCAAACCGTGTCTTGAGCATCCGGTCGAACACATCCAAATAGAGGCGTTGAGCGGCCGTGATCTTCGGCCACTCCCCGGCCTCTTCGTCATGTTCGAGTCTGACTGGCCGGGTCGCCAACCATCCCCGCTCATAACATTCAGCGACTAGAACTGCGTTGCTATCCGCGCCGATCTGTTCGCGCGCAGCCTGCAATCGTCTATACAGGCCAGCCCGACTCAAACCGAGCTTGACAGCACTCTCTTCGGGCGAGAACCCGTCCGCCAAAAGAAGGATCGCCTCCCACCGCTCGATACTAAACGGGTGTGTCAACCTAGTCGAGTTCGCCGAGGATCTTCACCCAATGCAAAAACTCGTAAACACCGTAAATCACGCCTCCTATCAACAGGACAACGATAATCAGGGCGACGAGTTGGGCAGCACGTACGCCGCCCTTAGAGTCGAGATTCATGAGGCTGCCTTAGCTTCCATTTGCGACCGCATCTGCGAGTGGATTATCTGAATGCGGTTGACGACCTCACCCGCAAACGCGCGGTCATAGACGACGACAGCCTCGTTGTTTTGCTTGCCCTCTCCGCCTTCCGAGAGGTTCGTGCTTCCACAAACGGTCACGAGTCGGTTGATGACGATGAGCTTGTCGTGGTTGATCGCGCCCTTCTCCGAGCGTCCGATCACGACATCGTTGCCCAGCTCACTCCCGGGCCACTTAGCGACGATGGCCTTCTCATGCACGCCGGCCGCCTGCGAACTATCCAGACAGAGCGTGACCGGCAGGTGCTCCGTCAGCAGTGCCGTGCGAAACAGTTCGTCAACGGTATCGTCGTCCCACCCGTACATCGATGCGTCGAGGGACGTTAGATCGCTGACCGAGCACAGCGCGACGAACGCCTCATGCACCTTGTCCACGGGGGCGAATAGGTGCTTGGCGTTCGCTGGGTAATCAGGTGGAAAGGGAGTCGCCTTGTAGGCGCTAAGTCCTTCCCAGGTTTCGAGGAGTGTGGCTGCTGTGGTCATCATCTCGTCGTAATCACGGACGCTTCTCCGGCCTCGTTGTCAAGGATCTGCACACCAGTCGTCTCCGGATCGAAATAGACGACCTCGGGGTATCCTTCGCCCCACGAGTTCAAGAGCGGAACCTCGCCGCCACTCGACAGGCCGAGCAATTGGAGAACATCCGCCATCTTCGTCGTCCAGCGGTAAGCACCGATCTCGATGCCACCCGTATTCGGACGCCAAGGCGTGTGTGTCGCCACGTCTCCGCCCTCGAAATGGTCACCCCACTTCTTGAGCACCGCTCCCGCAGTCCGGCAAGTAGACCCTTCCCCATCCGGGTAGGTACCTTCGTAACGACGGCAATCATCATACAACCAGAAACCATCGAAAGTGCGACGGTAAAGCAGGCTCATCATGCGCGAATGGCCGAAACCGACACATGCTCCTTCTGGTCCTTGATTATAAAACTTCCACCAGGCCCGCTTCTCCTGCTCCAGTTCCGGCTGTCCGGACTGCGGAGCTGGCTCCAGACAGACACAGTGACCGCCTCGAATAGCACCGGAGATGCTGATGCGCCACTTCCCATCCGAACCCTGTTGGGGAATGTCGAACCCTTCATACCAGTTGATGCCGATGGGTACCGGGACATGGATAGGATGCAGCTCTAGCGGCAACGCCGAGAGTGGATACTTGTCAAGGTGCTCAGTGTCAGGGACCTTATTCAGTCCTAGTGCGCCAGTCATAGACTTGACTTCCGGGCAGCAACAGCAGCCTTAGCAGCAGGCGTGTAATGGCCACTGAGGATATGATGGTTCACCAGATAAGCGATGCCCGTCACGACACCGAATACGAGGGCCTGCGTAATCTCAGCAGCCGCTGCGTTCGCGGTGATGTGAAACACGGCAAAGACCTGGGTGCCCGCAAGCCATGTTGCTAGGGCACCAGCGATAGGCGGAATGACGACCCCTATGAGGAACTGCTTGATCGCTTCAGCGGACATGATTATTTCCCTTTCGGATAGAGGCGAGAACGCAAGACGCGTATCTCGCGGTTGACAGCAGCCCCACGCCTGAATAGGGGCGTGCAAGCTGGACGGGGATGATTGACTCGACAACCCGCGTTGACGAGGTGTCGGCGGATCTTGGCCCGTTCAACATCGAGCCTTTTCAGCTCGGCGTGTTCGGCGGCCCGATTGCGTTTCGCTGGTTTCGCGACAGGCAACAGGAGGAGCCGCACCTCGGCTTCACGGCGTGTCCTCAACCCGGGGAGAACTACTCCTCCTGCGTGATCGTAGGCGAGCATGATTCGGCTGGCCGCATAGATCCGACCGCTGGCTAGGTCGGCTCGTAGCGTTCCTGTAAAGATCCCGGCGCCGAGATTGTAGGCGAAGCTGTCGAGCGCATCGACCTCATGCTGGTTGAATGGGTAGCCGATCTGGTGGACAGCCCACTCGTATTCGATCTGGACGGAACGCTTGAGGTTAACCTCGGCGGCTTCCCGGCTCGCGAAACAGAACCCTCGGTATATGCCTTTAGTCTGACCAAACCCAGCCGTGTAGACACGACCATACGGGTCCCAGTAAGCGCACCGCGAATACCCCTCGAAGCCCTCGACCAGATGCAGCCCTGTCGAGTCGATCGTCAACTGGTGCGTCACCGTCGGTGGTAGCGAGACCGGAGGCCTCGCGGTAATAGCGCCTTCGGGCGTGACAGAAGATTCCGGCTGGATGTAGGTCACTTCCGGTGCGGGCACACTCACGGTGTGTGTGACCGTCGATCCGCACCCAGCGACTAGTAGCGCAGCACTGAACGCTACGAAACACTTCTTCATGGAGACCTCCCTAGAGGTGGTTAGAGCTTGCGAGCAGCCGCCGCTCGAGCGGCCTTGTGGTCCTCGAGGACCTGGGCGTGTGTCGGCTCGTCCTGAGGCGAATGCTTCTTGCAAACCACATGGTTCGTGCCAGGCACCGTCTTCCACTGGTGGCGTTTACAACCAGCCACATGACATTGGGTCATCTTCCAATAGCGTCGAGCAGCAGCGAGAACAGTCAACAGCGTCAAGAACGTGAGCACTTCTGTCCAACTCGTCACGATCACAACCGGCTGACTGATCCACTCGATAGCGAACATCACCCCGCACTCCGATGATCGCTCCCTTTCCCGACGCCTACATGGATGTGCGGACCGTGTTCGACCCCTACTTCCGTTTCGACTTCGGGCCCTTTGCCCTGTTCGGGCCCATGAGCCCGTTCGCTCTTATCAGGACCAGGCATAGGAGGAGGACTTGTAGGACCCGGAGGGGCCGGAGCCGGTGCGGGGACGGCCGGCGATGGTGAGGGTGAGGGTATGGGCACCATTGTTGGAGGCGAAGGATGCACGGGCCCCGGAGTCACATGGTGAGGTACGACCACAGGGTGATGTACGGATGGTCGACGAACGATCGGAGCCCCAATCGACGGTGCTACTAGCGCTTCGCCCTCCAACACGAGACTACGATCTTCAGGACTATCCGATGGTCTCCTGAGACCAACCGGAGTACCCGCACATGAGGATGCTGCAGGGATCTGTGCGACACGCTCAAGCGCTACCCGCCAACGAGCCTGAGCACGAGACGAGAGTAGATGGAAACCAGCTGCGATCCGCAACACAGCACCACCAGACAACGTCTCGTAATGCTTCAAACGACAATACGCATCAGCGGCCTGGATCGCTTGGGAGCGCTCCCGCTCAACCTCAGCTTCCAAACCCGCGATCAACACCCTGTTCTGAGAAGAGAGGGCTTCGAGAGCGTATGCCTGTTCCCCCAAACGTTTCGAGTCGTGACCCTGACCAAACAACGCGACGACTAGCAACACGAGGCTCGTCACGACAAGAGCGCACACGACGAACAAGCCGATCGTGCCGCGCCGCGTCAACCCATACACAGATCCATCCGTAGAAGTCTTGATAGTCCGGATCAACGGCCCATCCCCCCACTCACCAGCAGCGTCAACCCAACCAACACCACGCTCGATACGATCGCCGCGATAACCGCCACCCGCAACGTCTGTTTAGACTGGCGAGCTTCCGCCGCCGGATTCCCCGCGAGTTCGTCGATCTTGGTCGATAGTCGAGCTATCGCACCAGCAGGATCAGTCAACTCACGCTTAATCCAGCGCAGGTCGGTCTTGAGCTCTGTGACCTGGGTCGGCAGGCCGTTCATGTGGCGCTCCACCTGTCCGACACGCCTAGCGAGTTCGTCCAAGCGCGAATCAGGCTCTGGGACCATGACTCACTACATGCTCGTGATCGATGATCTTCCTTGCTGGGCGCATCGTCGAGCTGGATATAGACATTGTCCAAGAACCCCCATGATTCGTTGAGACGGAGACAGGATTAGACGTTGACTGTCATTTCGATTGTGAGCAAATAGTCACCACTCGCGCCTCCGATAAGACGCACATACGCATATGGCGCACCAAGCGCTACCTGTTTCAGTGCGCGCTTGATGCTGTACCGGCCCACGTTCGAGACGGCGCCATCCGTGGCACCCAGATCGACGCCCGAGACCTCCAGACGCCACCCCGTCCCATTCAGGACCTGCACGACGACGGCGGCACTCACAATATCTTCGAGGTTCGCTGGCAATACCACCCTGCCGTAACCGTCAGGCGCTGAGTGCGCTGGCGCACCAGCGCTCGTAGCACCACCAGGCGTGCCCGTTACAAGCGCTCGGCTGCCCTGATATGTGCGGCGTGGACCGAAGATCGCTGCGTGCAACCGCTTCAATGCTGCACGAGGTGTGCGTGGACGTTGACGGAACCCGACCGTGGGTGCTCCGATCCCGTCGGGTCGGTGCGACCAAGTGACGGTCGTGAGTTGTCGCGGCGTCTCGTCTTGCACGTCGATTCGCGACAGTCCCACCATACGCGTTGATTTCGGCACTGGACATGTCCGGCCATTCGTTTGAGCGCCGGAACTCGGCAGTCAGTTCGCCCGCGACGAACGCGAAGATCCGGTCGTAGCGCGCTACGAAACGGAGATCGACGGGTCCTGGTACAACGAGGCCCTGTCTCTTAGCGGTAACGTTGCGCTCGGGTACCCCGATGAGTATCGTCGAACCGTCAAACACATCTACTTGCAGCGAAAGACCAGCGACGTCCAGACGAACAAATGACGCGCTCGCAGCCGTCGGCTGTGCGGAGACCCACCGCAACCTCGCCTCGCATGTCCAACAGTCGGTGCTGATACCCGACAGTTCTTGCGTATAGGACGCTGCTCCCCATTTGCCGACAGCCCCGGTCTGCATGACCGTGAGATCGGCTCCATAGGCAAGCACGGGTATCCGCGTGTAATGACCCAGAACGTCGGCGGGGGCAGTGCCGTCCCACACGTCCACTTCGCTGCTGATTGCGCCTGCGAGCACTACGGGAAGATCGGTACCCTTGATCGTGATCGTGGACTTGCTCTTTTCATAGTCGGTTGGTGTACCGACATAGACAAGATCGTTTGGGTCGCGCCAGAACTCCAACCACTCCTCGCCGGGCTCATAAGCAGTATCCGTTAGGATACGAAACCGGCGACGGTGGAGAACACCATCATCCCCAGCAGCGTTTGGGAGGACGACGGTGAATGATCCGTCGTCTGATAGCACCGCAGTCGTCTCGGCTGCTTGCCAGCCCTGCCTACCCTGTAGACCGTCCTCGCCTGTGACAGTATCATCACGAACGAAATACGCGCGAGCTACCTCTATCGCAGACGGGTCACCCGGCTCGCCGCGGCGCACATGCTTGATCCAGCACTCGGATGGATCAATGGATCGGGGGTCTGGGCTCGCTTCGAGTGGCTGCGCTGTACTTTCGCCGCCAAGTTCTTCTCCGGGGGGGAGCGGGGATGGTTCCCCTCCAAGCAGCGTAAGAAGCGGCATCGCCTAGTCTTATTAACCCGAGAGTCCGTACAGCAACACGTACGTCCAAGGGGATTCGTCGGACGGGTTGACCTGGATTGAGAACTGCTTAGGAATAAAGGCGTTCGCGGTCTCCATAGTAACTGTGGGTGATTCTGTGCTTAGCGTTTCGCCCGTAATCCATGATCTAGTATCAAGACCAGGCCCAATCTGATACAGGAAAGTGTTGACCGTTTTGACAGGCAGGAAATGAACCATATTGCCCACATCACAGCCTACCGATACTCCGAGCGCTCCAGTTCCGGCCACAGTAACGGTGAGCCTGATATGAAGCATATTGTGGTTGTAATTCAGGATTACTCCCGTATTACCCCTAGAGGTGCGATTTTCCAATGGCAGTCCAACTTCGTTGAACAAATTGCCACGCATTCTGTCCAATGTGCCTTCTTTATTCAAGAGGCAAAGCTCAACAGGTATCGCTTCGGATGCGGGTTCACCATCTTTCGTGTTCCCCGACAGAGGTCTCCAACCCGTGCCATCCCATACCATAGCCCCCGTGTTCTCTACAACACTGCCCGCGTTATGGTATCCACCTGGCTGTATATCGGATGCAATCGTTTCTTCTTCACCTTTAGCATTGATCCTTGTAGAGCCCATGCCATCCCTCCAATATCGGGTGTTTATTTTCCGCCAACAGTCGGTGTTAGGGCGCGTGTGAGCGCTATCAGCTACGACCGACCAAAACGGGCACGGGTCTCGCATCGACGAGCGACATGCTCGCGAGATCTTCTGCTCCCGGTCCGGGCGGACACGCAAGCTGGCCGACGAGCACGCGGATACGACGAAACGCAGCCGCGCTTCCGCCGAGAACTGTCGGCGTGCCGCCCACCGTCTCATCATTAGTACCGGATGCCCACAATAGTGAATGGCCACCAGCCGCCGGTTTGATGAGATGCACCCAGGCAGGCGTCTGCGGGATCATGGTAACGTCACCGATACCCTCGGGAGAATACTCAAGCCGGGCCGTTTCGCCACCATCGTCGTAGGACTCTAGGCGCGGTCCCCACCATCCGCGTTGGAGGATGGCGCGCATTCCGTAGCGGCCGGCCCGCCACTCGATCACGGCTCGCTCGGGAGTGATTTCAACCACATATGGGTCATCTCTGTATAAGCGGGGTTTCGGCACGTTGATCCGTCCTTGACTCGCCCTACGGTCCGGTCTGACCCCTATTCAAGTTGGCCCCAGCGACAGCGTGAACTGTCCTGGGGCCGTGGCAAAGGAGCGTGAACTCCCATGCAAGACGACCCTTCTATGGGCGCGGGCGATGTCCTGCGCGTAGCGGACCCCGGTGTCTACGGCCTTTTGATCCAGCCGACGCAGCAGAGGCCTTGGTCGGTAGGCGAGCTTGTGCTCGAACTTGGCAGTCGCCTCGATGTTGAGGACGCTCTCGCACGCCTGCACGGCGCGGGCTTGGTGCATCGCTGCGGCGACTTCGTATGGGCCACTCGGGCCGCGCTCGCGGCGGACGCTATCGACCTGTAGTGCCCGAGGCGGCGGTTAGACCGTGGCGCACTCTAAGGGCACAGTCTGACCCTTTTTCGCCCGCTTGTGGAAGAAGTCAAGGTATTCGGCCTCGCTCAACCCTGCGTTTTGGATCTGCTTCTTGAGTAGTGCTCGCTTGACCTCGCGGTGGTCGGGGATCGAGAGGTGTCCCTTTCCATCCATGGAGAGGATGAAATGCTTGCCGTTTCCTCGCCTTTTGAGGCAAGTCCACCCGGCACGCTCAAATGCCTTGACGTGGCTGCTTCCGCTCGCTAGCGGAAGATCGCTTTGGCCCACGAGCTAGAGATGAACGCTGAATCGACGAGCAACCCCGGTGGGCATATCTAGATCAAGCTCCCGGAAGTGTTCCTCCATCTTTGCGGCGACGATACCGTGGATGGCGTCGATCAAGTTCTCCACGGCCTCCTCCTCGGTCTCGCCCTGCGCCATTGCCCCTGGTATATCTGGGGTCTCGGCAACGAAGCCTCCGTCGGTTGTGTCGGCCTCCACGACGACCTCGATATTCCATGTACCGCGCTCATTGACGTTGGGCGGATTGCGGATCGTCTCGCGCCCGTCCTCAGCCCTACCGAGAATCTTGCGCAATGCGGCGAAGAACGCAATGACCGGCTTCGGTACCGGCGAGGGCGCGTAGCCCGCGTCCGAAGCCTCATCGGGCCTGCAAACGGACCCCTTGGCCTCCTGTACGGTCATAAATCTGCTCCTTTCGCTTGTCCCTTCTCCCAAGCGTCAAACCAAAACCCCGCAAATAGCGACGATTTCGGTCTGCCGGTGCTTATGATGACATACGTCGGCACTCGGACGCCACAGACAAAGCTCTCTGCCCTTTCATCGGCACTTATTCGCTGATGATTAGTGAGTGTCAGGCAACTTGACAAGCGCAAGAATGTCAGGTAGCCTTACGGTATGCCTCCGGTAGACCGCAATACGCCCCGTCGTGCCGAATCGTCGGAGTCCACGTACTCGCTGATGGAGTTCATGCATGAGTTCCCTGACGATGCTGCTTGCCTTGAGCACTTGTGGCGCTCTCGGTACGCGCCGGATGGCGAACACGCCGAGTGTCCGAAGTGCAAGCAGGAGCGTGTCTTTCGCCGGTACGCGACGGCGCAGGGTCGCCAGTCGTGGACCTGTACCGGCTGCGGTCACCACGTCCACCCGACCGCAGGGACGATCTTCGCGAAGTCCTCGACCTCGCTGCACTTGTGGTTCTACGCGATGTATCTCGTGACTAGCACTCGTTGTGGGATCTCCGCCAAGCAGCTAGAGCGCTCCCTCGGAGTGTCCTACCGGACGGCATGGCGGATGCTCAACAAGATCCGCAACGAGGTGATGGCCGACGACGGCGAGCCGCTACGCGGCGATATCGAGGCCGACGAGGCTTCTGTGGACGGCAAGCCGCGCAAGCCACACGGTCAATACAAAGGGCTCGCGATAGGTCCTGAATCGTCGCGCCGCTCAGAAGCGATGAAGCTGCGCGAACGTAGTAGAGCAACCGTGTTCGCTGCCGTAGAACGCGGCGGGCGCGTCAAGGCGACCGTCTTGCCGTCTCGGCGTGGGCCGCGCTTGAAGGAAACGCTGATCGAGTGGGTAGAGCCGGAGTCGATCATCGTCACCGACGAGTGGCCCGCATACAACGGTCTCGACCGCCACTTTATCTCCCATAGTCGAATCAACCATTCGACGGGTGTTTACGTCGATGGAGACACGCACACGAACACAATCGAGGGATTCTTCGGCCATCTCAAGCCATCGATCAAGGGCACCTACAGGAAGGTGTCCCACAAGTGGCTACAGGGCTACCTCAATGAGTTCACGTGGCGTTACAACCTGCGCTTTCAGCGGGACCCGTCGATGTTCGCTGAGCTAGTCGAGCAGGCGTGCGCGAAATGAGTGAAGCGAAGGCCATCGAAGCCCTACGCCGAGCAGCCGAGCGTCGCAAAGCCGCCGATGACGAGCGACACGCCGCGTCAGCCGAGCTAAGAAAGCGAGTCCAAGACGCCCGCGCGGCTGGAGTCAGTCCGACTCGGATCGCTCAGGAGGCCGGTCTATCTCGTCAGGCTGTTTACGAAGCGCTGGGCCAGCGACCTTCCTAACCGTCTTCAAGAAGTCGTCGCGCGACGGGATCGGGACCTCGATATCGCCGTCCTTCGCCGGAATCGTCTGGGTATGGCTTGGCTCGCGTTTGTCGTCTGACATCTACGGCGAGGGTAGCGCGCTCGGTTACGCCGATGCACAGTCCATGATTCTCTGTTGCCCGTTTACGGGTGATAAGCCCCTCGACCGCCGTTAAGAGCGACGGCCGAGGGGAACCACCACAAACAAAGGCACTAGCAATGCCTAATTCGCAACTCAATCCCGGAGAGACGGTCCGCGTCGCCGGGCCTTACATCCTCGTCAACCGCAACGGCAAGTCGATGGACGTTGCCATACGGCGCGAGATAGGCGAACGGCTGCCGTTGGCAGTCGCCGCCGATGGTCCGCTCTGGTACGTCCTGGTGGCATCCACCACGACGGCTCAGGCGGCGTAGACGACGCCCTCGGTCCTCGGCGTTCTGTCGGGGACCGTTGGCATCCTTCCCAGGCCACTCGGCCATAACGGAGCTGCCTCGGCCCATTCCGAACTGCCTAGCAAGCAGGGCCGGGGCGGTTCCCGTTTCTTGGGGGAAGATCACAGTCATGTGGGGGTTCAACTCTGTCGAGCGAGGGCCATCGGATAGCTCTCCGGCCCTTACGCCACCGCGCTCAGCGGCTTCCGCGTTCTCGATACTGCTCAAAACTGCTTGGTAATGCTCGATCCTGCACCAAAATGCGCCATTGTGCGCTGTTATGCAGCATTGTAGATGCACCGGACGGAACCATGTACGAGACGTGCATGTACGCACCAGCCCTCTCCATCCTCGACCCCTTTGGCGGTGCAGGCGGCACATGCGGCCAAACACGTGCCCCAAAGATCCGTAGTTTGGGACGACAAGCCTTCTCGGCGCTTATACACAGATGACCCATATGTGCGACTTCGCGGCAGCAGCGACTACAGCAGGAATGGCTTGACTCCCATTCCGGATGGTGCCCCGCGCGACTAGAGATCGCCGAGGGCCGACGACAGGAGGTTGAATCCATGTCGCACCACAAGAGTATCGTGACCCTCGCCGTACTCGTCTCGCTCGTCTTCTCAACCCCAGCCCTAGCCGCTCAATCTAAGCTAGTCAAGGAGGGGGCCCGGCACCATCATCGCGACATGCCTCATCCTCGCCGAGTTGCCCGTGCAGAACCTATCGCTGCCGCAATAGCCATCGCTGAGCGCTACTGGCATGCGGCCCCCTGTTCCGGACAGATCCGGATCACCGTTACAATGCCCCCAGCGAATGACGAAAACGGCGGGATCGATGCGAGCATGTGGTCGTCATGGAACTCTACAGCGGGCACGAATGTCGAGACCGGGACACAACCCTTCACAAACTGTATAATTGGCATTAACTCGGCAGTATGGAATACCGGGGAAATGATGGCTTATACGGCATGGCCCGAGTTCAGCATAGATCTAATTCATGAGTTCGGACATCTGCTCGGACATAGCCATTCGACTGACCCAGCAGACGTAATGTACTCTGAACCATCTGCCAAAGTGCAGATAACTGGCGAATATCTATGGGCACTTTAGAGAATGCGATAGGTTGAAAGAATACCGCTTATAGTCGCTCCAGCGGCGGGAAGAGTCATAGAATCATATATCTAGTCTTCGAAAGTTCCCCTTCGGCAGACGTCGTAGCCTTCCACTTCGATTTAGGCGGACACAGGAAACCAAAGGTAATCGCCTTGCTGACCGCACCTCCAGTTGTGACTTCTCCGACAATTACGCCGCCTACGGTGACTGTAAATGTCGTATATAGGTTTTTGTTGTCCTTGAAGATCAGTGATACATATACCATTCGGGTTGAGTTGGCTTCTATTTCTTCATTCAGGGAGGGCAATTCTTCTGGGGTATATATGTTCCCCGTATCTATAAGCGCACGCCCTTTGACTACCTTTGCATCGGTGACCGCTTCTTCGGCTATCTTCGCTGTTGCTACCGCTAGCGCTGCTAGCTGAGCTGTGGAGATAGTCCCAACGAGCGAAGCCGTAGGAAAATGAAGGCCTAGGTTAAGCAGCGGCGCGACGTTTTCAATATCGCCGCTGACGATCGATGAGGCTTTCGCAGGCACCAGAACGGGCCCGAGCGTGAGGCTCGACGCTGGGGCGGCGGGATACCCGTGTGTTTCGCGGTTGCCGAGGGTAGCGCCGCTCGTGGGGGTTCCCGTGAGGACTGCGACGGTGAATAGGTTTTCGGTTCCGGTGTAGGCTGCGTCCTTGACGAGCGCGACTACACGGTCTACCCGAGGATTCGTTGGGTCAGACGCGGCTATTGCGAGGGCCGTGGACGAGCTTACACGACCGTAATACCCGGACTGTGTAGCTGACGTGCTGCCAGGAATGATGCCCTCTCCTGGAGCGACGAGCACCTGCATCCCGGAGCCGGCGGTGATGAGCATGTCGCCCGCGCCGACGAGACCGCCGACGACGCTGCCGATTGTCCCGCCTCGTGCGAGCAGAGCATAGATCGCGCGTCTCGTGACCTCGGCCGAATAGTTGCTTGCTTGGAGTGAGAATGGTGGTGTCTCAACGCCCATCAGTCGCCTACCTTCGCTTTGAGTTCGGCTATCTCGCGTTGCATGTCTGCGATGGTCGAAGCGAGTTGAGCCTCGACGGACGGCGGCTGGGGCTCTGGTGTCTTGTGGTGCATTCGCAGCGCGTAGCCGAGCGGCTGGACCGTGGCGGCTACAGCATCAATGTCTTCGCCTTCGACGGTTAGGAAGGCGACGGCTTGCCTGATCTTCTTGCCGGTCACCGTCTCGGCTAGTCCGTGGTCGTGTGCTGTGGCTTGGACCGCGTGGCCGGCGCTCGCAAGGGCGGTGCGTGCTTGTTGTTCGCTGCTCTTGGGTCCGCTGAGAATTATCGTGAGCATTTAGAGCTTCACCCAGCTTCCTGTCTTGTGGCTTGCTAGCCCCCAGCCTGTGAGGCCTGTCAGGTTGCCTTCATGGTCGTGTGTGAGGTTCCCAACGATTGCTTGACAGTTGCCTTCGCTGTCTATGACGTACTGTGTGGTTTGCTGCTTGAGTCCTGCGACATCTCGGGCTAGTTGCGCGAGGCGTTGCGCGAGCCATTGAGCTGAGGGCTGTTGAAAGGGAGGCATTTAGACAGCTGGGCTGAGCGCTTCGAGATAGGGTGGTTGGGCGAGGGCTAGTTCGTTCAAAGCTTGCCCCTTGTCTTCTACCGTCACCGTCCAGCTTGTGATCCGCCACTCTTGGTCGAGACCAGCGGGGAATCCTGGGTCGAACACGTCGCCGTCCTCTCCTAATTCGGGCATGACGAGCTGCACATCGTCACCGACTACGAAGGAACCTACGGGGAGGTTCGGGTCGAATGCGCTGAGCGTCACCTTTGGTGCTACTGGTGCGTAACTGTACATCGCGAGGTCACTAGTCCCGAACTGTGACAACAGGCTTGTGATGTGTTGTGATTGTGCGGTGGCATGACTTATGACGCGCTCCCACAACAGGTAGCCTTGTTCTAGCGGGTTGATGTTCTCCGCGACGACTATCGCACCCGAACCGCCGATCTCGAATACTTGGTTGGCTGTTTGTGTGCCGTCCTCGGGGATTTTATAGTTGCGTGCGAGCGTCAGGTCAATACTGAGATTGTTCTCAGAGACCGTTCTGCCGCGCCTAGGGTAACTCAGGTTGATAGTACCTACGAGCGGTGATCCCGGCCCAGAACTGTACGCGACGTCGATCCCGAAGTCGGGTCCAGCACCGAGACCCAACTGTGATAGTTGTGTGACTATCGTGCCGACCATTTGGACACTTGCATAGGGGTATTGGACTGCTACCCAGTCGGCTTCTGGTGCGACTGGTTTAGAGCCGGATGGCGTTTCGCCGTTGAGTAGGATCCCGAGACCGCCGAGTGGATCGCCGTACGGTACGCTGAGGGCATCGCTAAGCAATTGCACGCATATCAGTGATGCGTCCCACGGGGTCGCCGTCCAGTACGGCATCGCTTTTTCACCGGAAATGCCCGAGAATGGGGGGGCCGAATAGTCTGTTGCTTGTGCTCGACTTTGTTCAAAATATGCCCATATCTCACTACACGTGATTTCTACGGGTGTAGGAGGATTAGACCTGTTTCGAGGTAGCACCACCCCGGCCCAAACGACCGCTCCTTCATAATCGACGACAATCAAGCTCTTGTTGGGGATCGTTGCCGCTATCGGGTTGGTCCCCCTCACGCGGGGGTCCATTAGGTCGATACTCGCGGTCAGCTGTTGTGCGGTATTGAGCTGCTGTCCAAACTTGACTTTCTGCAACGGGAGCTGCGCGAGCGGCATACCAGTCTTGAAATCGTATGCATAGTAGCTGAATGGGTTCCGGACAATATCCGCTGTACTAGTAGCTACTGGTGACGGTTTCGGTTTTGGTGAGGCTTCAACAATCTCGTCTAGCAGCAATAGGAGCGACATAGCGTACGCCTAGACGAGCAAATCGTAAAACATTTCGTATGTCCAAGATGAACTATCGCTCGGGATCACCTGTATCTGAAATACTCCCGGGAGTACAGCATTTTCCCTATATGCGTCTTCGGCATTGCCCGGCGTACCGACTTCCAAGCCCGGTGCCATCTGAAAGGCACGAGATGCTTCGACTGCCGGAAATCGGCATATAACCTGGTCGGGGTTTCCCCCAAATACCGAGACGGTAAGCGCCTTGCCACCACCGGGATTGCCTGTGATATGCAGGTTTATATGTAGCTTAGTCCAGTTGTAGTTAGTAATAGGCGCCGTTGCTGCTGTTTTTGTGCGCACTTCCGATGCGAACGCAACCAACTGATGATGATTGTTCCGTTGCTGATCGAAATTGCCTTCCGCATTACAGAGACCGATTGACATCTGTGCCGTATTCTGTCCCACTGAGTTATCGGGAAGCGCAGCAGAATTTAGGCTCGGTACTAGTTCACCAGTGCTGGTCATTATCCCAGGCACAACGGCCGCCATGCCATTATGTGGTCTCGGGCTAGCCGAACCTACAGCCTGAACGGCTCGTTCCCATTCCGATCCGTTCCAGAGCATTGGCCCCACTTCTTGATACTTCTGGCCGCCCTGAAGGGAGCTGGCTACTTCTTCTCCGCTTCCAGGTGTTCTTGGTGAACCCATCGGTTCGTCCTCCTTACCCTTACTACAGTATGTATGCGCTCGCCCATTCGGCGGTTAGTACGCCCGACGGTTCTGGATCTTCAGTCAAGAACTGGATAGTGTTCAACCCCCGAGGCAGCGTGAACCATTGTGAGCCGGGGGCCCTCGTGTACCATCGGGTCGCGCCTATCGTGCTGCCTGCCGTGAAATACGTCGCGGTTTTCATGTCTGTGTTGAGTACGAGCCTGTCGCCTGCCGCCATCGTCAGTTCGAACGTGAGGTTCGGTGAGTTTTCAGCGGAGGCGAGAGTGATCGACGGGTTCGTGCAGGGTCCTTCGACGGTCAGGATCGGCTTCGTGTCGATGTTGCCTTCATTGTTGAGACTCAAGACACCAGCGACGCTTCCTCCACCAAAAGACAGGGGGAAGACGAGAGGGAAGGAGAAGCCCGAACCTGTACCGGGTGGAGTGACGGATGCTGATTGGGTTGGTGTGGAGTAGAGCCTCGGGTCACTCGCAGCAAACAGGAGCGTCACCCCACCCAATTCTCCAAGGGCGAACGTGATGTCGATAGGTATGCTCCGCTTGCGGACGCGGGCCATCGAGACGAGCGTCCCGTACCCCGGCAAGCTGACGTACAATGGAGCCTCGACGACGCCTTTCGGGACCGTCGCCGCAGCCAAGGCTCGCCAAGCATGAGCGAAGCTCACATCGTCTTTCTGCAGGTCCCCTTCGAGGGTTAGTTCTCCGCCGGCCATCACGTCGAGACCTACGAACATGCCGTGTTCCCTGGGACGTTCGCTATCCCCACTCCTGATGGTCGGTAGCTCGGCCCCGTTGATCTTCTTCAGCTCGACGCTCGTGTTCGGACCCAACAAAAGATCGTAGAACCAGAACTGGTAAGGAGCGAGGGTAGGGACTTCGACGCTCGGGGCTGGGAAGGGCTTCTGGTAGTAGCCGGGTTCGAGCGTGACTGGTTTGGCCGTGCTCGGAGAGCCGGGGATGAGGATCGGCACGCATGCCCCTTCCTTCTTTGTCAGCGAGCGCCGGGCACCGGCATGACCGGCGGTTTGCGTCGACCGATCGGCTCAAGCAGCTCCACAGGAGCCACGCCACGCAAATAGGCCGCAGTCACATCGAGGCGAGCATGGCCGAGTTGCTGTTGGATGGTGTACACGTCGATCCCCTCTCGCCAGAGCTCGACTGCGTGCTCGTGACGGAAACTGTGTGGGTTGGCTCGTCTGCGGAGTCCTGCTCGAGCGGCTGCATCTCGTAGTTGCCTGCGAGCATCGGTGGCGCCTATCGGCCGGCCTGCTGTCGGACCCGAGAGGACACAGAAGATCGCTCCGAACGGAAGCTCTCGACGGGCCTCAAGCCACGGTTCGAGCTGTTTCCACGCCCACTCGTCCATCGCGCTGATCCTGCGCTTGTCGCCCTTGCCGTGCCTGACCGTGATCGCCAGGTCTCTCGGGTTCAGGTCGCGCTCCTCCAACGCTAGGGCCTCGCTGATGCGAAGGCCGGTGCGCCAGAGGACCACAATGAGCGCTCGGAGGCGCATCGAGGACAGTTCGGCAAGTCTTCCTGCACGGTGAGGCTTGCAGGCTCCCAGCAGCGCCACGACGTCCTGGACCTGAATCGGGTCTGGCGGGAAGCGGCATCCCTTCGTGACCGGCGGCCTGCCGGCGTGATAGCCAGGTGTCGCTGCCGGGCTCAGCCTGCGTCCGCGTACGTCGAGGCGGATACCATCCTTGGTGCTCATGGAGTGTCTGCTCCTTGGGCCATGCCCCGGGACGTTGGCGCGTCGCCGGGGCGCTTTATGTTGGCCTACGAAGCTAGTCGACTCCGATCCCGTGGTCGGGGTTTATGGACGGATGTACGACTGTCCGGCATCACGCGCGAGGGCGACCGCTCCGACCTATTCCCCTCGACAGACTAGCCCTGCTCACGCATAGCGGCAGTCCCGGCTACCCTGCCGAGTACCCGGCTTCGACGAAGAACTGTGCGGCGGTCGTCGCCACATTTACTGCTGTATGGACCACGATTTTGGACGATGTCATCGTCACCCACCACAACTGTTGGGGAGTGGCTTCCTTGGGAGTGACATTGACCCAAGTCGGGGTCTGCTGGAGGCCGTGCGCAACTTCGCCTTCGGCTTTGCCCACTGCGACGGTGACGGAGCCGCGGAACGGGTTGCGCACATTGTTTGCGTTTATCCCAGTGAAACGCAGGCTTATACCTGCCGCGCTAGTAGGAACGTACAGAGTCGTTTGATCGGGTTGGGACGTCCAGTATTTGAAGTCGCCGTAGATGTTGTTGAGCGCCCGGTTGCCCTGGGTCACGATGGCACGGTCGGGGACTTCTTTGTGCGTGCCGCCAGTGCAGCCGGTCAGGAAGTGTTGGCCGATCCCGGTACCGACGGGTAGACCGGAGGCGGGTATGCCCGCGACGCCTGTGAGCTTCTTGCCCACTATGCCCGTGTAGGAGAGCGCGACGGCGGGTACGGTGCCTTCCTGTTCGAGCGACGGGAAGGCCGTCACGACACCGCCACCGGGCTTGAATCCAAGCGCGGCCGGTTCGGACTCAAGTTCGATTTCCGTTTCGCCTTCGGCCGCTGCTTTGGCTAGGCCGCCTGTTGCGCTCGTGGTCCCCGTGTAGCTGATTACGTCGCCCAACACTGAGAACAAGATCGTGCCGCCCACAGTCGATCCCTGCGGACAGAAGTTGCGTGCGTTGAGCACCTGGATTTCCCCCGTTGTAGCATCAACGGTCCCGCCCGCTTTGGCTACCACCGCCGACCACGCACCGTTCTCATAGGGACGAGAGATACGCCCCCTCATCCTCAGGTCAATGTCAACGTTTTCAAACCGGCTAAGTGTTGACCCGCTCTTGCCGATCCCTATCACGGCCGCGCCGCCTCCCGCGACCGCCCAGCTTGCCTGGAATATTTCGCCCTTGATCGTGATGCCTGCCCGCGTCTGTGAGCTACCCATCGAAAGGGTGTCGAGCATCACTGCTGCGTATGGCGGCGTGTCGATATAGATGTTCGGTGCGGTATAGCTACCTGCGCATAGGCGCAGGAGGGCGCGCGCATTGCGCGCATTCCAGTTTCCCCCTGATACCACGCCACTGGGATGGTAATGCACATCGTTCCAATCAGGGGACGCCATGAATAGATCCCCCAGCGCTGCGTTAGCGCCCGCGAAACTAACCGTGCGCCCGTCGGGCGCATAGGGCATGATTTCGCGACTATAACGGTTGCATTGGAACGCCTGACAGTTGTTCAGATGGATGTTGCTCGCAGATACCGAATAGCCGGGAACACCCTGCGCTGCGAAACCCGAGCCGGGACATCCCTTGGGGTACACATTCTCGATCACGACCTGGCGCGACTGTATCGCGACGCCATGCCCCGTCTGGTTGAACGGGACTACGAGCGTCTCCGCGAGAGGGGTAATAGACTGGCCCGCTACCACTGTCGCCACTTCGAGTAGCGTCGAACCACTGACGCCCGTGAACGAACACAGATGTTCCCCAATCCACAGTTCGCCTTTGCCGCCGCTGATGAACGCAGCAAAAGCCGCTGTCGAGCGGTCCATCGTGAGCGTTTTCGGCGCATTCGTGATGGTCGGATTTTCGGCCAGCTTCGCTTCGGCTGGCACAGGAGGACCGGCGAGTTCCTTGTTGCTCAAGAGCGTACAGCCGCCGTGGATTTCCCAGCCGGAGTTACCAACGGTCGAAGTGCCCCAAAGGGCATCTTCGACGAAGTTCCCCTGCCCAGCATTGAGCCTGATGAAGCATTGGGCTGGTCCCGCGAGGACAAGCCGCTGTTGTTGCAGCATCCTGAGCGTGTTCTCTTTGTAGGCCGTGGCGCTCGTGTTCGGAGCGACGTAGACGATGCCGCCTTCGCCGACCTGGCTCAGTGCGTGACCGATCGTCGCATAAGCGGTGCCCCACTTGTGGCCATTGTTTGCGTCGCTTCCTTCGGTGGTGACATAGGCCACCTTGGGGCTGCCGCTTTCCACCGAACTAAGCAGTGGTACGAGGCCGGCACCCACGGCCGCTTTGCCTGTTCCCGGATCGACACCAGCAAGGTCTTGAGCTCGTAGCGCGACAACCTCAGCCGCGGCAGCCGTGTTCCCGAGATAGGTGGCTACCACGTCGAGGTCCTGCTCAGCAACCACATAGCCGGGGAGCTGCCCGTTCGAGTCGGCCGTCAAGGGTTGCGTGAGCGTTTCCCCGACCGTCGCGGTTGCATACACGGTCACGGGGGTTGTCGTCCCGTGTTCATACACATGCGCGGTCGCTCCTACGGCCGGCTTATACGTGCCTTGTATGAGGATCGTCCCGTTGGGGAGGGAACTGAGGGGTACTAGGCTGGTTGTCATCTATCGCTCCCCCTTCCCTATGCTGGTATTTGCGTCCGCATGACCCAGCCGACCTCTGAAGCGATAGCTGCCGCGTCGGTCGGGTTTACTCCCTCGATGTTCACGGTCAGTCCAGAACCGGCGTATTGCGTGTTCGCCTCAGCCTTAGTCTTTTCGATAAGGGCCTGCTGTTCAGCCTCGGCGATGTTCGCTTTGTCTTGCGCTTCGACAAGTATCTTGTTGGCTTCAGCGAGCACGATTTCCGCATGGCCTTTAGCGTTAGCGACGGCGTTCGATGCTTCCTGCTCGGCCTTCGCGGCGTTCGCTTCTGCGGTACTCAAAGCATTTTGAGCCTGTTGGAGAGCGGCACTCGACGCATTCTTCGCGGCCGCAAGGGATGCTTCGGCTTGGGCGACCTGCTTGGACTGTTCCGCCTTCGCGTGTTCTACCGCGGCCTCCGCTATCTGCTGTTGGGCTTGTGTGCCTGTCGCGACCTTCTGAGCCGCGTTTTCGGCTTCCTGCACAGCCTGGTTAGTCGTCCTCGTCACATTGTCCAGGTTCTGTTGGGCGCCTTGGATCGCAGCGTTCTCGTTCTGTTCAGTCGTAGCGACCGATGTCTTCGCTTGTCCGACCAACACATCCTGTTGGGCAGTCACGGCATCGATCATTGCTTGGGTAGCAGCAGTAGCGGAGTCCGTTTCGGTTTGGGCTTTGTCGATCGCTTGTTGAGCGAAGGCGTTCTGTGCGTCATAGCCGGTCTTCATCTGGTCCAATGAGACCTGTTGTTGTTGCGCGACGAGGTTCAGCCCGTATAGTCCGCGCTCGCCAAGCTTGTCAACTTCGGTTTGTGAGCGGTCCTGTATCTGTTGGACCGCAGCAGCGTTAGCGTCAGCCATTTCCTGCGTATTGTCCCGGATTGCGGTAGCCTCAGCGCTCATCGCATCGCTGATAGACTGTCCCGCGTCCTTCAATGCGGTGGTCGCATTGTTGATGCCGGTAACCATCAGGTTCTCGGCGTCCTTCCAGCCTTCGATGACCTTCATCGCCATGTCTTCAGCGATCTTTGTCTGGTCTTTCATCTCGACTACTTCGAGATTCATCTTGCGAACGTCAGCCTTCTCCTGGGACGCCAATAGCTCTGCGTCAAGGGTCGAGAGCGCCTGCTTATGTGCAACTGTGAGCTGACTAGCGAGTTGGACTAGACCCTTTTCGTGGGTGGCACGCAGTTCCTTGACTAGCTTGTCGAACGCTTTCTCGGCCTCAGATTTTGCGGTCGTCAACGTGGGTTGTGCTATGCCACTACCGTGCGCGTTCTCAACAACGGTATGGGCACCGAGCAGCTTCTCAAGAATCTTGATATTGCCGGTTTGGATATCCGCTTCATATGTCTTTAGCTTGCCAGTTCCGCTGCCTTCCAGGCGCTTCATCGCAGCTGCGTGCTTCTTGGCTTCCTTTTCTTCGGTCGCGGCGACCAGGTTCGCTACACCAAGAGCAGACCCCGGTTTACCGAGTGTGGCAAGAAACTTGGAATACTCGACCGCAGCCGGTGTGACTTGTCCCTCCTTATAACCAGTGGTCGCCTGAGCGAGCGTCCTTCCTCCACCGGCACCGAACCCGAACTCAAGTCCGGTTCCCGTCTTCGCGTATGTACCGATCGTTTGGCCAGCCTTGACCCTTTGTCCTTCTCGGACCATTGACGCGATCTGCTCCGCGTAATAAACATGTTGGCCCTTGTGGGTACCGCTAGTCAGCTCCTCTTCGATCAGCGGCTCGCCCTTATACCAGTCCTGGATGATCTTGTCGATAACACCCGACCCGATAGCGCCGATGCGGGCACCGGGATGCAGGCCACTGAAGTCAATGCCCTCATCCTCCCGGCCTCGATGCAAACCAGCGGGATCTAGGAATGGGCTGACGTAAGGTTCGACCTTCCTTTTTTTCTTCTTTGAGCCTGTCGCCGATTCGAGATATTCTTTGAGCGCCTTGGATTCCGTTGGATGCGTTTCGTGACTTGTCGCTGCGTGACTCGCACCCTTGGGCGCGCTCGAACCGAATGCGCGTTCCATGATCTTCGGTATCTGCGAGTTTTCGGGACGCTCAAACTTGCGTATGAACAATTCAGCGGCCTGACGCGAAGATTTCGCTCCCTCCAGTCCCTTTAGGGTGCCTCGTTCACCGTGATTGAGTTCATACCAGAGGTATTCGAGCTGCTCCTGCATCGAGTCGCCGGGACCGGCAGCATTGCCCGGCCCGATCTTGCCGCCAGCGTACTTCTTGAGTCCTTCAAGGCGCGAGCCGAGCCATTGGGCTATGCCATACGCCCCTTCGCTACCAGTCGCCTTGGGATTGAGCCCTGATTCCCCATACAGGGCACGCATAACGCCTTCGGCGGCGGGATGGGACAACCCGTGCTTTTGTAGGAAGGAAGTGACGTTGCCACCAGCGGCACTGCCGACGGGACCCTTTGCATAATGTACTTCTTTTTCGCCGAGGGTTTCACCCCCGATCAGTTCGCTGAGGCTTTTTGCTTGTTTTTCACCCGTGATTCCTTCGAGGGCCGCACCGAAGGCGTGCGCTCCAACTTCAGCGCTAGCGAAAGCGACGCCGATCATGCCGATCTTGCCTGCTAGGGACGCAAACGATGCTCCTGCAGCAGTATTGCTTGCCTCTATCTCCGAGTCGGCCGCCGCGACCGCACCGGCCTCCGTCGCCATCGTGCCCTCAATCCCACTGGCCGCAGTCTCTGCCGAAGTTGCTGTTCCGGCGAAGCCCGTGTCGATCTCCTCGAAGGACATTTGCATCTTCGCCGCCTCGGCCTCGACGGCAGCAGACGACGTCGCTGAGGCGGCCTCGATTTTTGCTGAGGAGACGGTGGCCGCCTCATCCTCAGCGGTGAACCTGGCGATCACCCTGGCGGCAGCAGACTCAACAGCCCCAGCGAATTTGGCCAGATCGCCGACAGCGGTAGCTGTGGCACGACCGAATTTGACTAGCTTCTGCTCTGCGTATACCGCTACAGCGACGCTAAGTACTCCACCGATTGTGAGTCCTAGCGCCTCGGCGATAGCCTTATGGCGCTCCATCCAACCGATGGCCTGACCAGTGTCATGTCCAAGCTCCTGAATCTTTGGTATTAGGAACGCCCCGAGCTTGTCGTCAAGCACAGTGACGGCGGCATGTAGCTGTTCAGTCTCGAATGAGAGTTCGTGCTCCTTGGTCAACCAGTCGGACCCGAAACTGTGGGACCCCTTCCCGATGTCCGCGTACTTTTCCTGGAGACGACTGACCTGGTGGAGAAGAACCTGTACGCCCGTGGATTGGCGTCCGCCGAACGCGCGAGCTATAATGAGACCCTGTTGGTCTGCAGTCGCTCCTGAGTCGTGCAGATGAGTCTTCAGGTCCTCTAGCGCCTTGACGATCCCACCAGAACGCATGTCCGATGCGAGCTGGAGGGTAGAGAGTCCCACAGCACCAAGGGCCTTACTAGCTGCAGCCGAGGGGGCCGCCATGATCCGTATAGCGCTCGTTAGCTTGGTCGCGGCGTCCTGGCCACGAATGTTGTTGTCGCCGAAGACTGCTAGCGCAGCGCCCACATCCCGGATACTGAGGCCGTAGGTCTTCATTGGGCCGAGCAGACCTGTACCGAAGGCGTCGGCGAGGTCTTGCATTTTCATGTCGCCGGACCCGACGATGCTGTTCATCGCGCCCATCGCCTGCCCGTAGTTCTGGACACCGGAGATCCCGGAGACGATCGCTGCGTCTAGAGCGTTCGTGACGTCTACGAGGTTGGCGTTGCCGACCTTTGCGCCCTCGGCAGCGATCTTGAGGACGTTCATCGCCTTGGCGCCACGGAGACCAACGGACTCGACGTGGTAGAGCCCTTCAGCTAGCTGTTGCGGGCCCGTACCGACGCTTGCGGACATCCCCTCGACCGCGCCGGTCATCTTCCCCACTTCGGCCTGTGTCGCGCCGGCCTGAGTGTGGATCATCTCCATTTGCTTCTGGAGAGCCGCAGCGCCCTTTACGCCCTCATAAGCAGCCGCAGTGAACCCGACAATCCCTGCTCCAAGGGTGAGCTTCCCCATTGACGACAGGGCGCTCCCGAGCTTCGCGCTCTTAGTCTCTGCCTCGTCGAACTGCTTCCCCATTTTCGAGAGGGACCCCGACATCGGGATACCCCACGATTCGCCCATCTTCCCGAGCCGTGAGAGAGCGTTCCCAGCCTTCGTCGTCCCATCGTCGAACGCCTTGCTGATCCGGGAACCAGAGACCTCGGCTGCCTGGGCCGCTCGTGCAGCAGCAGCCTCTTGCTCGTCGGCGGAAAGGCCCATCCGCTTAGCTGCGTCAGCAGCAGCAGCAGACGCCACCTTCTGGGCGCGGGTCATCTCGTCCTGGGCAGCCACGAACGCTGTCGCAGCACGCCCAGCGGCTGCTATCTGCTCATCGGCGGATGCTCCAGCCTGCTTTGCTTGCTCTGCGGCTGCAGCTCCGGCTCGTTTGGCGGAGTCGACCATCGTGTTGGCCGAGTCGCTGACGACAAGACCGGCGCGACGGAACGAGTCCTCCAGGTCCTTTGTGTTCCCGAGAGCGGTGACTGTGACTACGCGACCAGGCATTACGCTCCGATCGACTCAAGAACGGCGGACTCGATAGCGTCGAGCGCCATCTCGGCCACTTGATCTGTTGTCTCCTCGAGAGCAGGAGCCAGGAACGCGGGATGACTGTTCTTTTCGGTCCAACGGTTCTTGTACTTGTCTCCACCCGAGTGTGCTTGGTCATACGTGAGGTAGACTGGGTGTCGAATGAACCCCCTACCTTTGTTCTCGATCGGCGCGGCGTTGGGGGCTGCGTCGCCACCAAAACTGACCTTGATGTTGCCGCGCCCCGTCGTCCTGACTTTTCTCGATCCGGGGACGCGACGCGAATAGGACGCGTTTCTCGCTGCCGCATCGGCGATCAGCTCGCCACCCGCACGCAACCCCTTCTGGCAACCCTTCCATGCAGCCGGGGATGCTGCGCGTATGTCCTTTGCGAGTCGTGCGATCGAATCGACATCGACAACTATCGGTTGGCCGGTCAGGCTTGTTTTAGGGGTACTGACGGTTAGCGGCATTACCATGAACCCCCTGCCTTCGCGGCCTCTTTCTTAGTTTCCAACCACTTATCTGACCAGTCGATCAGGGTCAGGAAATCGAGCCATGACAGCTCGTCTACTTCACGTGGCGTGACGTGACAGACGGTTGCTAGCTGTCCGAGGTGTTCTCGTCGGAGTCGCTCGGGATCTCCGTCGAGCTTCGGGTTGGGAGGACCTGGGTCCCCTCGGTAGGAGGGTCAGTCGTCTCGATCTTCTCGTCCTCAGCGTCTTCGAGGAATCCCTTTAGGGGAAAGTCGGGCATTTGGTTGGGCTCAGGCACGTTCGCCTCACCGGCAGCCGTACGCGCGACCCATAGGGCGCAGACGGCCGCCTCGGGGTCCAGGAGACGCAAGGCCCCGATGAATGCCATGTACCTGCCGAGTTCCGGTCCGTACCATCCCTTTATCTGCCGCAGACGTCCGACGGTCAGATCCTCGAAGCTGAACGGATATTTCTTTTCTCCTACGTTGAGGATAAGGTCAGCCATCGATTCTCCTTAAAACGTCGTATCCGCGGTGATGAGTGATGCCTTCACCGCCGGTTCGTTAGTAGCGTTGATCGTGCCCTTCAACGTAACCGTGTTTTTCACGATGTCAGGCCCGTCGAGAGGGGCCTCGCCGCCCGTCTGGATGAACGCGTTCGTGAACGACATCGAGAGCGTGTTCTTCTTGCCAGAACTCCCGATGGCTCCTCCGACGGCGGTCATAGTCATGGCTTGCGGTTCGTTTTTCAGGAACGTTTCGAGGATCGTCTTTGCTGCTTCGGTGTAATCGACTTCCGCGACGAGAGTGATGTCAATCAGTCCGTTTGTGACGGGCATTTCCTTGTGTTCCTGGCCGAGATAGATCCGGTCGGTCGCGAGCTTGTGCTCCAACGTCACTGTGATCTTCTTGACACCCCCAAGAGTCGCCTGAGAACCGGGGGGACCGATGGTAAAAACGGATTCTGTGCTTCCCATCGAGAACGGTACAGCCGCCGTGGTGTAAACCGGCACGATTAGCCCTGTTTCCGTCTCGGGGTACTGGGCGTCCCAATCATAGCTGTAGGTGACTAGGCCGGTACGGTCGAATACCCACTCTGCCTTCTGGATCATGCACGAGTGGTAGTTGTACGCTTGCTGTTCACCCGCGCTGGTGGGGACACCCATCTGCATGTCGAAGAACGCTTTGTTCTTTTCAGGCGGTTCGACCTTGATCCCGGAGGCGCCCCCGAGTTCGTATGCTGTTGTCGTACCGGCTTTTTCTAGGGTCGCACCAGAACCAAAGGCGCAAGCGAGAAGCAACGCGGCCCCCGTACTCATCATGTCTCCCGTGAGGGGACCCTTGGCGTCGCGCCACGTTTGTACATGCGCGGAACCGATATCGACCGCTCGACCACCGGCAAGATACGGACCGCCCTGGACGATGTGGGGATCGTGTGTCGGCTTGTTTGTCTTGACTGACGGCAGCGTACGAGTGGGGGTTGCCCATGTTCCGCCATATGTTGGTTGAGCAGCTATCGCGACGAACCCGCCGAGACCGCTGCCGATGGTATTAGCCATGTGGCTTACTCCTTTTCTCCGGTCTCCACCGGCTCGGTCCCTGTCGCACCCGGATCATCGGAGGCGGACTTGTCTTTACTACTTCCCCTGGACGCTTTACGCGGCTCACCCTTTGACCAAACGCCACTGATACCAGCCGCAATCTGCTCGTCTGTGAAATCGTAGCTTTCGCCCGGTCTCACGCCGGGCTCATCCTGCTCTACGATGGCTGCCTGATGGTCACGGTTATATAGGCGCACCAGTCTTCTCCTTATTCGGGTGTGAGGATCGCCTCGAAACTGAAACCCCAGTCCAGTACTCCACACCATCCAGCGGGGCCCCCACCCATCTCTCCGGGCGCAGCGTCATACCTCGCATAGCTCGGCAACATCAAGTACGGGGTTGGCCCTTCAGTGTCGAGTATCGGCATGTTCCTGTTGGACATGGCCGGCGTCATAACGCAAGCCTGAAACAATGCGTAGGTTTCGGCTAGGACTTTCGTGGCTAGTTTCTGGTTGACTGCGGGAGAGTCGCCCGTGAAGACCGTTGTCTTTCCGACGATTTCGTATCGCTCCTTTTGAGCAAATACGCCGATGCTCTTCCATTCAAATTGGTGATTCTCGATTTTCGAGAGGATGATGTAACTCTTGGGCTCGTACTGGCTCAACTCGAACGGGAACACGCTCACCGGAGTTGCTTGTCCGGCCGCTGCTTCCCCTACGAGCTTTAGGAAAGCTGCGTAGATTCCTGGAGCCGAAGAGATGAGATCCTGCGTTCCGAGAGGCAGCGTGTCCGACACGACAACCGGACTCACTATCCCATCCCCTGCTGTGCGTAGGGCGACAGGAACTCCTGAACGCGGTGAGGGACTGCGGCAAACATGCCGACAGGCGGATTCTCTGGGTCATATCCAGCGGGCGCCGGGACGCTACGGCTAGCTTGTTGTGTGTTACGCCACCAGTGCGCTATCAGCTCAAGCGTTGCGCGCCGAATATCGGCCGGCACGGGATTGTAGCCCGCAACCCACGTCACTTCGATATTGCGTTGTCCGGGGAACCAGGGTCGCTGGACGAGCCCGGTGAAGGTCCTGATTAGCCGGCCGGTGAGAGCTTCGAGTTGGAAGACTTCCTGGCCACCCTGGTTAGCTGGGGTTTGTTCGGTCAGTTCGTGGGGTCCCGAGCTTCCCCAATACTCAACGACCCTCTTGACTTCGAGCACTGGATAGTAGGGGAGCATTACGCTTGACCCATTCAGTCCAGTCCATCCGGAGAACCGTCGCCAGAACTTGGTAGGCGCTATTGGGCGCCCGAGATAATTCTGGACCCACTGGCAACTCATGTCGATGGTTTCCTGGAGTTGCACGTTCTCGGCCTCGGGAACCGAGAGCGATGTGAATTGAAGGTATGGCTTGACGTCGCTTTCGAGATCCAAATAGTTCTGCCACGCCGATGTAGTCTCGATTTGGGCGGTCATGTCAACCTCCGAACGGCTGTTGCGGAAGCAACGTGCCCAGGTCGATCGAGCCGCTACCTGTGGGTACGATTATGTAGAAGGTCTCTGGTGAGTCGCCGAGTAGCCGAAAGTCAACTCGCCACTGTGAATCTGTAGGGATCGTTTCCTGGTCGGTGTTAGCGAGCAGTTCTTGAGAAAGCTTCCCTTCGCTGTTGAGGTTCGCGGTGATCTCCGACGGCAAGATGGTGGTGCCGTTGTTGGTTATCCTCTTCGTCAAGGTGAACGTGATAGCCCCCGAGCCGGGCGTACCGTCAGCGTTCTCAACCGTGTGCGTTATGAGACGACGGCTAAAACTCACTGTTGCTCCTTCCAACTAGAGCCGGCAGGGCCTGGGATAGCGTGCTCCAGGTAGTAGGCATCTTCTGCGTCGGGCTCCGTCACGTACCAGGACATGTGGCGCGCCTGATAAGGAGCACCAGTGCGGACCGCTCGATAGTCGAACCGCGCTCCAGGCCGATAGAGAGCGAAAGTGGTGTCGATGAGCGAGTCGAAGGCGCCGGGCTCAAGTTCCCGGTCTGGTGAGACGAGCGACTGCTCCCATTTGAGGCTTGGGAGCGTTGCCGGAAGATCGTCCAGATGCAATCCAAGACCAGCCTTCGGGAACGTGGGATATCGCTCCAGAAGGTCGTATAGATGAGCTACAGCATCGTGTGGACACTCTGCGATCGGTATGACGTCGGGGTCTGTGTAGACGAACCACTCGCCGGGCACGAGGTCTGTGATCCAGAGTGCGCGTGAGCCGGCGTTCCGTCCGAGATGGATGACTTCGTGCGACGTCGCCTTGTAGTAGGCAAGCAGCGGCTCGTAGGTCGAATCGTTGTCCAGCAGGACAATGCGCTCATGACTCGCAGTCTCAAGCCATTCGACTAGCGCGCGTAGAGGTGTTACACGGTCTCGGCAGTTTATGTAGATCGGGGTGTCGCTCACGCCGCCAAAGCGCGCCTGACGCCCTCCTCAACGCTGATCTTCGGCTCGTAATACTGTCGGAGTAGCGAGTTGTCGCACACGCGGTGGAGAACACCCACGGGCTTGTCGCTGAGGTGCCTGACGGCGACGTCGTAGCCTGCTGCCTTCATGCAGAGCTGGGCAAGCTCGTCCATTGACGTGGGAACACCCGTACCGAGGTTTACGGGACCGTCTACGCCAGAGTGAGCGAGAACTAGGACCGCCGAGACAAGATCGTCGATGTGGATGAAGTCCCTGACCTGCGTTCCGTCGCCCCAGACGACAAAGGGATCGTCGTGGCGCTTGGCTCGACGGATGAATTCGGGGAACGGGTAGCAGTCGTCTTGGTCGTGGTCGTAAGAGGAGAACGGTCGCACGACGGTGACGGGGACCACGGTGGTGCGGACGCACTGGGCGACCATCTCGCCCGTCAGCTTCGCCCACCCGTAGCTCTCGTCCGGTACCCCGATCAGGTCAAAGCGAATGTCGTCCTCAGCGAGTTTGCAAGCTTTCTGCTGGAGGGCGACCGGATAGGAAGCCGCGCTCGAGAAGAACACGACACGCTCGGGTCTCGTGCGTAGCGCCCACTCAAAGAGTGCTCCGTCGAGCTGAAGATTGTTAGCTCCGAGAAGCGCGGCATTGCAGTCGATGCCCTCTCGGCCGCCTACGGTCGCCGCACAGTGGAAGACGAGGCCGAAGTGTTGGTCGCTTGCGAATAGGTCTCGGCAGTCGAGGTCTTCCTTGAGATCACAGCGGAACACATTGTGGCCTTCGCCCTCAAGGGCCGTAACGAGGTGCCTGCCGATGAAGCCAGCGGAGCCGGTGACGAGGACGCTCACAAGATGCTCCGCACACGGTCAACGATCCCGGGATGCTCGTCGGCGATAAACGCTGCGTACGCTTGCCGATCGTGCTCATAATGCGAGTCGTTGGCTCGGTTCACGTCGTCCTCCTGCGCCTTTCCGGCAGACGGGTGCAAATGCTCTATGAGGACATCCGGCAGATACTTGGAGCGCCCGATATCGGTTGCGAGTTTCAGCCAGTAGTTGTCGGCGTACAAGTGCTTGAGTGCCGGCGGGAAGAACCAGCCAAGCTTCCGGATGATGTCGGCCGACCAAAACGGTGCGGTGGGTAGTCGCTCGTCTTGGAGACCGTCTGCCGTGTACACGAGCCCAGACCGAATCGTGCCCATCGCGTCTTCGACTGCTGTGTCCCAGCCTTGAGTGCGGGGCCGGTGATCGTCACCAAAGGACGCGAGGATGTCCGCGCCATCGGCCAGGGCGAGCAGGGCGAGATAGTTCGTCCAAGGCGCAAGCTGCTTGCGCGGCCCGACTACATAGCGAACGTCCGGAAGCCTCTCGTAAAAATCGGCGTCGTCTTCGTCGAGCCCCACGTAGATTGCGATGTCGCCGCCAGCCGTTTCGCGTGCCGCTTCGATCATTTCCGTGAGTTGCCGCGGCCGCGCGCGAGAGGGCGTAAGGACGGCGATCACTACCAGCACCCATGCGTCGGCATGATCTCCTCGCCATCCTGCACGCGAAGATGTTCGAGCGGTGGTCCGTGTACACACTTGGTCTCGCCCGCCGACTCGAGCACTCCCTGGAGCCACGCGTCAAGGCGACACCAGTGCTTCGGTGGATGATGCTCGTCGCCCTCGTTTTCGGCCACCCGCGCGAGTGCGTCGGGGACCCTAGCTATGAGATCAGCAGTGAACTTGGCGCACCCAAGGCCCGCATACTCGACACCCACGTAGGGCACAAGGAAGCTGCACCAATCAGACGGGCATTCGTCTAGTTCGTTGAGCGTATCGGAGCGAACAACGACGTCGTGCTCAACCACACAGAACGTCTCCCCCGTGTTCCACAGCGAGTCGAAGAGTCCCCAGTAAGCACTATCACCACCGGCCACGTTGTGTGGCCACCATTCATGGCCTGTCAGCTCAAGGGCACGGCAGACCGGGGCGCAAGAGTGCGTAAACGGTAGGATCACTCGCAAGCGAACAGCTCCTCTCCCGGCCAGCCGGGCAACAAGTCAAACACCTTCGGATTGCCGAGACCGATCCACCTCTCAGCGTCGAACCGGCTCTCCGTTGAGCACTCGGGCAACGTGCGCAGATAGTCACACCGCGCCATCCAATAATTGCCTCCAAAGAACGGCGTTGTGACATATGACGGCCACTGCTCGGCGGTCAGCCAGTGGCAACCCACAGCGTCATGCTCGTCAAGCATCGCGAGGTTCTCTCGCCACCTGGCGACCACTCGCCGACACATTGAACGCCGCCATCGAGCACGAAAGTCGCTCGTGTCGTGCGCGCCCTTTGTGTGTGCGTAGAGGACTGCCCCATCATGCGTTTGGGCGTACTCGCGGACGGCACGGAGTGTCACCTGCTCCCAACCCTCGAATGCCATGACGATCGGTGGATGGTCTATCGCACGAGTCGCCGCGTCTATCTCGGTTGTCGATCCGACGACCCCCCAAAGCATCTGATGTCGGAACCCGGAGGCTACGAGCGCTTCTCGATGCTCGATCAGCGGTGTCCGCCACTCTCCACCCGCATATACATGGTAAAAGTGCGCGAGCACCTAGACCTGTACGACCTTGAACGGTCCCCGAACATACGGCGTCAGCTTCTCTGCTGCGTCTAGCGCCGCGAGGATCTTGGATTCGGGCGTGCCGTTGCCGTCGCGCAGCACGTATAGCGCCCCCGTGGCCCAGCTACCACCGGAACCAACGGCGTCGAAGCCTTGGACTGCCCTACCTACTTGAAAATCACTCTCGACTTGGTAGAGCTTGCCTCGCCAGCCGACCAAGAATGTGCCGCCAGACTCTTCACCATTGACGACTTTTGCGTAGCCGCCTTCTTTGAGCACTGTCCGCACGCCGTCGATAAACGCTGTGCTCATGAACTTGATCTCGGCGGCGGCATCGTCCACTGGCACCTCGTGTCGCTCTAGCGCGAGCGTCAGCTTGTACCTGAGGAGTTGCCCCATTCGGAAGCTGCTCGTGAAGCCGAAGGCGAATCCCTTGTCGACCCAGACCTTCTCGTCAGCTCGAATCGTCAGCGAGCTGCCATCACTCCCGGCCGAGTCGCCTCCGATCCACACCTTCCCGGCGTGCTCGATCCCAGCAATACAGGTCATGCGCGACCCTTTCCGCTCCCTATGCCGGAGCGGCGCTTTAAGTTATCGCAGCGACAGGGCATAGCAGCCGCTGCGCTTCGCCCCGTAGGGCCAAGTTCTCTATCTGTGGTAGTGCTCAACTTCGGGCCAATGCACATGCCAAGGCCCCTCAGTCGCCTTGGTGACATCGCAGTCCACGGTTTGCCACGGACTCTCAACCAACGCGCTGACGCGAGCCTCTGGGGTGATCTTGCAGAAGCCGATCCCGGTGAACCCGCACCATTCGACGCCCTCTTTGATCCATTCGCCGTAGTTCGGGCCACCATCACGTTGCGCGTAGTGCGGTCTGACTTGGTGTGTTGACGGCCAGTAGAGCTTGTAGGCGTGTGTGCAGAGCGGATGAGGACAGTCGAGTAGCTGTTGGATCAGTTCGTCCGAGCACTCCATGTCATGCTCGACGTTCACAATCGTCGCATCGGTACCCCACACGGCATGGAGTCCGCGTGAGTAGTCGGTGTCTCCGACACATTCGACTGCTACGCCCTCAAACTGTTGTGCCTTGAAGTGCTCCTCACCTGGAAGGTGTGAGCACACGACGAGCGTGCTCAGCGGGTCTCCCGTGCCGGAGCATCAATCTCGACGAGCTTGCCGCCCCGGGTGACAAAGCGGCGTAGCCGGCGTGCCCACGGTGACGTCGCGCTGCTTCCGGCGTCGCTCGGCGCGGGCGGTGGAGTAGTGGGGCTTGGAGGACAATCTCGCGGTCTGTAGCCGCCTCGCGTCTCCTCGACCATCTGAACCCTCCTTTTGATAGCCGGCGCGCGGAGTTGAACCGCACGCGAGGGCAACCCGCCCCGGCTTGGTAGACTTGTTTAGTCCGTGTAGCTGATCGTCGAAAGGCCTGTGCCGGTGATGACCACGATGCCGTTCGGGTAGCGAACGATGATCGTCCGGTATGCGTACAACTGCAGGAGAACCTGGAGGTTCTTTGCCAGCGTCTGCGGGATCACGCGCATGACGGGATCACCCTCGAACCAGTACACCTCGGCGAGATCGCCGATGACGACCTGGTCGCGGCCCGTCGTGCCCTGTGTCGGAATGTTCGCGTCAGTGAATGCACGCAACCCGTTGAACCGATAGCCAGTCGCACCCTCAATCCCGGCGTCTCCATCGGAGGAGCCGGCAGCTAGGGCGTTGAACGGTCCGGCATAGTCCGGTACGACAACCGGACGACCGTTGGCGTCCGCCCACGCGGCGATGAACTCCCATCGCGCCGGGTCGTAGAAGGCGTGCGTCGGGTTCAAGACGGTGCCTTCCGCCTTGCGAATAAACGCCTTCGCCTTCGAGACCTGTCCGTAGAAGCCACCGGAGCCCGGCAGAGAACCGGATGGAGGTGTCAGCACGAACGAGCCGCTGTTGCCCGTCCAGGACTGTTCCTTGGCGACCGCGATGACTTTCGACAGCGCGTACGTGTTGACCTTCGGCGCATAGTCACGCTGAAGCTGGTCGAACAGCATCTTGTCGTAGCTGAAGTTCGGTCCAGCACGATCCAAGAGCTGCTGAGTGACAGTCACCTCACCAGCCTCAGTCCCGAGCGCACCCGCCAAGAACCCGGCGGCGGGATCTTTCTCAGCGATACCTTCGCCCTCGGTCTGTTCCGCAACTTCCGCTCCACTCGTGATCTGCGGGATGTAGACATTCATCCCCCAGTCGGGGAGAGGCTGCTTGTTGCACTGGTCAACGAACGCCCGGCCGTACTCGCGCCACGGCGCGTAATCTCCGAGCATGATGATCGGTGAGACGAACGCTGCTCCACCACCGCCGGACGCGGACGCGCTTGCGCCACCGCCGGTAGTGATGCCCGTGCGCTCCTCGACCTTCTGCTCCAGCGCGGCGCGTCCGCGAGAGCGGAACTCCTCCATCGCTTCTTGTCCTGGGCCTGCGCCAAGCTCGCGGCTCAGCTCACGCATCTGCTTCTCGGCTACTTTGCCGACTTTTGAGTCGTTGGCGTACTCGCGCTCAATCTGGTGCTCCCAGCGATTGAGCCGCTCAGACGCTCCACCATCCGTCGTCTGGCCGAGTCGGGCCATCGTTCGGCGTGCTAGGTCGAGGGCGTGCGAGTGAGGTGAGCCCGGTCCGTAGACCATCGGTTCCTCGGTGACCTGGGCGTCGGTCCTTGACTCGGCGGGAGTAACAAGCGCCCGGGCGTCGGAGACCATGCGTCGCTTCTCCTCGGCGCGCTTCTCCTCGGCGATGCGATCGTCGAATTCGTCGATCTCGGAGATGAGGGCCTGACTGCGGGTCTCCTCGTCCTCGGTGAGATCGCGTTTCTCCGTCTCGACGAGCGTTGTCAGGCCCTCGAGCTCGGTCGTCTTTGTATCGCGCTCCTCTAGAAGCGCCTTGAGAATCTTCGGCATGGGGTATCCCCTTTGGATTGGTGTGGACTTTCCACACGCGTCCCGGACCCCTGAGCTAGCGCGCGCCGCAGTACTCCCCAATATGGGTTTCCTTGACCGTCACGTTGCCGCGCAGAGCGGTACCTACGTGGTTACTGCAAGATTTGGTTAGGCAGCGATACGTCGCCGCTTACGTGCCTCTAGCTGGAGGCGCAACCTGGCTGCCGACGAGCCGCGGATCTTCTCGCCAGGATCTACCTGTGAGCGAGCGCCCGTACCGTCCGTGTAGCCCGGTGCGCTAGCTTCCGCACCCGTCGCGTCGCCACCCTGGGAGGCATCATCTGTCGTGCTGACACCCGGTTCCCTCTCGTCGCCAAGCTCTTGCTCGTCGCCGTCGTTGGGCTCCTCGATCAGGTCAGCAGGATCAAACCCGGCGCCGCCCAATACCTCGTGGAGTGTCTTGACTGCGCCCACCAGCTTGTCCTGATTGCCCTGGGAGAGAACCTTTCCGGCTCGAACCTCAACGTACATTTGGCGCACCCGGGCACGAGACTCTTCTGGCATCGCTAGCGCCATGCGCTGGGCGATCTTGAGGGTAGTAGTCGGAGATGCTGGATATGTGACGCCGCTTACGTCGAGTAGGTCGGCGAATTTGGTGACTGATCGTTGGTCCTTGGCCTCATTCCATTTGTCGTGCGCGACGATGAACCCACACGACATCTGTGACAGGTCCTCGCGTTCGATCGCGATAGCGAGATCGTTTGCTAGCTGCTGGCGAGCATCGAGTTTTGCGACAAAGCGCAGTGCTGTTGCCGAGTCCTCGAGCGCCATCGTGCCCGAAGTGGTCCGGGCGAGAGGCAGACCCTCGTGGTTTATGAGGAACCGTACGTCGGCACCTCGTGCGAGGACGTCCGAGGCGACGCCGGGGAGCATTCGCTCCTCGAACTCGCCGAACATGTCCACGACCGTGTACGGCTCGTTGTAGACAATTGGTTCGCCACTGATCAGGATCTCGTCGCTAGTGCTGCTGCTACGCACTTCGAGTCGTGTGGCGCTGAAGTGGCGTATCTCGGGCATCAACGGTATAGCACGGTGGCGTTCGCGCTTGCGTCGAGCGACGGGCGCTTTGGATTGGCGCTCTGCCCCTTGCGCGGTCTCGTCGCGGGCTTCGGTGGCGTTTCCCGTGCCGCCACAGTCGGGGCACTTGACGTGTCCGTCGCGGATCTTGCCGGTGCCGTCACAGGTCGAGCACTTCGCTCGCTCCTCGACCACAGTGTCAGCGTCGTTCTGTTGCTTGAGCGACCCGTCCGCTTGCCAGGTGTCGGGGATCAAGTCAGAACAGCCAAGAGCAGAGGCGCGGGCCATGATGTGTTTGCGGATTGCGTTGTGTGACGAGTCGCCCATGCCGACAGCTTTGATGGCTTTTTCGACATCTTCCTTGTCCTTTATCGGGAAGGATTCGTCGGGCATAGCCTCTTTGCCGGCCATTTCTTTGCGTTCCTTGACGTTGTACTTGTCGCGCGTTTCGGCCTCGAAGGCAGCGATGCGCTCCTCATGCGTGTCCATCACTTACCTCCCTTGGCCGGGACATCCCCGTCCTCGTCATCATCTGGTGGTTCCTGTTTGCTTTGCCCTTCGGTCTGACCAGGCGCGACGTTCGAGGCGAGGGGTGCCATGACATCGTCGCCGCCTTCGACGGGTGCCCAGCCAAGCCGGCGAGTGCGTACGTCGTTAATCGAACCGACTTGCGTTCCTCGCAATGCGGTGATTTCTTCGGCGAGAGCCGCAGCGTTTGGTCGGGAGAGCTTGTTCTCTTCAAACGCCGCCATTTTGTCCTTAGGCAGAAGATTCGAGTAGGCCTCTTCCAGCGGGACCAAGAACCCGGAGAGTGTGTGCTGCAGGAACCTCATGGTCTCTTCCTGCATCGACCCGGCTGGTGGTGGTGTGACTCGTTGGAGGGCGTTGCTGTTGGCGAACTCAACGCCGAACCAGGAGAAGATGACTGACCGGGCGTACTCCAATGTCTGGAGGTACTGTGCCTCGTCGGGCGTGTTGAGCACCTTGTCGGCTTTCAAGCCGTTGTCGAGCACCAGCGGCAGATGGGCGGCCTGCAAGCCAGAGTGCTCAAGCATGAACTTCTGGGCGATCCGTTCAACCTCCGGCTGTCCCAGCTTTGCATCGGTAGACAACAGGAATGACGGTGATGTGCCCTGTGAGAACCATGCTGAGCCGAACTCGTATGCGGCCATCGCGAGCGCACCAGCAACCCCCGCGTACTCGATAGGACTCAGTGCTCGCCTAGCCCCGGGGAGCGACTTGAGCGGGATATGGACCACATCCTCAGGGTCCAATGTGCGCTTGTGAATGCCTGTCCCGTATTCGTAAATCGGGTTGCCTTCTTTGTCTGCCTTCACCTCCATGAAGGCCGGGTGGAGTACGTCTAGGACGAGCGGGTATTGCAAGCGGTCCCGAGCGAGCACATACCAGAAGCACTCACCGAACAGAGCCATGCTCCACACGGTGCGATCGTTGCCGGTGCATTGCATCATCCGCCCACCCCACGTATCTGTGAGGATTTCCGGCTGTTTGGCGTCCCACACGCGGTAGGGAATGTTGTCGTCTGACAGTTTCTCGGAATAGGAGCGCGGGTTCCCGAGCTTGATCATGTTGTTCGAGATGATCCGCAGACAGGTAAACACGACATCCACTTGCAGCAGCGTGTGCTGCGTCACGACTACGCCTGCACGCTGCTGGTTGAACATGCCGGGTGGCGGGATCGCCGAGGGGTCCATCCACCCGTAGCCGTTAGGCCACGATGTTTGTATTCCGCTACGGGTCTCGCTTCCAGGAAGCTTTCGGTTGCCCCCCCTGGTCGCTACGACATGGGTCGCGGACATCTACCCGATCACCTGGTAGTAGAGGACCCGCTTGTGGGGGATCTCTACGTGGCCGGATACCTCGACCTCGGGCTCTTTCTGCTCACCAGTGATGATCCGTGGTGCCCACAGGATGTACTCATGGCGTGTGCGGCCGGCAAGTATTCCTTCGATGGTGGGTCCGTCTTCGATGTACATACGGACCTTGCGCTTCTGCTTGAACATCGTGCGGCCCTCCAGCGGTTAGGGCCGGAATAGGCCACTCCGTGCAGGCATCTGGTCGAGCGAAATGAACCGAGCGCCATCCGGGGCAGCAGGCTCCATGGTCTGTGCCTCGGGCTCGGGCTGGCCGCCTTGTTCGCGGCGCAACCGCTCCGCTACCTCGTTTAGATCCCACACCGTCGGGACGCCTTGTGTACGCGCAGCCCACAGAGCGTTCGTGCAGCTAACCAACGGAGTGATCGTCACCCCGGATTCGCGCGACCACTTCCACGCATCGAGTAGCGGCTTCGTCTTCGCACCGGACACAGCAGAATCAAGCTCGGGCTGGGGCGGCATATATCGCAGGCCCTTCTCGATGACCGTTTTGAAGAATCCGCCGCAGGCATCCTTGTAGTCGGCGGGACTCATCCGCACGATCGGAATACCGGCGTCTTCGAGTTCTACGAGAAGGTTGCCCCAGTCAGCTCGCGGATCAGCCACCCATTGTGCGCTCGGCACACGCTCATGCCACTGCTTCGCGCTCTCAAGTATCCAGCTGGTGCTGCGTCGGTGCTCGACTACGCCTATGTGGTAGAGGCCGTCGTCACGCTCACCGGCCGCCGAGAGTGTCGCCCATGCTTGGCCGCGTTCGATGTCGATGTTGAACGCGTGCTGTGTGGCGATCTTGCTACTGGGGTCGGCTAGGGCGGACCATGCCTCCTTCGGGATGACGCGCCCCGCGTCCTCGGACACGTCGGGCCACGCACCAATCCCGAGTCGCTCGACAGCGAATTGTCGGTCACCCATCGCTCGCCGTTCGTTAGCGACGTACTCGGTAGTGATCCTGATCCCGAGCCCGGGATTGGCCAGCGCCCACTGGCCAGGGTCATCGAGGATCTTTGGATCGACAGCGCCGGGATCATCAGCCTCAGCGCTGTGCTCAAAATATGCGAGGGACTCGTCGCCTCCAGCTAGCGCGCGCTTGCGTCGCTTTGCTAGGACCACACCGTCATGTGTGGGGTCCTCCTCGTCCGGTGGCGACCCGGCGAGCCAAATCTGTGGGTTAGCGCGAGCGGAGAGGATCGGGATCGTTGCCCCGAGAAACATCTCGCGCAAGATCATCGCCTCGTCCAGGTACAGCGTGTCGCCAGAGAACCCGCGGCCCCCACCACCCGTCCGAGCCTTAAACCGGATACGCCGGCCGTCCGTAAGCTCGATGCCCTCTTGCCCATGGCTATACGTAATCCCAGCGAGCTTGGAGCCACGACGCTTGACTTCACGCCGCAGGTCATCACAGTTTTCGACGACGAACACGAGGCGACGGAAGATCTCCATCGCCGTGTCGAACAGGTGCGCCGAATAGATCTGGAGTTCCTCCTCCAAGAGGAACAAGCCAGCGAGCATCCGGGCGATCAACAGCTCGGACTTGCCGTTCTGGCGAGGAACGATCTCGGCGACCTCGAACGCCGCCCAAGGATGGATCAGTTCACGATCAGGATGGTCAGGACACGGGACGCCCTCGAGCACGCGATAGGTGCACTTCGGGCACTTCCAGTCCGCCGACTCGCCAAGCCCGTGCGTCAGCTCGACCTGCTGCCACGGGTCAAGCTCAATACCCGCAAGACGCGCAAGCGCGATCGCTTCGGGGCCTGTCGTAGACGCGTACGGCGGATGCCACGCGATCCTAGCCTCCTGTACCCCCTGAAGCGAGACGGAGGGAACGACCAGACTTGATGTCATGAAGCTCCCCCTTCTTCTCCTCCACGGGGGCAAGCTCACGCAACTTTGCCAGCGCGTCGATCAGTACCTTCCCGCACTCGCTCGGAGAGCCACGACCACCGTCAATCCGTTCGGCCATCGCCACCGCGAGCGCAGCCAAACCAGATTCGCGCAAGTCATCCGGGTAGCCAGCCAGATCCATCTCGACACCATCGAGAACGCTCATAGCCAATCCTCCGGCGCCGGCCGCACCACACGCGGGCGACGCAAAGACCTCTCCCACGTCGTGTCCCGATTGCACCGCATGTGCATCGGCCCGAGATACCTCCCCGGTTCGAGCGGGTTATGACCAAGATCCCACGGCTCGCCAGGACTGATCCATCGTCCACAACTCGGGTGCGCGCAGAATACTTCGCCGCGCTTGACCTTCGGAGCCCAACGCCTACGCAACTTCTGATGCGTCGTCCCGTATCCCCGCGCCGTTGTCGTGCCTACGCGCCCATGGTTAGCGTCCATTTTTTCGGTCGGAGAAATCGCTGAC
>Ga0134128_10000914_pt1 | contig 40076 bp, 39 predicted proteins | sample KB31754_FD_96462 | JGI IMG/M metagenome (GOLD analysis project Ga0134128, IMG submission 96462) | Terrestrial soil microbial communities with excess Nitrogen fertilizer from Kellogg Biological Station, Michigan, USA - KB3-175-4 | ecosystem: Environmental > Terrestrial > Soil > Unclassified ...
CGCTATCGCATATGCCTGGATGATCAAAGATCTTATAAAAAGGAAAGAAACGTTTACAACATTTATGAGCCACGCATTTAGTGGTTATACCAAATGGATGGTATTGATATTGTTACTGTTCAATTGGGCGATTAATATTTATCACCACATCTAATTGAAAAAATAAGCGCTATATTTAATTTGCTAAAAAATAACATATATGCACCCGGTATTGCAACCAACTATCGATCGCCTTACTTATTTGTGCAACACTATTCCAGCTATGCTTAAAATAATTTCGGATAAAGATTTTTCACACAAACCTGCACCTGATAAATGGAGTAAAAAAGAAATTTTGGGTCATCTGATAGATAGTGCAGCCAACAATCACCAAAGATTTGTTAGAGTTCAGTTCGAAGACACACCTTTTATAATTTACAATCAGGATAATTGGAATTCCTTTAGCCACCATCAGGATATACAAAGCGGTCAGGTAATTACTTTCTGGGAATTATATAACAGGTATCTGCTGGAAATTATAAAACGTATCCCTCCCGGGCTGTTGCAACGAAAATGCAGGACGAATGAATCTTCAGATGTAACATTACAATGGATTATAGAAGATTATGTAGTTCATATGGAGCACCACCTTCATGAGATAGTCAACTATGTATGATCCATAAAAAAGCCACCCCGCAAAAAGGGCAGCTCCACATGAAAATACTGATTGTGTGAAAATAAAAACCAATAAAAACATCATTCTTTTTGCACCAATTGCGCAATATCCTGGCAGCGTAATATATAGGAACCGCTTGCAAGGTTGTCTAAATTGATACGTCCCTGGCTAAAGGGTACAGTAGTTATCAATCTTCCTGCCACGTCATATAAAGAAACATCAACATCATTACTTATGCTATTATTTACGCTGGTTTTCCAATTAATATATCCGCTGACAGGGTTTGGATAAACCACAAAGTCTCTTTTGGCAATAAACGTCTGTGGAACATTGGTACCTAAGTTTAGCTTCAGCACCAAACCGCTGTCTCCACCCACAAACCCAACACTATTGCCTACAAAATATATGGAATGAAGATACCCCTTAGCAGCAACGGGAAGGGCCATATAGCCCCATGTGGTGCCCGAGTCACTTGAATGAAAAATAAAGGGAATTCCCGCACCAGTTGAATCCCCAATGACATAAACATTCTGCGGATCGGAATATGCAATACCAGATAATACATTATAATCAGCAGGTAAGGTAATGCTTAAGGGCGTCCAGGTGGCAAGTCCGTCTGTACTTCTCAATCCCCCGTAACCGGTGTATAGATCTTCCCCCAATAAAATAGCGTTGTTTGAGCTTGGGAATATTATTTGGTCCCCAAAAAAAGTAGCAGCTGGTACACTGGCTACTGGGTTCCAGGTGGCACCGCCATCGGTTGTTTTGGTAAGGGTATAGCTGCCCCCAGCCGTGTAACCATTATTTGCGTCTAAAAAGTTTATAGTTACAAAATAATCAAAAGAACCACAAGTATCCATATGATTCCATGTAGCTCCGCCATCAGTAGTTACATACCCATGATAACCTAAATCACTTCCAGTTAAAAAACCGGTCGTCGAATTAATAAATCTCATATCGCCGAAGGAGCCCGTTGCTGAAAAACTTGTAGAATATGTTTTCCAGGTTGTACCACCATCTGTTGTATATTTCAATAACGGCGTATTGTTTGAGTCTCCTGCTACAAAGCCATTCATACTGCTTGTAAACCATATGGCCTTTAGCTCTACGTAAATACCTGAATCAGTGGAGTACTCTTTGGTCCAGGTAGTACCACCATCGGCTGTTTTATAAATATCACTGGATAGCCCAAAGTTACTCCCAGCTACATAACCGGTATTAGCGTCCAAAAAAAAGATTGCACTGACTGCATCATTCGATACTTTGGAAAGTTGAACCCATTGGGCCATCGTGGGAATAGCAAATAGAGCAATAATCAAAATAAGTAAGAGCTTTTTCATAGAATTATTTTTAAGACTTATAAAAATATTATAAAAAATCCTTAACAATACTTAAAACATATTTAAAACAGATACATAAATAAGCAAATAAAAACATCTAAAAATCCCCCGATAAAAGGGATATCATGAGAAAATTTTCTAATGAATGTTTATATTAGTATACTAAATAGCTGTTGTGATTATTAGTGAAATACGATCAAAGTTGAATGATTTTAAAAGGGTTGATAAATATGAAACCTTTTATAAAATACTTCCTGCTATGGAATTTTCACCCGAGGATCAAAAAAGCGTTGTCACTAATATATTAGATAACTGTTGCAACGAGCTTATTACCATCCACCAGGCAGATAAAAAACCCTTAAAAAGTATCTTAAAAAAAGTATTCATTAAATATATGAATGAGCTTGCCAGGGCTGATATTGATACTTCCAACAGAGAGTTTGGCTATGAACTTTGCTGGTATTTATCGGAAAAAGTAGATCTAAAGCTCAAAAAATCGTCTGAAAACAAAATCTGGGGGTTCTGGAAAATTGAAGAAGCAGAAGTAAAAACAATTGAATTAAAAGCAAACAAAAAAGAATAACTACAAGTTATTATTCAAAAAAATAAATTAAAAATTATAAAATTTCACATTAAAAAGGTATATTTAGTTTATGAAAATATAATTTTTTACAATTAAAAACTTGGTCCTATGGTAGTCTCTTGTTATTACGACAGTTTACCGGTAAATGCAGAGCGTTTTAAACATTTCTCAGGTGATGCTGAAAAATGGATAAAAGTTCTTGGGATACATAGTGATGAGATAAAAAAACTGGATGGAGAGGTTGTTCTTGCCTATCTCAGCAGAGAACAAAGGGTGCATATATATACCTTTTCCGATGATGGAATCATGGATAGGTTATATGCTACAGCAGAAAGGATATAATTCAATATACAGGCTGCTCTAACCCTTTTATACCCTCACAGGGTAAGTTATTGGCATTCCCTGTATTATCTGCGTTTCCCTTTTGTAAACGCTGATTGTCCTATTTGCAATAGTTCATTCGCTTTGTAGTATCCCATTGTGTAAACCAAAACATTTTCATTGGCATCTATTATCATCAGCGTTGGATACCCCTGTATCTGGTATTTGTTTGCAAGCTGTGCGCCATCGCCTTTTTCTCCGTCCAATGAAACATTAATAAAATGAGCGTTAAAATACGCAGCAACGTCTTTGTCTGTAAAAGTACGTTTCTTAAGCAATTTACAAGGGCCGCACCAACTGGCATATATATCTAAAAATATGGGTTTGTTTTCTGCTTTTGCCTTTTGCAAAGCTTCCTGCCAGCTACCTTCAAAAAACTGGATACCCTCCTCAGGTTTGCTTGTGCAGCTTTGTGCAATTGATAATAAAAGAATAGATAGAACCGAAGATAAAAGAATAAATCTTTTCATAAATATGGATTTGCAATAATGATGCTTAAAGATAAATTATTAGAAGATGCTAAAATTATTTAGCGGCAAATGTCCAATCTACAGTATAAGCTGTGTTTGCTTCAGGTCCCCCAGTAATTGGTATACTTAAAGCAATTTCAAGCTTACTATCATTTAATGAAACTACATTCCAGACATTATTCCCAATGTTATAGAAGTTAGATAAATAAATAGTCTTATTGTCTTTAGAAAGGGAATATTGGAATGGTTGTGTAAACGAACCAGAGGTACAAGAACTCTCATCTACCCACCCCGAATCATTGTTTCTAAACATTAAAAAATTGGATGATTCGCAAGAGGGCATAGATACCGACTGGCCATTTTGTATTATAGTATTAGGGTACCATTTATGACTAAGAAGAATACCTGAAGGCGTTCCGCTACTTTTTTTACACTCTGAAAAAAATACAATTATACCTATCGTCAGCAACATTATATTGGCACTATTTTTAACCCTCATACTATCTTATTGTACAACAAACATCCTTTTATCCATTTTCTGACTAAAGTTAATAATTTATTGAAATAAAAATTAACTGCGTAAATTGGGCTGTAATAAGTTACATATTTTATTAAAGTATGCAAATATGGTAAAAAATAAACTAGGGGAATTAAAACTATCACCAATAAAAGAAGATGGAAAATTTGTCTTCTACAATGATTTTATTACAATTAATGGCAAAGTGGCAAAAGGAGACAGAATAAAAATATTTGTAGATGGCTACGAACTGGCAAACGGGAAATATTTTATAAAACCAGGAACAACTCCTAGTGCAAGTCTTATAATAAGGGGGCAAGAACATAATAACGCAAATAACAATAACTTCTCAACGGTAGAAGATTACTACGAACATGTAACCGAATTATACAGGCAGCAATTTTATTTCGGTAAAAAAACATCCTGATATAGTTTATTGCTATTTAATAAGTTTTCACTTGAGAAGAAACGCATGGGAAAACCATTCATATAATTGCGTCGAAAATCACATATATACAAAAGCATAATTCATTATTAATAATTATAATTTTTAACACATTATATAAATGTGAAGGAATAATATTTTAGGAATAATAGATAAAGTCTCTGATGAAAAAAGTGCATTTCTTTTCTGATACAGATATTTCTGTATTGCAAAAAAGCATCAATGAATGGCTTGCAAACAATAAAAACATTGAAATAATTGAAACCGGGTTAAATTCACTGAATCAAAGCGACACAAAGAACAATAATATTGAAAAATACACATTTTATATCTTATACTTAACTATAAGCCAGGAAGCCCAGGCGATTGAAGCTCTCATCGAACAAAGCAAGCCAACAATTGAATCGACAGAAGTAAAAAATGATCTATTGAAGCCAACAAATTGATCAAAAGCTATCAAGATAATAAGTGTATAGTGATAATATAAAAAATTCCCATTTAGCAATAACTAAATGGGAATTTTTTATCTAATATCTAAGAATTGATAACTACTGTAAATATTGCTGTATCTTCTTTTCAAATACCCTTTTAGGTGCATTACCTACATATTTATCAATAAGCTGGCCATCTTTTATAAATAAAACGCACGGTACACTGGTAACTCCATATTTTACAGACACATCCGGGTTCTCATCAAGGTTTACCTTACCTACATTTACTTTGCCTTCGTATTCCTTGCTCAATGCATCTATCGTAACTCCTAAAGCTAGACATGGCCCACACCATGGTGCCCAAAAATCAACTACAGTCAGCTTGTCAGCACTCAATACCTCAGTATCAAAATTTGCATCAGTAAAAACAGTTGCCATTATGTTTATGGTTAATTACAAATTTAAAATTACATGTGTTGCTGTATCTTCTTTTCAAATACATTTCTTGGAGCAGCACCAACTTGCTTATCTACCACTTTCCCACCTTTGATGAATAAAACACAAGGAATGCTAGTGATGCCGTAGTTGATGGAAACATTTGGGTTTTCATCTACGTTTACCTTACCTACATTTATTTTGCCATCATAATCTTTTGATAGCGCTTCGATAGTAGGGCCGATGGCCAAACACGGTCCACACCACGGTGCCCAAAAATCAACTACAGTTAGTTTTTCTGCCTTCAGTACTTCAGCATCAAAATTCGCATCAGTGAATACAGTCGCCATTTTTATTTAATTTGTTTTTGTTTTTTGAAAAATTAAGCGTCAAAGTTAAGTTCAATATCCCATTTTAAATAATAGACAACCAAAATAGTCATATAAGCATCCCTTACGATGCGATATCCATAGAGTATCTTATTTCATCATTCTCTCTGAGGAAGCCAACCAGTTCATCATTGATTTCCAACCTTAAATTGTGCGTTTTCAATTTAGTAATCATCCTATCTGCTTCATCTACTACCTGCAAAAAAAGCTCGGTGTTGCCAGGATGTTTTTTAACATTATCTATTAAAAAATCAGCCAGATCGCTATCAATTTTATTTAGAGGTAGCAATAAGTGTATCTTTTTACTTAAACTCTTACGAACCTGGTCGAGCAACATAATGCTTTGTATCTGAAATTCCATAACTCCAGGTCTGAATTTATGCTCCTGATATACTCCTTGCAGCATAAGCTTTTGACCATTGTTCAAATAGTTACCATACTGAACGTAATTATTCTCCCAAAGCACTATCTCCTGGTGGCCCGAATAATCATTCAACACCATTTTGCCGAACTTACTACCTTTCTTAGTAGTCATGTGGGCCGCATCTGTTACAAAGCCCGCTATACGTATTGTTTTTCCTTTGTTATTTTCTATTTCATTGATAGGAATAATGTTATAATGTTCCATTTCAAACTTGTAGCCATCGAGCGGATGAGCACTCAAATAAATACCAACGACCTCTTTTTCACGGTCGAGCAGCTCCGGCAAAGCCCATGGTTCACAAACAGGGATAGCAGGGGGCTTCACTTCCGGCATGGCACCAGCACCAAATAGACTATTAGTAGCCACAGAAGCACTAGCCTGAAATTGATTACCGAAACGTATAAGCCTTTCTAAACCACTTACAGGGTCGGTAGGTGGCAAATGGAAATATTGTGCGCGGTGCAGGTCTTTAAAATTGTCCATAGCTCCCGCAAGCACAAGGCTTTCTAATGATTTTTTATTTACTGTCCTTTGATTGATACGCTTTATGAAATCAAATACAGATGTATAAGGCCCACCAGACTCACGCTCACTGATTATATCTTCCACTGCAGACTCACCTACCCCTTTTATAGCATTCATCCCAAAACGGACTACGCTTTCTTTATTTACAGAAAATCCTTTTAAACTTTCATTAACATCAGGGCCGAGTACAGCCAATCCCATCCGTTGGCACTCCTCCATGTAAAACTTGATCTTATCAATATTTCCCTGGTTATTAAGCACTGCAGCCATATACTCTGCAGGATAATGAGCTTTAAGAAATGCAGTCTGATAAGCTACGAAAGCATAGCATGTAGAGTGCGATTTATTAAATGCATATTGTGCAAAGGCTTCCCAATCGGTCCATATCTTTTCCAGTTTTGTTTCAGGATGCCCTTTCTTTTTGGCTCCTTCCACAAACTGGCTTTTCATTTTGTCCAGTATTGACTTTTGCTTTTTACCCATTGCTTTTCGCAAAACATCTGCATCACCTTTACTAAACCCTGCAAGTTTTTGCGACAATAACATTACCTGTTCCTGGTACACTGTAATACCATAAGTCTCGCTTAAGTATTCTTCCATTTCAGGCAAATCGTAAGTAATAGGTTCCTCACCTTGCTTGCGACGCACGAAATTGGGAATATATTCCATTGGACCAGGACGGTACAATGCATTCATTGCGATAAGATCATCAAACTTATCCGGCTTTAACTCACGCAGATATTTTTGCATCCCCGCACTTTCAAACTGGAACGTACCATTTGTTTCACCATGCTGGTATAGCTCGTATGTCTTTATATCATCAAGCGGAATGGTGTCTATATCTATTTCTACTCCGTAATTGCGCTTTATAAGATCCAGTGCATCTTTAATAATGGTAAGGGTTTTCAGGCCCAAAAAGTCCATTTTGATAACACCGGCATTTTCAATGATCCCCCCTTCGAACTGTGTGATCAGCAACTCCACATCCTTAGTGCTGCAAACAGGTATCAACTCTGTAAGATCTCTGGGGGCAATGATTATTCCTGCTGCATGTATACCAGTATTACGTACTGATCCTTCCAGCTTTTCGGCAGCATGCAATACCTGCCCATGCAGTGTATCCTGATTGTATATCTCTCTTAACCTGTTTACATTTTCTATTTCATCACCACCTAACCCTTCTTTTTCTTCTAAACTTTTTTCACCTTTTATGGGTGCATGTAAAATGCGTTGCAACGAAATTCCGGGACGCTCAGGCACCATCTTAGCCAAAGCATTTGAATCAGGCAGAGGCAGATCTAATGCCCTTGCTACATCCTTAATGCTCATTTTGGCTGCCATAGTACCATATGTGACAATGTGTGCCACCTGGTTCTTCCCATATTTCTGTACTACATAGTCTATTACCTTCTGCCTGCCCACGTCATCAAAATCAGTATCTATATCAGGCATGCTTTTACGTTCCGGATTGAGGAAACGCTCGAAAAGCAAATTGTATTTAATCGGATCTATATTGGTGATGCCAATACAGTATGCCACAGCGGAACCTGCAGCAGAACCGCGACCCGGACCAACAAATACGCCAAGATCACGACCAGCCCTGATGAAGTCTGATACAATAAGGAAGTATCCCGCAAATCCCATTGTCTTGACGGTAAATAGCTCAAACCGAATACGCTCTTCGATTTCAGGTGTTAAATCCTTGTAGCGTTCCTTTGCACCTGTCCATGTAAGGTGTTCCAGGAAGGCATCCTGATCGTCATTAAATTCTACAGGAACTTTAAAGTGCGGCAAGAGAATGTCGCGTTCCAGTTTTAATGGCTTTATCTTTTCGACAATAAGATTTGTGTTGTCAATCGCTTCAGGTATATCACTAAAAAGCGTTGACATTTCATCAGTGTTCTTAAAATAGAACTGATCATTATAAAAAGCAAAGCGTCTGTCTTTTACCTGCACATCATCATCTGCAAACTCTTTAAAAGAAGGTGTGCTTTGTTTCTCTCCAGTATTAATACATAATAAAATATCATGGGCATTGTAATCCTCACGATCTACATAATGGCTATCGTTGGATGCGATCATGGGCACATTATACTTATGCGCAAAACGCACTAATACCTCATTCGCTTTTATCTGCTCTGGAATATCGTGGCGCTGCATTTCTACATAGTAGTCATCGCCAAACACATCAAGCCACCATTTAAAGGCACGTTCCCCTTCGTCTTCTCCCTTTTTTAATATAGTTCTTGGCACTTCGGCTCCGAGGCAACATGTAGTAGCAATTAACCCTTCATGATATTGCAGGATCAATTCTTTATCTATACGAGGGTATTTGCCATACATTCCTTCCATATATCCCAGCGAGCATAGCTTAACAAGATTTTTATATCCTATCTCATTTTTTGCTAACAACAACTGATGATACCGCACATCTTTCTCTTCACGTGAAAAGGCCCTTTTATGACGGTTTTCTACGAGATAAAACTCACAACCAACGATAGGTTTCACAACTGGCTCTGTTATATCTTTCCCCTCTTCAGTTTTGCCAATTACTCTTTTATTTTTCCATGCTTCAGCTACAAATTCAAAAACGCCAAACATATTACCATGATCTGTTATGGCCATTGCAGGCATTTCATCTTTCATCGCTTTAGCATACAGGCGAGAAATATCTGAAGCTCCGTCGAGCAAGGAAAATTGAGTATGATTATGTAAGTGAGAAAATTTCATAATACCTGCACAAAATCTATCTGTAGTGAGTCTACAAAGTAACAGAAAATTGAGCGGTATCAGTTGTGGAGTTTTCCACAGAAGGTTAATTAAGTATGTAATAACGAAATAATATTAATTATTCTGCGTTTAATTAAGCTATATCATTAAAGAATTTATATCTTTAAAATCTTAAAATTATTTATGAAATACCTATTAATCCCTTTCTTTGCTTTTTCCATTCTTGCCTTGCAGGCTTGTAAAAAAGATAATCAAAACACAACCCAATCGCAAAGTACAGCACAAATACTGAAAGATAGCATTATAAACTTACAAGCTAGCATAAGAACAGTTTCTAATAATTTAGAATACCAAATGCTTAATCCGACTAATACCTATAAGACACCAGATGTTCAAAGTAATGTACAAAGTTTCGGCAAGCTTAGAAACGCCCAAAGAACGGTAATGACAACATTAAGCTCAATGGATCCAGGCGATACCTCCTCGCTTGTAGAAATGGTTGTATGTGCAGATTTTGAAGATATTAGTTGTTTTGTAAGCGATTGGGATACCAGAAAGGACAATAGTAGCCAAGTTATTAAATTTGACACTACTGAATCTTATAATCATAGCACATCATTATATCTTTCCTCTCCATACACTACCCCAGGAGCAGTAGATTTACCCGGGATGGAAATACAAGGATATATAAATGGAATTAAACCATCTACAGTTTATAAAATAAGATGGTGGGGGAAATATAGAGGATATACAGCCAAAGACAATGGCCCAATAAATTATGTAATAATAATACAGGATGGAAAATGGCTTGGGGAAGGAGTTGCTGGCGTAGGAAAAGATGGCAGTTATGTTGATATTGATTGGCAATTGAATTCTTTTCAGATTGTGACGGAGTCAAGTAGTCCTCTACAAATAATTTTTGGTAATAATTTACAAGATTGCTGGATAGATGACATACACATAGTTCAAAAATAATGTTATCTATATCTAATATTTAAGTCAATTAAATTAGCGTCATTGTATCTTCAATATTTTCTTGACTGCAAAATAATTTTTATTATTCAGGGAGATAAAATAAACTCCTGCTGCTGTGCCCGAGATATTAATTTCGTTGCTGGTTGGCAATACTCCGCTTTGTACTATGTTTCCTATTTCGTCCATTATCTTGTAAGTTGTAGGAAATAATAGTTGTGAATGAATTATTTTGATTATGCCTGTAGTAGGATTAGGATAGATTGCAAAATCATTTTTTTGAACCACATTGCTTACCGATAGAAGTGTATCATTTGTAAGTGCCCTATAAGCATTTATTCTACCCCAGCCATAGTATTGATTCCATCCTGTTGATGGATTCTCAAGCGTGTCATCAGCTGTTTTTTGTATTATGTTTTTGATCTGATCTGGCGTACGGGTTGGATCTTGTGCCACTAACAAGCTAGTGAGCGCTGAAACAAAGGCAGTAGACATAGAAGTACCTTCCCACAAATTAAAAATTGTATCAACGTTGGAACGATAGTAATATCCATCAATATCATTGCCCGGTGCTACAACGGATATCCAATTACCATAGTTACTACCAGATTTGCCACTAGAGAAAGAATATTGAGCAGCGCGCTGATCTATATAGTCCGTTGCTCCCACTGCTATTACATGATTGTCCGCAGCGGGATATTCCACTAAATTAGAATCCAAATTACCCATCCCGGTTACTACTGTTACATTATTCGACCATGCATTATCTATAGCATCCTGCAACGAAGTAGATGAAGAAGTGCCACCAGCGGATAAATTAATAACTTTTGCACCGCTATCTACAGCTGCATATATTCCTTTCTCCCAATTAGAATAAAAGCCATTATTGGTACTGTCCTGAACTTTCACGATCAACATTTTGCAATGCCAGTCTACCCCCGCCAGACCTATGTTGTTGTTACCATTCGCACCTATAATACTTGCTATAACAGTACCGTGTCCATAGTCATCAGTTGGATCGTTATTATTGTAGGCATAGTTCCATCCCTTTATGAGTCGACCACTTAAATCAAAATCATTAAAATTGCATCCACCATCCAATATTGCCACTTTTACTGATGAATCTCCTTCTTCAATGGACCAAGCCTGTTCCATTTTTATATCGGCACCCGCTTTTGATGGAAGTTTATAAAAAGTATCTGCAGTGAAAATAATTCCGCCGGGATTATATAAAGCCCATTGATGATAAAAATGTGCATCATTGGGAACAACAGTACCTTCTCCCTTTCCTATATAATCGGGCTCTATGTATTGAAAAAGGCCTGTTTGTTTGTAATCATTAATGGCATTATTTACATCAATAGCATTTTTAAACTTGAGCAAGTAAATAGATGGGCTGGCAGGTGTATGTTTCTTACCATCATAAATTATATCTACAGTAGTGCAATTATATTTTGTGTTTATGGCATCTACAGAGGGAATGCCAAATTGTATGGCATTTGAACTTGCAGAATAGGATAAGCTGGATGTGGTCTTTAATTTTACTATAAGATGGTCTTTTGCAAAATTAACTTCCTGTGCACCAGATTGAAGAACAAAACTGTGAAAAATAAAAAGGCATACCGTCAGTTTGTAACGTAAGGATTTCATAAGGGAATATTTGTTCAAATTTAATTCTTACAGATTACTAAGTCAACCCGCGGCTAATAAATATTAATTATCTTTTTTACCCATGATAAACCCTTGAAGCGATAATCAGTCCTTCTTTAATTTCAAGAACTTCAGCCACCTTCATAGCCAGCTCTCCTTCCACAAAACGTGTATATTCCATAAATATCCGTTCGCTATTAGCAGTAAGCGACGTAAGCTCATATTGTAGCGATGGCAATCTATCAAAAGCATCTTTCCACCAACTCCTGAGCACATCTTTCCCTTCTACAACGCCATTAGTTTCAGGTTGTCTTATTTTTAGTTTGGGGCTATAGTGAATGGCATTATCGTTATAAAGTGACAATAATTGTTCAAGATCGTGTTCGTTAAAAGCTTTGATCCAGTTAATAGCGATAGTACTTAAATCCTGCTGAGTAGGCATATTTAATTTTTGAGAAGAGATGTCCGAAGTAATTTATATTACATAATGGGTGTACCCCAATTACCTACAGTAGTTAAATTTCCACTTGTATATATTATCTGTATCTGCTGATACGTAAAAGACACTATTTCCATTTCAGGATAGCTTCCTAATGTTGGATCTAAATTATTAGGTTTTTGAAATTGTATATTAACAATCTGAGCACCTGTTAATTGTATTGTATAATAATTAATCGCCGTTCCATTTGCTTGCAGCGCTAAAAATTTTAGCTGAAAAGTTGTCATTGTCTCATTATTAAATAAAGCCCGATACAACTCAGGAGAGCTTCTGTCTACTTCTTTTGTAATAGTAAACATTGTTTGTTCAATTTTGCCTGTAGGCAACCCACTTGAAGAGTCGCGAGTGGAACCCACTTCGTAATCTGCTTCCAGAACAAGAATTGAATTTACATAACCTGTTTGGGTTACAGAACCAAGAATTGCGCCTTGTGTTTGACCTACTAAAGTTAAATATGCATTTAATGACATGGCAAAGTTTTAGTTGTGAACTGCAATAATAATATAATTATAAAAAACTGCATACTACCGAAAACTCGGTACCTTCTACAAACCTGATTTCGATTTTGCGGGAAATATCATCAAATTATGCATTAATTCATAAAAATCATTTTCTTTGATTGTACAGGAGCGCCATCAATTACTAAAGTATAAATAAAAGTTCCACTGGCATGATAACCATGTTCGTATAATACTTCGTTCACTCCTTGTTTTAATTGTATTCCTAAATGTTTCACTTCTCGCCCAGTAATATCGCGAATGGAAATATAAGCGTCTTTATAATTTATAGGCCTGTTTACCACAACGGAAATCATTGTCGCCTCATCAGACGGATTGGGGCTATTCTGTAAAAGCTCTATCCCGTTACCCGGATTGCTCACGTTATTTACGCTCGTAACGTCTATCATCTGCTCTCTTGAGAATAAACTTTCAACTCCACTGCCATCAACAGATGCCACACTTGCTATATAATTACCGGCAGGAACATTGATGGTGTCAACAAGAGTTCCTTTGAATGAATAAACCGAGTCCCAATCGTATGTTTTTGTCCTCAATCCTACCTTATAATTAAGATATTTTTCTTCCTGCGTAATTTTTATGATCAATGTATTGGGACCCCCTGACGCAATAGTAAAATCAGGAGTACTTGGACTGATAGCCATCATGCCTGCTGCATTCCCATTAATAACCGTATTTCTGGACAGGTAATCAAAATCAACAAAAAAACTATCTATAGTGCCCGTATGTTTCGTGTCAATTCCGAGAATATCTCCGGAAGTATGCTGGCGATCACTATAAGAAGTATCAGTAACATCTGCATCACCGTCCTCGTTTGCAGACGTAAAACGCATTGCTGTATATGTATATGATTTAAATGGCATTTGGTCCCCACTCCGTCCTGTTCGGTCTTCAGGCGTCATTACATTCAACGTCATTGGTACTAATGCATAAGGTCTTACCCGCTCATTGTATTCCAGCTTGATATAGCGGGCTAACCCTTTATGAGAGGAATTAAACCCACCGAAAGAGAACAATCGTACATGAGTGCTATCAATATTACCAAAACCGGGACAGCTTGGTGCAGATGAAGTATGTCCGCAAAATACTCCGCCAACGATATCATTATTCATTACTGCTTTCACCTGAATTTTTTTATTAAATGCATATACAGCAAAAGCAGCTGCTCCATATAGCCCTTGTTCTTCGCCAGTTGTTAAAAGAAAGACTATAGTATGACTGTAGCTATATCTGCTCATAACCCTTGCTAACTCCAGCACAAGAGCGGAACCGCTACTATTATCGTCGGCGCCCTGAGCAATACTCGCAGTGTCGCAAAGAACCTGGCTGCGACTATCCAAATGACCTTCAATGATAATTATTGATTTATCGGTAGTATCCATGCCCGGCAGTACAGCAAAAACATCTTTATGCCTGTTGATACCACAAATTGCCATGTCGAATTGTAAATATGACGGTATTAACCTGTTTTCATTTTCAGCACTGAATTGCTGAAATTTTGAATAAGCCCATCTGCGTGCAGCACCAATACCCTTGGTTGCAGATATAGTATCAGAACCCGTATTACGATTTTGAAAGCCTATCAATGAGTCCACAAATGTATGAAGTGAATCCGGTGAAACATTTGCGCTAATTCCTTTACTGATAGTGTCCGGATTATTTAGAATGTGAATAGCGAAATATGCAGATGGATCATAATTTCCCAGCATTACTTGTTGTGCAACCGAATCTGTAACGATTATACTGGTCTGCGCAATTGCCTGAAAAACGTTTAAAAACAAAGAACAGAAAAGAACCGGTAAAAATGATTTCATAAAAAACCTTTTAAAAATCATGTGAAAGTTAATGAAAATATAGCTTGTAACCCTTAGCACCTAATACCATTGTGTTTCTTTACTTTATAACAATAAAACACTCCAAATATCCTCACCGCTACACTCAAAGCTTTTTTATTCCTTAAATAAACCATATCTTAAAAACGCAAATAAGATATTATCGTGGAGAAGATCATCATTAATCATCAGCCAAAAAATGTGTATTTAATAATGAAGCTTCGATTTATTTGCACAATTACATTTTTATTATTTACCCTTTATGCTTTCCCACAAAAGTTTCAACCATTAGGAATTTTAAATGGCAGTTATTCAATAAAGCCTAACTCTTCTATCTCCCCTTTGTCTTATTGTATGGATTTTTCAAAAGATAGTCCTGACCCTGACTTGTCTTATAATAAAATTCCCGCAGGAGGAGATATAAAAGTGAAGATAGGCGATGGTGAATATACATTGCAGGATGCTATAAATAGACAATTCATTTCAGTAGAAAGTGCCAAAGGATATGCCAGCATCAGGATAATTAATAACACTGACATGAAAGTGACATTAGATGTTGATCAGGCTTTGGTTTTTACACAGCCATCGGATAACAGTAAGCTTTTACCTGTTTATGCTCTAAATACGGACTTTACAGGGTTAGGTGTAAGTAGACAGGACGCAATATGGTTTTCTCAAAAGTTTCAAAATTTCATCTGCGATAATGAAGCATTATTAATTCAATTTGGAATTATAAGCAAGGACCATGACAATCTTGCTTTGAGGGATTTTTTAAAAGCCCGGAACGATTTTCTGGTTAGCAACGGCATAGCAAATAGAGATCTATTAGCTAATGATATGGATGCTTTGATCCTATTGTTGCATCTGAAAAAAGGCTTGCAGGAAACACAGAACAGCAATTCCGATAAACTATTCGTAATTAATTACTTTCATGTACCAGATGACATTAACTATTATGTGGATGATGGCTCGCCACAACCGGTATGTGTAACTAATAAAATTGAAAATATTTTTCTAAAGATCAACTCATTGACAGTGAAGAATGAAAATGTGTATATAGACCTTCGAAATTTCCCGTCGAAAAGTGCAGAGCAAGATTTTATGTCTGCAATACATATGTATCAGGATAATCATAACTCGGTAACAAAAATCAGAAGGATTGCTACAGATATTGATAATGCTATGGAGCTCCTACATAAGTCGCCAAGTATAAAAATGCCTGGTGATATTCATAAAGGCTGGTTCGATAAAATTTATGAGTATGACAATACGATAGAGTTGAACAATATATCTTATGTGCTACAGGTAGCCTCAGAAAATGAGAAACTGCTTAATAGCCTTTCAGATACAATCAATAAACGTTTTAAAAATGAAGGCACCACAGATGTTAGCATCGCGGACATATTAGGTGAAGCAAAAGCAGAATTAAAAAGCGCATTCCCAAATAATAATTTAGAAATGTCGTTTAATCATATGGCTTTCAGAATAGAATAATGGCATCAACTGAATATACGCTCTAACGCCCATGCCTTTAATCTCATTTCCTCCCATTCTTTTTCAGGGTCACTATCATAAGTAATAGCCCCACCCGTTTGATAAGATAGGTAACTGGTTGTGCTATTATAAAAAAGGCTACGAATAATCACATTAAAATCAAAGTCTCCCTGGGGAGTAATGTAACCAACTGTGCCGGAAAACAGCTCTCTTGCCGACTGTTCGTATTTATCTATCAGCTGCATTACTTTTACCTTCGGCGCTCCTGTCATACTGCCCATTGGAAATGAATAACGAAATGTGTCCGTAAAAGGAATATTCCTTTTCAATGCGCCGCTTACTGTAGAAATCATCTGGTGCACTTGAGGGAAACTGTATATCCCAAAAAGCTCATCAACATGCACACTGCCCACCTCACAAAATCTTGCAAGGTCATTACGCATCAGATCAACTATCATCACGTTTTCCGCACGTTCCTTTATATCCTTATGTAATGCTTCCCTCATTTCTTTATCTTTTATCTCATTTTCGTCTCTTCGCGCAGTCCCTTTTATGGGTTGTGTCAATATATTATTTTTTGCTTTTTTTAAATATCGCTCGGGGCTGGCACACATCATGTATTTATCTTCTAATCTATAATATGCGGCAAAGGGTGCGGGAGATATCGAATTTAGCTTGTCATATGCTATTATTGGCTCTATATACACATTTTCACAAAAGCCTTCGCCACAATAGTTAATTTCGTAACAATCACCATCTTTAATATGCTGCCTTAACCTGGAAATAGTTTCTAAATATTGCGGTTGCTTTATCTTGTGATGAAAATTAATTTTTGGCAAATTATCATTTACAGTATTTGCTGTATTTAATATGTCATTATAAATATCCCGTGGGGACAAATACAATGATTCAATAATGAGAGAAGATTTGCAATTGTCTATATAGCAGACTATCTGCGGACAAAAAAAACAAACTAGAGGAAAACCAATTTTGCCCGCATGTCTTGATGATAGCTTTGTTTCAAGAAGATTTTTAAAATCATAACAAATATGCCCAAATAGCCAATCTCTTTTATCAGATAGCTTTTGTAAAGAAATTAATGGATCCTCATTTTCATTACCAATTATTTCTTCGGCTCCCACAGCAACAAGGTATTCGTAGCTATTATAAGTGGATGAATAATCATTATTATCCAACAAAAGAAGAATGCTGAATTGGCTTACCCAATTCAGCATTCTATTCTTTATGTCTTTATATTGGCCGTCAGCCAATTGGAAAACAGCCTTATTACGCAATTTGGTTATAATTAGAAATCATCATCGTCATCATCAAAATCACTACCCTCACTGAAGAAACCAAGATCTTTGAACTCATCATCAATTTCAAAATCATCCTCATCACCTTTTGACGATTTCTTTTTTGCCCCTCCCGCTTTGCTTTTTGATTTTGGGAGGTCAAATTCTTCAAAATCTTTGTCCATGTCATAATCGTCATCTTCATCGTGCCCATAATCATCGTCATCATCATCTAAATCTTCATCATCATCTTCGTCATCATCATCACTTTTAGCGGTTCCTTTCTTAGCAGCAGTTTTCTTTGCCGGGCGATCGTCGTCGTCATCTTCGTCGTCATCAGAGCCCTTAGCTTTGCCAGATGATTTCTTGGATACCTTCTTTTTCGGAGTTTCATCATCCAATTCATCATCGTCATCATCTTCCTGAATTTTCTTTGCAGGTTTTGACGATGATTTCTTTGCTGCTGATTTTGCGCTTTCACCTGCGCTCTTCTTGCTTGAGTCTTTTTTATCTGAATTTGATTTCATAGCGCTCATACACTTGATGGCGTAAATTTTTAATTGTTTACGGAGATTGCCAAATTTTTTTTTAATTAATTAATATAAAAATTTTTCTAAGGAATCATTAATAGCTGATCCCGACCCGTACCATTTGAAATAAACGCAATTTTAGCCTCTAAGTAATTCTCCACAAAATGGCAATAATCTTTAAATACCTGGGGCAATTCATCATAGGTATAACAATTACTTATAGGCTTTTCCCACCCCGGAAAAGTTTCATAAATGGGATCAACAGCGACACTACACAGATCGTATGGTAATTCACGGGTTTCTTTCCCTTCTATGAGATATGCAACTGCAGCCTTTATTGGATCGAACTGATCTAACACATCAGCTTTAGTGATAATTAACTTCGTAACTCCACTTAACATAACAGTATACCGTAATGCGACAAGGTCTATCCACCCGCAACGGCGTGGGCGGCTGGTTACTGCGCCAAACTCATTTCCTGCCTTGCGCAATGCCTCTCCCGTTTCATTATCCAGCTCTGTAGGGAAGGGGCCTGTGCCCACTCTTGTGCAATAAGCTTTGGTAATACCATAAACATCATTAATATGAGATGGTGCTACCCCTAATCCGATGCACACTCCACCCGCTATCGTGTTAGAGGAGGTGACGAACGGATAGGTGCCAAATTCAATATCCAGCATGCTGCCTTGCGCACCTTCTGCTAAAACCTTTTTGCCATCTTTCAGGTGCATGGACAGCCAGTATTCAGCATTTATTAGCTGCAGGGAGCGCATATATTCTATTGATTCGAAAAATGCATTTTCCCATTGTTTCCAATCTACTTTGTGCTCATACTGACGAAGCATTTCTTCATGCTTGGCTGTAAGCTTATTATATTTTTTCTTAAAATCTTTTGAGAGAATATCGCCTACCCTTAAGCCATTACGACCTGTCTTATCCATATAAGCAGGCCCGATGCCTTTTAGAGTTGAGCCTATCTTTTCAATGCCTTTCGAAGCTTCAGACGCCTCATCTAATGCGCGATGCGTCGGCAATATCAAATGTGCCCGGTTAGAAATAAATAAACGCTGCAACACATCCGGCCGTAATTTTAATAATTGTTCTATTTCTCCCTGCAGTGCAACAGGGTCTATCACAACGCCATTACCTATCAGGTTCAAACAATGGTCATGAAAAATGCCCGAAGGAATAGTTCGTAAAACCACCTTTTTGCCATCCACATACAAAGTATGACCCGCATTTGGCCCCCCCTGGAACCTTGCTATAATATCATACTTCGTTGCGAGATAATCAACGATCTTCCCTTTACCTTCGTCTCCCCATTGTAACCCAAGCAAAACATCAACCATGAAAAAAAATTTGGCGCCCAAAAATAATATGCAAAATTGAAAATGCGCAAACAGGCTTTGTTTAATTTATACAGCCTTCTGCGGATGCAAATTAGGAAATTTGAAAAAAGCCTGAGAAATATAATTATTGAGCTTTATTTTTGGGATATACACCTTGCATTGTCGACATCATTTGCTGTAGAGTGCGTTGAAAGTTTTCTGAAGAACCATCCAGAAATATTGTATTACCCTTTCCGGTTTCTGCAAAATGTTTTATTGCGTCTGTCCACATTGAAAAAAGTATAAATGATGCATCAAGATTGGCATTCTCCACTTCTTTTGCTGCCATAGCTATACCCCTTGCTACTTCTTCCCGGAAAAGGGCCACGCCCTGCCCCCGCATCTGCGCTGCCTGTCTCTCTGCCTCGGCCGATATTTTTATTGCATTACCTTCGGCTTCTGCAGCTTTTGTCTTTGTTATCAGCAATGCCTGTCCTTCATTTTCCGCAGCAGCTTTCAAATTATTAGACGCTACGACCTGGGCCATAGATTTGACAATTACCTCATCAAATGTTATATCATTTATCTGCAGATCAAGCAGATGATAGCCCCATCCCTCCAATTGCATATCCAACTGTTCTTTCACATGTAAAATAATCTCGGTACGCAATTGCAGTATCTCCGATTGCTTTTTGGTCGCAACAAATGCGCGCACTGCACCTTCTATAGAGCGAATCAGCGCTTGCATAAAATTGCGCTCATCCATAAATTTAAAAGCCACATTTTCTATTGTTCCTGTTTCCTGATTCAATACAGCATAAAGCAGCATTGCAGAGAAATATACATTAGCCTGATCCTGGGTTATAGCCTGAAATTTTAATTCAGTAGAACGATTTTGATAAGAAATTTTTTTGAAAACATTTTCTACAATCGGTATGCGGAAATTAAGACCCGGCCTCATTATTCTTTTAAATTTCCCGAAAACCGTTATCACCGCAACATTACCTTGCTGCACTGTAACGATTGATATTAATAACAATAAAAATAAAATAGCAAGAATTATAATCAGGGGTATCATATATTTTGAATTATTTGGAAATATACAAAGAAGCCCGAAATTTGTTTTGTAAATAACCTCCCGAAAATATGTCTGCAAAATGGACTTTAAATATAGCTGCTATGCAGGAGGATTTTTTTGCAGACACTGCCCTGATAGGTATCGCCAGTGCCCTGCCGGCCTATCGTTTATGCTGGATACTGAATGAATATTTTGATATAAACCTTGTAAGAGAACCTGAACTGGACGTTTGCCTTCAATCAACAGCGGAACATCAGAGTTATTTCCCGATATATCAGTATTGCCTTCCACATAGTGAGTACAAGCACTTGCTTTACAAATTGAAATGCGATAAAGAATCTCTTTTGCCGGAGGCTAAGCAGTTGGATTATTTATGGATGGTACAAAGCAGCAGTTACGATACAGACGCCCAAAATATCATAAAAAACCTTCGTAATATTCCCGATATACAATTAGCTCAATTATTATTGCCTGAAAAGCTAAAAAACATTGCCCATTTACTGATATAAGTTTGTTTTAAAGAAGAGTAATTTTCAATCTGATATAAAATAGCATGTGAAAAATATGCGTTCATATAGATTTAATGATCTTTAATTGCATTAGCTGATAAAAGCTATAGATGTATTAACAAATATAAAAAAACAATATCCGAATAGATAAAAAGTTAAAATCTTTTTAAGAAATTGCTAATTTTAAACGATCTTTAACTAATTATAAAAAATAAATATATCGAAGCAACCGTATGCTCTATTATTCAAGGTTAACATTATTTTTTGCCGCATTCTTGCTCTTGTGTGGTTACAATGCGGATGCGCTCAATGCAAGCTTTACAGCTGATCATACTTCCGGATGTGCCGGTCTTACAGTACATTTTACAAACAGTTCTACAGGTGCTTCTTCTTATGACTGGAATTTCGGTAACGGAGATTCATCAACATTAACAGACCCTTCTACCACATATTCGACTGCAGGAACTTATACTGTTACCTTAACGGCATCCAGCGGCAGTTCTACAGCTACTTATACAGTTACTATTACTATTTATAATCCACCCACAGTCAGTTTCTCTGCAAGTGATACAGCCGTCTGTCTTGGAGCCTCAATTACTTTTACAGACGGCTCAACACTTGGCTCACCCGGTAGTGGAACGTTCAAATGGAACTTTGGTGATGGGAACTCATCCACCAGTGAGAATCCAACTTATACCTATGGAAAAACAGGAACAGAGAATGTTACACTCTCTGTAACCAATAGTGCAGGATGTACATCTTCTCTATCAAAAAGAGCATACGTTGATGTTTACGGTCCTCCTACTGCAAATTTCGCAGCAACAAATACTTTTCTTTGCGATACACCGGCAAGCACAACATTTGTTAATACCAGCTCAGGTACTCCAACTCCACTTTCATATTCATGGAATTTTGGAGATGGAAGCGCCTCATCAACCACTTTGGGGCCATCGCATACTTACCATTCATTAGGTAATTTCACAGTAACACTCATTGTGACGAACGGTGCGGGTTGTAAGGATACTTTAGTTCAGTCTAACTATATTTCTGTTACAAAAATATACCCCAGCTTCACATCTCCAGCATCTGCCTGCGCAGGGACTTATGTTGTATTTACTAATACATCGTCTCCTTCAACTACAGGTACTACATGGAACTTTGGTGATGATTCAACGGCAACAGGCGGTACGGTAACACATATGTATACAACAGCCGGTACATATACAGTGAAAATGATAACTCAGAATGGGCCTTGCAAAGATTCAACTACAAAAACAATTGTAATAAACCCACAACCTGTAATTAATTTCTCAGAATCTCCTACCAATCCCTGTCCGGCTCCAACAACTATTTCTTTCTCTAACTCCACTACCGGTGCCACCAGGTATACATGGGACTTTGGAGATAGCAGTGGCACATCCAGTTTAACAAGTCCTAATCATACTTATTTTAAAAATGGTTCTTTTACAGTAAAGCTTATTGCATATTCATCTCTTGGCTGCGCAGACTCAGTTGTTAAAACAAATTTTGTAAATATATACCCTCTCAAATTGGATATTTATGGTAATGGACACGATCATGAAATAGGTAGCTGTGTGCCTTATACTCTTAATTTCACATACACTCCATATTATGATACCCCTTTTACTGTGGCACCAACTCTGTACCCCGATTCGATCTCGACTGCATCCTGGAATTTTGGCGATGGAACTACATCTACATCAAAAACACCTACACATACATATACAGCTTATGGTACCTATAAGGTAACCTTAACTATCACTACCGTTAATGGCTGTACGGCATCAGACACTTTTACTGTACTGACAGGACCTAAGCCAAAGGCTGATTTCTCAGCAACTCCGACTACGCAGTGCGTAGACCAAAAGATATATTTTAAAAATCTTTCAGATTCGGCACTGGACTATACCTGGTTTTTTGGCGATGGCAGCGTAGGTCTGGATGATACTCCGGCTTATGTTTACTCACTTCCGGGCTTCTATACAGTCACTTTGATAGCTGACAATAATGGGTGTAAAGATACCATGACAAAGGTCAACTACATTCATATACTGAATCCAAAATCAGAATTTGAATTTGTTTACGCATGTTCACCATACCAACAAATAGATTTCCATATGGATGATACTGTAGGTTTTACATCCTATATGTATCAATTTGGTGACGGCACCATAGATTCTACGATTTTACATCCTAACCACTCATACCCCGGGGTGGGCACCTATTCAGCACGCCTACTTACTTATAATGATACCACCGGCTGTCGGGATACAATGGGGTATACTATAAAGATTACCCACCCCATAGCCTCTTTTGTTGCCTCAGATACTGTAGTATGCTCCAACTCAAAAGTTCTTTTTACAGCATCATTAGCAGGAGCTCTCCCTTATAGTAGTAATGCATATACATGGACATTCGATACCGTTTCCACAGTTAAGGATACGGCAAGCTCTATAGATTATAAATTCAGTAAACCCGGATACCATACCGTATCGGTAACAATCAATGATGACAGGGTAAAACCAATTGGAGGATGCCCGGATATGGCTACACGTATACACTATATTACGGTAGCACAGCCTGATGTAAAATTTGGCGCTTCACCCACTACAGGGTGCGCGCCTATGAATGTTTTTTTCATTGATTCATCTACAGATATAAGCCCGGCGCATATAGTCACATTACTATGGGATTTTGGTGATAGCTCTACGTCCTCAGGCGGTTCTTCTGTAAGTCATACATATAAGAGCGGAGGTAGCTATTATGTGCAGCTAATAGCTATTGATAATATCGGATGCGTGGATACACTTTCTAAAGTAGGCTATATAAATGTACATCAGCCCAAAGCAAACTTTACTTCATATACTACTACTGCTTGCGAAGGACGTCCAGTTACATTTACAAATACGTCAAGCGGATTACCTTTGAAATCTTTCTGGAACTTCGGCGACGGCACTACATCTAATGTATCATCCCCCACACATGCTTATAATGCCTTAGGCGCATATACGGTAACACTTGTTGTAATCGATTCAATAGGTTGTAAAGATTCAATAACTAAAGTAGCTTACATAAATGTAGTAGCCAACCCGGTTGCAAGTTTTACAATGAGCGATACCTTCAAGATATGCTCACCTTTAACTATTGACTTTACCAATACTTCAACCAGTGGTACTACTTCATTTTGGGATTTTGGAGACGGCAACACATCTACAGATACAAACCCTGAGGATATATATGTAGATTCAGGGATATATCGCATTACTCTTATTGTCACCAATAGTTATGGATGCACCGATACTGCATACGGCAAGGCAACAATATTAGGATATGCAGGCGTTTTAAGCTATAAGCCACTTACAGGATGTGCCCCTCTTACTGTACATTTTAAAGCAAACATTTCAGGAGTACCAAAGTTTATTTACGATTTTAGTGATGGGACAACGCTAGACACTACTGCCGATAGTGCAGTACATACTTATACTACACCTGGCCCGTATGTTCCAAAATTGGTAATGACAAACGACTCTGGCTGCCAATCTGAAAGCGTCGGACTTGATACAATAAAAGTGGATGGCGTTTTTGCAGGATTCACCTATTTACCTTACCCTGCCTGCGATAGCGGAATTTTCGAACTATTGGATACTTCGTATGGTTCTTATTCTACCGTAACGTATCAGGAATGGATTTTTGATGATGGCACTACCTCTACAAGTAATTTAGTAAATCATTATTATCCATCAGCAGGTTCTTATCCTGTTACGTTGATATTAAATACCTCGTCGGGATGCGTGGATACTTTCCACACAAACTTTGTTATTCATAAATCACCAATTATATCGGCAGGTAAGGATACAACTATTTGTAAAGGCGATGCCGCTACATTAATGCCAAGCGGCGGTGTATCATATATATGGTCGCCCGATACAGATCTAAGCTGCGATAGCTGCACCAATCCTCACGCTTCACCTAAAGTGCCGACTTTCTATACCGTTATTGGTTATGATATTAATGGATGCCATAGCACAGACACAATGGAAGTATTGATAAAAACTAAAACTACCAGTGTAGCCAGCGACAGTGGACAAATTTGCCAGGGTAATTCTTTGCAACTGAAAGATTCCGGAGGTGTTGGTTCAACCTATAACTGGATACCACCAACAGGCCTAAATGACAGCCATAGCCCAACACCAGTCGCCAGCCCATCCAGCACTACCACATATATGATAATTGCACAACAGGGCAGTTGTACTCCCGACACTAATTATATTACAGTTACTGTGCATCCATTACCTAATATTAACCTCGGACCTAATCAAACAATCATAGCCGGGAACAGCGCTCAAATTTCAGCTACCGGAACAGACATGATGACTTTCCTATGGAAACCAGCTGAGACCTTAAGCTGCGATTCGTGCTCAAATCCTGTTGCAACTCCCCCTAAGACCACTAAATATATCGTAGTCGTAACTTCCGATTTCGGTTGTGTTGATTCTTCAGGTATTACTATATATGTAGTATGCAATCAATCACAGGTATTTATGCCAAATACTTTTACGCCAAACGGCGATGGCGTGGATGATATTTTTTATCCCAGAGGAAAAGGACTGCAAATCATTAAATCATTCCGCATTTATGATCGCTGGGGACAATTAGTTTTCAGCAGGCAGGATATCAATATAAACGATATTACCAATGGTTGGGATGGGACCTTCAAAGGCGCCAAGCTTAATCCGGATGTATACGTGTATGTAGTGGATGCCATTTGCGAAACCGGTGAACCTGTAACATGGAAGGGTGATATTTCGTTGATACGTTAATTCTGAAACTATGAAGAAAAATACTTTATATATAAAACTTATTTTCGCGCTGCTGATAATTGCTAATGTTAAAGCTGTAGCACAGGATATACATTTTTCCCAGTTTTACGAAACTACCATCCTTAATAACCCTGCTCTTACCGGTGTATTTGATGGCGATTATAAAGCGGGGGCCATATATAGAAATCAGTGGGGCAGTGTGGGAGTTCCATTCCAGACTACTTTAATAAACCTGGAGAGTAAAGTTCGTGTCAATACAGCTAACGATTATCTTAGTTTTGGTCTATTAGGTTATTTTGACAAAGCAGGTACAATTAATTTTTCAACATTAGGTCTCTACCCTGCCATTAATTACAACAAGTCGATGGAAGATAAGTATGGATCTTATTTAGATGTGGGATTTACCGGAGGCTATATTCAGCGCAGCATCGATGTATCTAAAATGACATTCGACAATCAGTATCAGGGCGGCATTATTTTGCCTATATCAACTTCTGAAAATATCCCTAACCCTAAAATGAATTATTTTGATCTGGGCGCGGGAGTAATTTTTAATAGTAGCCTTGATGAAGAAAATCAGATAAACTATTTTATCGGCGCAGCTGCCTACCATTTCACTTCTCCCAAAGCATCATTTTATAGTGGAACTAAGGATGCAAATCTTTCCATCCGCTGGGATGGCAATGCAGGTCTGAATTATAACTTTGATGAAACATACGCATTACAGTTTTATATCAATGCAATGTTCCAAAGTCCCTACCAGGAAATTGTTGGGGGTGCAATGCTTAAATGGAGTGCGGTCAATGGCAATAATAGTCAGCCATTTTCTTTGTACCTCGGCGCCTTCTATCGTTTCCAGGATGCCTGGATACCTGCACTAAAAATACAATACAGAAGAAACTCTTTTGGAATCAGTTACGACGTTAATAACTCGACATTAAAAAACGTCACCGGAATGCATGGTGGGTTTGAAATATCATTAATAAACACCGGCATGTTTGTAGCAGGATATGATGACAAACATCAGTGTCCTCGTTTTTAACTCTTCAAGAAAATTCAAGGCATAATTTTTTAGGATAATTAAATCGCTTATATGCGTATAGATTATCCTAATTTCTATAAATGCATGTATGTACATATATTTGTATTATGAAACTGGAAGAAGTAATAAAAACGAATCGCTTCAGAGATGAAAAGCACAAATCCACGCTTAATATCCTGTATAGCGCTTATTGGTTAAAAACTCATTTCAGCAACGCTCTAAAGGAACAAGGCCTTACAGCAGAACAATTTAACGTCCTCCGCATACTAAAAGGAAAACATCCTGAAGAAATGTGTGTGAGAGATATCGCCTCCAGGACAATAGAAAAAAACTCTAACGTTCCACGCATAATTGACAGGCTTGTTACAAAAAAACTGGTAAAGCGTACAACATCTAAGGAAGATAAAAGAGAAACATTGATATCATTAACAGATAAGGGTATAGGACAATTAGAAACTGCTAATAAAATAATGGATAAAATAAGCGAATCAGTATTGGGTATAAATGAAAAGGAAGCTCAATTACTTAACGAACTACTTGAAAAGTTAAGAAAGATCGATTTACCATAATGAAGATATTTTTCTCAAATCCACTTAATACAATTTAATAAAAAAATAAAAAATCAATTAAAATGGCAACAACAAAATGGGAGTTAGATCCTACACACTCAGAAGTACAATTTAAAGTGAAACACCTGGTAATTAGCACTGTGACCGGTACTTTCAAAAAATTCAATGTTAATGTAGAAACGAACGGTAATGATTTTACGACAGCTAAAATACACTTTAACGCAGACGTTAATTCTGTCAGCACCAATAACGAACAGAGAGACAACCATTTGAAATCACCGGACTTTTTTGATGCAGCTAATCATCCTCAATTAGAGTTTGAGGGTACAAAGCTTGAAAAAATAAGCGACGACGAATACAAACTGCATGGAAATCTTACGATACGCGAAATAACAAAGTCCATAACGCTAAATGTTGAATTTGGTGGTATAATACAAGATCCATGGGGTAATACACGTGTTGGCTTTACTATAGAAGGAAAAGTAAATCGTAAAGAATACGGTCTGATGTGGCACGCCGTTACTGAAACAGGTGGCCTTGTAGCCGGAGATGATGTTAAGATCCATGTCAATGCTGAATTTATAAAGGAAAAAGACTCTGTCGCAGCAATTCAGGAGAATTAATAATGATGTTTAAGAAGAAATAATAACAATGGCCGCAAATGCGGCCATTGTTATGTTAGCGTATGCCGCTAAATAGCTACCTTTTTAAAAGATTGTTAAATGCATTTTTACATAAGAAAACTTATATAACTTGTATCAACAAATACTATCCTCATGACAACTTCGGGCAATCATGACATTGTCTTGCCCCCTGAATTTTCCGGAGAGGCGCAATTTATATTATATACCCGTTATGGCGACCCAATGGCGGACGGCTGGGAAAATAAGTGGATAACAGATTGGGATGTGCAGGATTTTTTCCCATGGTTTCCTGTAAAACAAATACGTGTACATAAACATTTCCGCCCATTGCTAAATGCAGCTTTCACCTATCTGGAACAAGATGGACTCCACGTAGAAATTAAAACTTTTGATGACGGCTTTAACCTTCGGAACATTAAAGGCAGCATGTCTGTATTATCTGTGCATAGCTGGGGAGCTGCAATAGATATAAATGCTGGGGATAACCCGCTTGGGTCTACAGGTAAATGGAGTAAAGAATTTATTGAAGCAATGACTATGAATCAGATATTTTGCGGACAAAACTGGACAGGCAGGAAAGACCCTATGCATTTTGCGATGATAGATGGCTAAACAAAAGAATCACTTTTTCTAAACAACTATACGATGCAGTTTCAGGGAAAAACAATTTTCATAACAGGTGCAAGCAGGGGTATCGGGAAAGCAATAGCATTGCGTCTGGCAAAAGAAGGAGCTAATATAGTAATAGCTGCCAAATCAATAAAAGAAGATCCAAGACTGGGAGGTACTATTTATAGCGCAGCCCAGGAGGTGAATGAAGCCGGAGGAAAGGCATTAGCAATACAATGCGATATACGGGACGAAGAGCAGATATTTGCAGCTATTCAGCAGACTATGCAAGTCTTCGGCGGCATCGATGCTCTTATCAATAATGCCTCAGCCATATCAATGACCACAACAGAGCAAACAGAAACAAAACGTTTCGACCTGATGTATGATATTAATGTAAGAGGTACATTCCTTGTTACTAAACATTGTATTCCATTTTTACGCAAATCAGCTAATCCTCATATACTTACCTTATCTCCCCCACTAAACATACAACCCAAATGGCTTGCACCTTCTGTAGCCTACACAATAAGCAAATATAACATGAGCCTGATGACCCTTGGCTGGGCGCAGGAGTTTAAGCATGATAAAATTGCGGCCAATGCTTTGTGGCCTGTTACTACAATTGCCACTGCAGCAGTACAGAATTTGTTGGGCGGCGATATATTAATACAACGCAGCAGAAAACCAGAGATCCTTGCTGACGCAGCTCATTACCTTTTGCAACAACCCTCTGCTGATTGCACCGGAAATTTGTTTTTAGATGAAGATGTTCTCCGAAAAGCAGGTGTAACTAATTTTGATGTATACGCAATGAACACTACTTCAGAATTGCAAAGAGATTTGTTTATCTAAATTGATAATTTAATAATCACAAATTAACTTACTGATAAATAGTAAATTTCATCTTAACAATTAAAACAACGCAAATTGCAAGCCGTATTATCAATACAGCAAATTTCCAAATCATACGGACAGATAAAAGCCTTAAACAATGTATCATTTCAGGTACCTGAAGGTTGTGTATTTGGCATACTGGGTCCAAATGGAAGTGGGAAAACCACATTGCTTGGAACCGTTCTTGATGTATTAAAGGCTGATTCCGGCACCTATCAATGGCTTGATGGAATACCTGCGGATGCTGCCCGTAAACAAATTGGATCATTGCTGGAAACACCGAATTTCTACCATTATCTTTCAGCCATTGACAATCTGGAAGTCACAGCAGCAGTAAGGCAACGTGGCAATGATGATAAAATAAGAGTTCTTGAAAAAGTAGGACTTATACAGCGGAAGGATAGCAAGTTTCAGACTTATTCGCTTGGTATGAAACAAAGGTTAGCAATAGCTGCGACACTGCTGGGTAACCCTAAGGTATTGGTATTTGATGAACCCACCAACGGCCTCGACCCGGCTGGTATAGCAGAAATAAGAGAGCTGATCCGGCAATTGAACAGGGAAGGAATGACCATAATAATGGCCAGCCACTTACTTGATGAAGTAGAAAAAGTTTGTACACACGTAGCGATATTAAAAAAAGGTGAGCTATTATTAAATGGCGCTGTAAATGAAGTGCTCCGCAGTGAAGACCAGATAGAAGTAAGGGCCAATAATATGCAGGAGCTGCAAGGCATTTTAAGTACAATGAATGGCATAACGAAGTTAAATGCGCTAAATGGTAGCTTCCTTTTGTCTTTTGATGCCTCGATTCAACCTGAAGATGTAAATAAATATTGTATGCAGAAGGGAATTACATTATCTCACTTGCTGCTGAAAAAGAAAAGCCTCGAAACAAAATTTATGGAACTTACTAACGAAGCATAATCATGAAAGCACTCTTATCTATAGAATGGCTTAAAATAAAGCACTATCGCACTTTTTGGGTGCTTATTGGCCTATTTACAATATTATTGACCCTTTGTAATTACGAGATCAATAAAGGGGTCGTTACTTTCGGATCTTCCAATATCAATATATTCAGTCAGGCTTATACATTTCCTGAAGTATGGGGAAATGTAGGCTTCTGGACAAGGTTTTTTTCCGGCTTAATTGCGATCATTATTATCATTCTCACAACAAATGAGTATCAGTACCGCACTAACAGGCAAAACGTTATTGATGGATGGAAAAGACTGGATTTTTATCATGCTAAATGGTGGCTTGTAATAGCACTAAGTTGTGCAGTGACTTTATATACCTTTTTGTTAGGTTTCGTTTTTGGATTGGCAAATGGCTCATCTGTTGGTTCATTTTATGAACACTTAGGCACACTGATCTATGTTTTTATCCTTTGTCTTAATTATTTCGGCTTTGCTTTAACACTATCATTCTTTTTAAAGAGAAGCGGGCTGGCGATATTAATATTTTTATTGTACACTTACATAATCGAAGTAATGCTATTTTATTACATCAATTCTAAAATTGATTTTAAGCCAGGCTATTTTTTGCCCTTGCAGTGCAGTGCGGAAATGCTTCCCTTTCCTATTTTTGAAATGCTGAAAAAAATGATTCAACCTAAAAATAATCCTTCTGAAATTACATTGGCAATCACATCGTTATGCTGGATAGTCATATATTACTTTACCGGAAGAAATAAACTGCTAAAAAGCGATTGGTAATTTTGCATCATGAAAACTGAAAAACCAATAATTCTTGTTACAAACGACGATGGCATTACCGCACCCGGCATTCGCTCCTTAGTAGAGGCTGTAAAAGATTTAGGCAAAGTTGTTGTTGTTGCTCCTGACAGCCCACAATCAGGCATGGGCCATGCTATTACAATTGGTGATCCTTTAAGACTCAATAAAGTAGATGTATTTGATGAGATAGAAGCATGGCAATGCAGCGGTACCCCGGTAGATTGTGTAAAGTTGGCCCGGGATAAAATATTGCATCGCAAGCCAAATATATGTGTAAGCGGCATTAATCATGGCGCTAATCATTCCATCAACATCATATATTCAGGCACAATGTCAGCAGCCATGGAGGCAGCAATAGAAGGCATACCGTCCGTTGGGTTTTCACTTCTTGAATATGTATTCGATGCTGACTTTACCGTTTCTAAAATGGTTGCTCATACTTTAACTAAACGAATGCTTGAGGAGAAAATGCCAAAGCACACGCTACTAAACGTGAATATACCTAAAGCAAAATTGTCGGAATTCAAGGGGATGAAAATTTGCCGCCAGGCTTATGCAAAATGGCAGGAAGAATTTGACCATAGAGTTGATCCAAGAGGAAAAGATTATTATTGGATGGTGGGGAAATTTGTTAACCTCGACAAAGGAGATGATACCGATGTAATAGCGCTAAGCCAGGGATATGCTTCAATAGTGCCTGTGAAAATTGATTTCACAGACGATGAAATGAAGAAAAGACTTTTGAAAGATTGGAGCGATCTACAGCTTCATCAATTTTCAGAAAAAGAAAAAATCTAAGTTTGATCAGGTAGTGAATTGATAATATAATAAAAATATTGCAGCCACTGCCATGAGCAAAAATGTTAATGTACCCAGAATATTCGAACGCGTTTTATTTATATGTTCTCCCATTACCGTTTTATTATTGCAGATATGCAGTATCACTGCAATAATTACCGGGGCTGTCACACCATATAATATGGCAGAGTAGATCAATTCCTGTATAGGATTAATACCTAGGTAATTCATTAATAAGCCTACCAATAATGATAAAGCGATAATGATATAAAAAGAAGGTGCCTGGTGAAACTTTTTATCAAAACCCATTTGCCAATCAAATGTCTCCGAGAAAATATAAGATAGTGATCCACTTAGTACCGGTATTGCAAGGAAACCTGTGCCAATCACCCCAACTGCGAAAAGATAATAAGCTCCGTCACCTGCCAGCGGCCTTAATGCGCTGGCGGCCTGCTCTACCGTCTCTATCTTATGTATTCCCGCCGAGGCAAGTATTGCACCTGTAGTTAAAATAATAAAAAACATTACTAGGTTCGAAAAAAGCATACCTGTGTTCACATCCGTTTTCATCTCTCTATACATTCTGCTGCTGGCTATTATTATTTTCTTTTGCTTTTTCTGTCTTTCTTCAAGTTCTTCAACCTCCATAGTTGCCTGCCAGAAAAATAAATAGGGAGAAATAGTAGTACCTAAAATAGCAACCAATATGTTTAAGTAATCTTTACTTAGCCGAATATGGGGCATGAAAGTTGCCTTCAGCACATTTCCCCAATTTGTTTTTACCAGGAAGGGTACTACCAGGTACACAAGCAATACCATTGCAAGGTATTTTAAGATGGCTGCTATCTTATGATAAGGAAAGTATATGATGATGACTAAAAGAATGATAGTGAATGCGACACTAAAGTATATGGCATTAACTTTGGGGACAATAAGATTAGCAACTGCTCCCATTCCAGCAATATCAGCGCCAATGTTCATCACTATAGCCGGAAAGCTAAACAATATCATCACATAAAGTACCCACTTGGGATAATATTTTTTTAATGTTCCTGTTAATCCGCGAGATGTTGCAAGACCTATTCTTGCGCACATTTCCTGGATAGAGGCCATCAAAGGAAAAGTAATTAAAGCCGTCCAAAGTGTGGAGAGACCAAATTGCGCACCTGCCTGTGAATAGGTAGCTATACCTGATGGGTCATCATCGCTTGCACCGGTTATCAATCCAGGTCCAAAGATTTTTAAAAAACTTTTGATCTTTATGCCAGCCTTCTTTAACAACGTCATTAGTCTAAATATACATCATCACAGCGGCAAAGCAAATTGAATTACAATTATTATAATTAAAGATCAAAATGGTTTCAGTTTTCCTTTTTTCAATTTAATCTTAAAATCCTCCATATTATCTGTGCCTTTTATATCAATACGCTCCACTTCAAATACATCTTTTATAGGAAGCTCATTTACTTTATTTCCTATGCGGAAAGCAGCCTCCATACCTATGCTTTTCATCCAATTTTTAAACTCGCCAAAAACAGCCTTATTCTTTGGTCTTGCTCCGTACGGGTAAGCAAACACTTTATAAAATGACAAACCTCTGTTTTGAAATGCCTGTATAGATTGTTCAGTTACTCTCTTCATTTCGGCAAGCTGCAATTTGCCAAAATCTTCGTGATGATACCCATGCAATCCAAACTGTACAACTGAGGTATCAATGCTAAGTAATTCTTCTGGGGTCATTTGTTGTTTTACAGAATCCACTTCTTCAGTAGCTTCTCCATTCAATGTATTCGCAACAATTAAAAATGTAGCAGTCCAGTTAAATTCTTTCAGTAATGGATAAACATAAGTGAGGTTGTTACGATAACCATCATCAAAAGTGAGCAGAACCGATTTTGGTAATGCCATTTCTGTCCCCTGTATTATTTGTATAAAATCATTTAAAGAAAGAATATGGTAGCCTTCATTTCTTAAAAAAGTCCACTGCTCTTTTAATTTTTCGGGAGTTATTGTTAATCCATCGCCCATGCCCGGCCATACCCTATGGTACATTAAAACAGAAATACCTTTACGAGTAGGTAACAACCAATGAAGTCGCATGCAATTAGTTATTTTTTAAAACAGGCTTCAGAACAGTTTCTTTTGCTTCCGTGCTCTTGTTAACTGCCTGATTTTGGCATATTTAATCAAGCCTCCAAAAGCAGCATTTTTACTAATAACATATCCATAATAACCATCAAGGAAGCCCATCCGTAATATGTAATGATAAAAGAATTTCCATTTGGGGCCTATCCACAATTTCAATAAGCTAATGTTATTTCCTTCAGCTGCTTCCTTTTGTGCAGCAAGCTCTGTATAGTATTCTATCTTATGAATATGATCTGATATTGTTTTGTAGCTATAGTGCAAAAGGTTTCCTTTTAAGCTACCCACTCTGTTTCCTTTATCATGCATTACCAAACCTTCATGCACTATGCTTTTGGTTATTTCTCCTTTGTTTCTATTCCAAAACCTGATCTTCTTTTGTGGGAACCATCCACAATGTTTTATCCATTTACCACAATAATTAGTAAATATGCTAACATTATAAGCATCAAACAAGGGTTGTTGTTTTTTTGTATCTAAAATGCTTTTTTCTAACTCAGGCGATATCACTTCATCGGCATCTAAAGAAAGGATCCAGTCGTTAGTGGCTTGTTTTGCAGCAAAACATTTTTGCTCACCAAATCCATTAAAAGGATGAAGTATTACTTTGGCGCCAAGGTTTTTCGCAATTTGTATGGTATTATCATTAGAATAGCTATCTACTACGATAATTTCATCAGCTATATTTTCTACTGACTTTATACAGTTCGAAATATTCTGTTCCTCATTATGTGTAATTATCACAACGCTTATGCCAATCATTTAGGCTCAATAGTTATTATAAGTTGTTTTGCACAAACAACAATTACATTAAAAATATCACAATAATACCAAAACAATATAAACGTTTACTTCAACTTAAAATTTTCTAATGCATTTATAATTTTTTAGAATTTGTGTGTTGATAATTAGTTAATAGGGTCGAAATGAATTAACTTCTAATATTATCAATATAAAAGGTTACCTTTGCGCCTCATTAATATAGTTCTTTGTAATGATTACGTTTTCATCCTTCTCCCTGAGAGAAGAATTAACTCGTGCCGTATCGGATTTGGGCTTTGAAACCCCTACACCAATTCAGCAAAAAGTAATACCGCAACTGTTATCTCACCCCACTGATATAATTGGCCTCGCGCAAACAGGCACCGGTAAAACCGCCGCCTTCGGACTCCCGCTACTGCACCACACTGATATTGCACTAAAACAAGTGCAAGCGCTTGTACTTAGCCCCACACGTGAATTGTGTATGCAGATACAAGAAGAATTTAAAAAATATGGTAAACACTTACGTGGTCTCCACACTACCGCTGTGTATGGAGGAGTACCTATAGGTGGCCAGATCCGTGAGCTTAAAGCCCACCCACAAATTGTTGTTGCTACCCCGGGCAGACTGATTGATCTGCTGGAACGCAAGGCTTTATCATTAGAAAATGTACAGTATGTAGTACTGGACGAAGCTGATGAAATGCTTAACATGGGCTTTAGGGATGATATAGATTTTATCCTGAAAAACACCGTTTCGCGTAAATACACCTGGCTGTTTTCTGCTACCATGAGTAATGAAGTGCGTGGTATCGCCAAACGCTTTATGAATAAATGGGAGGAATTTTCAGTAGGAGCAGCAAATGTCACTAATGAGAATATAGACCATCAATATTATGTAACTCAAAGACATCTTCGTTTTGAGACCTTGCAGCGTTTACTAGACTTTACACCTGGTATTTATGGAATTATCTTCACACGTACCAAGCAAGATTGTCAGGAAATTGCCGAAAAGCTAATGAAGCAGGGTTATCATGTGAGTCCTTTGCATGGTGATATGGATCAGAAAATGCGTAGTAAGGTAATGGAGCGGTTCAAAAACAAATCGCTGCAGGCTATAGTTGCTACTGATGTTGCTGCACGTGGCATTGATGTAAATGATATAACGCACGTTATCAACTATGAGCTGCCGGACGATCCTGAAGTATATACCCACCGCAGCGGACGTACCGCAAGGGCTGGTAAATCAGGTATTTGTATGTCCATTATTACCCCAAAAGAAATTTCCAATATTCGTCAAATAGAGCGCCTTGTAAAACAACAATTCCATCGCAGTGATATTCCGGATGGAGCTGAAGTAGTGCGTAAGCGTTTGTTCTTTTATTTGGAACAAATAGCTAATGCTGAGCCACAGGGAGATTTTGCCAAGGTATACCAAAGCAGTATTCATGAACGCTTTGAGGATATGGATAAAGATGAGCTGATACGTCGTTTAGTTTGGTTACAATTGAAAGATACAATTGATGCTTATCAGGAAGCTGAGGACTTGAATGCAGGATATGAGAAGGAAAGGCAATCAGGTAGAGAGAGGGGCCGTACTGTGCGCTTGTTTATAAACATCGGGCAAAAAGATGGTATTGCCAGTGCTGAAAAATTAATACAGTTTATTACGGAAGCTACAGATGTCGAACCTAATGTTTTGGAGAGAATAACAGTAAGAGACTTGAGTAGTTTCTTTAATGTAAGGTCTGATGCCGCGGAATTTATTGTTCAGACTCTTTCCCAAAAGAAATATAAAAACAGGAAGATCAGGGTAGAAGAGGCCGAACAGAGGAGTAACGACAATAGAAGTTCCTCAAGACAGCCACAGGCAAGGTTTTCAGGCGATGTTCGCTCTCAAGGTTCCAGGGGCGGTTCACAAAAGTTTAACAAGAGACATTAATAAATAAATTAATACCTAACCCTTTTTTGCCTATTTAGCCCTATATTTGCCGAAACTGTACGAGTATGAGATTGATACTAATAACTACAATTTTATTCTTTACGGGTCTAGGATTAAGAGCTCAGCAGATTGTAAAACACATTACTGCTGACAAAAAAGGTGTTGCAAGCTATTACCACCACAAATTTGAAGGTCGTAAAACAGCTACCGGTGAAATATTTAATAATAGTAAATATACCGCAGCTTGTAACAGGTTAAAACTTGGCTCTTATGTAAGGGTCACCAATCTTGGAAACGGGAGGGTTGTATATGTGCGCATCAATGACCGCATGGCAGCTACTAACAACCGCTTGATAGACCTTGCCAGCATCGCTGCCGAAAAACTCGATTTTAAAGACGACGGATTGACAAAAGTGAAAATAGAAATAGTTCCTGCTGTAGAAGGCAAATTTGGTATTCTGGCTCAAAACGGACTGGAATCTGCTCCAAAAACTACACTGTAATTTTTTGCTTTAAAAGCGTAAAAAGCTCCTACATCAATAGGAGCTTTTTTATTTTTAAGCATAATCTGCGATTACAAATGATCTACCATTCATTATATATAGGTAAAAGCAAAGAAAGGGGAAGAGGCATATTTACAAATGAAGAAATAGCCGGGGATACCATTATAGAAATTTCGCCGGTAATTGTAATGGACTACAACGACCGCAAGTTGCTTGACCAGACTTTACTGCATGATTATATATTTGAATGGCAGCCTAATGGAAAAAATATGTGCTGTATGGCCTTAGGTAATATCCCTTTGTACAACCATTCTTACGAATCAAACTGCGAATATTTTATGAATTATGATGAACGAACCATGTTCATAAAAACTGTCAGATATATTGCAGAAGGGGAAGAATTAACCATCAATTACAATGGCGACTGGAATGATAAAAAGGCTGTATGGTTTGATGCTAAAGAGTCCTGATCAATTAATACCCTCTTCCACCCTTTTGTTCCATATAATTCATAAAAGCCCTGTTTGCAACACGATTACCACCTTCAGTCGGATAATTGCCGGTAAAATACCAGTCTCCTTTATTCTTAGGGCATGCATTGTATAGTCCTTCCAATGATTGATAAATTACTTCTACCTGGGCATTTACCTGCTCGTGGTGAAGCATATCAGCTATTTTTTTGCTTATTTGCTCGGTAGTAAATGGCGCATAGATGGCCTTAATGAAATTTTGCTCATGCAATTTATCGCCTTGTTCAGCTTGTTTGCAGCATTCATAAATTTCATTTAGCTTATGCTCTTCGCCATTATCTTTTAATAATGATACAGCGGCCTGAAAAGCTATGAAATCTCCCAACCGGCTCATATCAATACCATAGCAATCAGGATAGCGTATCTGGGGAGCTGAAGATGCGATAATTATTTTCTTAGGATTAAGGCGGTCAAGCATTTTAATAATGCTTTCTTTCAAAGTGGTGCCACGCACAATAGAATCATCTATCACTACTAATGTATCCACCCCTTTCTCAACTGTGCCATAAGTAATATCATATACGTGCTGCACCATTTCATTACGCGAAGCATCTTCTGTAATGAACGTACGCATTTTCACGTCTTTTATAGCAATCTTTTCTATTCTTACACGACGGCTTATCAATTCACTCAATTCATCTTCTGTAATGCTATACCTGCGATCTAATATGCGTTCCAGTTTCTTTTGCGTCAGATAATCTTCCAGACCTTTTATCAAGCCATAAAAAGCAGTCTCGGCAGTATTAGGAATAAATGATACTATGGTATGCTTCAGATCATGATCTACGGCCTGCAATATCGGCTCAGCCAGATTGCGGCCTAACTGCATACGCTCGCGATAAATGTCCGCATCATTACCACGGCTAAAATATATACGTTCAAAACTACATGCCTTATGTTCTTTGGCAGGTAAAATCTCTACATTATTAAATGAACCGTCAGCCTTTATTATTAATGCATGACCAGGCATTAGCTCATAAATTTTATCCTGGGTAACATTAAAGCTGGTCATAATAGCAGGTCTTTCAGATGCCGCTACTACCACCTCATCGCTCTTATAATAATAAGCGGGACGAATACCATGTGGATCGCGCATTACAAAACTGTCCCCGTTGCCTATTAACCCGCTAAATACATAACCCCCATCAAAATGAACTGTTGCCTGTTTTAAAATACCCTCCACATTCAAAGCAGCGGGATCTGTATCATCAGCCATACATAGATAATAGTAAACGGTTTCTATCATAGCCCCAAGATCACTCTCCCGTATTGTGGTTGTTGGATGCGCATCCAACATCGCAAATAGCTCGTCTGTATTTACCAGGTTGAAATTACCCGCCATTGTAAGGTTGCGGGTAGGATTGATGTGTGATTTTATAAATGGATGGCAAAATTCAACATTATTGCGCCCTTGTGTACCATAGCGTAAATGTCCTAATAACACTTCGCCCATAAACCGTAAATAACCTTTCAGCAAGCCTGGATATTGGGTAATATCCGGGTACATTTTTGATAGCTCGGCCACTTCCTGCTGCAAATTCTGAAAGATCTGTGCTATTGCCTGCTGACCACTAATGCGTAAACGATGCATGAATTGATGTCCCGGTTCAACGTTCAACTTCACCGTAGCGATACCTGCACCATCCTGTCCACGGTTATGCTGTTTTTCCATAAGCAGGTACAGTTTATTAAGGCCGTAAAATGCAGTTCCGTATTTGCGGTGATAATATGCTAATGGTTTCAGGAGGCGGATGTAAGCTAGTCCACATTCGTGGCGGATCGCGTCAGACATGAGGCTGCAAAGATACTAAGGTTCTGTCAGGTTTTCCAATCTTTGGTAATTGATATTGATGATATGTGGATTGCTCATGTTCATGCTTTTTAAATTGAATATTAAATGTTGTGCTTATAAACAGAGCAACACCGATCAATAAAATACATACAGCAGAAAACTTATGCAAGAAGGCAATCCTTCTCAGGGTCAATTTACGTCTGATATTATCCGCCAGAAACACTTTCATA
>Ga0134128_10000915_pt1 | contig 39983 bp, 34 predicted proteins | sample KB31754_FD_96462 | JGI IMG/M metagenome (GOLD analysis project Ga0134128, IMG submission 96462) | Terrestrial soil microbial communities with excess Nitrogen fertilizer from Kellogg Biological Station, Michigan, USA - KB3-175-4 | ecosystem: Environmental > Terrestrial > Soil > Unclassified ...
CGAGGGCCTGACCTCGGGCCGGCAGCTGCTTTCGCTCCGCCCGCATCGCGACCGCTACGGCTATCATGCGCTCGCCTCCGGCGGCATCGGCTGGGGCGTGCCGGCCTCCGTCGGCGTCAGCCTCGCCAATCCGCGGCGCCCGGTGGTGTGCTACTCCGGCGATGGCAGCGCGATGTATTCGATCCAGGCGCTGTGGACCGCCGCGCACCACAGGCTGCCGCTCAACGTCGTGATCTGCAACAACGGCGGCTATCGCATCATCAAGCAGCGCCTGCTCGCCTTCCATGGCGACGATCATTATGTCGGAATGGATTTCGCCGATCCGCCGGTCGATTTCGCCGGCATGGCGAAGTCGCTCGGGCTGGAAGCGATGCGGATCAGCGATCCGGCGCAGCTCAAGCCGACACTGTCGGATGCGTTCAAGCGCCCCGGTGCCAAGCTGATCGAGGTGGTGCTGAGCAATTCGGTGAATTGACCGCGAAGCCGTCATTCGGGGGCGCGCGAAGCGCGAACCCGGAATCTCGAGATTCCGGGTCTGGTCCTTCGGACCATCCCGGAATGACGCGCCAGGCAACGGAGCTCCCATGAAAATCACCTCCGTCCGCACCCACATCCTCGAGGCGGCGCTGTCGCAGCCTTTTGCCTATTCGCGCGCCTGGTATGACACCCGCACGGCGATGGTGGTCGAGATCGAGACCGACGATGGCGTGACCGGCTGGGGCGAATGCTATGGTCCGGCGCGGATCACCGCGGCCGTGGTCGAGGGCGTCGCGCCGTGGCTCGTTGGCGAGGATCCGCTGCGATCAGATCATCTCTGGCAGATGATCTACGCCCGGCTGCGCGACCACGGGCAGAAGGGCGTGGTGATCCAGGGTCTTTCCGGCATCGACATCGCGCTGTGGGACCTCAAGGGCAAGCACTTTGGCGTGCCCTGCTACCGGTTGCTCGGCGGCCCGCTCCGCACCGAGGTGAAGGCCTATGCCACCGGCCTCTACCGCCGCAAGTCCGGCGATCCCCGAAAATATCTCGCGCAGGAAGCAGCGGGTTATGTCGCCGACGGCTTTTCCGCTGTGAAGCTGAAGGTCGGCTTCGGCATCGAGGAAGACGCCGCGATGACGCACGCGGTGCGCGATGCCATCGGCGATCACGTTGCATTGATGGTCGATGCCAACCACGCCTATGACGCGGCCGCGGCGATCCGGCTCGGCCGCATGATCGAGCGGCACGATATTGGCTGGTTCGAGGAGCCGGTGCCGCCGGAAGATATCGCGGGCTATCGCGCGGTGAAGGCGGCGATTCCGATTCCCGTCGCGGGCGGTGAATGCGAGTTCACGCGTTTCGGCTTCCGCGACCTTCTGGTCTCGCGCGCGATCGACGTCATCCAGCCCGATACCTGCGCCGCCGGCGGCCTCACCGAGTGCAAGAAGATCGCCGACATGGCCGAGGCGTTCGGCGTGCGCTATAACCCGCACGTCTGGGGCACGGGCATCGCGATTGCCGCCTCGCTGCAGCTTCTCGCCGTGCTGCCGGCGCATACGCCGGCGTCGCTCAACCCGGTCGAGCCCATGCTGGAGTTCGATCGCACCGAGCATCCGATCCGCCAGGCGCTCCTGACCAAGCCCATCGAGCACGTCCGTGGCATCGTAAATGTGCCCGACGGTCCCGGGCTTGGCATCGAGATCGACCGCAAGGCGCTGAAGCGATTTGCTGCGTAGGGACGCCGGTGTGTCATTTTCGGCACGACGGGCAATTTGCGCATGGCTCACATCTGCAAATTGCCCGTCGTGTTACTTTGTCGCAGGCTCCGTCCTTGCGGAAAATCAGAATCGGTGACCATATGCGCGACAGCCCGCCTCGAGAAGAGGGACGTTACGGCCAATCGTCACGAAACGTGAGGCGGGTTGCGATGGACGCGAGCTGCGCGCAAGGACGAAGCGCGCGGGATGCGTTCGACGAAGCCGTGTGGTCCCGACACCCCGATGCTGGTGTCAAGTCTCGCGGGCGATGCTCGCGAAGCGACGGTGGCTACAAAGCCCGGTACGCCGAGGAGAGCGCGGAATAAGTCGTCAAACATCGCGCAGGGAGCGCCGGAGTGTGTTCGGTTGTACCTGTGGATTTCTCGTGTGCGTTCTTTGCGCACTTTTGCACACGAGGCTGCGGGTGCAACGGCACCCGGCGTTCCCTGCGCCCTCCGATTTCAGGGCGTGAATAACGAAGCAAAACTCGGGCATTTCGTGCCGCGAGAATGCGGATGCATATCTGTTTCACAATTGAATCCGATGCCAATCAGATTCGTCATGGCCGGGCTTGTCCCGGCCATCCACGTCTTACTACGTGATCGTGTCGGAGAGATCGTCCCAATCCGGATTTGTAGCTACAAGAATGTAAATATCCGCCCTCATGCCGAGGCATTGCAAGACGTGGATGGCCGGGACAAGCCCGGCCATGACGAAGTTGGTGTCACTCCGCCGCGCGTGCGCGCATCTGCGGCCGGTGCTGCACGGCCGGATGTGGCGCGCTCAATCGGGCGCGTCCGGCGCCGAACAGTTTTTCCCGCAAGGTGCCTTCTGCATAGTCTTTCTTGTATCGCCCGCGCCGTGTCAGTTCCGGCACCAGCATCTCGGAGATATCCTCGAAATCGCCGGGCGACACCGCAAACGGCGTGTTGAGCCCGTCGACATCGGTCGCCTCGAACCACGCCTCGATCTCGTCGGCGACCTTGGCCGGCGTACCGACGATCACGGGACCAATCCCGCCGATGCCGACATGCTGGGCGACCTCGCGCACGGTCCAGACGCGGTCGGGATCGGCGCGAGTGATGTTGTCCATCGCGCTGCGGCCGGCGTCGTTGGTGACGTGACGCACTTCCTGGTCGAGCGCAAGGCGCGAGAAATCGACGCCGGTCCAGCCGGACATCAAGGTCAGCGCGCCCTCCGGGCTGATGTGGCTGCGATAGTCCTCGTATTTCGCCTTCGCCTCCGCCTCGGTTTCCCCAAGGATCACCGTGAACATGCTGAACATCAGGATCTCGCGCGGGTCGCGTCCGAGCCTTGCGGCCTGCTCGCGGATCGCGGCGACGCGCGGCCCGATCACCTTCGCCGAGGGCCCCGACATGAATACGCATTCGGCATGCTGGGCGGCGAACTGCCTTCCGCGTGGAGAGGTGCCGGCCTGATAGAGTACGGGCGTGCGCTGCGGCGACGGCTCGGCAAGATGGATCGCGTTGAGCTTGTAATTTTTGCTCTCATGCGTGACACGATGCACCTTGGACGGATCGGTGAAGATGCCGCGCGCACGATCGCGGATCGCAGCGTCGTCCTCCCAGCTTCCTTCCCAGAGCTTGTAGACCACCTCCATATATTCGTCGGCGATGTCGTAGCGGTCGTCATGCGCGGTCTGCTTGTCCTTGCCGGCGCCGCGCGCGGCGCTGTCGAGATATCCGGTGACGACGTTCCAGCCGATCCGCCCCTCGGTCAGATGATCGAGCGTCGACATTCGCCGCGCAAAGGTGTAGGGCGGCTCGAAGGACAGATTGGAGGTAACGCCGAAGCCGAGATGTTTGGTCACGGCGGCCATCGCCGAGATCAGCAGCAGCGGCTCGTTGGCCGGCGTCTGCGTCGCGTACTTGAGCGCCGCATCGGGGCTGTTGCCATAGACGTCGTAGACGCCGAGCACGTCGGCGAGGAACAATCCGTCGAAGCGGCCGCGTTCCAGCGCCCTTGCCAGATCGAGCCAATAGGGCAGGCGGTTATATTCGGCCGTGCGGTCGCGCGGATGCGTCCACAGCCCCGGCGATTGGTGGGCCACGCAATTCATGGCGAAGGCGTTGAGCCGGATTTCCTTGGTCATGGCGGCCGTCGAACTCTTCCCTGCAGCGCCGGGGTGTTCGGCGCCGGCTTTTTTTGAGGAAATTGGTCCATTCCCGCGTCACTTAGCAAGACAAATTCGCTGAGCGAGCGCCCTTCCGGCCGCGCCCATCGCCCGGTACGCTGATCGGGGATTTGACCATTTCCGCGACGCAAAAGGACGCCAAAACAAACGCCATGACAAGACAAGATGCCATCGCCAACGCCCGCCGCCAGATCGCTTCCGGCGAGTTCCTTGAGAACCTCGACCGTCGCGTCGGCTTCAAGACCGAGAGCCAGAATGCCGGCCGGGCCGCGGAGCTCCGCGCCTATCTCGAACAGGAGATGCAGCCCGCCTTTGCCGCGCTCGACTTCGACAGCCGCCTCGTGGAATCCCCGAGCGGCAGGTCGCCGTTCCTTCTCGCCGAACGTCGCGAAGATGCCCGCCTGCCGACCGTTCTGATCTACGGCCATGGCGATGTCGTCGACGGCATGGTCGGCGAATGGCGCGGCAATCTCGATCCCTGGCGGACGACGAAGATCGACAACCGCGTCTATGGCCGCGGCACCGCCGACAACAAAGGCCAGCACTCCATCAACATCGCTGCGCTGCAGGCGGTGCGCGAAGCCCGTGGCGGCAAGCTCGGTTTCAACGCCAGGTTCCTGGTCGAGATGGGGGAGGAGATCGGCTCGCCCGACCTGAACAAGGTGTGCGCCTCGCTGCGCGAGGAGCTGAAAGCGGATCTGTTGCTCGCCTCGGACGGTCCGCGGCTCACCGCCGACCGGCCGACGATCTTCCTCGGCTGCCGCGGCGGCATCCGCATCCATCTCGACGTGAATTTGCGCGAGGGCGGACATCACTCCGGCAATTGGGGCGGCGTGCTCGCCAACCCGGCCACGATTCTGGCGAACGCGATCGCATGCCTGGTCGATCATCATGGACGAATGAAGCTCGACGCGCTGAAGCCGCCGCGGATGACCAACCAGATCCGTGCCTATCTGGCCGATGTCGAGATCAAACCGTCAGCCGATGAGCCGGCGCTGGCGGAGGATTGGGGCGAGGAGGGGCTTTCCGCGGCCGAGCGACTCTATGCCTGGAACACGCTCGAAGTGCTGGCGATGTCCTCAGGCAATATCGATAAGCCCGCCAACGCAATTCCCGGCCGGGCGCGCGCCGTGCTGCAGCTTCGCTTCGTGGTCGGCACGCGGCACGAGCAAGTCGTCGACGCCGTGCGCAGCCATCTTCACGCCAATGGCTTTCCGATGGTGGAGGTCAGCGCGACACAAAGCTTCATCGCCTCGCGGACCGACTTCGACAGTCCGTGGATCAAATGGGCCGCGGACTCGATCCGGCAGACCACCGGCAAGCCGCCCGCGGTGCTGCCGAACTTCGGCGGCTCGCTGCCGAACGACGTGTTCTCGGTGACGCTCGGCATACCGACGATCTGGGTTCCGCATTCCTATCCCGGCTGCTCGCAGCATGCGCCCGATGAGCACATCCTGCTCTCGGTGACCGAAGAGGCGCTCGGCATCATGGCGGGGCTGTTCTGGGATCTCGGCGAGCAGGCGAGCCGGAGCTGACGGCAGGAAGAAACGGCCGACAAGACATTCACGACGGACCCGACTAAAGTGTAGCATCCGCCCTGCCTTGCGAGCGCCTGATGTTTTCGCCATCATGGTTCCGTTGCCAACGCCGGCATCGCAGGGACACCGCCGAAACCTTGATGAAGCAAGCTCCGGACGAAGCCGCATCGATCAAGCCGTTTTCAACGATCCCCGCGCTCCTCGATGCCGCGCCGGCGCTGATCGCACGCGGCCGTTTCCTCGATTGCGAATGCCGGCTTGGCCTGATCGATCGGCCGTGCTTCGCCTCGATCCGATCGGGTCGGATCGTCGAATTGACCGCACAGCCGGCGCTGATGCGGTCCTGGCGGTTTTCCTTTCGCGCAACGCCTCTGGCATGGACAGAGTACTGGAAGCCGATGCCGCGTCCCGGTTGGCACGATCTGCTCGCGCTGACCAAGCGCGGCGAAGCGGTGCTTGAAGGCGACCTGCATCCGTTCATGACCCATCTGCAGTATTTCAAGGACCTGCTGGCGCTGCCGCGGCTCCCTGCATCGAAGGCCGCGGCATGAACGGGCGGATCGAACCGATGACCGGGCGCTACGTCCATGTCGACATCGGCGGGGAGATGCATCGCATCTATTTCGAGGAGAATGGCGCGGGCATTCCGCTGGTATGCCTGCACACCGCGGGCGCCGACGGGCGGCAATGGCGGCATGTCTTGGCCGATGCGGAGTTTGCAACGAGCTTCCGCATCATCGCGTTCGACATGCCCTGGCACGGCAAGTCCAACCCGCCGGCCCAATGGACCGGCGAGGACTATCAACTCACCACCGCGCGCTACACTGAGACTATCCGCGCTTTCTGCAAGGCGCTCAGGCTCGACAGGCCGGCCGTGATGGGCTGCTCGATCGGCGGGCGCATCGTGCTCAATCTCGCGATCGATCATGCCGCGGAATTTCGCGCGCTGATCGGGCTCGAGGCTGCCGACTTCCAGCAGCCCTGGTATGACACCGCCTGGCTCAATCGCCCCGATGTCCACGGCGGTGAGGTCTGCGCCGCGCTGGTGTCCGGCCTGATCGCGCCGCAGAGCCCGAGGGCCTCGCGCGAGGAGACGCTGTGGGCCTACAAGCAAAGTGGACCCGGCGTGTTCAAGGGTGATCTCTATTTCTATCGGGTCGACGGCGATCTGCGCGGCAGGGTGCAGAGGATCGATACGGACGTCTGCCCGCTTTACCTCCTGACCGGCGAATATGATTTCTCCTGCACGCCGGAGGACACAAGACGCACCGCGGCTTCCATCAAGGGCGCCCGCGTCACCATCATGGAGAGCCTCGGGCATTTCCCGATGAGCGAAAACCCCGAACAATTCAGGCGCTATATCGTGCCGGTCCTGAACGAAATCGCCAAAGCACAGGTATCATCCAAGCAGGGAGTACATGCATGAACCGCAAAATCTTGTTAGGCCTCGCGCTCGCCGCCACGTTCGGCGCAAGCCAGGCCCGTGCCGAAGACTTGACCGGCACGCTGAAGAACATCAAGGACACCGGCACGATCACGCTGGGCTACCGCGATTCCTCGATCCCCTTCTCCTATCTCGACGATAATCAGAAGCCGGTGGGCTTCGCCATGGATATTTGTTACAAGATCGTCGATGCGGTGAAGAAGGACCTCAAGCTCAACAAGCTCGATGTCAAGCTCGTCCCGGTGACGTCGGCGACCCGTATTCCGCTGATGGCCAACGGTACCATCGACCTCGAATGCGGCTCGACCACCAACAACGCCGAGCGCGAGAAACAGGTTGCCTTCACCAACACCTACTTCCTGACGGCAAGCCGCTATGTCACCAAGAAGGCAAGCAAGATCAACTCGATCGACGCCCTGAAGGGCAAGACGGTGGTCTCGACCGCCGGCACCACCAACATCAAGCAGCTCACCGAGGCCAACGCCGCGCGCAAGCTCAACATCAACGTCGTTCCGGCAAAGGACCATGCGGAAGCATTCCTGATGGTGGAGACCGACCGCGCCGCGGCTTTCGTGATGGATGACGTGCTGCTCGCGAGCCTGATTGCGGGATCGAAGGACCCGAGCCTCTATGTGATTTCCAAGGACGAATTCTCCAAGCCCGAGCCCTACAGCATCATGCTGCGCAAGGACGATCCCGCCTTCAAGAAGGCGGTCGATGCGGCGACCGCGGCGCTCTATACCAGCCCCGAGGGCGCGAAGATCTACCACAAGTGGTTCCAGGAGAAGATTCCGCCGAAGGGCCTCAACCTCAACACGCCGATGGCGCCGGAGCTGAAGGCCGCTTTCGCCAAGCCATCGGACTCGCCGGACCCGGCTTCCTACAAGCTGAAGTAAGTCCCACCGTCGCCGGCAGCTCATGCGTTGGCTCGGTCATTGCATGAGCTTCCGGATTCTTCACCTCTCCCCGCGCGCGGGGAGAGGTCGACGCGCGAAGCGCGGCGGGTGAGGGGGACTCTCCGCGAACTCGATTCGTGGAGACAGCCCCTCACCCCAACCCTCTCCCCGCGCGCGGGGAGAGGGAGCAAACTTGCCGCGCGGCTGCTGCTAATCTCGTCTCGGTTGTCGTCGGCCGAGGTGTCCTACGGAAGGCGCCCGTGAACTATCACTGGAACTGGCATATCTTCCTCGACCCGAACCCGATGGGCACCGGCACCTATCTGGACATGCTGCTGTCGGGGCTCGTGGTCACCATCAAGACCTCGTTGCTCGCCTGGATCATCGCGCTGATCTCGGGCTCGATCGTCGGGGTGATGCGGACACTGTCGTCGCGAGCCGCATCGTGGATCGGATTTGCGTATGTCGAAATCTTCCGAAACATCCCGTTGCTGGTGCAGATATTCCTGTGGTTTTTCGTGCTGCCGGAGCTATTGCCGCGCGCCGCCGGCCTGTGGCTGAAGCAGTTGCCCGACGTGCCGTTCTGGACGGCTTCGGTCGGCATCGGGCTCTACATGTCGGCGCGCGTAGCCGTGCAATTGCAGGCCGGCATCTCCTCGCTGCCGCGTGGGCAGCGGCAGGCCGGCACCGCGCTCGGGCTAACCACGGTGCAGACCTACCGCTATGTGCTGTTGCCGATGGCGTTTCGCATCGTCCTGCCGCCGCTGACCTCGGAGTTCCTCAACACCATCAAGAACTCGGCGGTGGCGATCACCATCGGCCTGCTCGAGCTCACCGGCGAAGCGCGCTCGATGGAGGAGTTCTCGTTCCAGGTATTCGAGGCGTTCACCGCCGCGACGCTGCTGTACCTCCTGCTCAATGTCGTCGTCGTCACCGGTATGCGCCTCATCGAGCGCAGCGTGGCGATCCCTGGCTATATTTCGGGGAAGTAATCCGACATGTTCGCCAACTTCGATTTCGATGTCATTCGCCGGTCGCTGCCCTATCTCTTTTTCCAGGGCATGCATTTCACGCTGACGCTCACGGCGTTGTCGACTCTCGGCGGCATCGTCTTCGGTACGCTGATCGCGCTGATGCGGCTCTCCGGCTACAGGCTGCTCGGCCGCATCGCCGGGATCTATGTCGACTTCATCCGCTCGCTGCCGCTGGTGCTCGTGATATTCTGGTTCTACTTCCTGGTGCCCTATATCGGCCAGTGGCTGACCGGCGCGTCCAGCCCGGTCAAGGTCGGCGCGTTCGGCTCCTCGCTGGTCACCTTCATCATATTCGAGGCGGCGTATTTCTCGGAGATCATGCGCGCCGGAATCCAGTCGATTTCGCGGGGGCAGCCCGCCGCGGCGCAGGCGCTGGGCCTGACGTATCGCCAGACCATGCGCTACGTCGTGCTGCCGCAGGCGTTCCGCAACATGCTGCCGGTGCTCTTGACCCAGACCATCGTGCTGTTCCAGGACACTTCGCTGGTCTACGTGGTGTCGATCCCCGACTTTCTCGGCGCAGCCAGCATCGTGGCGCAGCGCGACGGGCGCCTGGTCGAGATGTATCTGTTCGCGGCGCTGGTCTACTTCGTGATCAGCTCCTGCGCTTCGTTCGCCGTGCGGCAATTGCAGTCACGCGTTGCCGTCATACGCTAGCGGGAGTTCCATGATCGAGATCAGCCACGTCAGCAAATGGTACGGCACGACCTTCCAGGCGCTGAAGGATTGCACGACCTCCGTCGCCAAGGGCGAGGTCGTGGTGGTATGCGGCCCGTCAGGATCGGGGAAATCGACGTTGATCAAATGCGTCAATGCACTCGAGCCGTTCCAGAATGGCTACATCTCCATCGAGGGCATCAAGGTCAACGATCCCAAGACAAACTTGCCGAAATTGCGCGCGCGTGTCGGCATGGTGTTCCAGCATTTCGAGCTGTTTCCGCATCTGCGCATCATCGATAATTTGTGCCTCGCGCAGGAAAAGGTGCTCGGCCGCTCGCATGATGCGGCGATGACCAAGGCCAGCAAGCTCCTGGAGCGCGTCGGGCTCAAGGAGCACGCCAGGAAATATCCGGCGCAATTGTCCGGCGGCCAGCAGCAGCGCGTGGCGATCGCGCGTGCGCTCGCGATGGATCCGATCGCCATGCTGTTCGACGAGCCGACATCCGCGCTCGACCCCGAAATGATCAGCGAGGTGCTCGACGTCATGGTCGATCTGGCGCGGGAGGGCATGACCATGATGGTCGTGACCCACGAGATGGGCTTTGCCAGCAAGGTCGCCAACCGCGTCATCTTCATGGACCAGGGCGAGATCGTGGAGGATGCCGACAAGAAGGATTTCTTCGCCAAGCCGCGCAGTGACCGGGCGCAAAAATTCCTCTCCAAAATCCTCTCGCACTAGGAGCACAGTACTTTCCTCGTCATTGCCAGCGAAGCGATGCAATCTATGGCGCAGCTGCGGAAGCATGGATTGCTTCGTCGCTGCGCTCCTCGCAATGACGACAAAAACAAAGCGCTCGCGCGGAGTTGAATCATCGGCTAAAGGCCCACGATTCGCGCTATACTCGCCGCACGCCCGCTCACTGCCGACAGGAGATACCTTTGGATTCGATTGCTTACGTCAACGGCTCGTTCGTGCCCCTTTCGGAGGCCAAGGTCTCGATCCTGGATCGCGGCTTTCTGTTCGCCGACGGCATTTACGAGGTTTCCGCCGTGCTCGATGGCAAGCTGATCGACAACGCCTCCCACCTGGCGCGGCTGGAACGCTCGGTGGGTGAGATTTCGCTGCCGCTGCCCGAGAGCATCGATCGCATCGTGGAGGTCCAGAAGGAACTGATCGCGCGCAACAAGCTCGAGAATGGCGTCGTTTATCTCGAGGTCACGCGTGGCGCCGACAAGGGCCGCGACTTCGCCTTTCCGAAGGGTGTGAAGCCGACGCTCATCATGTTCACGTCAGTCAAGGACATCGTGAACGCCGAATCCGCCAAAAAGGGCATTGCCGTGATCACGGTGCCCGATATCCGCTGGACGCGGCGCGACATCAAGAGCGTGGGGCTGCTCGCGCAGGTGCTGGCGAAGCAGGCCGCCGCCGAAGCAGGCGCGGGCGAAGCCTGGATGATCGAGGACGGCAAGGTGACCGAAGGCGGCTCGTCGTCGGCGTTCATCCTGACCCAGGACGATGTGATCGTGACGCGTCAGAACGGGAGCGAGATCTTGCCGGGCTGCACCCGCAAAGCGGTGGTGAAACTCGCCGAAGAACGCCAGCTCCGCGTCGAGGAGCGGGCGTTCTCGGTGGACGAGGCGCTGAGGGCCAAGGAAGCCTTCATCACCAGCGCCTCGCTGTTCGTGCAGCCGGTGGTGAGCATCGACGGCAGGGAGGTGGCCGACGGCAAGCCGGGGCCGATGGCTATCCGCCTCCGCGAAATTTATGTTGACTTCGCGAGGGCGACCGCAACCTGATCAGGCGGCAGTGGCGGCGCTGACCTTCGCCGGCCACACCGAGGGGAAAAAGGGCTCGCTCGGCGAGATCAAATGGGACGGCGTGACCGGGATTCATATCGTGGTCGACCGTGTCGAGGACACGTTTCTTCGTGGTCATGCAGGACTCGCCCTCGGCGCGGATGCATGTCATCACGACGATCAGGAGGATCATTCGCGACGCGCTCGAGAAGTAGAAGGCATCGATGCTGCAACAGCCGGCCAAAACCGATCAAGCCACTGTCTCACCGACACGGATCGTTGCGCTCGACCGTGCGCGTACCTTCATCACTCTGTTGGTGTTGCTGCATCATTCGGTGGTGAACTACACCCATTTCGGCAATGGTGACAAGGCGCGCTGGCTCGGCTTCGACCTGATCGTGCTGTTCAACGACAGTTTTTTCATGGCCTGCATGTTCCTGATCTCGGGCCTGTTCGTGCATCAGAGCCTGACGCGGCGAGGGCTTTCGAATTATGTCGCCAACCGGGCCTGGCGCTTGGGCGTGCCCTATCTGCTCTCGATCTTCGTCCTGATGCCTCTCGCCTATTATCCGACCTTCCTGCGTTATCATCTGCCCGGCACCACGGACTTCAACTACGTCCATTTCTGGTGGCGCGTGTTCACCGTCGGGCCGTGGCCGTCGGGGCCAGCATGGTTCATCTGGGTGCTCCTGGCGTTCGATGCGATCGTGGCGCTGGTGTGGGCATACGCGCCGGGAGCGATCGGCGGTCTGGGAAAGGCGATCTACGCGCTACGCTACCGGCCGGGCTTCGCATTCCTTGCGTTCATGGCCTTCTCGGTCATCGTCTATGTGCCGATGCGAATTGGGATCGGCGACGCCGCCTGGTTCGAGCCGCACGGTTATCCCTTGCCGATCCAGACCAGCCGCATCTTCCTCTATCTCGGCTATTTCCTGGTCGGCGTCGGCATCGGCGCCATGGATTTGAGGTCCGGCGTTTTTGCGGAGAACGGCGAGCTGGCGGCGCGCTGGATGATCTGGCTCGCGGTAGCGCTGGTGTTCTACGGCGGAATATTGGCCCTCGTTTACATCAAGCACAATTCCCTGCCCGATCCCAATTCGCAGCCGCAGTGGTTCCGCGCTGCCTATGGGCTCGCCTTCGCGCTGTTCAGTGGCGCGATGGCGTTTGCGGAGCCTGGGCTCTTTCTGCGCTTTGCAAAAACGCCGTTGCGCCTGCTCGATGCCATGCGGCCATCGGCCTACGGCATCTTCCTGATCCACTACATCTTCATCATCTGGCTGCAATATGTGGTCTACGACCCGCCGCTCTCGCCGTTCCTCAAATTTGCGATCGTGTTCACCGGCACGCTCGCAGGAAGCTGGGCGACGGTGATAGCCTTGCGGAAGATTCCGGTGCTGGGGCGGATGATCTAACGCCGAATCTCACGCGCCCACCAGCGGCAGGTTCCCTTGCGCCAGGCGTCCGCCGCCGCAGCGGCGTCGCCAGCCTGCTCTCAAGGCACCGCCAGCCTTCAGTGCGCCGAAGGCGGCGGCAGCCGACCGAACAACTTGTCGAAGGCCATGCCGATCGCGAGCAGCTTGCGGTCGCTTCCGGCGGGACCGTCGAGCTCGAGGCCAACAGGCAGCTTGCTGGATGCGCCCAGCGCCACCGGAAACTGGATGCCGGGAACGCCGGCATTGCTGCCGGGGTCGGTGTTCTGGATAAACAGCACGAAATTGACGAGGCTGCTCGAATCCGGATTTGAATCGATCGCGACCTTTGGTGTGGTCGGAAACGCAATCGCATCGAGCTTGTTCTTCGCAAAAGTGTCACGATAGAGCGCCTGCAGTGCCGGGCGTGCCGTCTTGATGGCGGCGTCATAGACCGGCTTGGCATCCGTGCGCCGCCTCTTGGGCGGTTAATGCATCAAGGTCGGGAGCTGACGCGGCGCGCGAAGGGATTGAAGCGGTCGAGGCCGCAAGGCCTGCGACGGTAAGCATGAATGCACGATGGGAACGGCGCATGACGCTCTCCTGATCTGGCAAGGGTAAAGGCGGACGTAACCTGCAATCCTGGCGAATTGTGTGTTCCGTGCCTGTCCTCATTTCTGAGGACGGGCGCGTGCCCTGCGCAAAGGGCGCTACTGCTGGATCTTGATATTGGCGGATTTCGCAACCTCACTCCAGCGCACGATGTCGGACTTGAGAATTTTTGTGAACTCATCGGTCGACGTACCGACGGCGTCGACGCCGATGGCTTTCAGCCGCGCCGCGACCTCGGGTAGTTTGGCGATCTTCATGAATTCGCCCTCGAGCTTATTCACGACGCCGGGCGGCGTCGTCTTGGGCGCAAATACGCCGGTCCAGATGATGGCATCGACGTCGACGCCCGTCTCTTTCATGGTCGGCAAGTCCGGAAAATCCGCCACTCGTTTCGATGCCGTGATCGCGAGCGCGCGCACCTTGCCGGCCTTCACCTGCGGCGAGACGGGGCCTGAGTCCGCGATCGTCGTGGTTACCTGGCCCGAGATCACGGCCAGCACCATTTCGTTGGCGCTCTTGTAGGGGATCGCCTGCATCGGCGCACCGGTCTTCTGCTTGAACAGCTCGGTCACGAGCTGGAAGGTGGCCGACGAGGTCGAGTAATTCATCTTGTCCGGGTTAGCCTTGGCGTGGGCCACGAGCTCGGCGACCGATTTGATCGGCGAGGAGGCGTTGACCACCAGGATCAGCGGGAAGGAGGCGAGCTCGGAGATCGCGACGAAGTCACGGACGGAATCGTAAGGCAATTTCGCGTAAAGCGACTGGTTGATTGCCATGCCGGTGGCGCCGATCAAGAGCGTATAGCCGTCGGGTGCGGCCTTCGAGACATATTCGGTGGCGACAATCGCGCCGGCGCCCGGCCTGTTCTCGACGATCACGGGCTGGCGGAGGTCTTCGGAGAGCTTTTGCGCATAGATGCGCGCGATGACGTCGTTGCCGCCGCCGGCGGCAAAGCCGACGATGAGGTGGATTGGCCGGCTCGGATAGCTCGAGACGTCCTGCGCGAACGCCGTACTCGCGGCAAATGCGAAGAAGCAGGCGCCGATCAGTCCAATTCGGCGAAGCATCTTGATCCCCTTAGAGCCTCGTGACGTGAACATGCAGCACAGCGGCCTTGCCGTCGTCGAGTGCGGTAAGGCAGCGGTCGATCGCCGCAGAGAGCTGGTCCGGCTCGCGCACGCATTCGCCGTAGGCGCCGAACGCTCTGGCCACGTCGGAAAAATCCCGCCGCTCGCCCTGGCGTCCCGACATCAGCCGCGACTGGAACTGATCGGTCTCGGTCGCGATGCCCCTCGGGTAGACGCGCTGGGTCGCGGACTTCACCGCCTGCCAGCCGCCATTGTCGACGACGAGGGTGAAGATCGGAATGTCGTATCGTTGCGCCACCGCGTAGACGCTGTCGGGCGAGGAGAAATGAAAGCCACCGTCGCCGATCACCTGCACGATGCGGTGCCTCGGCCGGGCAAGTTTCAGTCCCAGCGCCATGCCGCCGGAGAAACCGAGACCGCCGCCGGCGAGCCCGACATAGCTCTGCGGGCTCGTGCGCTTCAGGTGCTGTTGGAGAATGGGGCCGTTGCGGATCGCCTCGTTCAGCACGACGTCGTCCTGCGCAAGCTTGCCGCCAAGCGTCGCGAATAGGAAGGCCGGGTTGAGCGCGCCGGAGACGCCCTTATTGGCGCTTGCCGCCGCGCGCCGCTCCGAAGCCGCCTCGCGCGCCGTGCTCCAGCTTGCGATCCGCGCGGCAGCGCGCTTGCGATATCCGTCGTCGGCGCGCGCTTCGACGACGTCCAGCACCTGCTGAAGGATGATCGCGCTGTCGCCCTGGACGCGCATGTCGGTGGCAAATCCCCACATCGGAAAATCCGACTTCAGGGGATCGAGGTCGATCTGGACCCATTTCATCTCGCGCGCCCGCTTGGAATGCGGCACGAAGGGCACGTCGGTATCGAGCAAGAGGCCGAGATCGGCGTCTTCCAGAAGCGGCATCGGATCGATGCCGGCGTAGCAGGGGGAATCCTGGGACATATTGAGGTCGATCGGACTGAACTCGGCGACGCGAATGCCGCAAGCTCGCGCCAGGCGGTCGAGCACCGCGACGGCCTGCGGCTTGCGGCCGAGATAGGCGACAAACGCCACCGGGTTCTGTGCCTGCATCAAGGCTTGCGCTATCGCATCCGCCCGCGCCGGCTCGATCCCGCCAGCCCGCACGCTGCCATAGCGCGCTGGCGGATAAGCCGGCATCTCGACCTCGTCCCATTCTTCCGCCAGCGTCTCGCGCGGCAGCATCATGTAGACCGGTCCCGGCGGGTCGCTATGTGCAAAGGCGCTGGCGCGGGCGAGCGCCTCCTTCACCACGACGCCGGAGGGCAGCGAATATTCCCATCTCACATAGGGCCGCACGATGCTCGCGATGTCGAAGGGGTCCTGCACGAAATGCACGTAGGTGTCGCGGGAACCCGTCAATTCGCCGTGCAACGTGTGCGGCGCGCGGCCGGCAAACAGCATCACCGGCAGGCGATAGCGGAACAGGTTCTGGATCGCCATGCAGGCATTGGCAGTGCCTGCATCGACATGCACCAGCACGGCCTGGCTTCTGCCGGTCGCGAGCGCATAGCCGCCGGCCATGTGCACCGCGACCACCTCATGCGGGCACAGGATGAGTTCCGGATGCTTTCTACCTTCCTTGTCCCAGCGCGCGATCGCCTCGATGATCGAGACATGGTCGGTGCCGAGATTGGCGAAGATATAGTCGACACCGAGGTCGACCAGGCCCTCGAGAAAATAATGCGCGGCCGAGTGGCGGCTCATCGCTTTTCCGCAACGAATCTGTTGCGCAAGGTGCCGATGCCGGTGATCTCGATCTCGACGACGTCGCCGGCCTTCAGGTCCGGCGAGGCGCCGTCGGTGCCCATCCAGATCACGTCGCCCGGCCACAGCGTGAAATATTTGGTGAGCTCGACGATGAACGGCACGATGCCGAAGATCATCTCGTTGGTGTGGAAGCGGCCGGTCTCCTTGCCGTTGACCTTGATGATGGTCTCTGCCTTGTCGAGATCGACATCGGTCTCGATCCACGGGCCCATCGGCTTGAACGTGTCGGTGTTCTTGGCGCGCCAGAGCCCGCGGTCGGCCTTCTGCCAGGTGCGCTCGGACACGTCGTTGCCGATGGTGTAGCCGAGCACGCAGCTCATCGCGTCCTTTTCGGTGAGATGCTTTGCCTTTTTGCCGATAACGACGACGAGCTCACCCTCGTAGTGGATTTTTTCGGTGGCGTTTGCCGGGATCACCACGTCCTCGTCATGCGCGATCAGCGCGTTCTGCGCGCGATAGCCGATCTCGGGCCTATCCGGCACGTTCGGGACGGTGCCGGCCTTGTCAGCGGCTTCCTTCAGGTGCTTGAGATAATTGAGCCCGACGCAGTAGAAGGTGCGCGGTATCACCGGCAGCTCGATCTTGACGTCTTTGAGCGCATGGCTATGCGAGGTGCGCTTGTGCGCGCCAAAGGGATCGCCGCTGACGGCCATGACCTTGCCGCCTTCCACAATGCCCCACGAGGTCTGCCCGGCGGCAGTGAATTTCAGCCAACGCATGTTTGCTTCCCCTTATTCCGCCGCGGCGCGCGGCAGCGTCTTCCAGGCGCCGGCTGCCGGGCGTTTCAGCCCCAGATTCTCGCGTAGGGTTGTGCCAGTGTAGTCCTTGTGGAACAGGCCGCGGCGCTGCAGCTCCGGCACGATATGCTTGACGAAATCGGCGTAGGAGCCGGGCACGTAGGTCGCGGCAACGACAAAGCCGTCGCAGCCGCGCCCTGCGAACATTTCCTCGAGCCTGTCTGCAATCTCCTTCGGACCACCGACGATCGCATCCTGCACCTGGCCGCGGCCTGAGAATGTGATGAAGTCGCGTGTCGACGGGTTGGTCTTGCCCGAGGTGCGCAGCACGCCGTCGCGGATGCCGAGCATGCCCTGCATCCCCTGGAGCTCCTCCATGGTCAGCGGCTCGTCAATGCCCTTCGCACCGAAATCGAAGTTGAGCCCTTCGGCCAGCAGCGACAGCGCGTCGATCTCGAGCGGCAGCTTCTGGATCAGCGCCATCCTGTCTTCGGCTTCCGCTTGGGTCGCGCCGCAGACCGGCGTCACCAGATTGCACAGGGACATCTGATCGGGATCGCGGCCGGCCTTCGCCGCCTCACTGCGGATCGCGTCATAGCCCTGCCTGGCATTGGTCAGATTGCGCGCCGCCGTGAAAATCACCTCACCCCATCGTCCGGCAAAGCGCTGGCCGCGGCCGCTTGAGCCGGCCTGGATCACCACGGGATGGCCCTGCGGCGAGCGAGGCACCGTGAACGGCCCGCGCGATTTGAAGAATGCGCCCTTGTGATCGAGCCGCTTGACCTTGGTCGGATCTGCAAACCGCCCGCTCTTCTTGTCGATGATCAGCGAGCCGTCTTCCCAGCTATCCCAGTGGCCGAGCACAACCTCCATGAACTCGTCGGCGCGGTCGTAGCGCAGATCGTGCGCGAGATGTTCGTCTTTGCCCATGTTCTGGGCTTCGCCGTCATTGACCGAGGTGACCACGTTCCATGCGGCGCGGCCGCCAGTCATGAGGTCGAGCGTCGCGAAGCGGCGGGCGACGTCGAACGGATCGAAGTAGGTCGTAGAGCAGGTCGAAGCGAGACCGAGCCTTGTCGTGACCATGCCCATCGTGGTCAGCACGATGACCGGATCCATCTTCACGCAACGGATGCCGTATTCGACGGTGTGGGCGTGGTCGCTGCCGTAGCGGTCGGGCATGGCAAGGCGGTCGTCGAAGAACGCCATATGGAATTTGCCGGCTTCAAGAATCCGTGCAATCTCCTGGTAGTAGTCGGCCGACATGGAATCGTCGCGCGATTCCGGGTGGCGCCAGGAGCTCGGCAAATTCGTGCAATTCTGCGCCTGCAGGAAGCCGACAAGTGCCATTTGCCGTGTCATGCTGCTCTCCCTGTCACGCGAGATCGAGTTCACCGGCGATCCTGTATTCGCCCGCCAGCGCTCGCAGTTTCTCCCACGTCGCGTCCTCGATCTCGATACCGTTCTTGCGCCGCTCCTGCTCGCGCAGGTATTCGACCTCGCCGGGATAGAACACGCCGCTTGAGCCTTGCGATGGCGGCGTCGATTTCAGATAGCGCGCGAATTCGGCGACGTCCTTCTTGAAGTCCCTCAGCCGCCGGAATGCAGCGACGTTGAACACCGCCATGAAAGTACCGTCATTGTGCCGGCCGGTCGGCTCGACGCCGAAGCCGAGGCCGGTGAGCAGGCCGCACAGGACCTCGACCATCGCGGCAAGCCCGCTGCCTTTGTAGCCTTCGGTGCCGCCGAGCGGCAGCAGCGCGCCGCCCTTGCGGTATTGCGTGGGATCGGTGGTGTGCCGTCCCTCGGCATCGATGATCCAGCCGCGCGGGATCTCCTCCTTGCGCGCAACCGCAAGCGCTATCTTGCCGGCCGCGACCGCCGACGTCGCCATGTCCAGGTAGAAGGGCGCCTCGAGGTCCGAGGGAACGGCAATCGAGATCGGGTTGGTACCGAGCCGCGCCTCCCGGCCGCCGAAAGGCGCGACAAGCTTCGGCGAACGGCCGGAATCGGCGGTGGCGATCCCGATCATGCCTTCGCGCGTCGCCATCATCGGATAATGCGCCAGGCGGCCGACATGGCTTTGCCGGAACACGGTGCAGGCCGCCACATTGGCGGTCTTGGCCTTGGTGATCGTCAGCTCCATCGCCTTGGCGTTGACGTAAAAACCGAAGCCCCAATGGCCGTCGATCACCGTCGTGGTCGACGATTCCTGCACGATGCTCCATTTCGCGCCGGGCACGATATGACCGGCTTTAACCCGGTCGATATAGGTCGGGATCGCGATGATACCGTGGGAATCGTGGCCGGCGAGGTTGGCGTTGACGCAGCCGGTCGCGACCGCTTGTGCCTCTTCCTGCGATGCGCCTGCAGCTTTCAGGAGCGCCGCGCCGATGCGCATGAGACGGTCGGCCTGGACGATCGGCATGGGGGTTTCCTCTGGGAGCCCGCGTGGAAAGCGGGTCTTGCTTGTTGTCGCGGTGCGCCATCGTCTCAAACGGGTGGCTTCAGGGCAAGGCCAGAATGGTCCTGCCTCCATGCCCCAAGCGCCTGCCAGGGCACAGATTCCATCGCGCGGAATGCGTCGCAAGACGATCGGGCGCAGGAAACCGTCAACCTTGACGCCCCCTTATCGGGGCCGTGGCGGAGGGGATTTTGGCCTGACATTTACTTTGAATCGCAGTTTAGGGCCGCTGCTTACGTCCATTTAGGCCTGCCGCCTGCATAAATTCCCACGGAAATGGCGCGACTGCCACCACGGAGCCGACGACTTTGCAGGCCGAACTCGCACGTACGTTCGCTGCGCTCAGCGCAACCAACGAGGCGATTTTGTACTCGAAATCGCCGGAGGAACTGTATCGCAAGGTCTGCGAGGCTGCGTTCTCCAGCGGCGACTTCCTTGCGACCGCGGTGTTCCTGCGCGAGGACGGCAGCGACTTCCTGCGCCTGGCCGCCGGCTTCGGCGAGGACATCGCTCGGCTCTCCGGCATCGATATCTCGATCGTGGAAGGGACCCCGGAGGGCTCCGGCGTCTGCGGCCAGGCTTTTCGCGCGGGCGACGTCATCGTCAGCAACGATTTCCTCAGCGATCAGCGCTCGCTGGCCTGGCGCCGTGGCGTCGAGCAGGGCCACGTGGGGGCGGCCGCTGCAGTGCCGCTCACCTGTGCAGGCCAAAGCGTGGGGGTGCTCCTGGTTACGCGGCGGGAGGCGGGTTCGCTCACCGACGATGCTGTCTCGATGCTCAAGCGCATGTCGGCGAACATCTGCTTTGCCCTCGACAATTTCGCCCATGAGGCTGCGCGGAAGGAAGGCGAGCGCGCGGTGCGCCGGCTGAACCGGATGTTCGGCGCCATCAGCGCCACCAATGAAGCGATCCTGCGCGCCAAGACCGAGCTCGATCTCTACCAGCGCGTCTGCGACGCAGCCGTGCACAGCGGCAAATCGGTGGCGACGGTGGTACTCCTGGCCGAGCCCGGCTCGACCTGGTTGAAGCCGGTGGCCGGGACGGGCGAAAGCGTCGACCTGATCACGCGCGTGCCCTTCTCGATCAATGCCGACAACCGCTATGGGACCGGTGTTTGCGGTCAGGCGTTCCGCACGCAGAAGCCATGCATCAACAACGACATCCTCAACTCCGATCAGGGCAAGCCCTGGCGGCAAGCCGGCGGCGAGACCGGTGTCGTCGCTTGCGTCGCCGTCCCTTTGATCAAGTCGGGCAAAAGCGTCGGCGTGTTGATGTTCTTTGTCGGAAAGTCGTGGGCGGCGGACAAGGAGATCGTCGCGGTGCTGGCGCGGATGGCCGAAAACGTCTCCTTCGCGCTGGACAATTTCGAACGCGCGGCCGAGAAGGCGAGGGCCGACGAGCAGAAGGAGCGGCTGTCGCGCATGTTCGCGGCGCTCTCCGCCACCAATGAAGCGATCATGCGCGCCAAGACGCGCAGCGAGCTGTTCGAGCTGGTATGCGATTCCGTCTCCCGCGGCGCCAAGTTCACGTCCGCCACCATCGCGCTGGCAAGACCCGGCAGCGATGACCTCGAGATCGTAGCGGCCGCGGGTCCGGCCGCGGGAAGCAGCTCCAAGGTGAAGCTGTCGACCAACCCCGCGATTCCGGAAGGCCGCGGCCTTTCGGGTACGGCGTTTCGCACCCGCCAGGCCTGCGTCAGCAACGACTATTTGAGCGATCCGCGCGGGATTGCGTTCCATCCCGTGGTCCGCGCCGACGGCGCAAAGTCCGGCGCGGCGTTTCCGCTTCAGGTCGCCGGCGAGGTCATCGGCATCTTCCTGTTTCTTTCCGCCGAGACCGGCACGTTCACGGCCGAGTTCGTCGAGGTGCTGCAGCGGCTGGCGGACAATGTGTCGTTCGCGCTGGATAATCTCGCCCGCGCCGACGAAAAGCGCAAGGCGGACGCGCGCATCGAATACCTCGCCTCGCATGACAGCCTGACCGACCTGCCGAACCGCGAGATGTTCGGCGGATTGCTCCGGCACACGATCGAGACGTCGCGCCGCGGCGCGCGGCGCTTTGCGCTGCTCTTCATAGATCTCGACCGCTTCAAGGTCATCAACGATTCGCTCGGCCACGAGGCGGGCGACATGCTGCTGGTGGAGGTGGCGAGCCGCCTGCGTGCTTGCCTGCGGGCAAGCGACGTGGTGGCGCGGCTCGGCGGCGACGAATTCGTCGTCCTTCTCGAAGATGCAAACGAGCGTGACGATGTCGAGCGTGTTGCCGCCCATCTCCTTGCAGTGCTCGGCGAGCCGCTGCGATTGAGCGGTCATGAGTGCCTGACCACGGCCTCGATCGGCATCGCGATGTATCCCGACCATGGCGAGGATGCCGCGACGTTGACCAAGAATGCCGACATGGCGATGTATCTTGCCAAGGAAGAGGGCAAGAACGGCTTCCGCTTTTTCAATGGGGAGATCAAGGCCCAGTCGATCGACCGCGTGAGGCTCGAAGCCGAGTTGCGCCGCGCGCTCGATCGCGGCCAGTTCTCGCTGCACTATCAGCCGAAAGTGGACGTGGCGAGCCGGCAGATCACCGGGGTCGAGGCGCTGTTGCGCTGGACCCATCCCGAGCTCGGCGTGGTGCCGCCCGCGCAATTCATCCCGCTGGCGGAGGAGATCGGGTTGATCATCCCGATCGGTCGCTGGGTGTTGCGCGAAGCCTGCGCGCAGAACACGGTATGGCAGCGTCTCGGCCTGCTGCCGGTCTCGATGGCGGTCAACCTGTCGCCGCGACAATTCGCCGATGAGCACCTGGTGAATGACATCGACCTGGCGCTGGCGGAAAGCGAGATGTCGCCGGTGCTGCTCCAACTCGAGGTGACCGAAAGCATGGTGATGCGCAATGTCGCGCGCGCAGTGCGCGTGCTCGATACGATCCAGAGCCGCGGCATTCGCTTGGCAATCGACGATTTCGGCACCGGCTATTCGTCGATGTCGCTGATGAAGCAGCTCCCGATCGACAGCATCAAGATCGACCGCTCCTTCGTGCGCGATCTGCCGCATGATTCCGGGGACCAGGCCATCGCGCAGGCAATCATCAGCATGGGCAAGGCACTGGGCATGACCATCGTGGCCGAGGGCGTCGAGACCCTCGAGCAGGAGGCGTTCCTGCGTGCGCATGGTTGCGACGAGATGCAGGGCTATTTGTTCAGCAAGCCGCTGCCGGCAAACGAGTTGGGGTATCTGCTGCGAGCCTGGCCCGTGCTGTCTTCGCCGCCGTTACAGCCGGAAGCGGAATACGGGGCCGCGGATATTGCGGCGCGCGCCAGAAGCGGGCTCGGTTGAGCTCCGCGACGTCTCTTCAGACCTCACTGCGGATCGGCCATGGACTCGCCGACCAGGCTTGCGGCGGCGAAGTGCATCACCGCGGCGACGTCATGCTTGGCGAAGATGCGCCTGAGCGCGCTCCCATCGAGCAGATCGCCGATCACGAGCGGCGCGCGCACGAAATGACGATGACCAGTGGAGAGGTTGTCGAACACCACGGGCTGGTAGCCGGCTGCATCAAGCGCGCGGCACGCATGCGCGCCGATATAGCCCGCGCCACCCGTGACCAGAATAACAGGACGATCGCTCATGTCGCTCTAGCGAAGGGGCCGGTTGGTGTCGGAGGGCCGGCTCTTGTTGACCAGGAGATAGAGTGCGCGCGGATTGGTGGTAAAATAGCGCCAGAACAGCCGGCGCGGTTCGAGCCAGATGCGCCAGGCCCATTCCAGCCCGATGATTTGCATCCATTGTGGCGCGCGCGGGCGGCTGCCCGACAGGAAATTAAATAGTCCCCCCGAGGTCTTGATAATGCCGACACTGGAAAGCCGCGGCGTGAATTCCTCGACAAAGGCCTGCTCATAGGGAACGCCAAGCGCCACCCAGAGATAATCGGGCGCCAGCGCGTTGATCTCGTCGACCTTGGCCCGCAGCGCCTCACCCCTGAGATAGCCGTGGCAGTGCCCGACGATCTTGAGGGTCGGATACCGTTGACGCACCCTCGCCACCGCAGCGGCGTTTTCCGCTTCATCCGCGCCGAACATATAGAATGTCAGACCGGCGCCGGCCGCCTTGCGCGCGACGACGTCGAACAAGTCGGTGGTCGCAACTCGCTCCGGCAACGGTGTCTTCGACTTGAGCCGCGACACCGTGACGAGCGGCTGGCCGTCGGCATTGATGAGGTCGGCGGCGCGGAACAGCCGCTCGGTCATCGGCTCGGTCGAGCAGCGCGCCAGCACCTCGCCATTGGCCGAGGTCAAGTAAAGCGGGCGCCCGACCTGGCGGCGCGGAAAGGCCATCTCGATCATGAAATTCGCGGTCTGCTCGATATCGAGCACAGCGAGCCGCAGTCCGCCCAGCGTGATCCGCGGGATGGTTGATGTCGCGGCGCGACCTATCGGATTTTGGCGGCGCTCAAGCATATTGCTTGTCTCGCTGCCGGTTGGGGACCGAGGGCGTCAGCTCGTTCAGGATCACGCCGGCGAGGTTGCGCTGTGCGGGCCCGAGGGAAGCGATGATGCCTTCCATGGCATCGTTGATATCGATGCTCACGGGCAGCACCGCCACGATGCCGTCGGCAGTCTCGAAGAGCTTGCGATCGGGGGCGTCGGGAAGCAGCGCCGGCCCGTCCAGCACCACGAGATCGTAACCGCCGGCGGCCCGCGCCTGCGCGACGCTCTTGCGTATCGCATCGACGGCCTTGACGCCGCTGCCCTGGACGCAAGGCAGGATGGTGATACCATTCGCGGTCTTGATCGCGCGCGAGGCCTTGGTGCCGATGGAAAGCCAGCCAAGACGGCTCGGCTCGCTTGGGCCGAGGCGGACGACCTCGCTGGAGAGCCTGTACCGCTTGCGGTCGGCATCGATCATCAGCACATTGGCGCCGTCGCGGGCGGCGGCCAGCGCGAAATTGAGCGCCGCGACGCAACGATCGATGCATTCCTCGCCGCTGACGATGGCGATCACTGGCGCCTTCTCCATACCCGCGCGGCGATCGACGACGGCGCGGATATCGCGCAGCGCATTCAGGAAGGTAGTCAGCGGAAAGCCCGGCCGCAGTGTCGGCCAGCCGAACCGCGTGATGTCGGCCAACGCAGTGCTGGTGCCAAGAATACCGCCCAGCGTGCGGATCACGTCGGAATCCTGAAGGCGCGCGATCACCGGCTTGTCCACGACGGTCGGAGCCGGCGCCCCGCGCCGCGGTGCGTCCGGCAAAGGCGGGGACGATCGCGTTTCCGTTTGCGGATCGGCAGGCTGCGGCTTGTCGGTCTCGGAAAGCGGCAGGCGGTCGACGGCGACCACCCAGCCCACCGCGCCGAGCGCGCCGAGCATCAGGCCGAGCATCGCAATGAGGCTCATGGCGGGCGGGAACGAGCGGTGCAGCGGCACAGTGGCCTCGCCGACGACGCGGGATGCCGAGGTGTTGAGGCTTTCCTGCTCCTCGGTTTCGCGCGAGCGCTTCAAGAAGGCCTGGTAGACATCGCGGTTTGCATCGACGTCGCGCTCAAGCTCGCGCAAGTGAACCGATGCCTGGCTGAGCTCCACGCTTTGGCGCTTCTGCTTATCCAGCGCTTTCGTCATCGACGCTTCGTATTCGCGGGCGCGGATCAGGTCGTTCTTGGCCGATTGCTCGAAGCGGTCTACTTCCTCGTTGATGGTACGGCGCAAATCGTCGACCTGCTTCTCCATCTGTTTCAGCGATGGATGCAGCGGCCCCAGCTCGGCGCTCAGCTCTGCATATTTCTTGCGGGCCTCGGCATATTGTGCCCGCAGGTTGGCGATGGTCGGCGACTGCAGCGCTTCGGGGATTGCGCCGGCATCGGTAGCCGCGTTGCGGCTCTTCTCGATCTGGTCGAAACGCGCCTGCGCGTCGAGGGTAGCCGCATGCGCGGCCGCCAGCCGCTGGTTGGAGGCGGAGAGCTGCTGGTCGCTGAGCAGCGAGTCCTGGGTGCCGATGAAATTGTTCTGCGCCTTGTAGAGCGCGAGCGCATCCTCGGCGTTGCGCAGCCGCTGCTGCAATTCCTTCAGCCGGCCCGACAGCTCGTTGGTCGCCCGCCGCGCGGCGGCGGCCTGGGTGCTTCTGGAGTCCGTAAGATAGGCTTCGGCGAGCGCATTGGCGAGCATCGCGGCCTTGGCCGGATCGTGGGACCAGACATCGATATCGACCACGAAGCTGCGTTCGGTCTTGCGGATGTTGATGTGCTTGTTCAGCGCATCCAGGGTCGGGGTGTCGTCCTTCTTTGCTTCGCCGGTCGAACGCAGCTCGAGGCCGAGCAAGCCGAGCAGCGACGCAAGGCGTCCCTTTGTCGCGCCGCCGAACTCGGGGTCCTGGTCGACCTTCGTATCCTGGATCACGCGCCGCAGCACGCTGTTGGAGGTGATGAGCCGGGCCTGGCTTTCGACCAGCATCGACAGGCCGGAAACATCCTGGGCGCGGGGGGTGAGCTCGCGATCGACAAGCTGCAATTCGCGGGGATCGACATAGAGCTCGGCGGTCGCGGTGTAGCGCGGCGTCAGGCTCTTGCCGACAGCGACGGCGGCACACGCCGTGATCAGCGCTGACGCAACGATCATCACCTTGCGCCGCCACAGCAACTCGAACAGCGCAAGCAGGTCGAACACCGACGTCGCGCGCGTCTCGGTGCGCCCGGCGGACTTCGCCTGATTTATCGGCTGGTCATAGACAAGCATGATCCCCAGCTTCCGTTCGAACCGCCGCACGCATCGGCTGAGGGGTTACTCTTCGGGTCACGCGACGCGCCGGGTCCGGCGCAGAACCAACGCAACAGGGAAAATTAACCATACTCATTGATGGACTATTCACCGAAATCGCAAACAAAGCGTTTAAGCCGGTCAATCGCGCCGCCGTGGCCCGCCTTTTTATGGCGTCTTTGGGCCGCCGCACGGCGAGAGGTTAACAGGATGTTGCCGCCGCGAGACGGACGCGGCCGAGCCGTTTTTGCGGCGACGGATTCCGTCTTTTTTCTCGTGGCGGTGACGTTCATGGTTCAGCGCTTCCGCAGGATCAGATGATAGTCGCCGCGCCGCACGTCGATGCCGCGCGGCAGAAACAGGTTGGCCATGGCGGCAAAAATGTCGAGCATGGCTGCGAACCGCGGCATGCGGGAGCGCATCTCCGGAAAACGCGGGCTCTCACATTCCTTCCGGTAAATCACCTGCATACCGTGCGCTTCGGCAAAGGCCACCAGCCTTGCCGGCGCGACCAGCGGATGGAAGAAGGTCGGGAACGGCGGCTCACCGGGCCGGCCGGCCAGCTTTTTGCCGCGCACATGGCGGTAGAACCAGACATGAAACCAGTGCGGCGTGTATTTGGTGACGACGCCGGATAGCGAATTGGGATTGGGAGCTGCGATCACGACGAGGCCGCCTGGCTTGAGCGAATCGAAGAAGCCAGTGAGCGCGGCGGAGAGATCGGGTACGTGCTCGATGACGTTATAGCAGGTCACAAGGTCAAAGCTGTTCGGCGCGAAACGATAGGTCTGGATATCGCCGAGCACCCGCTGCTGCGCGTAGTCGTTGTTGCGAAGTTGCGCCTTGTCGATATCGACCACGGTGACGTGGGCGCGAGACAGCACCTCTTGCGGCAGGAACGAGGTCGATCCGCCGCCGGCTTCGTATACGGCAAGATTTCGCTTGGGCAGTTCGGCGCCGAGTATCTGGTGAACGCTGAGCAGGCTGTCGAACGCCTCGCCCGCCGGCAAATGGAGCAGCGTCTGCAGGAAAACGCCGGCAGGTGTCGCTCGCTGCGGAGCGGCGCGCCCTTCGAGGGGCATGTCGCGCAGCCGGTGCAATTGGCGCGCTCGTGCCGACGGCTGCTGGCCCATGCTGGGGCTGGCCTGTCCAAAAATGGGATCGGCAGGGCAAGGCAGCGCTTGGGCAGGCAGGCCATCGGGGTCGCGAGGCCGACGCGCGTCCGGAATCTGGTTCGAAAACCACGCGAATTTCGATTGCGCGGCTGGCGGCGGCAATGTCTCGGCTAAGGTTTCTGTCATGGCGAGCCAAGCGCAGCAATATCGATGCCGGGGCGGAGGGGATGCGAGCCGCGCAGCTGCTCGCGACGTTTGTTGGTTAATTCGCTATGCGTTAACCCCGCATGAGATGGCCCCTCGCTAATGTGGCTTGCGGCCTGCAGCGAACCGCGTGAGGCGCCTTCAGGTTTCGTTAACGCGTTGGATCGTCCGCACCCGGCCGACAGAGAACGGCGAGGCTTGTTTTCGAGGTAATGAGCCGTCTTCTTGCCAAGACCGAGGCTTCCGCACTGCTCGGCGTGCTTCGCCGTCAGCAGGTCATGGTCCTGCTGCGCGCCGCAACTTTCGTCGGCACGCTGCTGCTGGTGTGGATCTCGCTGCGGCCGTTTCAAAGCCTCGCCGAGCTCGACCTGACGGACGCATCGAGCGGTAACGATACGATGACTTACGCCGTGTTCGGTGTTCTCGCGGTCGTGGTCTCCCTCCTGACGATCACGGAGAACCGCAAGGGACTCGCGACTTTGCTGTCGCCGGGATTCCTGATCTTCGGCGGCTGGATCCTCCTCAGCGTCGTGCTGTCGACGGATCATGCCACGTCCGTAAAGCGGTTTGCCCTGACCGCGGCCGCCGCGGCAGTGGCATCGATGCTGTTCTTTCTGCCGCGGTCGCAATCGGAAATGGTGCGATGGTTCAGCATCGCGGTGCTGGGACTGCTCGCGACCTGCTATCTCGGGCTCGTGTTCGCGCCGAACCTGTCGATTCATCTCGCAACCGACCTGCAGGAACCGCTCCTTGCCGGCGACTGGCGCGGCGTTTACGGGCACAAGAACGTGGCGGCAGCCGTGATGGTGATGATGCTCTTTCTCGGCATCTACATCGCAAGCAGCGGTCTCTATCTCGCCGGTTTCGCTACCGTCGCGATGACGGTGATCTTCCTGTTCAATGCCGGCGGCAAGAGTGCGGCGGCGCTGTGCGTCCTCGTGCTCGTGCTGAGCTCCTCCACACTTATCGTTAGATCGTTCTGGCTGCGGGTGGTCGTACTGCTGTCGCCGCTCCTGATCCTGAATCTGCTGAGCGTCGGCACGGTGATCAGCGACCACCTTGCAGCGATTGCCCGGATGCTGCCCTTTGATACGAGCTTCACCGGCCGAACCGAAATCTGGGAGTTCGCGCTGCAATCGCTGAAGCCGCGGTTGATGCTGGGCTACGGGTTCGCGGCCTTCTGGGGAACGGGGGCGACGAGATCGACCGAGCCGGGCATGGAGTGGACGGCCACCGTCGCCCACAGCCATAACGGCTACCTTGACACCGCGCTCGCCATGGGGCTGCCGGGCCTCGTGCTTCTGATCGCGGTGCTGGTGATCGCGCCGCTCCGGAACTTTCAGCTCGCCGATCGCGGCGGCAATAACGGGCCGCTGACGATGGCACTGCTGCGGATCTGGCTGTTCGGAATCTATCTGGCCGGATTCGAAAGCTTCTATCTCGACCGTGCCGATCCGATCTGGTTCACCTTCCTGACGGCTGTACTCGGGATGCATTATCTCGCGCGGTTTCGAACAGCGGCGTGATGTTGGCGGCCTTGTAGGGCGTCGGCGCGAGCCCCAGCGCAGCGAGGTTGCGGCCGATCGACAGGCAAAGCGGATGCGACGCCGGCAGCCAATGTCCGGTCGCCAGCAGCGCGCTCGCCGCGCGAAGCGGCGCAATTCCGAGCGAGATAAGATTCTTGAGGACCAGCAAGGCAGCACGGCGACCGGAATAGCGCTTCTGGTCGATGGTGTAGTTGATAACACCGGTCGTGATGGACCTGCGAAGCACCCATGCCGCCTTCATCCGCTGCGCCGGCACGGTTTCGAACACTTTCGCGTCCGCGTTCCAGTGCGACTTGAAGCCGGCGAGGCGGCAGCGCGTGAAGAAGTCCATGTCGCCGCCGCCGAGCAGATCGAAGCGGGGATCCAGGGCCGGCTCACCGAGCATCTCGAGCACTAGCCTGCGGATGAGGCAGTTGCCGGTTCCGTGCAGGCAGGCCGTCTCGCCCGACCGCGTGATGGTCGAATGGAACAGCGGATGTCTTTGCAGGCGCGAGGGCGTGACGCCTTCAAAGCGCCGCACGACAGGTCCGCCGACCAGATCGGCGCCGCTGGATCGCGCGGTCTCGATCATGCCCGCAAGCCATGTCGGAGACGCTTCCTCGTCGTCGTCGATCATCAGGAAGAATTCGGCCGCGGGAAAGCTCTCACGCGCCGTCCTGAAGGCCGCGTTGATTGCGCTGCAATTGCCTTGCTTGCGTTCGATGGTCGAGAATCCGGGCAGCGCCCGCGAGGCGAACACCGCGTCAGCAACCTGCTTGCCCTCAAGCTTTTGCGCATCGTTTTCGACGACGACAACGGCAAAACGTTCGGCGCCGATCTGTGCAGCGAGCGATTCCAAAGTCCTTTTCAGACCAGCCGGCCGCCGGAACGTCGGGATGCAGACAACGGCGATGGGGCTTGTCGCTTCGCTCATCTCGGACCTGTTCGATCTCACGTCAGAGCCCCGCCAATGCGCCAAGGGCGTGGGCAAGCGTTTTCGGCGTCTGCGACGGCAAGAGTGCAATCACCTCCGCGGTCTCCTTCATCGCGCGGACGTAGGCGTGGGCGCGGATAGCCTGACAGGCAAGGTAGGTCTTAAGATGCGCCTCGGCCTTGCGCCGCAGCCGAACGAGCTCGGCACTGCCGAGCCTGCTTACGATCATGGGATCGGTGAACACGCGCTCGACGGCTGCGCGATAGTGGCTGAAATTGACGGCGCCGCTCATCATCGCGCTGCTGCTGTGAACACGATATTCCAGAACGGTCGTCCGCGGGCGCCAAACGATCGGGCCGAACCCGGCCAGACGGCAGAACAGGTGCCAGTCCTCGCAGTAGTGAAGCGTTTCGTCAAAGCCGCCGGTCTGGCGGAATTGTGCATGCCGCATCAGCATGACGCCGCCGTTGACGATGAAATTTCCGGCGAGCAGATTGCGCTGGATTTCGCCGCTCGGCTTGCCTCGCCGTGGCAACAGGCTGCGGCGTCCGATGCGGCGTCCGTTCACATCGATCCGTTCATAGTCGCCGTAGACGGCAACGCAGTCGGCCGGCGCATTCTCGAGAAGCATCCCGGTCGCCCCCGGAACGAGGCGGTCGTCGGCATCGAGGAACATCACCCAGCCACGCCCGCTCTCGCGCGCCGGGGTCAGACGCTCGATTTCCGCAAAGCCGAGATTGCGCGCGGCCGAGACGCCTCGTCCGCCACCACGAATCAACGTCACTCGCTCACCACCGGCACTGGCGGCAATGTCGGCTGACCCATCCGTCGATCCGTCGTCGACAACGATCACCCTCTTGACGCCAGCCTGGCCGAGTGCGCTGGCAACAGCTTCGCCAATATGCCGGGCGGCGTTCTTCACCGGGATAACGACATTGACCCACATAGGTACCTGCATTGGCCGCGCACGCATCGAGGTGTGCCAGAGCTGAACAGCGCGGGCACGGCTTGACACATATCAGCAATGTCCGTGCCACAAGCGCGCCGTCGTCCGTCCATTGCTTCAATTTGAATTAACGTAACCGGATGAAACTTGCGGTGCTGTCGTTGCCGCTTTGGTATCCCGTAACCAAATGGTCGAGGCAGCGCGCCGATGAAGATCAACAGACGACAGCTTATCGCAGGCGGCCTGGCTGCTGCCGCTTCGGCGGCGGTCCATGGTACGCCGGTGCCTTCGGGCGAGCGCGATCGCCGTCTCGGCTATGGCGCGGCGGTGACGCTCGCGGACCTGCAGTCCGACGTCCGGCTGAAAGACGCAGTGACGCGCTACTGCACGCAGATCGTGCCAGTCTACGAATTGAAGTGGCCGACGCTGCGGCCCGACGCGCACACCTTTTCGTTCGAGAAGGCCGATGGCCTGCTCGACTTCGCCCGCCAGAACGGGCTCACGATGCGCGGGCACAACCTCGTCTGGTACGCGGCCTTGCCCGCGTGGACCAAGGAGATCAAGGATGCGCCGACCGCCGAACGTGTGCTGCGCGATCACGTTGCGACGGTCGTCTCCTACTATCGCGGCAAGCTGACATCCTGGGATGTCGTGAACGAAGCCATCCCGGAATTTCCGAGGCGGCCGACGGAGCGGCGCGATTCGCTGTGGCAGAGCTTATTGGGCGACAGCTACATCCGCACAGCTTTCCGCGCCGCCGCCGAAGCCGATCCAAATGTTCAGCTTGTCCTCAATGACTACGACATCGAGTCGGTCGGCGAACGCTTCGCCGCCCGACGCGCCGCCTTGCGCAATCTCGTTTCCAATCTGCTCGACACCGGCACGCCCATCAACGCTGTCGGCCTGCAGTCCCACCTGCATGGCGAGATCGAGATCGACACCGACGGGCTCGCAAAGTGCGTGGCCGAATTTCGCTCCTGGGGCCTCGACGTCGTTGTCACCGAGCTCGACGTCGATGACCGGTTCCTGCCGGCTGCCGTGACGGAGCGGGACGCAATCGTCGCCAAGCGGGTCAACGACGTTCTGACGACGATCAGATCGCAGGCGCCGCTTGGCTCGATCCTCACCTGGGGGATTTCGGACCGCTATAGCTGGATCAGCCAGATGTTTCCCCGCCGGGATCACCTGCCCAACCGTCCTCTGCCGCTCGATGCCGATTTTCAGCCGAAGCCGTTCATGGGCATCATTACCAAAATCACGCGCGAGGCCAGCTGAGCGATGCTTCGTCATGCATCCCAATACATGATCGCGAGCGTGGTTGCGGCAGCGTTCGGCTTCATCAGCTCGGCGACATTCACCCGGCTGCTCACCCCCGGTGATTACGGCGTCTACGTCATCGGCGTCGGCATCGCAGGCTTCGTGTCGTCGATCCTCTTTACCTGGCTGCGCTTTTCCGTGATGCGCCTGCAGTCGGAGGGCGGCGGGCGCGACCTGCGCGCCACCGCGTTTGCCGGCTATGGCATGTCGCTCGCCGCAGCGCCTCTGCTGCTCCTCGTGATTCCGTATCTTGCCCACCGCGGCTGGCAGGAGGTCGGCTGCGCGATCCTGCTTGCGCTCGGCATCGGCCTGGTCGAATTGGGACAGGAGGTCATGCGGGCGCGCTTTGAGGTGCGTGAATTCGTCACGGGTGCCGTGCTGCGCACCATCGCATCGTTCGGCCTGTGTCTGGCGGCGATCAAATTGGGGTGGGGCGGAATCGGCCTCCTGGTCGGCACCGCGATCGGCTATTACGTGTCGGCGGCGTTCTCGGCGCGGACCATCTGGCGTGCGCCTCTGGCCAGAGCCAACGCCGGCGAACTCCGCCTGTTTGTCCGGCTTGGCTTCGTGTTCACGATTACCGCCTTTGTCTACACGTTCCAGTGCTCGATGGACCGGCTGTTCCTGGCGTGGCATTCGGGCGAAGCCTACTCGGGCCTCTATGGCGCCTCGGCCGACCTCACGCGCCAGATCATCCAGATGCCCGCCGGCAGCATCGCCGCGGCCGCGTTCCCGATCGCCGTAAGCAGCCTGGTGCAGCACGGCGCGGCCAGAGCGCGCGAGCAGTTGCAGCGCTTCGGCGCGGTGCTCCTCGCCGTGTCGGTGCCCGCGGCGATTGGCCTTGCGCTGACCATTCCCTATCTTGCCGCCTTCCTTCTCGGCCCCGCGTTTCGCGACACCGCGGCCCGGATCGTGCCGATGCTGGCGATCGGATGGCTGTTTCAATGCATCACGCAATATTATGTGCATGTCAGTTTCCACCTGGCCAAGAAGCCGGAATGGTCGCTGCTGCAGGGGTTTTGCAGCGTCGCCGTCAACGTCGTCAGCATCTGGCCGCTGACGGATGCCTGGGGGCTGCAGGGGACCGCGCTATCCTTCATGATCTCCGAAGCCTGCGGGCTTGCGGTCGGCGTGGTGATCACGCAATTCGCCTATCCGTTGCCGTCTCTGCTCGCACCTCTGGCGCGAACCTTGCTGGCCGGCAGCCTGATGGCGGTTGCCGTGCTGGCGCTTGAGCAATGGCTGCCGGTGCCAGGTGCGGTGACGTTTGTGATCCTCGCGGTGAGCGGTGTGGTGGTCTATGGCGTAGCGGCGGTCGGATTGAACATCTGCGATGTGAGGGGCGTACTTCGCACGCTCGGCCTTAGAATCCTTGTGGTAGCTCGCAGCTAGGCCGCCTGGTGCTCCATCGCAGCCGAGAGCACGCCCCTGATGTCGCGGATCGAGGTTCCCGAATACGACTGGATGCAGAGCGCGACCTGCTCGGGTGAGGCGTGATGCATCATCGCCGAGATCGACGACTTGTCGAGCCGCGTTTCATCCCAATGCGCCAACGCGAGGCTGCGCTCCACGATCTCGTGTGCGGCGAGATGGATCGGCGAGGTTGTCACAAAGCGCCCATACAGCAGATATTCGGAGAACGGACGCTTGCGGCACAGCGCAAGCTGCCAGCTCCTGCCCGTCGCGGACCGGATGGCTTCGGTCATGGCGTGGACTGTCGCCTTGTCCCAGACCAGCACATTGCCGACGAAGTCGTCGGCCGGAAACGATGTCCCGGTCAGACCGAGCAGGGCATCACAATTGCGCAGCCAGATCGAATGAAACGGCGCGTCGGCGCGGATGGCGTTGTGGTCGACATAGAGCGGGGATTTCGCGGCTCCGGCATATCGGCCGATATCGAACTTGCGGAAAAAGAAATTGTCGGAATCGATGATGCAGACGCGCTCCTCCGGGGCGGCGATCACGCCCGCGATCTTGGCGATCTGCTGCACGTGCCAGCCGTGCACGGGGCGGGACAACAGCGAGAGCCAGACGCGCCGGCGGCTCCGCAGAAGGGCGGCCGGCACGGCCCAGAGCCATTTGGGCAAGTAACGCGAGACCGGAACGACGACGCGCTTCTCCGAGCGGTATTTCGCGAACAACGGGACGTCGTCGTCATTAACGACGACATAGTGCCTGGTGTAGCCGGTGAGGCAGGCATCGATGCTTTCACAAAGCAGGGCGAAACGCTCGAGATCCTTGGCATGGCTCGGGGTCAATAGGGCAACCGAATGCATCGCAAGTGCTCTCGTCGGATAGACCGTTCGTTGATATCGATCCGGAGCGCAAAGCAAAAGCCGCAAGCGGCGCTCAGGCTCCCGTGAACTGAATTAAGGATTAACAGCGTCGCTCGCCTGTCCCGCATGTGCGCTCGCTGGACGATTTATCGTTAGCCATACCTTGCGGACGTCCGGTTCCATTCGACGATTACGCTGGTACCAGGGCGCCGGGCCTGCCAGATAGGAGCGGCATCCATGCCGGTTCGACACCGCACGAAACTCGGACGAGCTGCGCAACCAACCTGCGGCGAACGTACGTTCGAAATGACCGAAGCGATCGCGGGACGAGCACAATCAGTCTGACAGTGGGTGAACGACATTGGGCAAGTTGGCCATTCTAGAGCTCAGGGAGGCAGGCAGGCCTGCGGCATCGTCCGTTGCCCCGTTCTGCGTGGAGCTTGTCCGTGACTGGGCCGAGGCCACTTCGCGCTGGGGCAACCAGGGCGAAAGCACGGGCTTTCAGCACCGTTACTGGCTCGATGCGTGGTATCGCGCCTTCGATGCGGCGACGCCGCTCATCGCCATCATCTCCGATACGATCACCCGGCGCGACGTCGCGCTGGTTCCGCTGATCTGCCGCGAGCACCATGGTGTCCGCATGATCGAATTTGCCGATCTCGGCGTGAGCGACTACAACGCGCCGATCCTGGCCAGGGGCGTGGCGCACGATTCCGCTCGCATGCGCGACATCGGCCGGGCCTTGCTGGCGGCGTTGCGCGCCTTGCCCGATCGCCCTGATCTGATCCGCCTGAAAAAGATGCCGGCGGAAATTCGCAAGCGGACGAATCCGCTGCTGGCATCGGGGTGGATCGGCTCCTCCTCGTTGAACGGAAATCTCGTCGAGATCGGCGACGATTTCGAAGCCTACTGCCACTCGATCAGGAAGATGCAACTGCCACGGTGCTGGCGCGTATTCACCCGTCACCCCGGCGCCAGGTTTCAAGTCGCCGCCACCGCCGATGAGGCGCTGCGGCTGCTCGATGTCATGGATGTCCAGCAGCGCGAGCGGATGAAAAGGCTTGGACTGCGCTTTGTGCTCGATGACGTCAATTACGCACGATTCTATCGGGACGTCGTCAGCCGCGGCATCGAAGAGGGCTATGCCGTCGTCTCCGCCCTCACTTGCGGCGACGAGATCGTCGCCACCACCATGGGGATCAGGCACGGCGTCGATTACTCGCTGCTCAGGACCAGCAATGCCGGCGGGCCATGGTCGAATTGTTCGCCGGGCCTGCTTTGCGTCGAACGAACGATGGCGGCCCTGCACGAACGGGGCGTGCGCAACTTCGACCTCAGCATCGGCAATTACGGTTACAAGCGGCGCTTTGGCGCGAAGCCGCTGCCGTTGACGGATGTCAGCATTGCCCTGACCTGGCGCGGCGTCCCCTACGTGCTGCGGGACCGCGCCGCGCAGGGTCTGCGGCGCTATCCGCGCCTCGCTGAGCGCATTCGACGGGCGATCGACACGCGCGTGGCGCATTAGATCTCCCGCACCACGCCGGGCGAGCCGAGCGCGCATTCCAGCGCCGAGCGATCCCATTTCGCAGCGTTGGCCGCGGCTTCGTAGGTGCTCTGCAGGAAATCGAGCAGCGCAAAATCGGGGTCGCCGGCCCTGCGCACGGCGTCGTAGGGCAGGATGAACTCGCCAAGCGCCTCGCTGAAGAAGGCGGCCCCGGGACGAACCTTGGTAGCGCGGTATCCGGGCGGTTCCGGATAGGCGTAGGAGTAGAATGCCGGATAGTCGATGGCGCCGCTGCCGGGCCAGAAGCCGGCGCTGCTTACCTCATGCGAATAGGCTTCGCACGCCACCGCATCGGAAAGGTGAGGGACCCCGCCGGGATGGCGCGGCGCGCGGCGCCCGGAAAAACGCGTCACTGCAAGATCGAAACTGCCCCAGAAGAAGTGCACCGGGCTCGCTTTGCCGAGAAAACCGGTGCGGAATTGCTTGAAGACACGGTCGGCGTTGACGAGGATCTGAAGGAAGCGGCGGACCGCGTCGGCATCGTAGGACGCGTGCTGCGTGTCGGCCGGGAAGCGGATCGGGTCGGGCAGCTCGTTCGGCATCTCGTCGATGGCAACCGCAATGCGGAGTTCGGCAAGCTCGGCGATGAGGCGCTGGTAGAAGCTTGCGACCGAATGGCCCGCGAGCGCGAACTGCCGCGTCGAGCCCTCGCTGGTCGCAATTCGCAAGACGTGATCGATGAAATCGAACTCGATTTCGAAGCTGCGCAGATCGTCGGGAACAGGAGAGGTCGAAAGCCCCCGCGCGGTGACATAAAGCGTCACATGCCAGGAATGGTTGAGCCAGGGGGCGCGCGCGAGCCTGATCTTGCCGACGATCTGGGTCCAGAGATGCAGCGTTGCGCAAGTGTCACGCCAGGCTGCGAGCGGCAGCTCCGGCCATCGCGCATGAGGGGGATCGGACATGGTCGGTCGGGCTCCGTACGCGGCTGTCGTGCGGGTCTTCCGCCCTATCACGAATCCGTCACGCCCGCCTCACGAAGCCGTGCACTCCGGGCAGCGACGGTGGCCGCGCGTGGCACGGAACAGGCTCTTGCAGTACCAGCGTCGGGCAAAGGCCTGCAGCGGGTTGCGCCATTGTTGAGCGATGAAGAGAAGTTCGACCATTGGCAATCTTTCGTTCGGGCTGCAGAGATAGGGCGGCGTTCTCGCCAGAGAATGCCGCCCATTTCGCATCAGCCATGCGCCGATGGTGACGTGTCGTCATCAAAGCTTGGCCTTGCCGCTCAGCCGTGAAGCTTCTTGGCGGTCTCCGCGATCGCGCGACCTTGATAGCGGGCGCCGGCGAGCTCGTTCGCGCTCGGCAGGCGGCTGCCATCGCCGCCGGTGATGGTGGTGGCGCCATAGGGCGCGCCGCCGGTCACTTCATCCAGCCTGCCCTGGCCCTGGAAGCCGTAATTCATGCCGACGATCGTCAGGCCGAAATGCAACAGGTTGGTGATGATCGAGAACAGCGTGGTCTCCTGGCCGCCATGCTGGGTCGCGGTCGAGGTGAAAGCGCCGCCGACCTTGCCGTGCAGCGCGCCTTTGGCCCAGAGCCCGCCGGCCTGGTCGAGGAAGTTCGCCATCTGCGAGGACATGCGGCCGAACCGGGTGCCGGTGCCGACGACGATCGCGTCGTAATCGGCGAGGTCGTCGACCTTGGCGAGGGGAGCCGCCTGATCGAGCTTGAAGTGCGCCTTTTGCGCGACTTCCGCCGGCACCAGCTCGGGCACGCGCTTGATGTCGACGTAAGCACCGGCTTCACGCACGCCTTCGGCCACCGCGTTGGCCATGGCTTCGATGTGGCCGTAGGCGGAGTAATAGAGGACGAGGACTTTGGCCATGGTGGCCTCCTTGTGTTTGGATCTTGATGGGAGATTTTTGAGTGAATTTCCTCGTCATTGCCGGGCTTGACCCGGCAATCCATCGATCTTGAGAAGCTCCTTGCGAAGGGATGGATGCGCGGGTCAAGCCCGCGCATGACGATTGTTCCTGCGGTAACGGCGGTGCGCTACGCCGCGTCGACGAGTACGAGCTCGGAATCTTCCAGAGCCTTGATCGTCAGCCTGGCTTCGTCCGAGATCGCTGCGCCGTCGCGCGCATTGACCTGCACGCCATTGACTTCGATGCGGCCGGCGGCCGGCACGAGATAGAGATTGCGCGCCTTGCCCGCCTCGTATTCCGCACTCTCGCCGGCCTTCAGCGTGGTGGCGAGAACCCGCGCATTGGCGCGGATCGGCAGCGCGTCATCATCGTCGGCAAAGCCGGACGCAATGGTGACGAGTTTTCCCGAGCGGTTTGTCTTGGGAAACGGCTTTGAGCCCCAGGTCGGCTGGCCGCCTTGCATCGTCGGCTGGATCCATATCTGGAAGATCCTGGTCAGCGTCGGCTCCAGATTGTACTCGGAATGGCGGATGCCCGAACCCGCGCTCATCACCTGCACGTCACCGGCCTCGGTGCGGCCCTTGTTGCCGAGCGAGTCCTGGTGGGTGATCGCGCCTTCGCGGACATAGGTGATGATTTCCATGTTGGCATGTGGATGCGGCGGGAAGCCGGTGTTCGGCGCGATCTCGTCGTCGTTCCACACGCGAAGCGCGCCGTGGCTCATGTTCTCGGGGTTATAGTAGCCGCCGAAGGAGAAGTGATGCTTCGCCTTCAGCCAGCCATGGTCGGCGCCGCCGAGTTTTTCGAATGGTCTCAGTTCGATCATGGGATGTGTCCTTCGATCAGATAGTCATGACGTTTCGTTGGGTCTTGGATATGGCGCCGGCCGTGATATAGAAATAGAAACTATCGAAATTCATTGTTTCTAAAATTGAGCTAGCGGAGACTTTATGGCAAAGCTTCCGGATTTCGAGGCGCTGGCGATCTTCGCCAAGGTCGTCGAGCTGCGCTCCTTTGCGGCAGCGGCGAGCGAATTGGCGCTGTCGAAGGCCACCGTCTCCAAGGCGGTCGGCCGGCTGGAGGAGCGGCTCGGGGCGCGGCTGTTCAACCGCACCTCGCGGCGCCTCGCGCTGACCGATGCCGGACAGAAACTTGCCGAGCGTGCCGCGCGTCTGCTCGCCGACGGCGAAGCCGCGGAGAATGAGGCGCTGGCGCAATCCTCGGTGCCGCGCGGGCTGGTGCGGCTTGCGGTGCCCATGACCTTCGGCGTCAGGAACGTCGCGCCACTGCTGCCGGAGTTTCTGCAGACCTATCCGGACGTGTCGATCGACCTGCATCTCAGTGACGCAACCGTCGATCTGATCGGCGAGGGATTCGATGCGGGCCTGCGCATCGCGCGATTGCCGGACTCTTCCCTGATCGCGCGGCGGCTCTGCGGCATGCCGCGTTATACCGTGGCAGCGCCGTCCTATCTCAGGCAGCACGGCCGGCCGGCCCATCCGATGCAGCTCGCGCAACATCGATGCTTCGGCTACGCCTATCTGTCGACACCCAACGTCTGGCACTACACCAACGCCGCCGGCGAGCAAGCCGCAGTGCGGCCCGGCGGTCCTTTGCGCGTCAACAACGGCGAAGCGCTTATGCCGGCGCTGCTCGCGGGCCTCGGGATTGCGGACCTGCCGGAGTTCATCGTCGGCGATGCGATCGCCGCGGGCGAGGTCGAGGTGATCCTGAAAGGCTGGAAGCAGCCTGAAGGCGCGGTGCATCTCGTCACGCCGCCCGGCGGCCCGCGCCCCGCGCGCGTCGAGGTGCTCGCGGAGTATCTGGCGAACAAGTTCGCGAAGGCAAAGAGGCGGTGAACGACAGGACATGACTGCGCATTCTCGCGGCATGATTTGCCCGAGTCTTGCCAATGATCACCCTCGCGAAATGAAGAGGGCGCAGGGAATGCCGGATGCAGGCCGCACCCGCGAGCCTTGCGTGCAAAGAGAGTGCACTTTTGCGCACGCAAGCAACACAGGGCAGCCGGAACAACCGGCATCCCCTGCGCAATGGTTTACGGCTTATACGCGATCTCCCCGGAGTGCCGGGCTTGTTAGCCTCCGTCGCCTGCCGGTTCGTCACCAGCAGGCTTGACGCCAGCGTC
>Ga0134128_10000916_pt1 | contig 39948 bp, 34 predicted proteins | sample KB31754_FD_96462 | JGI IMG/M metagenome (GOLD analysis project Ga0134128, IMG submission 96462) | Terrestrial soil microbial communities with excess Nitrogen fertilizer from Kellogg Biological Station, Michigan, USA - KB3-175-4 | ecosystem: Environmental > Terrestrial > Soil > Unclassified ...
CGCGCCGCGCTTCCCTATTTCGAAGCGAGCCAGGAGACGACCTCGGCCGCATGCCCCTCGCTCGCGCTGAATTCCTGTGCCAGCCGCGCGACCGTCGTGACATCGCTGACCGGCGTCAGCACCACCGGATACCAGGTGGGCTCGCCCGGCCGCTGGGCGACCAGCACCCGCGCGGCATAGCCGCGCTTGTTGAGCGTCTCGGCGAGCCGCTCGGCATTCTCCTTGATGAGAAAGCTGCCGGCCTGCACCGAGTAAAGGAAGGGCGGAGCGCTCGGCGCCGGTGCGGCCGCGGCGACCACGGGCGCCACTGGTGCTGGTGCCGGGGCCGGTGTTGCCGCCGCCGCGGCAGGAGCCGCTGCCGGCGCCCAGCCTGCCGCGCTATCGGCGGGTGGCGCAGGCGGCGTCACCGCGAGGCTCCGCGGCTGGGCGAGCGCGGCGTCGACCAGCGGGCCGCGCAGCGGCGACGCCGGAGCGATCTCAAGCGGCAGGCCAACGCGGAAATCCTTGACCGCGATGGGTGTCGGCGCGGCCGCAGCCATAGCCACGCTGACCTCGGGAACAGTGCTGCCGGGTGCGACCGCCAGAGCCCCACCGGGCGCCGAGGCCACGGCAGGTGCGGCCGGCGCCGGCGCGGCGGGTGCCTTCGGCATCGGTACCACCACCGCCATGCCGCCGCTTTGCGGCGCCGGAACGGCCACTGCCTGCCCGGTGGGTGCCGCCGCCGGCGCGGCTGCGGGCAGCTTGGCGCTGCTCGCCATAGCGACAGCCGGAACCGCCGGCATATTAGGCACCGAGGGTGCGCCGCCGATGCCGACGCCGATCAACAGCCCCGAGGTAAAGGTCAGCAACCCGAACAGCGAGGTGCCGAAAAACAGCGTCGCTGCCTGCCGCGGTGTCAGTCCCATGGCCCCCTCTCCTCCGCCACCCCTCCGTCTGCCGCCGGTTCATCCGGCGAGTCAGCCTTTACTCTCCTTCGCGCTCGGCGCCGCGCCGGTCCGCACGCTGCTCGCTGCCGCAGGCTTCTCGTCGCGTGCGGCGGCCCCCGGAGCTGCAGCCGTGCCCGAATCCGACGTCTCCGATGCTGCCGGCCGGTCGCTCGGCCGCCGGTCGCGGAACATGCCGCGCTGCATGGCGGTGCCGCCGATCTGCAGCCGCTGCCACGGCACGAACTTTTCCTCCGGCAGCTGCGCCTGGCCACGGAAGGCGGCGATCGGCTGGTAATGGCCGGAATAGTTACTCCACCAGTCGAGCGCCCCGCCGCTGAAGCGGACGGTCCCGGCATAGACCACCGGTCGTCCCCCGGAAAGCTGGACGTGGCCGGCCTTGGACGAGATCAGCAGGCGCTGATCGACGCGCCGGATGCCCTCGGTCCGCACGAAGTTGTAGGTGCCATCCGGCCGCGTCATCAGTCCGCGCGCGCTGTCCCGCGCGCCGAAATTGCCGCTGCCGAGCGGCACCAGCTCGTCGCCAGCCGGCGCCGGTCTGGCGCCTCGATCGACGGTGCGGTTGGCAAAGCTGGCGAAGCGCTGTACCGCGGCAGGTAGGGCCGGCGAACGCGGCGGTACCGGCGGCGGCGGCGCGGTCGGCCGCCGCGCCCGTGGCTGGGGCGGTGCCTGCCGCGGCTGGGCGGCGCGGACGCTCGGCAATGGCGGCGGCGAAAACTGCTTGCTCAACGGTCCCCTCGCGGTCGGCTTCGAGCCGGTCAAGCCTGCTCTTCCTTCTATAATTTTGCGTTCACGGCATCAAGGCCGCATCGCTCCGCTCAGGCGATCTGCACGGTGACCTGGCCCGCCATGTTGATTTTGATCACCCCCGCCCAGGCGCACATGCAGGTGGAGCTGTCGTTGAGCGCCGGCATGTTGGCGATCATGACGGTGGGCGAGCCCGGCGCCCAGGGCGCCACGGTGTTGGGGATGCAGGGCATCGGCGTGAGCACGCCCAGGGCCGCCGCCGTCGCCGCGGCAACCTGCGGATTCGCCATGCTGCTGCACATGCCGAAGGGCGCGATGTTGACCATCGGCGCAAAGTCCATGATGTTCGCCGCCGGCGGGCCGCCGGCATTGGTTCGGTTGGCAGGCAGCACGCTGAGCGCGCTCGGCGCCGCGCCGAAGCTGCATTGCATGAGCGCTCCGGCCACCACTTGCATACCCATTGCCGACCTCCTCCTTTTAGGAGCCTGCCTGAGAGGCTCCTAGCCGCCGAACGCCTTGTCGATCCAGGATTTCTTCGGCGGCTTCCCCGGTCCGCCTGGAGCCGCTTGGCGGCGGGACACGAGCTTGCCGCGCTCGAAGACCGCTTCCTCGTTGACCTCGCCATTCTCGTGGTAGCTGGTGAGCGGACCGTCGAGCAAATCGGCATGCCAGACCGCGCGCTGGCGGACGCCGCCGCTTTCCCAGTAATCGACCGCCTCCCCCTCGAGCACTCCCGCCCGGTAGGGGGCTTCACGCAGCTTGGCGCCATTGGGGTGAAAGGTGATCATCGTGCCGTCGATCGCGCCGGCCTTGTAAGGCGCAACGCTCAGCCGCCGGCCGGCGGGGTCATAGGTCTTCATCTCGCCGTCGAGCACGCCCTTGGCATAGCTCATCTCCGCCTGCTTGCGGCCCTGCGCATAGACAGTCATGGGGCCATCGAGTACGCCGTCATGGAAGGTCATGCGCGCGAGGGGTTGCCCGGCGGGATCGTACTGCACCACTTCGCCCTCGAGCTTCCCGGCCGCGAAGCTCGCGCTGTGCGCCACCTGGCCATTGGCGTGGTAGCTCGCCGCCGGGCCGGTAAGGACGCCGTCCTGCATCTGCGCCTCGGAGATTACCGCGCCGGACTCGTCCTTGCGCTGGACCACCTCGAGCGCGGCCGCATCGCCGTTCATGCACCGCCTCGCAGCATCGGCTCATCCGCCGCCATAGGCCGCCTCAGTTGATCTTCACCATGCCGCCCTTGACCGTCAGCATGCCGCCGCCATCGACGGTTCCGGAGGCGCTGCCCTTGATCTCCATCGTCGTGCCGCCGCTGAGGCTGAGCCCGGTGCCGGAGCTGGCGCTGAGATCGGTGCCCGACTTCACGGTCAGCGACGTGCCCGATTGCACCGTGAGCGAGCCGTCGGTCTTGAGCGTCAAATCGCCGGTCGCCTGGATGGTCAGCGAGCCCGTTACCTTCAGCGTGTAGTTGCCGCTGACATTCTGGGTGAAATCGGCCTTGTTGGTGTGCGTCTCGTTGCCGGTGACCGTGACCTCGCGCGTGCTCTGAACGCTGTGCGTCTCCTTGCCTTGGCTCACCGCGATGGTGCGGTCGCCCTGACTCACCGTGAGCGTCTCGTTGCCCTGGCTCACCGTCACCGAGCGGTTGCCCTTGGAGACCGTCAGGCTATCGTCCTTCTCGCTGATCGTCACACTGCGGTTGTTGGTGATGGTGGTGGTCTGGTCGTTGAGGACGTCGATTTTCATGTCCTTCTGCGCGTGGATATAGAGCTCTTCGCTGTCGGCCTTGTCCTCCAAGCGGATCTCGTTGAAGCCGCTGCCGCCCTTGGACGAGCTGCTCTTCACCGTGCTCTTGGTCTGTTCGTCCGGCAGCGTATAGGGCACCGGCTGCTGGCCGTTATAGACGGAGCCGGTGATCAGCGGCCGGTCGGGGTCGCCTTCAAGGAAGCTCACCACCACCTCCTGCCCGATTCGCGGCAGGAAGATCGCGCCCCAGTTCTTGCCGGCCCAGCTCTGCGCCACGCGGATCCAGCAGGAGCTGTTCTCGTCGCTCTGTCCGAGCTGGTCCCAATGGAACTGCACCTTGATGCGGCCATACTGGTCGGTCCAGATCTCTTCGCCGGACTTTCCCACCACCAGCGCGGTCTGTGTCCCGGCGATGCGTGGCTTGGGCGTCAGCCGCGGCGGGCGGAAAGTGGCGCTCGACGGGAAGGCGACGAAGCTGTTGCGGTAGTGCCGCCTGCCGCCCGCATGAGTGATCCGTCGCAGCACATAGGTGTCGTTGACATCGGCGCGCGGATGGCCGGTCAGAGAAAACTTGTACCCGGTGGCGAAGGCGCGGCAGACGCTCTCGCCCGAGACCAGCCGCGTCGGCAGCTCCATCGCGTCGAGCCGCTTCTTGCCGTAGTCGTCGCCCTCGTCCTTGGTCTGATAGACGCCGGGATATTCGTAGATCTGCAGCGTGCCACTGCCGCTGGTGGTGGAGAGCAGCTGCGTTGTCGGGGTCTCGAAATTGAAATCGTCCGCCTGGTACTTGCCGGTGACGACGCTCTGCTCGAGGTTGAGCGCCAGCACCAGATCCTGCTCCTCCCAGGCCTTGGCGCTTTCCGGTTTGAACGGCACCGAGGCGAGGTTCGGGCAGGGCTCAAAGGCGCTCGCATCGTCGGCCAGCACCATGGTGTGCTTGCCGTCCTCGTGCTGGAAGAAATAGAAGATTCCCTCTTCCTCCATCAGGCGCGAGATGAAATCGAAACAGGTCTCGCGATACTGCACGCAGTAGTCGCGCGGATTGTAGGTGCCGGTGAGCGAGTCCTTGACGTCGGTGACACCCTGCTCCTGCAGCACCTGCTTGACGATGTCCGGCACCGATTTGGTCTGGAAGATGCGGTTGTCCGAGGTGAGCGTCAGCTCCCAGAGCTTCGGCCGCATGTCGAAATGATAGGTGAGCCCGCTCTGCACCATGCGCGCGACGATGCCGTTGAAGTAGCGGCTGTTGCCGTCCTTGTCGGTGCCGGCGATGGTGACGCTCTGCCCGACCACCTGGCTGAAGTCGAGATCGCCATGCTCGGACTCCATGTCGAGGCGAAAATCGAAGAGACCGGAGATGAGCTCCTCGCCCTCGAAGGCCTCAAGCAGCAGCATGTCGGCGCCGAGCGGCGTCGTGACTGTGAAGGTGTAGCCGGTCTCGGTGTAGCCGAGGACGGTCATCGCGCCGCTGCGACCCCGTCATCGTCGAAGACGAAGCGCAAGCCGCCTCTTCCGTCGAGGTCGATATGCACGGCCTCGAACCCGTCACCCTCGGTGACGCGCGCCAGGATCTCGCCGGAGAGTTCCGGCAGCAGCGTGTTGGTCAGCAGATTGTCAATGGCGCGCGCGCCGGTGTCGATCTCGGTGCAGCGCGCTGCGATCGCGGCCACCACTTGCGGCGCGCAGGTGAGCTCGGCGCGGTAGGTGTCCCAGAACCGCTCCTGCACCCGCTTCAGCTTCAGCCGCACGATCTCCTCCACCTGCGCATCTCCCAGCGGCAGGTAGGGAACGATGACGAGCCGGCCGAGGAAGGCCGGCTTGAAATGCTGCACCAGCTCTGGCCGGATGGCCTCGACGATGGCGCCGACGTCGATCCGCCCGCGACTCGCCCGCACCATATCGATGATCGTGTCGGCGCCGATGTTGCAGGTGAGCAGGATCGTCGTGTTCTTGAAGTTGACGACCTGGCCTTCGCTGTCCTCGAGCACGCCCTTGTCGAACACCTGGTAGAAGAGCTCGAGCACGTCGGGATGCGCCTTCTCGACCTCGTCCAGCAGTACCACGGTGTAGGGATTGCGCCGCACCGCCTCGGTCAGCACGCCGCCTTTGCCGTAGCCGACATAGCCCGGCGGCGCTCCCTTGAGGCCCGATACCGAATGCGCCTCCTGGTATTCCGACATGTTGACGGTGATCATGGTGCGCTCGCCGCCATAGAGCAGGTCGGCGAGCGTGATCGCCGTCTCGGTCTTGCCGACACCGCTCGGACCCACCAACAGGAAGACGCCGGTGGGCTTGCCCGGCTCGCCGAGATCGGCGTGGTAGGTCTGCATGCGCCGGCAGATCACGTCGAGCGCCGCGTCCTGGCCGACGACGCGGTCCACCATGCGCTCCTTGAGCGTGCGCACGGTTTCAATCCGGTCGCTCAGCATCTTGCCGACGGGAATGCCGGTCCAGCCGGAGACGACTTCGGCAATGATGCGGGTATCGACATGGGCGGGCACCATGGCCTCGCCCTCCTGGATCGCCTCGAGCTCGAGGCGGACGCCGCCCAGCGTGCCGAGCAGCGCGTCGATATCCTTGCCGGGCGGCGCCTTCTCGATCTCGCGCTCGAGCCCGGCGATGCGCCGCACCGTCTCGCGCTCCTGCTCCCAGCGTGCGCTGAGCCGGTCGCGCCGTTCCTCGCCCTGCCCCAGCTCTTCGGCAAGCCGCTCGATGCGCTCGGCATGATCGAGCCCGGCCACCTTCTCGCGCGACAGCAGCTCGATTTCGGCAGCCAGCGTCTCGCAGCGGCGGATCGCGTCCTGGAGCGCCGGCGGCTGGCTCGACTGCGCGATCGCAACCCGCGCGGCGGCGGTATCGAGCAGGCTCACCGCCTTGTCGGGAAGCTGCCGCCCGGCGATGTAGCGATGCGAGAGCCGCACCGCTTCGCCTACCGCCTCCTCGAGGATGCGGACGCCGTGATGCCGCTCGAGCTTGGGCACGAGCCCGCGCAGCATGGCGATGGCGGAAGCCTCGTCCGGCTCTTCGACCTTGATCACCTGGAAGCGCCGCGCCAGCGCCGGGTCCTTCTCGAAATACTTCTTGTATTCGGCCCAGGTGGTGGCGGCGATCGTCCGCAGCTCGCCGCGCGCAAGCGCCGGCTTCAGCAAATTCGCCGCATCCCCCTGCCCCGGCGCGCCGCCCGCACCGATCATGGTATGCGCCTCGTCGATGAAGAGCACGATCGGCCGCGGTGAGGTGCGGACTTCGTCGATCACCTGCTTCAGCCGGTTCTCGAATTCGCCCTTGATGCCGGCGCCCGCCTGCAGCAGTCCGAGGTCGAGGATGCGGACCTGCACCGGTCGGAGCGCCGGGGGCACGTCGCCGGCGACGATGCGTTGGGCGAAGCCTTCGACGATCGCCGTTTTGCCGACCCCGGCCTCGCCGGTGAGGATCGGATTGTTCTGCCGCCGCCGCATCAGCACGTCGATGATCTGGCGGATCTCGGCGTCGCGGCCGACGATGGGGTCTATGTGGCCGGCTTGTGCCTCGGCGCTGAGATCGATGGTGTAGGAATCGAGCCCCGGCGTGCGCGAGGCGTTGCCGGAGGTGGGGCGCGCCGGCGCAGCACCCGCGGCCGGCTGCGGCGCCGGATCTTCGGCGGTGCCGCGCACCAGCTCCGGCAGATCCTCGACGAGCCGCCCGCGCGGCAGCGTGGTGAGGATCGGCACCGCTTCGAGCAGCAGCATGCGCAGCGTGTCGTCCTCGAGCGCGGCCTGGAGCAGCGCGCCGGAGCGGATCGCGGGCTGGCCGAGCTGCAGCGAGCAGGTCACCCAGGCCGCCTCGAAAAGCTGCAGAAGATGGGGCGACAGGCTGGGGGTCCGGCTGTTGCCGCGCTTCAGCTTCTCGATGGCGCCGCTGAGCTGCTTGGCGACGGCGCCGGTATCGACCTCGTAATAACGCAGGACCCGTTGCAGATCGCCGTCCGGCAGCTCGACGAGTTTCAGCAGCAGATGCTCGATCTCGACCGAGAAATGCGATTGCGCAAGGCACAGCTCGGCCGCCGTCTCGAGGGCGCGCTTGCAGACCGGGTTGAGCTTGGAAATCAGCGCCTTGACATCGGACATGGCAATGAGCGGACTGCAGCCTCCCCGTTGCCGAGCTTAGCAGGCGCGCCGCGGAAACTGAACCGTTTCGGCCGTCGTCGGCCTCATCGCGGCGGCGCGCGGAAGCGGCGGATGGCGATATCGAGGATGCCGTTGACGAGATAGCGCGAGGCGCGCCGCAGCCGCCCGCCCCGCTTGGATCTCTCGGGGTCGAGTGCGGGATCGGGCGCGACCGCCGTCGGGGCGGGTGTCGGGGCGACGGCCGATGTCGCGGGTCGGGTGGGCAGGCTGGTGGCTGGCGCTGGCGCTATGCGCCCGCTCCCGGCGTCGGCAGGGGATCGCCGGGGCAGCGCCCGCAGCGGCGACAGCAGCCGGCGCATCACCCCGCTTCGCGCGGGATCGCCGCCGATCGACACGCTGACATCGGCAAGGCTCGGTACGGCGCGCAGATGCGCACCGAGAAAGCCCGGCTTGGCGCCACCCTCCTTCTGCGGCTGCGCTCCCGGCGTCGCGGGGCTGCCCAGCTCGCCGAGATAGACGCCGAGTCCCGGAAGCCCGGTGAGGCCTGAGCCGGGCAGCGGTGCCGCTGCCTGCGCGCGCTCGCGGCGCCGCGTCGCGCCCGCTCCGCCTTCGTCGGAGGATGTCGCGGCCTCATCAGCGGCGTCCGCGCGTTTGGCGGGAGCGCGGCGCGCCGGACGCGGCTTTGCGCGATTCTGTGCGGGTCCCAGCTCGCCGGGGCTGCGGCGCTGTTGTGCGGCAGCCGGCTCGATTCCCGAGCAGCCGCCGATCGCGCCGGTGAGCACCGCGGCTCCGCTGCGGCGGTCGCGGGCGTCGATGCCGACGCTGACGCCGCCGCCCACTCGCGGCGAGCCGCGGCTCTGGACGTTCTGGCCCGCGCCCGGCGGCTTCACATCGATGTCACGGCGCGGCATGCGCGATGGACCAGAGAGAAGCGGCGGGATGACGGCACAAGATCGGCGAATCCAATGGCGCAGAGGACGTCCCGTGCAAGATATCAGAGCAAGACGCGCGCCGCGCGGTCGAATCGCCGCAGGTCGCTCAGTCCTCGTCGCCGGCAATCTGGCGGCGGCGCGCGGCGAGCGCGTCGCGCAAGGCGTCGGGTTCGCTGGGTGCCGGTCCTGCGGCGGGTCCCGGCCGCCGGAGGCGGCTGCGATCGAAGCTCGCCGCCTGATGTGCGACGCTGCGCGCCGTGTCGAATTGCTGGCCCGCCCCGACGGCCGCGAGTTGCCGGCCGGCGAGACTCCGGCGCGTTTCGATCGCCGCCAGATAGTTCTGCATCTTCTCGAGATCGCGGCCCAGCATCTCGGAGAAATTCTGGAATTTCTGGGCCGCCTCCTCGGCGCGGCGCTGCAGCGCCGCCCGCGTCGCGCGCTCGGCGACTTCCAGCTTCAGCACTTCCGACGGCTTGACCAGGCCGGAATCCTCGTCGACGCGGGCCGCCGCCAGCCGGTCCTTGAGCTCGCTGATGAGCGGCGGCTCGGCGAGCTCTCGCTTGATCTCGCGGAGATCCTTGGTGAACGTCTCCATCCAGAATTTGGCGTGCCGGATCTCGCGACCGAGCTGCAGCATCGTCTCTTCGGTGAGGTCGGCGCCGCGCTGCAGACGATGGGCGCCGCGGTCGAGCTGCTGGCTGAGCGCCTCCTGATCCTTGTCGCGCAGCCGTTGGATGAGCTTGTCGACGCTCTGCTCGACACCAAGCCGCGCGGTCAGGCGGCGGTAATCGGCTTCGCGACCGCGCGCGAGATCGATAACCCCCGCCATAAGACCGCCCAGCGAGTTGAGGGCATTCAGCGAGTTCTGCACCAGCCCTTTGACGGCGCTGAAATCCGTGCCGAAGCTGGCGATCGTGCGACCGACGGCGACACCCGCCTTGATCAGTTTGTAGAGGCCGCCCGCCGCCAGGATCTTGCGCTGCGTGTCGTTCGCCGCGCCCTCCTCCTGCGCGTGCTCGTAGGCGCTGGTTGCCGTCGAGTAGTAGCTCGCATAGACGCCAAAGAGCGGATTCTGATGGACCGCGTCCTCGATCCGCCGCTGCAGGGCCTCGAACTGTTCTTTCGCCTGCGCGAACATTCCCTTGGTTTTGTCGTGACCCAGCTTCCGATAGCGGTCCTTGATTGCCTGCAGGTCCTTCCACATGGTCGGATTGCCGGGACCGTCCACGATCCGCCGGCGGTCGAGGGGCGCGATGCGGCCGGCGCCGGTTCCTGCCCCGCCACCGCGCAGCGCCAGTTGCAGCACCAGACGCCACCCGTTGTGCATCGCATGGAATTCGTCGTCCGACAGCGCGGTGAGCCACATGAAGTTGAACTTGCCATAGGCGAATTTCTGCGGGCTCTGCCCCGGATTCAGCTGGTCGGGCGTGGCGTCGTAGCCTCGGCTTTCGATTTCGGTGAGCAGCTTGTCGAGTGCGCGCAGGTTCTCGACATTGGCGCCGGTGAATGGCTTCGAAATATTGCGGCTGAGGTGCTTCCAGCCGCGTTCGAGGGCGTGCATAGCCATAAGCAGAAGCTAACAGCCTGGAAGACGCCATGATACGCAATTCATGGGACCGCCGCTCTCTGCTGCACACTTCACCAATGCATTGGCCACGCGCCGATCTGACGCCTGCGCGCCGGCGTTCCGATTGGCACCGGCACTCCTCCATATCCGCACTTAGCCGATGCGTCGAACCTCCGCGTGCGGTTGCGACCAATCGGTGCTATGGTCGCCGCGAATAAATTGCCGCAATCCGCGGCCCGGAAGCCGGGGCACCTGCCGCCTTGCCATCCGACGGTACTCCGCCCCTCGACGACGCTTCGTCTGCGCCACGCTTCGTCATCGAGAGGGAAAAGCCGCTGTCGCAGTCTCTGCTCTGGACGGCGCAGCGGCGTTTCTTCGCCCGCCAGGGCGTCGAGGCCTGGCGCAGCAACACCGTGCCGCATTACGTCACCAACAACCCGGCGCTGGCGCGCGCTTATGCCGAGGTGGCGCTGGGATTCCTGCGCGACCTCGTTGCTGGCGGAGCGCGCTTCGATGCGGCCGAGCCCTTCACCCTGATCGAGCTCGGCGCCGGCAGCGGCCGATTCGCCTTCTTCTTCGTCAACGCCTTCCGCTCGCTGCTCGCATTGTCACCCTTCGCTGCGCTGCCCTTCCGCTATGTGATGACCGATTTCACCGAGGCCAATCTCGCCTTCTGGCGTACGCATGAGGCGCTGGCGCCGCTCTGCGAAGCCGGGCTGGTCGATTTTGCCGTTTTCGACGCCGAGAGCGACGATACGCTGCGGCTCGAACGGGCCGGCGTGACGCTCGCCGCCGGAATTCTCACCCATGCGCCGGCGGTGATCGCCAATTATGTCTTCGACGGCATCACGCAGGACGCCTTCTCCTTCCGCGACGGCACGATCCTGGAATGCCGCGTATCGCTCGGCGCCGATCGACCGGATCCCGATCTCGACAATCCCGAAGCGATTGCCCACCTTGAATGCAGCTACAGCGACCACGCGCTTGCCAAGCCGCCCTATCCCGAGACGCTATTCAACGCGATCCTCGCCGATTATGCCGGGACGCTCGGCGACACGACAATCCTCTTTCCTTCTGGCGCGCTCCGCTGCCTCGATCGGCTGGCGCGACTGGCCGATAGCCACTTGCTGCTGCTTACCGCCGATCGGGGCGAGCAGCGTGACACCGATCTCGGTCGCGACCACGGCATCGGCATGGCCGTCCATGGTAGCTTCTCGCTGCCGGTCAATTATCACGCCATTGCCGAATATGTGGTGAAATCCGGCGGCGACGTGCTGACCACGGCCTATCGCCATGCCAATCTCGCGGTATCCGCCTTTCTGCTCGGCGGCTCCTATGGCGAGACGCGGCTTGCCTTCGATCAGGCGGTCGAGCATTTCGGTCCCGACGATTTCTACACGCTGGCGCGCGGGCTCCGCGCTGAGCCGCGCCCGCTCGACTTCGCCCAACTCCTCGCCCTTGTACGCTTGAGCGGCTTCGATCCCCGGGTGTTGCGGGATTGCCTCCCGGCGCTCTGGGAGAAGTTGGACAATGCCGGCGACGTTGAACGGCGGGAGCTCGCACGCGTGGTCGAGCGTGCGGTGGTGAACTACTATCACCTGGGGGAAGCGCGCGACCTCTTCTTCGAGTTCGCCATGCTGAGCTATGCGCTCGGCGATTACCGCGGCGCGCTCGCGCTCTATCAGCGCTCACGCCGCCACTATGGCGACGCCGCCGCGACGTTCTGGAACATGGCCCTCTGCCATGCCGCGCTCGGCGATACCGTCGAGGCGGCATTCTGCCTCGCCGAGGCGAAGCGCCTCGACGGTGACTTCGCGCCGGTCGCGGCGCTGCGACCCAAAGGGGTATCCACGTGAGCGCCCGCCTGCTGCTGGAGGCCCGAGCATGAGCCAGCGTCATTTCTTCCCGCCGCCAACCAAGTTCGGCAGAGCCCCGGTCCAGCCAAAAGCCGCGGCACGAACGGGCACCGGCGCGAACGCTGCTCCCAGCGTTACTGCGGACTCGTTCAACGGAGGAAAGCCGCCGCTGACGCCGGCTGCACCGCCAAGGCCCGGCATGCAGTTTCCGAAGACGGGCGGCGCGCCCGTCCCCACCGCGTCGGATATGGGCCATCGATCACGCGGCGACGCTCCGAAATTTCCACCCGCTCGCCCTTCGCCGACTTCGCCTGCGCCTGCAAGGCCCGTGGCGACACCTTCTGTCGTATTGCAGGCGATGAAGCGCAAAGCGAGTGACGCGGCACCAGGGCCGCCTGGCACAGGTAAGGTTGCGAAGACCGACTCGAAGAACGACGCGGCGAGCAGCGCGCGGCCTGCGTCGCCTGCGCTCTTCAGGCTCAAGCCGCGCAACAAGCACAAATGGACCTCTTACGATTTCGACGCCCAGCCGCGCCCGCCCACGGCGCGCCGGAAGGCCTTGGACAACAAGAACAAGGGGCTGGCATCCACGGAGACGAAGGCGGACCCTGCGGACGCGAAGGATGTGAAGGATGCCGTCCCAGCCGGCAGCTCATTGGCGGAGCGCTACGCCGGCAGGAATGCTCCCGCAGGGGTGTTTCTGATGTACGGGCTACGCAAAGAGGTGAACTGGGCGAAAACGGACCAGACCCACGGTATGAACGGCGATGCGTACGTCTATTCGCAGGCGAAGGGAGATGAGTGCAAGGACGACAAAAATAACAATCGCAAGCTCTACAGATGCGTCGTCTGCGACGGGTATTACCCGCGCAAGCAGGACAAGATTGCCGGGGAAACCGATGACGCCACGATCACGTGCGACCACATCCCGCCATTTTCGGTTCGCCTCGGCAAGCGTACGTTCGAGCTCCACGTCTGTGATGGCAGTAATGTCTGGAGGGGTCAGGTCAGAAAGCTCGCTGTTGATTCTTTCAACGACCCGAACGAGCTGCGCATGATGTGTCAAAGCTGCAATTCCGCGCTCGGCGGCGAGAAAGATTACGATCGGGTCTCACCCAAAAAGGCCGGTACCCACGCGCAGCTTTGCGATGGGGGCGATCACAGTGGACTCTACTGTGTGGATATACCCGGTTTGAAGCTGCTCTGACGGTCGCTGCGTGCGGGCAGCGAACTCGCAGCGCGGGCGTTTGGGGAACTTGCCGGTCACCCTTTATCGGCGCGGCGAAGCGCGCGGCGTGCCGCAGGGCGCTGCATCGGCAGGCCAGGCGTGGGCGGAGGGATAAGCGCCAGAACGGCTTGAACCGGCAAGGCGCTGCTTACTTGAGATGCGATTGCGTCTGCGATTTCACGGTGGCGGTCAGGCCGAACATGTCGTCGCACAGTTTGCTGACGTTCTTGAAACCCATTTTGACGTAGAAACTATCGACGATCGAGGACGAGACCATCATGTACGGCGCATTGAGTCGCTCCGCCACCAGCGCCAGCATGTAGATGCAGGCCGCACCCACGCCGCGTTTGTTCGATTGGCTTTTGACATAGCCGACTTCGGCGCAGAGCTTGCTTCCGTCAATGTCGGACGATTTCGGCATCATCGCGAAGGTCGCCGTGCTGGCGAGCACGAAGACGTCGAAATACATGAATCCTTCGACCTTTTCCCCGGTATAGCAGCTGATCTTGCCCCGGACATCTTTGGGCCGGTCCGTGTTCGGCCCCCAGTCGGCCTTGAGGGAAAAGGAGCCGACGGTCGTGTGGTGACTGTCTGTCTTGGTGAAATTACCCTCGGAACTGCTTTGCAAATTGAACCTGGCCATGATGTCTTCGAAGCCGGTCGTCTCCGATTCCATCGCCTGGACCGTAAGCGCGCGGCCACGCGGCCGCGAGGGCATGCCCGGTCGGTGCGGCCCTGTCCGCACAGGCGGCTTCGCGGGTGCTGCGCTTGGCGCGCGCGCGGGCCGCATTTGCAGGCTTTTGCCGGCAATGCGCACGGGCGGAATCGGCGGCGGCGAGTTCGGCGGCCGGCTCGCCGCTTTGGGCTGGAGAGGCTGGTTCTGCGCTGGCGGACGTGGCGGCGGCGAGAACCGCCGGCTGGTCATGAGCGGGTCGGATGACGGGAGTGCGGCGGTCAGCCCGCGGGCCGCGTCATCATCGGCTGCGCCGCGGCGCGCTGTCCCATGCGGTCGGCTTCGGCCTCGAGCCCGGGATCCTGCACGACCGCGATGCCGTTCCCGAAGGGATTGCGCACGCGGCCCTGGCGCTGCTGCACGACATGGGCGAGCTCATGGCCCAGGAGCTGCTGGCCGCGCGGCGTCACCGGATCGTACTGGCCCGGCGCGAAATAGATGTTGGAGCCGAGGGTGAAGGCGAGCGCGCCGATCGCGGGCGCCTCGGGCCCGACATGGACGCGCACATCGGCGAAGTTCGTGCCGAAGAAGGACTCCATCTTCTGCTGCACGGCTTCCGGCAAGGGCTGGCCCATGCCGCCGCGGCCGACATGCTGAAGCGTGTCCGGCAAGGGCGTGGCGTTGTTCGGCATCTGCGGCTGCGCCGGTTTGCGCTGCACCGCGCCCGGCGGCGCGAACAGCCTCGGCCGTCCGCCGGGGAAGTAGCCCTGGATCACTCTGGCGGAGCTCATCTTCTGATCCTCTCAGCGCTTGGGCGGCTTCGCGCCGGGTTGCGTCATCTGCGCGTAGATCTGCTGCGGCCGGCGTACGCCCGCGCCGGGAAAAGCATCGATCTTCGCGGCGCGCAGGACATCGGTGGCGAAGGTCGAGCATTGCCGCCGCGTCAGGCTGAAGTCGGGTGTCCGGGTCTGGTACTCGGCCACTTTGGCGAGGGCGGCGCGCGCCTGGTCGGCACTGACATCGAAGCTGCGCGTGCGCAGGCCGGGCTTCGCGAAGGCGGCGCCATCGTCGTGAACCCGTCCTTTGACCCCGGCGGTGAGCTTCGGCAGGTCGCGGCGCGGATCGAAGCGCTCGTATTGCGCCGGCGAAAAACCGAAGGCTTGGCGCCGGCCGTTCGGCTCCTGAACGGCGACGAAGCTGTGGCCGGCGAGTTCCGGCGGTAAATTGCGCGCGCCCGGCCCCTGGTGGAGGTAAGAGCCGACGGTGATGCGGTAGCCGGCGCCCCGCGGCTGCGCTGCCGGCGCCGCTCGCGGCGGCGCAATCGGTGGCGGCGGGACGGGTCTCCTGGTCTGGCTCATGCTTCCACGATCCCAAGAGGTGGTGGCTACTTTCTTAACACAACGCTCGGTTGGAGCAAAGTGTGCGCCGATTGCCCGGAGCGCGGGGGGTGCAGCGCCGCTATGCCCGGCGGCAGCCGCACCTCCGCCGGGTGGCGGCGCGGGCGGGTCGTGAGGAAGCTGGTCCAGCCGAGCTTCGCCCGGTGCCGCCGGCCGAGCCGCGTGGCGGGCACCTCCTCGGCGCGCAGCACCAAGTGGTATTCCGGTTCCACGGCGCTCTCGACATGGAAGCAGACCAAGGCCTGCAGCGCCCGGTGGGCGTCGCCGTCGGGCAGCAATTGGCGGAACCGCTCGATGGAGAGCGGCCCCAGGACGAGGCGAATGCCGGCCTGCTGGTCCCAGGCGCGGCGGCCGAGGACGGCCCCCTGCCCCAGCCGGTTGTTGCGACCGGCGATGCCGAGCCGCGTCTGCTCGCTTTCATCGATCGAGAGCCACCGCCCCTCGAGCGGCACGCCTTTCACCGGCACGTCGAAATAGTCGGCCAGCATGCGCTCAAGCGCATGGAGGCTGCGTGGCCGCTGCGTCAGCAAGCCTGCATAGTAGAGCAGCGCCCGGTCCGGAAACGGCAGGCGGCCGCGGAGCTCTGGTGTCGCGAGGCCGATCAGCGCGAAGAGATAGTGCGCGAAATTGCTATCGGCCGGCGTGCCGCGCGCAAGGCCGGGTCGATGCTTGGCGCGGGCGCGGAAGAAGAGCGAGACCAGACGGTGATTGAAGATATCGAGAAAGTCGCGTCCGGCTGTATCGCCGCGCCGGGCGCGCGCCAGCACATGCTCGGTGAGCGGCGGCGGCAAGGGCCCGAAGCCGCCCGCGAGCCCCATGAAGTTGACCGTCATCTCCGGCGGCTGACCGCTGACACCGAGGGCCAGCCGGTCGATCTCGCTCGCCGGAAACGCCGCCGCAAGACTCGAGCGAAAACGGACCGGCTCCGGGCGCGCACCGCTGGTGTCGCCCACCCGCGGCGCGCGCGGCAACAGCCGCTCAAGCAGATGCACCGCCTGGAAGAAATCGAAGCGGTAGGCCTCGGCGAAGAGCTGTTCGGCTACAGCACGATGCGTTCGCCAGCCAAAGGCGGCCATGTCCTCCAGATCCCGTCGCGTTGCGCGCTCGTCAGCACGAGCTGGGTAAAGCTGTTGACCGCGGTATAGAGCCCGAAGAAGCGGCTCAGCACCGCGCCGAGCAGAAAGGCGCTGGCGCCGACGAACTGCGCCTCATCGACCCCGAGCGTCACTTCGCTGCCGCGGCAGAAGCCCCGCCAGCCATCGTGTCCGATCCGCCGTACGACCGGCCGGCTGGCGACCGACCTCAGCCCCTGGATCTGCTTCTCGACCATGCCGTTGTCGATGCCGGCATAAAGCCGGAGAATCTCGCGCAGCGCGCGCAGTCCCTGCTCGCCGCCGAGCGAAAGCTCGTTGAGCGAGAGATGCGAGATGAGGCGCCAGAGAGTGTCGCCGCCGAGTGGCGGCGTGATCTGGCGCGTCGGCTTGGTGAGGCAGGCGATGGCCGACACCGGCGCGTCGATCTCGATTTCGAGCCGCGTCGCCTCCGGCGTGATGTGCTCGGCAAGGCCGCGATTGGTCGCCAGCGTATGCGCAAAGACCGTCTGCGTCGCCGGCCGGGTCGGCGTGAAGTCGAGATCGAGGAACGAGATCAGGAGGTCGGTGCCCGGCATATCGGCGCGGCTCGTCGACTGACGGCGCGCCGTCCAGAAGGCGCGCTGCCGCGCCATCGCCGAATGATGGTCGTAGGAGAAATAAGGCTGGAAGGTGCGGCTGTCATCCGCGACGTCCGAGGTTGCCGAGACCTTGACGATCGAATGGATCTCGGTGCTGCGCTCCCAGCGGGCGTCCGGCACCAGCAGGTATTCGGTCTTGGTCTGATCGACGCGGATCGGCTCGGTCGTCTTCGGGAAGAGATTGACGATGGGCGTGGCGCCGAGCGCGAAGCTGCGCCGGTTGATGCCCAGCCGGCGCTGCGGGCCGGTGCGCAGAAGGAACAGCAGATCGATGGTCTTGTGCGGGCCGAGCGGCGGCAGCCGCGTCAGGTCGAAGAAATGGAATTTCTCCGGGAAGATGAAATATTCCTGGATGAGCCGGTATCCCAGATGCGCATTGGCGGGATAGGGCAAGAGCCCGTCCTCGAGCGCGAAGCCCACCGGCTCCAGCGCTTCCGCCGGCAGGGTGATGCCGGGTTCCTTCTTGCCTTCCGGCACGACGGCGATGGCGATGAGCTCGTTGAACAGCAGCTCGTATGCGGCGCCCGCCACGCCGGGCTCGCCGCGGATGAAGAAGCGGAGGCACGGCGGGAGAACGTCGCCGAAGCTCCATTGCCCCTGGCACTGGAGCCTGAGCCGCAGCACCGACTGCGCCTCGGGGATCGCGTCGAGAAAATCATACTCCGCCGCCGGGGCGAGATCGGCATTGGCGATCTCGATCGGCCACAGCGTCACGGGATAGCCCGTGCGAAAGCGGCAGGTGAGCCGATCGCGCTGCGGGCCGGCCGTCTCGGCGAAGACCGCCGTCTGGCGCGGGATGACGAAGCCTTGCGCCGCGCGCGCCTGGGCGGCGTCGACCGTGAAATGCGCGATCGCCATGGACGGCACGGGCGCCACCAGATGCGGATAGAGCACCGACAGCAGGGCGGACGGGATCTCAGGGAATTCGCTGTCGATGTTGCGCTGGAGCCGTGCCGTCAGGAAAGCGAAGGATTCGACCAGGCGCTCGATATGCGGATCTTGCGATTCCGTGCCGCCATATTCGAGGCGGTTCGCCACCTTGGGATAGCGCTCGGCGAATTCGACGCCGCGGTGGCGCAGATACTCGAGCTCGCGCTGGTAATAAGCGAGAATATCGTCGGGACCGTTAGTCGCCATGGCGCTCGCCGCTGCGATGGACGGGCACGGCAAAGGAGATCGGCTCGATCATCGCGCCGAGGCGCAGTCCGCCATCGACATGCACGACGAGCGCGCCGTTCTGCTGCGCGCTCCGCTCGACGCGAATGCGCGGCTGCACCAGTCGCGGCTCGAAGACTTCGACGGCGCGGCGCACCGCTTCGGTGAGCTTGGTCTCGCTGTCGAAGTCGCGACCGAAGAGCGATAGATCGGGAATGCCGTAATCGACGGTGGTCCGCGCCCGCTCGGCCAGAAGATCGGCCGACACTGGAGCGCGCGTGTTGAGCAGCCGGTCAAGCTCAAGGGCGACCGATCGGCGCAGCTCCGCCGGTGACAGTAGGCGGAGCGGCTGCGGCTCGTTATCGACGCCAGGATCGGCGTCGGTGAGGCGCTCGAAGAGCGGCGCCGGCGCACCCGGAACAAGACGAGGCTCGTTCATGGCGTCGCCCGCTCGCCGCTGGGGCCACTCTCGATGCTCGGCATCCTGAGCCCGCCGAAGGACGCCCATCGGAACTGCAGCGTCACGCGCCCCTCGCCCGCCTCTCCGCCGCAGGGAGAGGCAGCCTGATCGCCCGTTACGACACTTCCTGCTTGATCAGGTCGTGCTTCACCGGTTGGGCACCGTCGGCGCTGCCGTCATCCTTCTTCTGCGGGATGTATTTGTATTCGATGATGCCGTAGTTCAGCGACACCGTCTCGGTCGGAATGTCGCCGGTGCCGCCGCCGAAGCTGACGTTCGAGACGACGATGTTCGACATGACGATCTCGAGATACTTCACCGGCTTGTTGTCGCCGTCGGCGCGGAAGGCGGTGAAGGTGCCCTTGCCGATCATCTTGCCGCTCCAACACTGCTTCAGCAGGTCGTCGGTGGCGCTGTCGACGTACTTCGTGATGGTGAAGTCGGAGTGGTTTGCCTGCTCGACCGTGCCGCCGCCTGCCGAGCTGCGCGTCGGCGAAGTGGGCTGATTGAAGGAGTGGCTCCAGGAAAGGACCTGGATTTCCCCCGTGTGGTCACTGTCCGTCGATTCCCCGGTGATATCCGGGGTTTCGAGCTTCAGGAACATATTGCCAGCCATAAGGCTCTCCTCTTTCTCTCGAGCTTATCCCGCGCTTATGCCGCCGCCGGCGGCGGCAATTCCGCCACGAGGCGGATCGATGCCGTGAGCTCCTCGAGCTGGAAATGCGGCCGGAGGAACACGGTGGCGCGATAGACGCCGGGCTTGCCCGGCACGTCGAAGACATCGACGCGCGCCTCGCGCAGCGGGTATTTCGCCTTCAGATCCTGGCCGGCGTCGTCCTTGCCGAGGACGTAGTCGACGATCCAGGTGTTGAGGTAGGTCTGTACGTTCTCCTTCGTCATGAAGGAGCCGATCTTGTCGCGCATGATCACCTTGATGTAATGCGCAAAGCGCGACGCGTTGAGCATGTAGGGCAGACGGGCCGAGAGCGACGCATTCGCATTCGCGGTCGCGAGATTGTAGATCTTCGGCTTGTTGGTGGTCTGGCCGCCGAAGAAGGCGGCATAGTCCGTGCCCTTGCAGTGCACCAGCGCGATGAAGCCGAGATCGCTGAGTTCCTTCTCGCGCCGATCGGTGATGGCGATCTCGGTCGGGCACTTCAGCGCGACGTCACCCTCGTCGGTGAGGAAGGTATGCGCCGGCAGCCCTTCGACCTTGCCGCCGCCCTCGACGCCGCGGATCGCGGCGGTCCAGCCATGCTGCGCGAAAGCATCGGTGATGCGCGCCGTCAACGCCCAGCCGGCGTTGCCCCAGAGATACTTGGCATGGTCGCGGCCGTCCGTGTCCTCGACGAAGTTCATGCCCTCGACCGGCACCGTGTTGGGACCGTAGGGCAGACGCAGCAGGATGTGCGGCATCGCCAGCGTCACGTAGCGGGAATCTTCGCTCTCGCGGAACGACCGCCAGGTGACGAGCTCCAGGCTCTCGAAGATCTTGGCGAGATCGCGCGGGATTCCGAGCTCGGTGAAGCTGTCCATGTCGAAGAGCCGGGCGCTCGCCGCGGCGATGAACGGCGCATGCGCCGCCGCCGCCACGCTCGATACCTTTTGCAGCAGCTGGATGTCCTGCGGATGGCGGCCGAACTCGTAGTCGGCCATCAGCATGCTGTAGGGATGGCCGCCGAAGGTGCCGTATTCCTCTTCGTAGACCTTCTTGAAGAGCGCGCTCTGGTCGAACTCGACGGCCTTGTCGAGGTCCTTGAAGAGCTCGGCCTTGGTGATGTTGAGGAGCCGCAGCTTGAGCCGGGTGCTGGTCTCCGTGTTCATCACGAGATAGTTGAGGCCCCGCCAGGAGGCCTCCATCCGCTGCAGCTCCTGATGGTGCAGGATCTCGTTGAGCTGCGCGCTCAGGAGATCGTCGATCTCCGCGATGCGGTCGTTGATCGCCTCGGCGACGTCGCCCTTGACCGTGCCGCCTTCCGCCAGCACGTCGTGGACGAACTCGCCGACCAGATCGCGAGCGTAGTCGCGCTGCGTCTCGTCGCGCGCGAGCTTGCCTTCGACGATGATCTTGTCGAGCAGCGTCGCCGGAGCCGCGCCGTTGCCCTGGGTTTCCTCTGCCATGTGCGTGTCTCCCCTCGATCCGGCTTACTGCGCGGGCTTCTGTTCGCCGCCCTCGCCCAAGTCCTTCTTGAGCGCGGCTTGGCTCTCGGTGTTCTGGATGACGTCCTTCAGCAGGGCATCCAGGTTGTCGTTGCCATCGAGCTTGGTCAGCAGATCGCGCAGCCGCTGGCGCCCCTCGTAGAGCTTCTTCAGCGCCGGCACCTGCTTGATGATCTCGACCGGGCCGAAATCATCCATATTCTTGAAGGTGAGCTCGACGTTGAGCTGGTCGGGGCTGTCCTTGACCAGCTTGTTCGGCACGCGGAAGGCGAGCCGGGGCGAGATCGCCGCCAGGACGTCGTTGAAGTTGTCGCGATCGATCTCGACGAATTTGCGATCCTTGACCGGCGGCAGCGCCTCGGCCGGCTTGCCCGAGAGATCGGCGAGGACGCCGACGATGAACGGCAACTCCTTCTTTTCGATCGCATTGCCGATCTCGACGTCGTAGGTGATCTGGACCCGTGGCGGCCGGACCCGATCAAGCTTATGTTGCGTGCTTTCGGCCATGACGCATTCCCCTCCCGTACATGTCCCGCGACTTGCGAGTTAAGATGATCCAGACTGTGCAATCAAGCGGATTGTGCCGAACGTCGTGATTATGTTGTCGCACCATCTTCGTGCTTCGTCTCAATTCGGTAATCAGTAAATCCGGCAGCATCACTTACCGATGATTAAGGCCGAGCAATTCAAAGAGCGCGGCCAGATCGTTTCGCCCCCTGGTCATTTCGCTGAGCAGCTCGTGCAGCGGCATCATCCCCCAGGAATGCGCCCGGCGAAGCAGATAGGGTGTCGGGCTGTGCGGCTCGGTGCGCGCCAGGAATTCGGCGACCTCCAGGATCAGCCGGTAGGCCTGATCGCGATCATGGATGACGCCGTCATATTCGATCGTCTCGCTCGGCGGCGGCTCGGCCTCGGTCGGGACCGGAACCACCCTGCTCTGCTCGGCCATCGCCGGCACCTCCCCTCTGTTGCGCAGCAGCGTCTGCACCAGACCCTGTATGTTGGTGAGCGCGCCGCGCAGCCCCGCTACGCTTGGGGCCTGTTTGCCGCAATGTTCATCGAGCAGCCGGTCGAGATCGCGGAGCAGTGCGAGCGTGGCTTCGAGCCGGCGCGCGAGGCTGCGATAGAACGGGGTCGGCGTCGCGACGAGCGCCGCCTCGAATTCCGAGAGCCGCAGGCCGGCCGGCGGCTTGGCGTTCGGATTGGCCTTCTGGATCTGCTCGAGCCGGAGCGCATTGGCGTAATGCTCCCAGGCATAGGCGTTGGGCGTGACGATGCCGGGCTGCGTCAGCGGCAGGCGGTAGAGCGATCGGGGCAGATGCGCGTTCATCCATTCGATGGGCGCGATCCGATAGGAAAGATCCTGCTCCTCAATCTCCGGATGGAGCGTTGGCCAATAGGCGCCGCACAGCCCGATGATGATGCTCAGCCCGACCGGAATCCCGACGAAGCCGTCGCGACGGATGAGCCCCTCGAGCAGCCAACCGGCGATCTGCAGGTCCTTCGAGCGCTTGCTCAACGCCTCGGCGCAGACGCGCACCACCTCGTCCCAATTGGCGCGCTTCAACTCGCTCTGCCAGATGCCTTGCGGCAGGCTTGCGTCGTCCTCGCGCCTGGCCTCGCGGATGCGATCGTAATCGCCGCTGAGCCGCAGCGACGTGCCGGTCGGCTTCTCGCCCGGCAACGGCGCCAGGATCGCCTCGATGTCGAGGCCGAGCAGCGCGGTCTCCTCTGCCGGGGCCTGATCGTCGATCCGGCGCAGCGCTTCGGCGCTCATCGCTCGGCCTCGTTCACCAGCGAGGGGGCGCGCGTCGGGAAATCAGGCACGACCAGCGGCACCGGCGCCTTGGCGCCCGGCGGCAGGCTCGACAGGCGCAGTCGGATGAAGGCCCTCGCCTCGCCGACCGGGCCGGGCGCGCGCGTTTCGGGGCCGATCACCTGCACCGTCTGAGCGGTGAAACGCAGAACCTGCGGCGAGAGCTCGGCGCCGTGCTCGAGCTGATCGGGCGGCGTGCGGTGCGCCAGCAGCAGCCGCACCAGCGACCAGCGGTCCTGATAACTCCAGCTCACCATCCGGGTTTTCAGCTCCTGCTGATCGGCGATCCCCTGCAGCACCGGCGAGACCGGACCGTCCTTCGCCCAGCGCAGGTTCACTGTGACCGGGTCTGAAAGGTGCCAGCGCACCGGCTTTCCCGCCTGCCCCCGGCGAAACACCTGATCGCCGATGCCAACCTGCCAGTCGATGATCTGGTCGGCGCCCTTCTCGAAGCGGCGGTTGACGCGGAAATCGACGTCGACATCGATGCCCGGCACCTCATTGCCACCCTCTACGAGGAAAGGGGCGAGGAAGGTGCGCACCTGCTCCATCTGATCGAGGAAGGCGAGCGCGTTCTGTTGCGCTGGAGTACTCCCGCGGGCGAGGTCTTTGCGCACGGCCGGCGCATTGGCGGCAAAGAAGCGGAGATAGTTGGTCACCGCGCCAAGCGGCGCCTCGGACGCATCGTCGGAAGCGCCGCGCGGGGCGAAGGGGAAGCGCCCGGCAAGCGTCGCGTTGAACCGATCGGCGATCTGGGCATAGCCGGTGGCGCCCGCGCGGTTGGCGATCGAGCCGCACTGGGCGAGCAGCCCCTGGCGAAGCGCGTCGCGCCGGTCGAGGAAATAGTCGCCGGTTGCGGCGAAGCGATCGCCGGCGAGCTGATCGACGCAATTGTCGCGCGTCACCTGCGCCAGGTCGAAGCGGATGAAGTTTTCCAGGGCCGCGACGGAGTTGCGCGGGTTGTTGTTCTGATATTTCTGCAACTCTAACAGGATGCGCTGCCATTTCGAGACCAGCGGCACCGGTCGCCAGTTGAACGCGAAATCGCTGCGGGTGAGGAAGTCGAGCAGCGGCTGCGCACCATCGCTGGCGAGCCGCGTCACCCAGTTGCGCTGCACGTCGAGATACTGCGCGACCTGGACATCATCCTTGAGGCCAAAGGCTGCGAGCGTCGCCGGCTGCGAGGGATCCCAGGGATGGATGTCGGAGCGGATGCTGTAGAGCTGCTGTCGCTCCAGCTCGCCATCGACCTGCTGTAGCAGGCCGTAAGCCTGCCGCCCGGCGGCCTCGCGCAGTTGCCCATAAGTGGTATCGAAGCCCAGCTGCGAGAGCACGGTGAGGAGATCGCCCAACGGGCGCGCGGCGCGGCCGAAGGTGTGCGCCTCGAGGAAGAGCGTCGTCTCCGGCGATTGTGCGGCGGGCGCCGCGTCATCGGGAATCTGCGCGCGCGCGATCGCCGCGGTCATGTTGGCGTCGAGGCGCTGGCGCCCGGCCGCATCGACCACGCGGCGGAACTCGACCGGCACGACCTGAAGGTCGGAATCGAGGAACAGCTCATATCCCTGATAAAGCCCGATCGCCTCGCCGAGGCGGTCCGGATCCCAGACCGTGGCCGCGCCCTGACCCGGCAAGGCGATCGCGCGCTGCTCGGGCGTCGCCATGAAGGGGCGCGCCAGCATCTTCGGCAGCGCCGCCGCGAGGGCGGCGGCCTGCGGCGAGAGCCGCAGCGCGAGCCGGCCGCCGCTCCGGTCGAGCAAAGGCACCGAGCGTCGCAGCTTGAGATCGGCCAGATTGCCCAGCAGCTGGCCAAGGCGGAGATCGGCGCGCGCCTGCAGCGTCTGCGCCGCCGCCGGTCCGAAGAAGGCCGAGCCGCCGAGATCGCCGAGGAACTGCGCGAAGGCCGGATCCGCCTCGACCCGCTCGCGCAGGATCCAGGCGAAGTCGGGGTCGGCCAGCATGGTCTGCGCCGCCGCAAGAGCGTCGCTCAGCCGGCGAAGCTGACCGCCGGCATCGCCATGCGTCGCCACCGCGCGGTCGAGCGCATCGACATCCGCGACGACGTCGGTAAAGCGCCCGGCGATCGGCCCATCATAGGAAAGATTGTGATCGAAGGGCTGCAGCAGCGCCTGAAGCCCCTGCAGTGCTCGGTCTCTATAAGTAGCCGGGTCGAAGCGATGGATGACGACGCGCCGCAATGCCGCCGTATAGAGATCGCTGTCGAGGAAGAAGGCGTGCGGCAGCTTGGTATTCAACAGAAATGTGGTCAGTCTCTCGACATCCGATAGAGACGCGTCCGGCGTGTTGAGCCGGTTATAGAGGGCCGCGTTCTGCTCGATCTGCCGCAGCCCCTCGACATAGGCCGTGAGGCGCTTGGCCTCCGGGCTGCCGGCGAGCGCATAAGGCTTGCCGGCGAGCGGCTGCCCACGTCCGCCGAGCGCGTCGCCGATCAGCACGACTGTGCGCTGATCGAACTGGCGGCGCATCGCATCGAGGATGACGGCGTTGAAGCCGAGCGAGAAGTGATCGACCACCCGGTCATCAATGCCGCTGAACCAGGATGACGGCATCCAGACGCTGCGCAGGTGTTTGACGTCGAGCTTGGCGAACATTTGCAACAGCTCGCTGGCATCGGCGGCGCTCACCGGAGCCCCCGCCCCGCCATTCGACTGCTGCTCCGCCCGGCCCATGCTTTGCACGATGTAGGTGATGGGCTGCATCAGCGAGCGCGCCTCGCGGTGCAGCCGGAGCCCGGCATAGGTGAGGCCGACGGCACCGACGAGGATCAGGGCCGCGAGGCTCGCTGCGGCGATCCGCACCGGACGCGAGCGCGGCAACTGGCCCGAGCGCGCCATGGCGGCGAGCCCGCGTTCGCGCAGGATCTTCTTGGCGAAAAGCTCACGGGCGAACAGCGGCCAGCGGCGCAGCGGTTGGGCCGTCGGCTGAATCCGATCATGCGCCCCGCTCATGGCAAGGCCGCCGCTGCGCGGGGGCGGCCCGCCATCACCGGTGAAATAGAGGCCACGGAAGAAGAAGGCGTCGTGATAGACGCTCTGGCGGAAGAGGCTCGTGCAATAAAGCCGCAAAGGCTCGTGCAACCGCTCGAACTCCGCGGGGAACAGCAAGGCGCCTTCGGGATCCGCGAGTTCCGCCTCCTTGCCGGCGAGGTCGAGATGGAGGCGATAAAGCGTGTCGGTGATCCCGTTGAACGCCTGGCTGAAGCCCGCCGAGGTCACCTCTGCATCGATGTCGCGCGCGTTGGACCAGCCGAAGATCTCGTCGCGCCGCACCGCCGGCGCTTCGCGCCAGAAGCTCTGGAAGCCGGGAATCCAGTCGCATTTCGTGACCAGAATGTAGACCGGAAGCTGCAACCCGAGCCGTTGCTGCAGATCGAGGAGATGCCGGTGCATCTGGTCGGCCTTGGCCAGCAACGCATCCGCATCGAGCCGGTCCGGGCCGACGAAGTCGCTGCACGGAATGGTGAGCACCACGCCGTCCAACGGACGGACCGGCCGGTGCTCCATCAGCAGCCGCAGCAAATGCCGCCAGCCGCGATCGTCGGCGTTCTGCCGTGCGGGATCGAGCACGAGCTGACCGGCGACGTCGAGTACCACGCCGCCATCGAAGAAATGCCAGGTCAGGGCGCGACCGGGCGGCGGCGGCTCGGCCTGCATGGCGCCGGCCGGGCGCAGCGCTTCGAGTTCGTCGAGCAGCGTGGTCTTGCCGGCGTGCTTCTCGCCGAGCATCAGATACCACGGAATGGCATAGCGCCAGCGATAGCCCGGCGTCACCCGCCGCAGATAGCGGAGCGCCGCGGCGAAGGACTGCCGCAGCTCCTGCGGCGCAATCGGCGCGCCGGCGGCATCGTCGACCACTTTGCCGGCTGCGGGCGCGATCGTCGCCGGCACACTCGCCACCGGCGCCTTGCCCGAAGCCGCCCGGCGCAGCAGGAAGAAGAGCAGCACCAGGAGCAGCAGCGCGGCAATGAAGGCGAGGACGCCGATGAGGAGCGCGTGGCTCACCAATATGCCGAGGAGCGCCGCCATCGCCTAAGGCCGCTCCTGCTGAACGATGGGGCTGTGGAGCACCCGTTCGACATCGCTCGTGCCGCGCACCCATACGAGGTGCTGGACGCCGAGATAGGCGACGAGCGCGACGGCGATGGCGATCAGCCACGGCCGCAGATGCGGCAGGCGCACGGGCCGGGATTCATCCAGGGTGTGAGCATAGGCATCGCCGAAGATCGGCAGGTCGGAATCGAGCCGCAGCGGCGCATGGCGCTCGATGATCTGGCGCAGCGCGCGCCGGTACTGGCGCAGCGCCGTCTGATCGCGAATGGCGCGGTATTTGCCACGGAAGCCGAGCGACAACGCCACGAGATAAGCGGCGGCCAGATCCGGATTGGCGGCAGTGCCACGGGCGATCAGCGCATCGATGTGGTCGAAGACGCGCTCGCCGGCGATGCGCGTCTGGAAGAGCGCCACCTCGATGAGGTTGTCCTTCCACTGGGCGCGCCCCGCCCATTCGGTCATGTAGAGCAGCACCTCGTCGGCCAGCGCCGCCATCAGATACTGCGCCTCGCGGTAGAGCTCGGGGCTGTAGACCCCGCCGACTCGCGTGCCGCCGACATAAAGCCGCTCGAGATAGGCGCGGAGATGATGATGCACGAGGACGACCGGATCCTGCGGGTGCTCATCGCCCTCGCCGCCGGCCAGCGCCTTCACGCCACCATGAAGCGCGTATTTGACGCGCATCAGCTCGCGATAAAACTGCCGAAGCTGCGCCAGCAGCGAATGCTCCACCCCCTCGCCGGCGGGCAGGAGAAAAGGCCGCTGCTGCAGGATCACCTCATTCACGGGCGGTCAGCCGGCATCGACGGCGCTCGATCGGGCGGAGGTTGCGCAGCGCTCGCGTGCACAAGCGGCATCGCTCAGCCCTCGACCGGTACGCGGACGTAGAGGAGGATCTCGATCGGGCGTCGCGTGCCGCCGCCGTCGCGCGGATTGGAAATCTCGAGCGTCCGGTTGGCGGCCATGAAGTTGCGATCGGCCGCGATCCGATAGACCAGCGTGCCGCGCGTCGGCACGATATCGACGCTCTCCGTCTCGATCACCCGGCCGCGCGCCGCGCCGCGGATGCGGGCCTCGGTCATTGGCGAGATCTGCTCGCTGTCGCCGATCAGCGCCTCGTCCATCCACTGCGCGATATCGGGATCGGCGGTGCCGGAGCGGCCGCGCACCCCTACCAGCAGCTCGCCTTCGTCGAGCCAAGCCGGTTCGAGGCGCAGCCGGAACACATTGCCCTCGAGCGCGAAGGCAACCGCGGTGTGCAGCTCGCTGATCATCTCGAGCACGCGGTCGACGAAGCTCAGCAGCGGGCGGAACGAGCCGGCGACGTCGTCATGGTCGTAGCGCTCGAAGATCGGCGGCACCATGCCGCTGCCGAGCGGCGCCACCTGCCCGGCGATCCCTGCCGCGAGCAGGAAGAGCGTGAAAGGATGCGCAAGACCGGTGTTGAGCGCCGCCTCGAAGGCGGGCAGCCCGCCCACGAGGCACTGAATGGCGCTACGCGTTTCCAGGAGCGAGGCTTGCCGCGCCGCGCCGGCCGCACCCTGTGCACGATCGGCGAGGAAGGACGCTTTCTGCCGCACACTCTGCGCCAGCTTCAGGCAGAGCTGGCCGAGGCCGCCGTCGAGCGCCACCGCGAGCAGCGGCGGCAGGAAGGGCGTCAGCTGGAACGCGTCATTGGCGAAGGAGACCTCGGCGATCGGCATCGCCGTGTACTTCGCCGAAGGCTTCTCGCCCGCGAGCAAGGTCAGGTTCGGCCTGAGCCGCGGCAGGCGCAGCGGATTGTCGCCCGTGTTCTCGTCGATGGTCTCCTCGCCTTCGACCGAGCGCAGGCGCGGCGCCTCGCCGCTGCCGGAGACGATGTCCGGCCGCCGGGCCGGCACGGCGAGATAGATCCGCGCGGGAGCATCGCGCAGCCGGTCCTTCATCGGCTGAAGGTCGAGCTCGAGCGCTCCCATATCGTCATGCGGATAGCTGACGGCGAGACCGTCCGGCATGATCGCCTGGAGCGAAAGTACGCGGAAGGTGCCCATCGCCAGCCGCGCCTGGTCGGTCTGCAACGCGAGCACGCCCCAGCGGAACGGCGCCGCCTGGGAAAGATGGAAGTGCAACAGCAAGTCCGAGCGCAGGCTCGCCTGTTGGAAATGCTGCGGCGAGAGCAGCATGCCCTCGTGCCACTGAACGGCTTCCGGAATGGCGCGAATGTCGGTCACGGGGCGGCGCTCACTGCTTCGCCTGCTGCTGCGGCGGCTTGATGACGAAATCATTGTCACCGAGCGCGATGAAGAAGTGGTCGAGCCCGTCGACGCGGGCCCGGTGCGTGCCTTCGCTCGAATAATTGGCGAAGACGAAGGCGGCGATGGCCTGGCTCGCTTTCGGCGGCACCGCCTCGATCGGGCCCTTCTGGCCCGGCACCACCTCGAAGGAGGCGACGTCGAAGCCGGTGGGAAAGGCCTGCCGGACCTGGCCGCGCTTCTGGAACCAGTCATGCGCGGTCATTTGCGTGAGCTGGGGCACCAGCTGCTGGTCGTAGACATAGACGATGTCGATGGCGATCGGGCTGTCTTGATTGGCGCCCTGCGCGACCTCGAATTCGATGACGCGGCTCTGGATCGGCTTGTCGCCGCCGAACACGCCGCATCCGGTTACGAGCGCCACGACGAGCAGGACGCACCACCGCGACGCCACGCGGCGTTTCCGCTCGATACGGCCGCCTCCCCCTTGACTGCCGGCCCTCGTCAACGTGCTCCCCTCGAACCGAAGCATGCTAATGGCGGATTCAACGAGCAATTGCTAGGCTTGTCAATCCGCGGAACCTTTGCGCACCGACGCGAAGGTGCGGATTTTATTGTGAATATTCGGTGCCGTTTCGGTGTCCGCCGGGTTTCGCCGCGCCTGCGCCTGCAAGACAACCGCCGCGCACTCTGGCAATAGCGCGAAACGGTGCGCGCGTCGCGCGAAAGAACGCCGCAGTGCTGCCGACCGCAAGCGCGCTCGCCTGCAGAAACCCGGCAAGTTCACCCTCCGGTTGAATGCGATCGAACGCCCCGCGCGCATCGCGCGCGGTACGTGTCAATTGGCCGCAGTGCGCCCCTCAGAGCTCGATCGTCAGCCCGTCATGGCCCGGCTCGACGCCGGACGGCAATTCCCGGCTCAGGCTTTCGTAGTCGAAACTCTCGTCCATATGCGTGAGCACGGCGCGGCGCGGCCTCGCCCGCGCGATCCAGCCGAGCGTCTTTTCGAGATGGGAGTGGGTCACATGCGGCCGGCGGCGGATGCAGTCCACGATCCAGACCTCGACGCCGGAGAGAGTGGCGAAGGCGGCGTCGTCGAGCTCGATCACATCGGTCGAGTAAGCGAAGCCGCCGATGCGGAAACCGAGCGTGCTCGAAAAGCCATGGTCTTGCGCGAAAGCGGTGACCGCGACACCGGCCGCGGAGAAGCGGCCTTCGACGATATGCGGCTCGAGCACCGGTTTGTAATAGGTCGTCTGCCGGTCGGACTCGAGCGGCGTGAACACATAGCCGAAGCGGCTGCGTATCTCGGCCAAGGTCGCGGCGTCGCCGAAGATCGGGATCGGGCTCTGCATCAGCTGATTGACCGAGCGCAGATCGTCGATGCCGTGCAGATGGTCGGCATGGGCATGGGTGAAGAGCACGGCATCGACGCGCGAGACCCCGGCAGCGAGCAGCTGCTCGCGGAGATCGGGCGACGTGTCGATGAGCAGCGTCTTGCCACCGTCCTCGACCAGGACCGAGCAGCGGCGGCGCCGGTTCCGCGGATCCGCGGGATCGCAGGCGCCCCAGCCCCCGCCGATGCGGGGCACGCCCCAGGAGGGACCGCAGCCCAGCATGGTCACGCGCATGGAATGGCCCCGGGCGGGCGGGCTTTGGTGAACAGCCGGAAGAAATTGGCGCTGGTGGCCCGGCCGAGCTCCTCGACGGTAATGCCTTTGATTTCCGCGAGCTTCGCCGCTGTGTGGACGATGAAGGCGGGCTCGTTGGGCTTACCGCGCATCGGCACCGGAGCGAGATAAGGCGCATCCGTCTCGATCAGTAGCCGGTCGAGCGGGATATCGCGGACGATGTCGCGCAGGCTTCCGGCATTCCTGAAAGTGAGAATGCCGGCCAGCGAGACGTAAAATCCCAGCGACAGCGCCGCCTCGGCCAGGTGCCGGCCGGTGCTGAAGCAATGAATGACCCCGGCGGCGGCTTTTTCTTCGGTGAGGATCGCCGCGGTTTCTTCGTCGGCGTCGCGGCTGTGGATAATCAGTGGATAACTTGTTTCACGTGAAGCAATGCAGTGCGCGCGGAAGACCGTGGCCTGGCGTTCGCGCGGCGAGTGGTCGTAATGAAAGTCGAGGCCGGTCTCGCCGATGCCAACCACCTTCGCATGCTGCGTCAGCGCCGCGAGCCGATCGACAGCCGCCCCCTCTTCCGCAGCCTCATGTGGATGAATCCCGACCGAACACCAGATGTTGGGGTCGCTCTCGGCGATCCCCCGCACTGCTTCGAACTCGCTCAGCTTGGTCGAAATGGTGAGCAGCGTCGCCACGCCGGCGCGGCGCGCTCGCGCGACGATGTCGCTTCGCTCCTCGGGCTCGGCGTAGTCGAGATGGCAATGGCTATCGACGAGGAACATCGGCGAAGGCCCGCTCACTTTGCCTCCGCCTCGACGAAGCGCGGGAAGATGCCTTCGGGCTTGGGCAGCGCGGTTCCCGGCGTGATCGGCGTGGCGAGCGCCGCGTAGTCGCGGCGGTCGGGCGGCACGGCAAGCTGGTCGAGCAGCTTTGCGGCCGCTTCAGGAACAACGGGTTGGGCCAGAAGCGCCAAATGCCGCAAGGTCTCGGCCAGCACATAGAGCACCGTGCCCATGCGCGCCGTATCGGTCTTGCGCAGCGCCCAGGGCGCCTGCTCGTCGACGTAACGGTTGGCGTCGCCCACCAGCTGCCAGACGATTTCGAGCGCGCGGTGGAACGCCTGCTCGGCAAACTCGCCGCGCAGCCTCGCCAGAAGCCCGCGCGCGGCGGAAAGGAGGGTCTCGTCGGCCGAAAGCAGCGGTCCCGGCTGCGGCACACGCGCCTCGCAGTTCCGGTTGATCATCGACAGCACGCGCTGCGCCAGATTGCCGAAATCATTGGCGAGGTCGCTGTTGATGCGCTGCACCAGCGCCTCATGTGAAATATTAACATCCTGCCCGAAGGCGGCTTCGCGTAACAGAAAATACCGGAGCTGGTCGAGCCCGTAATCGGCAATCAGTTCTTGCGGGGCGATGACGTTGCCGACGGATTTCGACATTTTCTCGCCGCGGCTGTAGATGAAGCCATGGCCAAAGACGCGCTTCGGCACCTCCAGCCCAGCCGACATGAGAAAAGCCGGCCAATAGATCGCGTGAAAACGAGTAATGTCCTTACCGATCATATGCATGTCGGCCGGCCAGAATTTGCTTAGCTCGGATCCCGCGGGGTAGCCCAGGGCGGTGATGTAGTTCGAGAGCGCGTCGACCCACACATACATGACATGCCTCGGAGCATCCGGCACCGGCACTCCCCAGCTGAAGGTCGTGCGCGAGATCGAGAGGTCCCTGAGACCGGACCTGACGAAGCTGACGATCTCGTTGCGCCGGCTTTCGGGCTGAATGAATTCCGGGTGGGTCTCGTAGAGCTGCAGCAGCCGGTCCTGGTAGGCGGAAAGCCGAAAAAAGTAGCTCTCCTCCTCCACCCATTCGACGGGCGCGCCCGAAGGCGCGAGCTTCTGGCCATTGTCGCCGGCGCTCAGCTCCGCTTCGTCGAAATAGGCCTCATCGCGTACCGAGTACCAACCGGCATATGAACCGAGATAGATGTCGTCCTTGCTCATCCGGCGCCAGAATTCCTGCACGCCAGCCTTGTGGCGCGGCTCCGTGGTGCGGATGAAATCGTCGTAGGAGACGCCAAGCCGATCGTAGAGCGCACGGAATTCGGCCGAGATCCGGTCGACGAGTGCCTGGGGCGATATGCCCAGCTTGCGCGCGGTCTGCTCGATCTTCTGCCCGTGCTCATCCATGCCGGTCTGGAAGCGCACATCGAAGCCGTCCAGCCGCATGAAGCGCGCCAGTGCGTCGGCTGCAATCACCTCATAGGCATGGCCGATATGGGGCGCGCCATTGGCGTAAGGAATCGCAGCGGTGAGGTAATAGCGCCTTGCGGCCATCGCAGCTCCCGGTCAGCGGCTCCAATCTGCCGCCGTCAACGGGCAGCGTCCTCGAGCGCGAAAAAGGCATTCAGCACGACCTGTTTGCGGTCGAGATTGACGCTGTCCGCCTGGGCGAAAAGATGGGTGAGCTTTTCCCATACCTCAACCCATTGATCAAGGCTGCGCCGGGCCGCCAGCCGGCGCATCGCCTGCGCCTCGCCTGGAAGCGCCGCCTGCTCGCCCGCGCCGACGCCGGAGGCGAGCGCCACCATGCGGGCGAGCCAGCCGGGCAGCAGCTCCGCCAGCAGCCGGAAAGCCTCCTCGCCCTCGCCGCGCTGCAGCCCCTCGGCGAAGGCATGAAGTGCGGCGGGGTCGAGCTCGGGCAGGCGTTCGAGGAGCTTCACCAAGCTGCGGTAAAGGGCGAGGCCGCCCGCTCCCGCCAGGTCGAGCGCCCGGCCGATGCTGCCCTCGGCGAGCTGCGCCAGGATGGCGCGGTCACCGGCGGCAAGGTCCGGCCGGTAGCGATCGAGTGCCTCCAGTACCACGGACGCCGGCAGCGGCTTCAGCGCCAGCATGCGACAGCGCGAACGGATGGTGGGGAGGAGCCGGCCGGGATTGTCGCTCACCAGAAGCAGCACCGCGCGCTGAGGCGGTTCCTCAAGCACCTTCAACAAGGCATTGGCTGCATTGCGATTCATGACGTCAGCGCCATCCACGATGACGACCCGCCAGCTGCCTTCCGCGGGGGTGAGGCGCAGGAAAGTGGCGATCGCCCGCGTATCGTCGACGACGATCTCGCTGCGCAGCTTCTTGCGCTTGGGATCAAGGCCGCGCTCCACCACCAAGAGATCGGCGTGACCGCCGCCCGCAACGCGGCGGAACACCGGGTCCTCCGGCGGCAGGGCGAGGCTCCGTGGTGCCGCAGCGAAAAGACTGCCGCCCCGGCCTTCGGCAAAGAGGAAGCGCGCGAAGCGGAAGGCCAAGGTCGCCTTGCCGATGCCGCGCGGGCCGCCGATCAGCCAGGCATGCGGCAGCCGGCCCGAGCGGTGCGCCTGGAGGAGCGCCTCCTCCGCCGCCTCGTGGCCGAGGAGCAGCGGATTCTCGCGCGGCGTCGGCACCTCCGCCATCGCTCCGCCCAATTCCTCTTCGCCCTGCTCCTCTTCCTCATCCATCATGGAACCAAAAAATGTTACGATATCCGATACTCTTGAGGTCATTTCTAGGCCGAACCGTCCCCCTGGGGAAAGACATCGAGCCGCCTCGCCCGCTCGAGATAGTGGACGGCATCCTCCGGCAACAGCAGCCGGCGTTCGACGAGCTCGGCGGCGGCTCGTTCCACTTCGGCAACATAAGCCCAGCGGTTCGGATAGCGTTCTCCCAGAGCGGGCCGCGGATCGCCGTTCCGTTCGCGTTCCGCGGCTGTTTTCGCCAGCGGAATGAAGCTGCCGTCGCGGTCGGCGAGCTCGTCTTCGGGAAACGGCTCGCGATAGAGGTTCCAGCCGGTATATGTCCCGAGCGGCACCGCGATATCGGGAAGCCTCACCCCGGAAAGCTCGTTCCCGTCAGGATCGACCTTGGGGACCAGCGTCCGATAGGCGCGACGCCCCGGCTTCGGCTCGACCCAGCCACCGGGCGGCGCGATGCGATTGGCCTGCCGCGCGACGGCGACGCGGGGAAGCTCAGGGAATCCCGCCGCTTCCGCCGGCACCAGCGTAGCCTCGGCGAGGCAGGGCACGGCGCTGGGCGGCGGCACGCGCCCATCCGCCACCCACCCGTCGAGCGCAACCAGCAGCGCCCGGACCGCCGGCATCGGGTTGTGCGGATTGCGCGGGTTCGCTGCCGGGCCGCGATCGCTCGGGCTACCCGGCCGCCCGCCATGCTGGGTCCCGGCAATGAGATAGGCTCGGGCGCCTTCGGGCAAATTCACATCGCGCTCGGCCAGCGGGTCGGTATGCAACAGCGAAGCGCCCTTCTGCCAATATTCCGTAGAGGTGTTGGTCTGCATGAAGAATGGGTCGGAGCCGTCGCCGCGGAAAAGCGAACCCTCCACTTCGGTCAAGGGATCGCGGAGGCGTGCCGTCGAGAAGGGAAATTCGTTCTCCGGGAAGTCATGATCCTCGTGCTGGGTATTGGTGCGGAAGGGCTGGGCGAAGAGCTCGTTCAAAAAGACCCGGCCGCTGCCGGCCGTATGCGCCAGTACCCCGTCGAAGACGCGGCGTCCCTGTTCGTCACGGTTGAAGCCCAGGGCGATATGGGTGCGAAGATATCTTCCGGCCTGGGATATTCCGAAGCCCAGCGCATGACTCGGACGGAACCCCAGCAGATCCGCCGCGGGAGCCTCGTAGCGCAGATAGCTCACCAGATCGCGCGTCGCCGCAAACCCGATGCCGAGGACGGGCGAGCCATGGGCCGGATAAACCAATTCATAAAGCGAGCCCGGCTCGAGCGCCCTACCCTCGGGCATGAGCCGCACGCGCCGCTCATCGAGGAATTGCCACTCCCCGGCAGCGAGCTCTTGGCGGGGGTCGGCTTGGCGGCGGCTGAAGCTGAGGCGCGAGCGACCTTGCTCGAGGCTCGCCGCGGGAAAGGAGAGCCGGAAGACATCGACTGGAGAATCGGGCCTCGTCCCGGGAACGAACTCGTCGCGGATGAAGCGGGTGATCGGGCGTCCCGCCTGTTGAGCGATGGGGCCGTCGAAGCCCAACGCCGCGTTGACGCGCTTCACCGTGGCGTCCCAGCCCGACCAGACGATGGTGAAGCCCAGCCTGAGCGGCAGGGCATCGCCGAAATCGGCGGGTGATTTGAGGTCGTTGCCGGCGGCCGCGGCGCAGAGATTGGCAAAGAGCATCTTGCGGCCGCGGTTATTCACCTCGTAGAGCAGCCGGCCATTGCCCTTGGCGGGCTCGACCGGCGCCAGAATGAAGAAATCGGTCTCGTACTCAATGAGGCCCGCGGCATTGCGCGGCGCCAGATCGATATCGGCGATCGCGCGGTTTTCTGCGGCCGCCGGCGCGAGGACGCCCTTGGCCTTGCCGATGAGCCGGCGATAGCACCCAGCCGCGCCGAACTCGCGGCCCTCGGCCACCACCTCCGCGCGCTCCATCGTGATCGAAGAGATCATCAGGTGACGGAGAGATCCGGCTCGAGGCCGAGCAGCGCCTGCCCCACGGTCTCGAAATGCTGCTGTCGCGCCTGGAGGTGCTGCGAGACTGTCATGATGTCGCGCATGCGCCGCTCCAGCGGATGGCTCATATAAATCGCCGTCGCCCCCGCGGCATGGAAAACCGTATCGGCAACCTCGCGTGCCTGATGGATGGCGTAGGTGCTGCTGAGGCGATTGGCGAGGCGCTGCTCGACGCTAAGCCTGCCCTCCTGGGCCGCCTGCCAGCCCGCTTCGAGGGTCTGCTGCAGCAAGGCGCGCGCCGAGTCGAGTTTGGCCTGGCATTGCGCCACCTGGGCCTGCACCAGCGCGTCCTCGCACAAGGTGTTGCGGGTGAGCCGCGGCGTCTTGGTGCCGGCGAGTGCGATGAATTCCGCCAGCATGGCGCGGGCGATCCCGAGCGCGACGCCGGGAAAGCCCGCCATATAGACTGAGTTGATGGTGAAGCGATAAAGCGGGTAGTCCGTGCGCCGCGGCATGTTGCGCAGGAAGCTGCGCTCCGCCGGAACGAACAGATCCTGCACCTCATAGGCATCGCTCGCCGTGCCCTTGAGGCCGATGACCTGCCAGACGTCGCGGATCTCGGCGCTTTCCGCGGGAAAAACGAAGGTGCGCAACAGCGGCGTGCCGTCCGGCGCAAGCTGCTGCTTTCCCGCGGCATCGAGCACCGTGACATAGCAACCGAGCCAGCTCGCCTGTCGGCAGCCGCTGGCAAAGCCCCATTTGCCGCTGATGCGAAAGCCCCCCGGCACCTCGCTCACCTGCGCCGCGCCGGGACCCCAGGCGAGCACCGCACGCTGGCCGCCGAAGATCGCGCGCGCTTCATCGGCCTCGAGAAATCCCGCCGATTGCGCGCAGCCATTCGCCTGGCAGACGCACCACGCCGTGCTGCCATCCGCCTTGGCGAGTTCCTCGATTACCAGCGAGAAAGTCATGAGGTCGAGCTCGGCGCCGCCCAGATTGCGCGGCAGCAGCAGCCGGTAGAGCCCGGCCGCATGGAGCGCCTCCACGACTTCCGGCGTCAGCCGCCGCTCCCGCTCGATCGCATCGCCCGCGGCGGCGATCATCGGCGCAAGCTGGCGCGCCGTCGCCAAGGAATTGCTCATGCGTACAACATAGCCGGAAGGAGAATGCAGCTGCAAAGCGGCGAGCCTTTGGCGCTGAGGGGTGCAGCGCTAGCCTCGATTGCGGGGGAGCGGCCACTTCAGAGAAGGCGACAGGCGATGACCGGACCCCAAGAGCTGATCACCCTGCCCTCGGCCGCGCAGCGCGCCTTCGTGATCGCGGCACGGGCCGCGGGCCTGCCCTGGGATGCGGTCTGTCAGATGCTGCCACCCGGCCCGGTCGACGGCGCCGCGCTCGACAAGGCGCAATTCGAAGCGCAGTTCGAGGGGGAGCGCAAGGCCAGCCCCTTGCTGGCCATCCGCCTCATCATCGCGCGCATCCTGCAGCGTGCCCTCCTCGACGACGATGCCGCGGCAGTCGCGGCGCAGCTCGCCGTCTTCAAGAGCATCAAGAACTGGACCCAGCTGGTGGTGCCGGAGCCGGGGACGGTGGAGCTCTATCTCCACCGCCTCACCCAGCGCGAGCGCGACCAGTTTCGGCGGCTCTATGAAAAGGCCGTCGGCGAGATCGAGGATAAGGGGGCGGAAGCGGCGGAGGGGTGAGGGGCACAATCAATGAAGTGCCGGCGAGCTCTGCTGCTGCATGTAGATGCACACGAAGGCGACCGCACCAACGACAATTAAGGCTGCGGCGAAGGTATAAAGCGCTTGTTGCCAACGTGGTCGCCAGTTGAAGGCTTTCCATGCCACGTAAGATGCCGCAACCCCGGCTAAGTTATAGATCCCATTGAAGGACGGCTCTGACATCAGCGTCCTCTCCCTTACGGATCCATCGGGGCACAGTTGTGAAGCAGGTGGGCCCGAACCGCACGCGCAAGAGTTGCACGCGACAGAACGCGTGTAAACAATATGATTAAACCAGCGGTAAAGTGTCAGCTGCCCACTGCACTCGCCGCGGTTCGTGATTTGATTAGAGTCGCGCGGAAAGTGAAGAAGTTAGTCATACCGTCGTCTTCAGCCGCTCGCGCAGGGCTGTGAGCACCGCCTGATGGACCTCGGCGACAGGCTTCGTCGCGTCGATGATGAGGCAGCGCTGCGGCTCGGCGCGGGCGATCTCGAGAAAGCCCTGGCGGAGCTTCTCGTGGAACTCCGCTCCCTTGCGCTCGAAGCGGGTCTCGCCACCCGCCCGCTTGCCCGCACGCGCGAGGCCCTCGGTCACGGGCAAATCGAGGATGAAGGTGAGGTCGGGCGCGAAATCGCCGGCGATGAGCCGATGGAGCCGCCGGAGCTCGTCTTGCGGAACGCCGCCGGCCGAGCCCTGATAGGCCAACGTCGAATCGGCGAAGCGGTCGCACAGCACCCATTGCCCGCGCTCGAGCGCCGGCCAGACGGTCGCGGTCAGGTGGTTGCGCCGGGCGGCGACAACCAGCAAGGCCTCGCTCAGCGCATCCCAACGCTGCGGATCGCCTTCGACCAGCAGCTTGCGGATCTCTTCGGCGCCCGGCGCACCGCCGGGCTCACGCGTCGCGATCACCGGAACGCCGGCGCGATTCAGAGCCTCGAGGAGGAGGCGGAGCTGGGTCGATTTGCCCGCGCCCTCGCCGCCTTCGAAGGTTATGAACCGCCCGCGGCTCAGTGCTTGCTACCCCAGAGCAGATAGCCCGCAGTCTCGGCCATGCGTCCGACCGGACCGAGCCGATCGACCGAGGCCGTCGTCTGCAGCGGAATATCGATCTCCTGGATATCGGGCGACGAGATGACGAGCTTGCCGACGGTCTGCCCCTTGGCGACCGGAGCGGCGAGCGTGTGGTCGTAGACCGCAGTCACCTTGAGGTCCTTGCGCGCGCCGGGCCACAGAGTCACCAGCGCATCCTTGGTCGGTGCGACGGGCACGCTCTGCTGCATGCCCATCCAGACCGGCGCCTGGTCGAGCGGCTCGCCCGCCTTGACGATGGTGTAGTCCTTGAACTCGCGGAACGCCCAGTCGAGGACGCGCTCGCCCTCCTGCCCGCGCTCTTTCATGCTCTGCATGCCGTTCAGCACGAAGATGATGCGGCGGTCATTGCGCACTGCCGAGCCGATCAGGCTGTAGCCGGACTCCTCGGTATGGCCGGTCTTCACGCCGTCGGCACCGAGGTCCTTGTAGAGCAGCGGGTTGCGGTTGCCCTGCTTGATGCCGTTGTAGGTGTAATCCAGGTCCTTCTCGTAGTGATAGTACTGCGGATAATCGTGGATGAGGTGCCAGGTCAGGATGGCGAGGTCGTGCGGCGTGGAATAGTGATCGGGCGCCGGCAGGCCGTTGACATTGGCGAAGTGGGAGTTGGTGAGCCCCAGCTTCTTGGCGGTCTCGTTCATCTTCTCGACGAAGGCCTGCTGGCTTCCGGCCAACCCCTCGGCAAGCACGACGCAGGCGTCATTGCCCGACTGGATGATGATGCCGTGCAAGAGGTCGTCGATCTTCACCTCGCCCGGATAGGGCACGAACATCTTGGAGCCGCCGGTGCGCCACGCCGCCTCGCTGACCGGCAGCATATCGTCGAGCTTGGCCTTGCCGTCGGCGAGATAGCCAAAGGCCGTATAGACGGTCATGAGCTTGCTGAGCGACGCGGTCGGGATGCGCTTGTCGCCGTTCTTGTCGAGCAGCACCGCCATCGTCTGGTAGTCGATGGCGTAGGCGTCCTGCGCCGTGGTGTCGAAGGTCGGGCGGTCGGCGAATGCCGGCATTGCCATGGAAAGGATAGCGAGAAACAATCCCCAGCCCGAGAGGCGGGGCAATGACAAGATCTTCATGCGCTCCACTCGCTTACTTCGGCGCCAAACGCGCCACGGTCCGGCGATGCCGCTGCGTTAGCAGCGGAATGCGCCGAAATTATGATCCCTGCGCCGGACATCAATCGACGACGATGCGCGCGTCGCTGAGCCCGGTGGCGAGAACCCGGTCGAGCAGCTTGTCGGCGTCCTCGAC
>Ga0134128_10000917_pt1 | contig 39943 bp, 34 predicted proteins | sample KB31754_FD_96462 | JGI IMG/M metagenome (GOLD analysis project Ga0134128, IMG submission 96462) | Terrestrial soil microbial communities with excess Nitrogen fertilizer from Kellogg Biological Station, Michigan, USA - KB3-175-4 | ecosystem: Environmental > Terrestrial > Soil > Unclassified ...
GCCCTGCTCAAACTGCAGGACAAGATTGACCGCATGAGCCTGGCCAAGCGTCCCACCGAAGTGCGGCTCGAAGAGAACATGGTGGAGAATTTCAAGCGCCAGGTGATGATCGCGCAAACACTTCAGCCGAAGTAGCGCAGCTCCTAGCTACTAGCTAACCCGGTTCAAGCTAGGAGCCAGCAGCTAGTAGCTAGCAGCTGAGTTTATGCCCTTCACCCGCATCGCCGCCAAATCCGACCTGCCCGAGCCGGGCGAAGCCAAAGAATTCACCGTGGGCGAAAGAGTGGTGTGCGTCGCCAACGTGAACGGAGCCAACTCCGCTATGGACAACGTCTGCCTGCACCGTGGCGGCCCGCTGGGGCAGGGGGTCATCATGGACAATAAGGTGGTTTGCCCCTGGCACGGCTGGGAGTGGGACCCGCAGACCGGGCAGGCAGGGCACAGCGCGGCCTTCCGCGTCGCGGTATATCCAATTAGGGTCGAGGGCGATGACGTGCTGATTGAAATGTAGCTCTCAGCTATCAGTTATCGCTGTCACCTTTCGGCTACGAACCAGGGACCAGCTACCAACTACCACCCGCCTCACCCCTGGCTCCTGACCCCTGACTCCTGATGTGATACAACACGCTCATGCCCTGGTTCTTGGGCATTGACGGAGGTGGCAGCAAGACCACCTGCCTGCTGGGCGATGAGCGCGCCGTGCTGGCCAGCGCCACCGCCGCAGGCAGCAATCCCATTCGTGTGGGCGAAGATCGCTCGCGCCAGGTCTTGCAGGAGGTGGTGCGCGAGGCCTGCGCGGCAGCCAAGATTCCGTCGGCGCAAATAGCCGGCACCTGCATCGGCCTGGCGGGCGCAGCCCGCCCGCAGGTCGAAAAACAGGTACGCGCCATTCTGGCGGAAGTGGTGGGCGGAGCACTCGAGGTCGCCGGCGACATGGTGATTGCCCTGGAAGCCGCCTTCCCGGGCGCTCCCGGGCTGATTGTGATCGCGGGCACCGGCTCCATTGCCTATGGACGCAATGAGCGCGGCGAGACCGCACGGGCAGGCGGCTGGGGCTTCGCCATTTCCGACGAAGGCTCCGGACACTGGATCGGGCGCGCCGCTGTGGCCTCCGCCATGCGTGCCCACGACCTGGGCGCCAGCAGCGTTCTGGTCAGCAGCATCATGAATACCTGGCACCTGGGCTCGCGCGACGACGTAGTGCGTGCCGCCAATGCCATCCCGCCGCCCGATTTTGCCGAACTGTTTCCTCAGGTGCTGGCCGCGGCCGCGGGCGGCGACTCCCGCGCCAATGAGATTCTTACCCATGCCGCCACCGAACTGGCGCAACTGGCCCGGATTGTGGCCGATCGCCTGTGGCGCGGGTCCCAGGCTTTTCGTGTGGCCACGGCCGGAGGCGTGTTTCAGAATTCTCCCCTGGTGCGGCAGGTTTTCAGCAACAGCCTGCGCTCCCTGCATCCCCAGGCGGAAGTTGACGGTAAAGTAGTGGAGCCGGCCCAGGGCGCGCTGTGGCTGGCGAGGAGAAGCGAGAGCTAGCAGGGAATTCAGCAAATAGTCAGGAGTCAGCAAAATCGAGCGCCGGTTTTCCTGACCACTGACCACTAGCCACTGACCACTGGCTGCCAATGTCTCAAGACCTTACAACTCTAATCCACAGTCATTCCCCCGACGACCTCAAGCGGGCCGCCTCTGACGCCGCGCTAAGCGAAGAGCTGGCGCTGGCCCTGCTGGAGCGGCGCGACCTGCCCCCGGAGGCGCTGGAGGCGCTAAGCAAGAACGTTGCGGCGCTCAAGTCGCGCCGGGTGCTGGTAGGGCTGGTCGGCCATCCCAAAGCTCCGCGGCATGTATGCGTGCCGGCCATTCGCCATCTCTACACTTTTGAGCTCATGCAACTGGCGCTCTCGCCCACGACATTGGCCGACATCAAGAAGGTGGCGGAGGAGGCTCTGGTTTCGCAACTGGAAAAAATCACGCTGGGCGAGCGCATTACCTTGGCGCGTCGCGCCTCCGGACGGGTAGCGGCCGCACTGCTGCTCGATTCCGAGCCGCGCGTGGTCGAGGCCGCGGTCACCAATTCGTTTCTCACTGAAGTTCTGGTGGTCAAGGCGCTGCTCTCCGCGAAAGCGACGCCGGCGTTGGGGGAACTGGTCTGCAACGATGGCAAGTGGTCGTTGCGTCGCGAGGTTCGCATCGCGCTGTTGCGCAAGCCGCTTATTCCCGCCGGGCAGGCCGTCGAGTTTGCCCACACCCTGCCCACCGGGGTGCTCCACGAACTGCTGCTGGACTCGCGCTTGCCTGAGCCCATCCGCGAGTGCTTGCAACAGGAATTGCAATCCCGCCAGCAGGAGGAAGGGAAGGCCCGGAGCACAAGTTAGCCACAACAGCTGTCATCCTGAGCGAGGGCGAATGCCCGAGTCGAAGGACCCCGCGTTCTTTCGCGCTACGGTGTAGGCACAAGGGAGTTCCCCTAATGATTTATTGTTTTCAAAACGATTGCTCGCTCATTTGTGCGGATTCCTAACGTCGCCGGGATTTCTTCGACTGCGCCGGCTGACTCACAAACATGACATTATGGGTGTTCTGAAAATGTAGAGGTGAATCAAGCCACCAAGCAACAGCAGTCCTTCGCTGCGTTCCGAATGACAATTCCAGAGATCTTCCTCTGTGCCCTCTGTGGTTAATTCTGCGGTGCCCTGCGGAAGTGTTCCAGAATCGCCTGCGCCTGGCCGCGTGTGACCACGGCGGAGAGAGCGGCCGCATCGGCATCCTTCACCGCCTGCACGCTGCCGAAGTGCTGCAGCAGTCGCCGGGTAGTGCTGGCGCCGACTCCGGGGATCTCCAGCAGTTCGGTGGAACGGTCGCGCATCTGCCGGCGCTTGCGGTGGAAGGTGACGGCGAAACGGTGGGCCTCGTCGCGAATCTGCTGCACCAGGTGAAGCACCGGCGAGTGGTGGTCGAGCGCCACCGGTTCGTCCTCCTGGCCGTACACATAAATAATCTCCTCGCGCTTGGCGATGGCGGCCAGCGGCTGGTTAATCACCTGCAAGCCCTCGAGCGCCTCAGCCGCGGCGTGCAGCTGTCCCAGGCCCCCATCAATCAGCACCAGGTCGGGCATCTTCTGCTTTTCCGCTTCCACCCGCTTGTAGCGCCGCATCACCACCTCGCGCATGGAGGCGAAGTCGTCCACCCCATTCACCGAGCGGATGATGAATTTGCGGTAATCGGATTTCTTCATGCGCCCGTCTTCCCACACCACCATCGAGGCCACCGTTTCCGCCCCCTGGATGTGGGAAATGTCGAAGCACTCGATGCGCTTGGGCAAGTCGGGCAGGGCCAGCGCGTCCTGCAGCGCCTCCTGTACTGCTCGCGCGGCCGGCTGCATTACACGGAAACGCTGGTCGAACGACTGCTTGGCATTGTTGCCCGCCAGGTCAATCAGCGAGCGCTTCTCCCCGCGCTGCGGAACCACAATATGGATCTTTATGGCGCGGGCGCCCGGGGCAGCGTGGGTCTCAGAAATGAGCTCCTCCAGGGTTTCGCGGTCCTCGAAATCCACCGGCACATAAATCGTTCGCGGAACATAGGGCGCGTCAATGTAGAGCTGCTTGATGAGCGCGGAGAAGAGCACCCCGGGATTGAAGGCGGCGGGCCCCGCAGCAGGCTCGTCGCCATTCCCACGATCGTCAGTAGAGACGTAACCTGTTAGGTCTCCCCCCGAGACGTTGGCAGCAACTTCTCTACCACTATTTTCTTCTGCTGGCGTGGGCGGCTCCAATCCCGGTATTTGGTCCCAGAAGAATTCCCGCCGGTCGAGCACGCGCCCGCCCCGCATGTGGAACAGGTTGATGGCCAGCATCCCGTTTTCGCAGTGGTAGCCGAACACGTCGGCATCGTCGCTCTCCACTGATGCGATGCGCTGCTTCTCCTGCAGTTGCTCCACGGTGGAGATCAGGTCGCGGTACTTGGCCGCCTGTTCGAAGCGCTGCTCCCCGGCCGCATCCTGCATGCGCCCGCGCAGGGAGCGCACCAGATCGGTGGGCCGTCCTTCCAGAAACATCTTCACGTCGTGCACCGCCTCCTGGTACGCCTCCGGCGTGGTCAGGCCCTGCACGCACGGTCCCTGACAGCGATGAATGTAGTACTGCAGGCAGGGGCGCGGGTGATAGCGGCTCAAATCCACTCTGCAGGAAGGGATCAGGAAATGGCGGTGGATCAGGTCCACGATGCGGTAGGCCAGGTTGGCCGGGAAGTACGGGCCGTAATAGGCGCTGCCGTCCTTACGCAGCCGCCGCGTAACATACACCCGAGGATAGCGTTCGCCCAGAGTCAATTTGACATAGGGGTAGGTCTTATCGTCGCGCAGCAGAATGTTGAAGCGCGGTTTCTTCTGCTTGATAAGGTTGTTTTCCAGCGCCAGCGCTTCTTTTTCATTGTCCACCACGATGTAGTCCACATCGGTGGCTTCGCGCAGCAGGGTACCGGTTTTGGCGTCCTCCGCCCGGCCCTGCAGAAAGTAGGAACGTACCCGGGAGCGCAGGTTCTTGGCCTTGCCTACATAGATGACCTCGCCTTCGGCGTTCTTGTATTGATACACGCCGGGCTGGGTGGGCAAGGTGCGGATTTTCTGCTGAAGGTCCATAACCGAGGCTTATTGGCTGGCTTCCAGGGCAGCTCTGCTTTGATGATAACTGGTTTCTAACCCCCGGCGGTCTCGGCCGCGCCAGGCCGGCGTTCGCCTCCCGCCCGGACCAGGCCGGGTTTCACCATGCAAAATGTTGCCTGCCTAAGCACAACCTCCCTGGAAGTAAGGTAAAAATTCTACGGGCCTGCGACGGGTTTGCCCAGTTGGCCATTGGCCGGCTGCTGCCGTTCCGGGGGTTTTACTGGAAGTCCTTGATTGCCTTACAATTAGATGTCTTTACTTGGCGCTGCGATTGGCAGCGCACGTGCTCAATCAGCAAACGACGGGACGCATAGGCCGTTCCCGCGCATGGAAGGAGTCTTCCTCATGAATCGGATCTTCCTCTCAGGCTTGTTGGCGTCCAGTCTGTTCTTAAGCATCGGCTGCGCCAGCAAGAAGTATGTTCGCAATGAAGTCACACCGACGGTCAATAAGGTCAACGAACTGGACGACATGACCGCCAAGAACAGCCGCGACATCAAGGACGTGGACGCGCGCGCCCAGCAAGGCATTCTGACGGTAAACAACAAGACGGCGGAAGTTGATCAGAAGGCTCAGGCCGCCGGCCAGGCCGCCGATCAGGCGCAGCAGTCGGCCACCACCGCCAGCAACCGGGTTACTTCGCTGGCCAACACCGTCGCCAACCTGGACAATTTCCATCCCGTGGTCGAGACCTCAGTCCACTTCGGGTTCAATAAGGACAATCTGACCAAGAAGGCCAAATCGGCTCTCGACCAGCTTGGAGCCGAGATTCCCAATACCAAAAACTACATCATCACGGTGGAGGGCGGCACGGACTCGGTCGGCAGCCAGCAGTACAACTATGGCCTGAGCGACCGCCGCGCCGACTCGGTTATTCAGTATCTTGCCACCAAGTACAACGTGCCCGCGCACAAGATTTACCTGATTGGTTTGGGCAAGGATAAGCCGGTGGCCACCAACAAGTCCGTTGCCGGGCGCGCCAAGAATCGCCGCGTGGATATCCACCTGATGACCAATACCGAAGGCCAGCAGCAACAGCAGCAGCCTGCGCCTTCCACCGGTCCGGCTAACTAAGTTTTCCCTCCTCCCCGGAGGACTTCGCCAACCAGGCCATCCTTATGGATGGCCTGTTTTTTTTGAAGCCGAGAATAAGGAGTCGGTAGTCAGCGGGCTTGCTTTTTCTAGAGGCCTTTTGCTGATACAGGAAGCTAATAGAAAAGCTGATATAGAAAATAATTTGTCATCCTGAGGTGAGCGCGACTGAGCCTTGCGAAGGAGCGCGAGCCGAAGGACCTATGCACTTTCTTGTTGCGCAATTCCGATTCAGGATTCGCCCTTCCCCGACTCCCGACTCCCGACTCCCGACTCCTGCAGTAGAATGTTTCCATGGCAGTGAGCCATCGGTCTGCGCTGATTACCGCAATCTTGCTGTTGGCCTTGCCGCTCTGCGCCCAACAGCAGCAGCAGCCATCGCAGTCCAAGCAGCAGTCGCAATCCGCGCAACAGAGCACCACCTCTACCCAGGACCTTCCTTCGGCGCCGCTGCCCCAGCCCACCGCCGGCCAGAAAAAAGAAGACACGCGAAAGCCCTCGGTCGCGCCGCCACCGCCTTCGGAACCCGGACCATATGGCCCCACGGGCCCCTCGTCTGCTGCGGAGCCGCCCCGGGCTGCGCCCCCCGAGGCTCCCGGCAGCAGCACCAGCAAGGAGGACCGCGTGGACATCACGCCGCCCTCCAATGACACCAAAACCCATCCCAACGCCGATCTCGATAATCCCGACATCGGCGAGTTTCATCCCTTCGACCCGCATCGAGCCGCGAAGGATGTGGAGGTGGGCGATTTTTACTACAAGCGTCAGAACTACCGCGCCGCTGTTTCCCGCTACCGCGAAGCCCTGCTCTACAAGCCCAATGACGCCGTTGCTACTTTCAGCCTGGCGGATGCGCTGGAAAAAGCGGGAGACCGGCAGGAGGCGGCGAAGAATTACAAGGCTTATCTGAAGATCCTGCCTTATGGCCCTAAGGCAAAGGATGCGCACAAAGCGCTCCAGCGGCTGCAGTCTAAGCTGCCCTCGGCCAGCAAGCCTGCCAACACCGCCAAGGCCAGCAAGCCGAAATCGTAGCGTTCAGTTACCAGTTCTCAGTTGCCAGCAGTTACCAGCAACGGGTGTATAAACAAAGTTTCTACCTGCCCGCCCTTTTCAGTTCCGGTTTCAACCGGCCCCAGTGCGCATCGGCGAACTACCAACTTCCAGCTACCAACTACTTTTCTACTCTCAGAAAATCCCCGCTGGTCGCATTCACCGCTACCCGCAGGCGGGCGTTATCCAGTCCGGTGCCGTAAATCACGTGCCAGATGAGTTCGTTTTCCCGGGGATTCCAGTCGCAGATGTAAACCACGGGCTGCTTGGGGTCCTTCTGCAGAAGCTTTTCTCCGCCGTGCTTCTGGGCCACGGCGAAGGCCTTGTCGCTGTCAATTTTGAGAAAGCCGAGGTCAAACACCTGGGTGGAGGTGTTGGCGGTACTGTAGGTGTCTTCCACGCCGGGATTGATGCCGGGAGAAGGCGCGTCATCCGCGTCCAGGCCCGACCACAAGTAGGGCTTGGTGGCGCGGCGCATGGCGGAGGCAAAGCCGGCGCGCCACACTCCCGATTTGCCATCGTGCCCGATGGATTCCTTGGTCAGCTGCGAGACGATCTGGTAGGGGCGGGCGTCGGGCGCCCAGCCGTGAGCGGCGATGTAGAGCTGCTGGAAGGCAACGCGTCCAGTGTTGAGTTCGGCCTGCTTGGGAGCGGGCTTGGCCGGTTTCTCCTCTCCTGTCTTGGCGGGTTGTGAAGAGCACCCCGCCAGTACCACGAGCGAGAATACCGCTGCCAGCAGCTTTTTCATGGCTACCATCCTGTTTAATGTTTTTGCGACCGGGAACGTACCGGACATTCTAAACGAAAGACCCCCTGGTGACGCACAGTTGCTTGCGCAAAGGGGGAGGTGTTTTCGCGGGCGGACGCCGATACTCGAAACGGCGCCGCTGCCGTTACGCTTCGGAGACCACCTCCGGTGCGGGCTCGGGGGCGGCCTGCAGCAGGGGGAAGGTGAGGTGGAAGGTGGTGCCCTGGTTTTCCGCCGAATCAAACTCGATATCGCCGTGGTGTAGTTGCATGATGCGGTAGGTCATGGGCAGACCGATGCCGGTGCCGGACTTCTTGGTGGTGAAGTAGAGATTGAAGATCTTATCGCGCACATCGGCGGGAATGCCGGGACCCTGGTCGCGAATATCCACGGTGGCAGAGCCGTTGGCGCGGGTGGCGGTAATGGTAAGTGTGCCCCCGTTCGGCATGGCCTGCACCCCGTTGATGACCACGTTCAGCAGCGCCTGCTTGACCAGGTCGGAATCCACGCTGACCGACAGTTCCTCGGGAGGCAGATCGCGGACGATGATCACGCCGTGGCGCTCGGCTTCGGGAGCCGCCAGCACGGCCACATCCTCCAGCAGCTTGCGCAAATCCAACTCACCGAGGCGCAGCTCCACCGGGCGGGTAAAGTCCACCAGGGTCTGCACCACCCGGTCAAGGCGCTGAATTTCGCTGCCGATCACGTCCATGTGGCGCTTGGTGTCGGGGTCAATCTGCTGCAGCTTCTGGCGCAGCACTTCCAGGTGCACCACGATGGCGTTAATGGGATTCTTGACCTCGTGCGCGACGCCCGAGGTCAGGCGGCCAATGGCGGAGAGACGCCTGGAAAGCTCGATTTCGTCTTCGATGCGGCGCACCGATTCGGCATCGCGCATCACCAGCAGGGCGCCGATCTGCTCGCCGCCTTCCTGGATAAAGTCCACCGAAACCTGGACGCGGCGGCCATTCTCGCCTTCCACTTCGCCCTGATTGAGCGGGCGGCGGGAACGGAACGATTCCAGAACCACGTGGCCCAGACGGGTGGACTCGGCGAACACATCATTCAGGTTGCGGCCCAGGATTTCGCTGCGCGGCCGGCCCACAAAGCGCTCCGCGGAGGCGCTTACCAGCACCACCCGCGAGTCGCGGGTGAATAGCATCAGGCCGTCCTGCAGGGTGGCCATGATCTGGTCGAGATTGTCTTTGAGGGCGGAGAAAACTTCCTTGACGTCGCGCATCTGCCGGCCCAAGTGGGCAATCTTGAGGGTGACCAGACCGTATTCGTCCTGCCGCTGTTCATCTTCGTGCAGGGCCTCCGTGTCGCCGGCGGTAACGCTGTCCAGGCGCTGGCTGATGCGGACCAGAGGCGAGAGCGCCAGGTTGGACAAGCCGGCGGCCAGAATCAGGGAAATCAAAATGGCGCTCACCGAGATCACAATGGCGCGGTGCAGGTGCGGCTGGATCTCATTTTTCAAAAACACGGTGGAAACACCCACCCGGGTGCTGCCGAAAGCTGCCCCGTTCAGCTGCAGGGGCATGCGCACCTCGTACACCCGGGGCGCGCTGAAGACCAGGCGGATTTGCCGGCGGAAGCTGGCGTCGCGCACCTGCGCCAGGTCGGGACGATCGGACAAAGGCTTGCCGATCAGATTGGGGTCGGTATCGAGGATTGCCTGGTTGTCCTGGCCGGCGATGGCCGCGTCGTAAATGATGGGCGAGTTGGCCACAATGGAGTCGAGAAAGGTGTTGAGGTTGGGGTCGGTCTGCAGAGTTTCAATCAGCGCGGCCCGCACCGCGTCCGGATTGCTGGTGTCCACGCGCGTGTCGCTGAAGTCGGGCTGGGCATCGGTGGCCGCGTCCTGCAGTTCGCGGCTGAGCAGGGTGGCGGTATCGTAGGCGGCGATAATGCGCTGGTGCAGAAGCTGGGAGATGTAGATATAGGAGAACAGCACCACCAGGGCCACTATCATGCCGGTGATGGCCAGCACCAGTTTAGTCTTGAGGCGCATGAAAGTTATTCGGTCTGGCCGGCGACGCGGACGAGACTCCCGCGCGACAGCCGGCGAGACGCCGGCGCTACCTCCACATCAGACGTTGCTCTCCGCGGCTGCGGTGGCGGCAGCCCCATATTCCTTGAGCTTATTATGCAGCGTTTTCAGGCTGATGCCGAGGATTTCAGCGGCCCGGGTCTTGTTGTTATTGGTAGATTCCAGCGTCTTCATGATGAGCTGCCGTTCGGCTTCTTCCACCGTGGTGCCCACTCCTAAATGCAAGGCATTGGGGTCCATGGCGGCGGCGCGCGCCGGGGCATGGCCGAAACCCGGGGGCAAATGCTTGGTCTCGATGACCGAAGCCTCGCACACAATGACCGCGCGCTCCAGCGTATTGCGCAACTCACGCACATTTCCCGGCCAGGAATATCCCTGGAACAGGTTCATGACCGCGTCGCTGAGCATCTGCACGTTGCGGTTGTGCTTGGAGTTCATGTCGCCGATCAGCGACTGTACCAGGTCGGGCAGGTCCTCCTTGTGCTCGCGCAGCGGCGGCATGTGAATGTTGAAAACGTTCAGCCGGTAGTAGAGGTCGTTGCGCAGCTGGCCGCCGGCCACCGCCTCTTCCGGCACCTTATTCGTAGCGGCGAGCACGCGCACATCCACCGTGGTTTCCACCTTGCTGCCCAGGCGGCGCAGCTTGCGGTCTTCCAGCACGCGCAGCAGCTTGGCTTGTGTGGCCACCGGCATCTCGCCGATTTCGTCCAGCAGCAGGGTGCCACCTTCAGCCAGTTCGAAGCAGCCCACCCGGCGTTCCAGGGCTCCGGTAAAGGCTCCTTTTTCGTGGCCGAAGATTTCGCTTTCGATCAGGGTCTCAGGAATGGCGGCGCAGTTGATGGCAATGAAAGGCTTGGATTTGCGCGGGCTGAGGTCGTGAATGGTGCGCGCCACCAGTTCCTTGCCGGTGCCGCTTTCGCCGGTGATGAGCACAGAGGCGGTACTGGGCGAGACCATTTCCACCAAATGAAACACCTCCTGCATTTTCTTCGAGCTGCCCACCAGCGAACCTAAAGCTCCCTTGTTGCGCAACTGGCGGCGCGTGACCTCCAGTTCCGTGCGCGTGCGGCGCAGTTCGGCGGCGTTCTGCAGAATGCTGCGCAGGCGGTTGAAATCAATGGGCTTCTGGATGTAGTTGAAGGCGCCGATCTGCATTGCCTGCACCGCGCTCTCGATGGTGCCCTGCGCGGTCACCACAATGACGGCAATGCTCTCGGTGCGCTCCGCCAGCTTGGCCAGCAGCTCCATGCCGTCCATGCGCGGCATCTTGAGATCGGTGAGTACGATGCCGGGGGAGAACAGTTCCACCCTCTCCAGGCCTTCCATGCCGTCACGGGCCGTTTCCGTGCGGTAGCCCCACCCGGAGATGAGTTCGGCCAGACCGACTCGTTCGTTTTCTTCATCCTCAACGATAAGTACCTTTTCCGGTGTCATAGCTATCCTTCCATTATTCCGGGTTTTACGCCGGGCCTGCAAGAAGGCCGGCACCAGTCAGGTTGCGCAGGGCCCGAAACTTGGGCTTTGCAGGAGAGTAAACTGGGCGACACAGGGCTACAGCGTAGCAGAGGATACGCGCATCTCAGGATGAAAGTCTCGAGGAGGACGTTTATGCAACGAAGCTTGACGTATGCGCTGGCGGCGGTGCTGCTGACGTGGGCGGTGACGCTGGCGCAGCCGACTCCGCCTGCAGCCCAGGCGGCGCCACAAGCCGGACCAACGCTGGCTCCTGGAATCGTGCTGGGCGCGGAATTGAGCAAAGGCGTTGATGCCAAGAAGGCCAAAGTGGGCCAGGAAGTGGTGGCCAAATCGCTGGCCGATCTGCGCGACAATAACGGCAACCTTGTGATTCCCCGGGGCGCCAAGCTGGTTGGCCATGTCACGGAAGTGAAGGCGGCCACGAAACAGGAGCCGCAGTCCACCCTGGGCGTAATCTTCGACAAAGTGGAAGCCAAACACGGCAAGGAAAGCAAAGAAATCGGGATGCACGCCGCAATCCAGGCGCTGGCCAAGCCACAGCCTTCCGCCATGATGGACCAGCCCTCGGGCGCGGAAGCCCCGGGAGGGGGGCCGGGAGGTGGCACCATGGGCGGGGCTCAGCCCAGCATGGGATCCGGCGGGGGCAGGAACATGGGTGGCGCGCCTCCCGGACAAACCGGAGACATGGGAGGCGGCAACATGGGTGGACCCGTCGGCCAGCAGGAAGGAGGGAGAGGCCCGTCCATCAACGCCAACTCCCACGGCGCGATGGGCTTTCCCAATCTGACTCTGAGCCCGCAGGCCTCGCCCACGGAAGGCTCGATCATCAGTTCCACCAAAGGAAACGTGAAACTGGATGAAGGGACGCTGCTGGTGCTGCGAGTTATGGGCCAGTAGAAGCACTAATCGCATTCATCAGAAGAAAGGCCGGTCGGGAGAACGAGTCCCACCGGCCTTAAGTGTCTTTATCCAAAGTAACTTGCCGATCATTGCCACAGCTGTCAGGCTGGATTCCTCATCCGCCAGGCCGGAACCGATGCAACTCCACCTTTCTAGGGAAAAATTACGCGACCGGCGCGGAAAGTAATTGTAAGTAGCTGATTTTGAAGTGCTACGAGCTGGCAATTCAGGTGCCCCGAAAAATGGGCAGTCTGAGTATTTTTAGGGGAGGTTCAAGCAGATGAAGAAGTCGGTGATGAGGATTATTCCGGTGTTGCTGGCGCTGGCTTTGGCCGTGGGCTGCAGCAAGGTGCCGTCCCCCAGTGCGGATAACAGCGACAATGGTGCTGGCAACAGCAGCAGCAATGACGGCAGCAGCAGCGCCAGTGACAGCAGCAGCGCCATGCCAAGTCGTTACCTGGCGCCGGCGAGACTCGTTATTCCTGCGGGAACACCGCTTACGGTGCGCCTGCAATCGGAAGTGAGCAGCGCCAGCGCGCAATCCGGCGATACCTTTGACGCGGTGGTGGATGAGCCCGTAGTGGTGAAGGGCGAAACCATGATTCCCCGCGGCGCCAATGTGAGGGGACGAGTGGTTGCCGCCAATAAGGGCGGACGCCTGCACAAGCCGGCATACCTGCGCATCACCCTGGCTTCGGTGCACATGCACGGCAAGAACATGCAGGTTGACACCTCCAGCATCTCTTTGGCTGGGAAGTCACACAAAAAGCGCAACCTCGAAATGATCGGCGGCGGCGCGGGCGCGGGCGCGTTGATTGGTGCCCTGGCCGGCGGGGGCAAGGGAGCGCTGATCGGCAGCGCCGTGGGCGCCGGCGCAGGCACAGGTGCGGCTTATGCCACGGGCAAGCAGGATGTTGGCTTCGGCCCGGAGCGCCGGTTGACGTTTCGCCTGAATCAGTCGCTCACCACCAGCAAGAGCTAGGAGAACAAAGAGAAGACACGGGCGCGGCTTGCTGCCGCGCCCTTTTTATTTACTCCGGCTCTTCTCTCGCCTCAAGCTAACAGCAGACATGGGACACCTCTCTCCGCGGGCGTCACACGGTGGCGTGAGAGGAATCACTTACCCGAAACGGGAAACATGAAAAAAAGGAATTGCTAGGGCGTGCTGGAGGTATTGGGCCAAGTCTAACGTTTTTAATATCTTCCAATTTTGGGAGAAGAAAATTCTAGGACTTTCCCGGAGCTGGCCGAGTTTCATATTGCTCCCGTACTGGCATCATGCTGAATAAGCGAGGCTTGGAAGCACTCGCCGGGTGAATGGCCGATCTGCTGGCTTTCCATTTTGGGAACATCACCTGACCCGGGTTTCTTGATGGTCCGCCGTTAGCCCCTCAAGCGTCCTCCCTGGCAAGCATTATCGGACTGTTTCAAAACGGAATGCTGAATGCATCCGGGTAGTTGCATGAGCACGGCTCCTGAATCCATTTCCGAACCATTGTTGCCGGCCGCCGAGCGCTGCATGAGTGCTGCTTTGGTCGCGTGCCCGGAGGCGGTCTGCATTGTGGAAGCGGGCAAAATCGTATGGTGCAATTCCGCCCACAGCCGGCTTTTCGGTTACGCCGCCAACCGTGAACTGGAGGGGCGGCCGCTTGCCGATCTCCTGCCCAAACATCGTCCCTGCACCAGCCGTCAGGAGAGGAACCCGGTTCTCAACTGCGGTTTCCCGGCATGCCAGTTCCGGGGCCGGCGCAAGGACAATTCCTACTTGCAGATGGAGAGTTCCTGCCGGGAATTCTGGATGGAGCAGCGGCGATTTCTGGTCATCACCACCCGCGACATCAGCCAGCAGGAGCGGAGGCGGGTGTCGCGCGACGGTGAGGCCCGTTTTCGCGCCATCTTCGAGGCGGCGGCTATTGGCATTGGCCATTTCACCCTGGAGGGCAACCTGGCGGAGAGCAACCGCGCCCTGGAGGAGATGCTGGGCTACAGCCACCAGGAACTGCAGGGCATGCCCTTCGCCCGCATCACCCATTCCGATGATGTGGAGGAGGATACGCGCCTATTCGGAGAAATGACCAGCGGCCGTCGTGACCGTTACCAACTGGAAAAGCGTTACCTTCGCCGGAATGGCGAGGCCATGTGGGCGCGGTTGAATGTGTCGCTGGTGCGCGGTCCCGGCGGCGAGCCGCAGTTCGCCATCAAGATGGTGGAGGACATCACCGAGCGCAAGCGCGCGGAGGAGGCGTTGCGCGAGTCACAAAAAACGGAGGCGGTGGGCCGGCTGGTGGCCGGCTTGGCGCACGATTTTGCCAATCTGCTGACCGGCATTGGCATTCTTTCCGACCTGCTGGCAGTGGAACTGAGGTCGCAGCCTGGTGGACAGCGGGCGCGGGAAATCCAGCTGGCCAGCGAACACGGTTGCGCCCTCATCCGCAAGCTGCTCTTCGTAGCGCGCCAGCAGGTGAGCGACAGCAAGGTGCTCTCCCTGGAAGCAGTGGTGGAGGATATGCGCGACCTGCTGGCCAAGCTGGTGGAGGAGAGGATTGAGCTTACCATTCGCAGCGCGCGTGGCCTGGGGCACATCAAGGCCGACCCGGCGGAAATGCAGCAGGTGATCCTCAACCTGGTGCTGAACGCGCGTGACGCTCTGCCCGAAGGCGGGCGCATCCGCCTGGAGTTGAGGAATTGCGCCCTGGATGCGGCCGCAGCCAAGGCCGCCGGGGTGGCGGCGGGAGACTACGTGGTTCTGGAGGCCGCAGATAACGGTTGCGGGATGGACGAGAACACCCGCGCTCACCTGTTCGAACCATTCTTTACCACCAAGCAGCCGGGACAGGGCACGGGACTGGGTCTGGCCACGGTGAAGGCGATCGTTAGTCAGGCGCACGGAGGCATTGTGGTGGAGAGCGCGCTTGGCCAGGGGACGCGCCTACGGGTACTGCTGCCGCGGGTGCAGGCGGAACTGGAGTGGCGAGGGTCAGAGGCACCCAACAATCCTTCGCTGGAGGGCCGGGAGACGGTGCTGCTGGTGGAGGATGACGACCGCGTGCGCGCCTCGGTGGAACAGGTGCTGACCCAGTGCGGCTATCAATTGCTGGTGGCGGCAGATGGCGCAGAAGGCCTGCGGCTGGCCCGGCGGCACCAGGGTACGATTCATCTGCTCCTGCTGGACATGGTGATGCCGGGTAAAAACGGTCAGGAGGTAGCGCAGCAAATCGCACCTCTGCACCCACAAGCCAAGGTGCTGTTCATTTCCGGCTACGGGCCGCGCGGCCAGGAGGAGGCGCCGGACAGCAGGATATTTCGCAAGCCGTTTACGGGAGGTGCACTGGCGCGCAAAGTGCGCGAGACGCTGGACGCGGGAGCGCGTCAGGCGGACGGGTGCGGCGCGGGGAACCGTCGGGGAATGGAGAAACAGGGCAAATGCAGACCTAGGAGGAAGTCATGCTGACAGCGGAAGCGGCAACGCCGGCTCCGGCGCAGATGGAGAAGGCAAATTTTCTCAACCTGCTGATTGTGGATGACGAGCGTTCCGTGCGGGAGGCCTGCCGGGAAGTGGGCCAGATACTTGGGTTCAACACGTTCGTGGCCGATTCTGCCGAGCATGCCTATCGGGCCATGGAGGCGCAACCGATGGACGTGGTGCTGCTCGACTTGCGCCTGCCCGGGGCGGGAGGACTGGAAGCCCTGCACCACATTAAGAGCCAGCGGCCCGATGCGGTGGTGGTGCTGGTGACCGGCTATGGCACAGTGCAGTCGGCGGTGCAGGCCATGAAAGATGGCGCTTACGACTATGTGACCAAGCCTTTCAGCCTGGACGAATTGAAGCTCCTGCTGGACCGGGTGAGCACCCATCTGAAGCTGAAGAGCGAGAACCGGATGTTGCGGGAGAAGATCAAGTCCAAGCAGGGCTTTGGCAACATCGTGGGACGAGCGCCGGAGATGGAGAAAATCTATCGCATCATCTCCAAGGCGGCGCACAGCACCCATCCGGTGCTGATTTTGGGAGAGAGCGGCACGGGAAAAGAACTGGTAGCCCGTACCATTCATTTTTCAGGTCCTTTGCGCGACCGGCCGGTCATCCCGGTGGATTGCGGCTCGCTTGTGCCCACCCTGATCGAGAGCGAACTATTCGGCTATGTGAAGGGAGCTTTCACCGGGGCACAGCATTCCAAGGAAGGCCTGCTGGCCATCGCCGACGGAGGAACGGTCTTTCTGGACGAGATCGCGGAACTGTCGGTGGATTTGCAGGCCAAGTTGCTGCGCGCCATTCAGGAAAAGGAGATTCGAGCGGTGGGCAGCACCAAAAGCACCGCCATCAACGTGCGCATCCTGGCAGCGACCAATCGCGATCTGGAGCAAGCCGTAGCCCAGGGCAGCTTTCGCCGGGATTTGTATTTCCGCCTCAACGTCCTGACCCTGCGTATTCCTCCCTTGCGCGAGCGGCGGCAAGACATTCCTTTGCTGGCCAATTATTTTCTGGAGCGCCTCTCGCGGGATAGCGGCACCACTCGAATCCTGAACGATGACGCTTTAAAGCTGATGCTGGCTTACGATTGGCCAGGTAATGTGCGGGAATTGGAGAACTGCCTGGAACGGGCCTGCGCCCTGAGTTCGGGGCCGGTGTTGTATGTATTCGATTTACCCAGTCCCATCCGCAGCGCACAACAGGCCGCCTCCAGCACCGAGGTGCGGGACAAGATCATCCCCATGCTCGAGGTGGAGAAGAAGACCATCCTGAGCACCATCGAGCAACTGAATGGGGACAAGTTGATGGCGGCCAAGCTTTTGGGCATAGGCAAGACCACGCTCTACCGCAAGCTCAAGGAATACGCTTCCCAAGAGTGAGCCTGAGTACAAGACTCGGGTTCCAGAATGGGAATGGGAGTAGGGAGCGACTGGCTAAGCCCAGTGTTTACAAGAAGGAGTTGTTGGCGAGGGACGTGCAAGGCAAAGGCCATGATACTGCTGATTACTCCTTCGCCGCGCGCCCCAGAATGTGCCGCGGCGATTCAAGCGGCAACGGGAGAAGGTACAGAGTGCGTAGAAAGCGTGCGCCGGGCCAGCAAATTGCTGCGGGGAGGGGAATACTCCGCGCTGCTGATTGATCAATATCTGGTGGAATGCGATCCGGATGGTGCGGAGGTTTTACTGCAACATGCCGGTAACGCGGTGCCGGTTTATGTGAACCTGGCCATCAGCGGCTGCGAACGGGTCATGCGGGAGTTGAAGCAGGCGCTGCGGCGCAGCCAAAAGGAACGGGAGGCGGCGCACCGGCAAGCGGAACTGGGCTTGCGTAACCAGTTGAACGATAGCCTGACCGCCCTGTTGCTCTCCTGTGAACTGGCGTTGGCCGTTCCCAACCTGCCGCCCACGGCCCAGGCCAAGATTGGAGCGGCATGCGAACTCGCCAAGGAGATTCGCTCGCGCCTGGAATTGCAGAAGAACGTGAGTGTAGCCGGAGGCGATGGCGGAACCAAGTCCTGAAGCCGCACCCGCGGCCGGCGGGAGCCATCGCCCTCCTCATCCCGCAGACAGACCCTTTCCCGCACAGAAGGACACGAACCGTCACCGGGGAACGACTCCAGAGAGATTTCGTGCCGCTCAATCTGTTCGCACGTCGTTGCACCAGGCTGAAGAGACCTTGCGGGCAAGGTCTCAATCCATGCGCATGGTCACTGTGTCCCGCCTGGTAACTCCGGTAGAGACGTAACCTGTGACTCCTCCCACTTAGGGCCGCAGAAAAATCGCCCTTTTGGCGCTGAAGAAGTAGAAATGCCGGTGGAAGCGTGCGGCTTCAGCCGCACGAGGGAGCCTCTTGAGAACTTCTCCATCTTTAGCCGCAGCGGGCCGGTGGCGCTATGTGGGCGTAAGATTTCCTGGAACTATTTCTCTGATTTCGAGGAATCTCTAACAGTTGGCGCGGCGGTTCGTCCAAACTGCTAATGCACATTGAGCCCAATGACGGCGACCTGCTGCGGCGCATGACGACAGGGGATGAAGCAGCCTTCACCACCCTTTACAAAAGGTACCAAGATGGCATTTACCGCTTTGCGCGGCAGATGACGGGAGGAGCCAGCCTGGCGGAAGAGGTCACGCAGGAAGTGTTCCTTACCCTGATGCGGGAGGGCAGGTCGTTTAATGCCAGCCGCGGTTCCTTGCGCGCCTGGCTATACGGTGTGGCGCGCAATTGCACTCTGCGCTGCCTGGAACGGGAACGGCCGTACGTAGGATTGGAAGCCGAGGCGGGCGAGGAGAACGCGGCTGAGCTCGTTGCCGATCCTTGCCTCCCTGAAGATGGGCTGGCGGGACTGGGCAGCCGGGAGACGATAGAGCAGGTTCGCCGCGCCGTGCTGGCATTGCCTGCGAGCTATCGCGAAGTGGTGGTTATTTGCGAATTACATGAGCTGGGCTATGCCGAAGCGGCGCAAATCCTGGGTTGCCCGGTGGGCACCGTGCGTTCCCGTCTTCACCGCGCCCGGGAGTTGCTTGCCCTGCGACTCGAGGCGCTACGAGCAGGGCCAGCGCGCACGGTTGCCGCCCCAAAACCGTGCCACAGGTGATGAATATGAATTGCGATCGCTTTGAAACCCTGCTGGAAAGCCTGGAGCGCGACGCGCCCATGGCGGCGGACCTGCGCTCTGCGGCGTTGCATCACGCGGAGAGCTGCGGACACTGCCGCGCGCGCCTGGCATCTGCCCGCCTGCTCCGCATGGAGCTGCAGACCCTGGCCAGGGATGATAAGAAGCTGCAGGCGCCGGCGCGGCTGGAGGCCAACCTGCTATCGGCGTTTCGCGAAAGGAGTTTGCGTCCCTCACGCGTGTCGAGGAGCGTGAGTTGGGCCAGCCTGGCAGCGGCTGTTGCGGTAGGCATCTGGCTGCTGGCGGAGCACCCCTGGCGGCAAGCTGGTCCGCCTCCTTTGGTCAAAATTCAGGCAGCGCGACCCGCTTCCTTGCCGCAAATCGCACCTGTCGCGACCACTGTTAAGACCCGGAACAAGATTGCTGGCAAAAGCAGTATCCACAGGCTATCTCGTCCCACCGGCAGCCGGACAGCAGCTTCGATAGCCGACGAGTTCATTGCGCTTTCCTCCGGGGGCAGTTGGTATCCCGTGGGAGATGGCATGGTGGTGCGGGTTCAGGTGCCGCGCTCCGCTCCGGCGCTGGTGGGCTTGCCGATGAGCGGGGGCGACGCGTCCGGCACGGTGACCGCTGATGTGGTGCTGGGTGAGGATGGCGTGGCGCGCGCCATTCGTTTTGTCCAGCCCAGTGAAGGGAAGAGCAGGAATCAGAATTCTGACTTCGCTCAGAACTAAGGAAGGAGAGTGTCATGAGGTTGAGAGCCCCTGTGTACAACTTGCTAGTCACAGCTTGTCTGGTGCTGGTGGGAGCGGTTGGAGCGAACGCGCAAATGCCAGATCCGCCCCCGCCTCCAGGGCCTGGCCAGAACACGTTTTACTTCCGGACTTTCCGTCTGCAGGACAACAAGGTGGTGAGCGGGCTGCCTTACTCCGCGCAGGCGACCACGGAGACCACGCAAACCCTGAGCGATGGTAATCGGATTGTGAGGAAGGAGACGGCAAAGGTCTACCGCGACAGCCTGGGACGGATGCGCCGCGACATAGCGGTGAGCGCGATCGGGCCTTGGTCGTCTACCGGCGGTCCCATGCAGATGGTAAGCATCTTTGACCCGGTGGCGGGGGTGAATTACATGCTGAATGTGCAGGAAAAGAAAGCCTTCAAGATGGTTCCGCCGCGCAAACCTCCAGCGGGTCCGGCTACGGTGGAGCGGGGCGACAGAGTGTTCGTGGGCGGAGGCCCCGGTATGGCCACGGCAGGGCCAACGGTAGCCTTCGTGGAGAAGGACGCCGGCATCGGCACCCGCGCGCAGGAGTCCTTGGGCACGCAGGAGATTGAGGGGGTTCAGGCCCAGGGCACGCGAGTGACGGAAACCATTCCCGCGGGCAAAATTGGCAATGAAAAACCCATCGTGATTACCGATGAGCGCTGGTACTCGCCTGACCTGCAGCTTGACGTGCTGGTGAAGCATAGCGATCCGCGCATGGGTGAGGTGGTGTATCGGCTCAGCGACATCAATCGTGAAGAACCGGACGCGTCGTTATTCCAGGTGCCGTCGGATTACACGTTGGAGAACGGGCCCATGGTGTTCAACAAACGGCTGCAGTGAAGCGGTTGAGATTGGAGAGTCCGATTGTGAGATAGCCCGCCCGCTGGCGGGCCTTCTTTTTATCGCTGCGGCTTCGGAAGCTCATCGGTTCAGACACATGAGTGATGCTGCAGGCATCTCGAGTGGCGAGCGCGCATCTAATCTCGCCCAGAGGAGCGGTGCTGGATTTGCTAGCCGGCGCCTCTCCGCTGCCACCCATGTCGATCGGCAACCTGCAACAGATAACGGACGCGAACAAAATCGAGCGCCCTCCGCTTGACCGCGAAGCGCTCGCCCGCCGGATTGATGAACTGGGCGAGTGGTTCCACAACCTTGATTTGTACGGCGTGCCCACCGCGCCCAACCACTTTCTGGGCGACTTCCCCAATATCAAGTGGAGACACATTGCCGCAGCTATCCCGCAGGATCTGAGTGGGGCGACCGTGCTCGATATCGGCTGCAACGGGGGTTTCTACTCCATTGAGATGAAAAAGCGCGGAGCGGAGCGCGTGCTGGGCATTGACGTGGACGACCGCTACCTGAACCAGGCGCGCTTTGCCGCCAAGACCCTGGGCCTGGAGATCGAGTTTGAAAAACGCTCTGTCTACGAGGTGGACCAAATCTCCGGCCAATTTGATTACGTTTTATTTATGGGGGTGTTTTACCATCTCCGTTATCCCCTGTTCGCGCTCGATAAAGTGGTAAAGAAGGTTGGCAGTAAGCTGCTGTTTCAGACCATGATCCGGGGGTCAGAGCAGGCGCGGGCGTGGGAAAAGAATTACCACTTCTGGAATAAGGAGGTATTCACGAACCCGGATTTTCCCTGCATGTACTTTGTCGAAAACAGTTATGCGAATGATCCCACCAACTGGTGGCTTCCCAACCGGGGAGCAGCGGAAGCCATGTTGCGCAGCTCCGGGCTGGAAATTGCCGCTCATCCCGAGCCGGAAACCTGGCTCTGTGTTACCCGAGAAGTTGCCCGCCAGGGCCAGTACATTCTGGATATGGAACTTGCCGGCACCTTGTAGGACCTGAGCTTCGGGCGCGGGATTACGCGCGAGGAGAAACATGGTTGAAGCGGTAATGCTCTGGAACGAGCCCAACAACCTTTCCCATTGGGATTTCAAAATAGACCACGACTGGAAGCTGTTCTCCGATATGGCCATCCAGGCGGCGCAAGCCGTACGCCAGGTGAATCCGGAACTGAAGATCGTGCTCGGCGGCATTTCCCCTATTGATCCCAATTTTGTCCAGCTCATGAAGTCACATGGGGTGCTGGAGGCGGTGGACATCGTGGCCGTGCACGGCTTCCCGCTGGACTGGAATCACTGGAGCATTCATGCCTGGCCGGACAAGATTGAAGAGGTCCGGGCGGTCACCAGCAAGCCGGTATGGGTCTCCGAGGCCGGTGCCTCTTCCTTCGGGGCGGAAGAGGTACAGGTGTTCGGATTACAGAAAACAGCCGAGTTATTGCTGCCCCACGTGGAGCGAATTCACTGGTACAGTCTTTTCGACCTGCCTGCCACCTGGACGGCGACCACCCGCCATAAAGAATCGGAAGGCAGCGCCTACTACCGCCACTACTACATGGGGCTGGTGAGGGAAGACGGGACGCCCAAGCTTGCAGCTTCCCATTTTCCACAGGGGCTGGGCATCTGCCAGTGGTTCCATTTCGAAGATCCGCGCCTGGAATCGGGAGTGGAGTGGCTGCGGCGTTTGGGGGTGCGTTATCTGCGCACCGGGATCAGTTGGGCGGACTCCTTCCGTCCGGCAGCCCAGGATTGGTTTGACCGGCAGATGCAAGCCTTGCAGGAATTCGACACCACCTTAACTCTTTGTTTCACTCCTGAACATCTGGGTGTGCAGCCCCACTACACCAGCCCGCCACGGCATAACCGGGATTTTGCAGAGTTCACGGCATGGGCCGTGGAGCGCTATGCCGCCCGAGGCAGCCGGCCTGCTTTTGTGGAGCACCACAGGCGCTCATCTCTGAACGAGGTCAGCAGTTCTTGTCTGGACTAGGCTGCCGCGGGGGCTGAACTAAGCACCTGGCAATAGCGCTCGGCGAGAGCAGCGGAGATTTGCCGGCCCGAAATTCGGGCCAGCGCGAACCCACAATTGTCTCGTACGCCGGATGGCATCTCAGAAAAGTACGTACCCATCCAAGAAACAGTTGCGGCGGAGCAAGCTGGCCGGTTGTGAATCTCTTCCTGGGTGCCTTCGCCGCACATTTACTAAACAGAAAATGAGCAAGAAACGAATTTTGGTCACAGGCGGCGCGGGCTTTGTTGGTTCCCACCTGGTGGACGCTTTATTAAAGCGCGGCCATCAAGTGCGGGTTTTCGATAATCTCACGCCCCAGGTTCATGGCGACGGCTTGCCCGCCTACTTTCCACGGGACGTGGAGTTCGTCCAGGGAGACGTGCGCCAGCAGGAACGCCTGCGCGACGCGGTGCGCAACATAGATGTAGTTTTCCATCTTGCCGCCGCCGTGGGCGTGGGCCAGTCCATGTATGAGATTTCGCACTACATGGGCGCGAATACCCAGGGCACGGCCAACCTGCTACAAGCCCTCCTGGATACCCGCTGCCGGGTGGAGAAGCTGATTGTGGCTTCCTCCATGTCCATCTATGGAGAAGGTCAATATGCTTGCCCGGCTTGCGGCAAGATGGCTCCGCAACCCCGGCCCCTGTCCCAGCTCAAGCGGAAAACCTGGGAGGTGTTATGCCCTCAGTGTGGCTCTGAGCTGCAGCCCGTGCCCACCGATGAGTCCAAGCCGTTGCAGGCCACTTCCATCTATGCCCTTTCCAAGAAGGACCAGGAGGAGATGGTGCTGCTGTTCGGGCGCACTTATCAGGTACCGGCGGTGGCCTTGCGCTATTTCAACATTTACGGATCGCGGCAGGCGCTCTCCAATCCCTACACCGGGGTGGCGGCGATCTTCGCCTCGCGGCTGATGAATGGCCATTCCCCTTTGGTGTTCGAGGATGGCATGCAAAAGCGCGATTTCGTCAGCGTGCATGACGTGGTCGCCGCCAACCTGCTGGCCATGGAGCGTCCCCAGGCTGACGGGATGGCGCTGAATATCGGCTCCGGCCAGCCCATCACCATCCGCGACGTGGCCGCGGAGCTGGCGCGGGCGCTGGGCACGGAAACCCCGCCCCAGATTACGGGAAAGTACCGCGCCGGAGACATCCGGCATTGTTTTGCGAACATAGCCGCGGCGGAGAAGATGCTGGGCTATTGTCCGCAGGTAAAGTTTGGCGAAGGAATTCAGGAACTGGTGCAGTGGCTGGGTTCACAGAAGGCGGTGGACCGCTCCGCAGAAGCGGTGGAGCGGCTCACCCTTTATGGCTTGGCCGCCTGACTAGCGCCTGGAATTTGGGCCCCTATGTGTCGGCTTGTCCGGCGACCCTGGATAGCGGGACCGGGAACAAGAGTAAAACATGAGGAAACCACAGTCATTTCGTTCGGTCCTGATCTTCGGCGGAGCCGGCTTTATTGGCTCCAACTGGGCACGCTATTTGCTGGAACACACGGACGCCAAGGTGCATATCTACGACAATGTTTCCCGCATTGGCGTGCGGCATAACCTGCAGGAACTGCAGCGTATAGCCGGGCGCTCGGGACGGCTGCAGATTACGATTGGCGATGTGCGCGACAGCGCCATGGTGCAGCGCGCCGTGCGCACTGCCACGGAGGTGTACCACTTTGCCGCCCAGGTGGCGGTCACGACCTCCGTTTCCGAACCGCGGCTTGACTTCGAGGTGAACGTTGGCGGCACCTTCAACATTCTGGAGGCGGTACGCAAAAGTGGCCGCCGACCCTTCCTTCTGTTCACTTCAACGAACAAAGTTTATGGCGAACTGAACTCGCACCGGCTGCTGGCCGGCAGCACCCGCTACAGCTACGCCGATATTCGTGGCATTGCGGAAAACCAGCCACTCGATTTCCACTCTCCTTATGGCTGTTCCAAAGGCGCGGCAGACCAGTATGTTCACGACTATGCCCGCATCTACGGCATTCCCAGCGTGGTTTTTCGCATGTCCTGCATCGCCGGGCCGCAGCAGTTCGGCAACGAGGACCAGGGCTGGGTAGCGCACTTTCTCTACTCCGCGCTGCAGGCCAGCCCTATTGTGGTTTACGGCGACGGCCGGCAAATCCGTGATGTGCTCTGCGTCGAAGACTTGCTGCGGGCATTCGACGCTGTGCGCGTGAACCAGAAAAATACCGCCGGGCAGATCTACAACGTGGGCGGCGGGCCGGAGAACACCGTCTCTTTGCTGGAACTGATGGAAGAGATACGGCAACTTACCGGCCGCAAGCTGGAGTATGAAACCTGCCCCATGCGGCCGGGCGACCAGTTGGTGTACGTGACCGAATCCGCCAAGCTGCGCCGCGATACCGGCTGGCAGCCGCAGGTCAGCCTGCGCCAGACGCTGCAGCAGATGTATGCCTGGTGGAAGCGGAACCGCGAACTGTTCGCTGTCACGCCGGCGGAAGAGCGCGTGCCCGGTACGGCTCTGGAACAATTGCCGGGAGTGGCGGCATGAGATTTGCCCTGGTCAACCCCGATTGGGATTTCACCGGCTCCACCTACTTCGGTTGCCAGGAGCCGCATTATCCTTTGGAGCTACTGTTCAGTTTTGACAAAATTCGCGCCGCCGGGCACGAGCCGCTGCTAGTAGACGCGCAAGTCGAAAGGCTCAGCCTGCAAGAAGTGAAGCGGCAGGTGGAGCGCTTCGAACCGGATTTTCTGGTGATTCCCACGGCGCCTTCCTACCTGTTCTGGCGCTGCCCGCAGCCGGAACTGCGGGTGCCGCGGAAGTGGTTCGCGGCCCTGGGGGAAAAGTCGGTGCGCGTAGCTATTGGCCCTCATCCTTCCGCCACTCCTAGCGCCAGCCTGCGCAAATTGGATTGCGACGTGGCCATGCGCGGCGAACCGGACTATACCCTGGCGGAACTGGCCTCCAGGCCCTGGGCGCATATTGATGGCTGCTGCTGGCGCGACCACAATGGGGAACACATCAGCGCCAGGCTGGGTGTGGCCGACATGAAGGGCCTGAGCGCGCTCGATTTCGGCAACTACGCCGTAGAACAGCATGCCCACCGTCACCATGTGTTTCATGGCTCTGGGCGCGGCGCGGAACTGGAATTCGCCCGCGGCTGTCCCTGGACTTGCAGCTTCTGCAACAAAACTCTGTTTCGCAACAAATTCCGCGAGCGCGATGTGGAAGCCGTGCTGGCCGAAGTGGACCGCGTTCTGGACCGCGGCGTGAGCTATATCTACTTTATTGACGAAATCTTCGGCGTGGGCAAGAACGTGCTGCGCCTACTGGAGGGAATCGCCCAGCGCAAGGTCAACATCGGCCTGCAGACCCGTATTGATTTGTGGAACGAGGAAACTCTGGACCTGCTGGGGCGGGCGCGCTGCATCTCCCTGGAGTGTGGCATCGAGTCCATTACCGATGCCGGACGCGATGAACTTAATAAGAACTGCCGCATGTCCACTGAGCGCCTCACCGAATTGCTCATCTACGCCCGGCAGAGAATTCCCTGGGTGCAGGCCAACCTGATTCTTACCGAGCACGATAACCGCGACAAGATCCGCAAGTGGCAGCAGAAGCTGAAGGCGCATGACGTGTGGGTGAGCGAGCCCGTGCCCATGTTCCCATTTCCCGGCACTCCGCTCTACCAGCAGATGTTTGGCGCGCCCGACGATCAGGCCTGGGAGCGCGCGCATCGCTACTACACCTCGACCTTCAGTCCCAAGGGCTATAGCGATATTCAGGAGCAGCGCCCGGCGGCGATCGAGGAACTGGAATGCGCGTCTTAGTTACCGCCGATACGGTGGGCGGCGTTTGGACCTACACGCGCGAACTGGTAGCCGGCCTGGCCCGCCACGGAGTGCAGGTCACCCTCATCAGCTTCGGCGAAATTCCCACCCCTCGCCAGAGCCTGTGGATGGAGGGTGTGCGCGGCCTGGATTACCGGCCCACCGCCTTTCGCCTGGAGTGGATGCAGGGCGCGCAGCCGGACGTAGAACACTCGTTGCGTTTCCTGGAAGCTGTGATCCGAGAGGTAAGCCCCGACCTGCTCCACTTCAATCAGTACTGCTACGGCAGCGTGGAAGCGGATATTCCGCGGGTGGTGGTGGCGCACAGCGACGTGTGAGTTGGTGGATGGCGGTGCATGGCGAGGAGCCGCCGGTGAGCCCCTGGCTGCGCTGGTACCGCGAGGTGGTGAGCGATGGCCTGCGCTCGGCCACTACGGTGGTCGCGCCTTCCCGCTGGATGCTGAACATGCTCTCCGAGATATACGGGTGGCCGGCGCAAAGCTCGGTCATTTATAACGGCCGCAGCCCGCGCCTGTTCAATCCGCACATGACGAAGAACGTGGCTGTTCTGGGCGTGGGGCGCTTATGGGACTGCGCCAAGCAGGTTTCTCTGCTCACCCGCTATCCCCAGGCGGTGCCCGTGTGGATTGCCGGCTCCGACAATCACCCCGAAGCAGCCCTGCGCAACGAATCGGACCTGGCGCGCGGAAGCAACGTGGAAATGAAGGGGATGCTCGGGGAAAAGCAGTTGCGCATGCTTTACACCCGCGCCGCTATGTACGCCGCCACCTCCCGTTACGAGCCTTTTGGGTTGGCTCCTCTGGAGGCGGCCCTGTCGCGTTGCGCCTTGCTGGCCAACGATATTCCCAGCTTTCATGAACTGTGGGGCGATACCGCCCTTTACTTCCGCAGGAATGATGGCGCCGATCTGGCCGAAAAAGTTGGCCGGCTGGCCGCCGATCCCGAATTACGCCGCAGCCACGGGCTACGGGCTTACCGCCGCGCTCTGCAGCGCTTCACCGCCGAGCGCATGGTCAACGAATACCTGCAGCTTTACTACTCGTTGGCTAGAGTGGAGGCCCTGGCGGCGTGAGCCATCGTCTGAAGCTGCGCTTCTTCGCCCACTCCTGGGTTTCCGACTGGAACCACGGCAACGCCCATTTCCTGCGCGGCCTGGTGCGGGAATTGATCCGCCTGGGGCACGAGGTGCGCTGCTACGAACAATCAGGGGCGTGGTCCGTGGCCAATCTCCTGCGCGAAGAGGGCGACCGCGCGCGCGCCGCCATTGAGGAATTCTGGAGAACGTTCCCCGAACTGGACGTGCGCTTCTACCAGACTGACGCCGGCTATCTTAATTTTGCCCGCGAAGAACTGCGGGGGGCGGATGTTGTCATTGTCCACGAATGGAATCCGCCGGAGGTGGTGGAAACTATCGCAGCTCTGAAGCGGGAGTTGGGTTTCAAAGTGCTGTTCCATGATACCCACCATCGCGCCTACAGCAATCCCAAAGAGGTGCTGCGCCTGCCCCTGCGCGAATTTGATGGGGTTCTGGTCTTTGGGGAAGCCATTCGCCGCATTTATTGCGACGCGTTTGGGATTCGGAAAGCATGGACCTTTCACGAAGCCGCCGACCTCAGCAATTTTCATCCTCTTGATGCGGACAAAACCACGGACGTGATCTGGGTAGGGAATTGGGGCGACGAGGAGCGCAGCCAGGAATTGCAGCAATTTCTGATGGGGCCGGCGGCAGCATTGCACGGCCGCAAAATCGCGGTGCATGGGGTTCGATATCCTCAGGAAGGCCGCCGCAAGCTGGAATCGGCGGGGATCGAGTTTCGCGGCTACCTGCCCAACCTGCGTGCGCCGCGCGCCTATGCGGAGAGCGCCGTCACCGTGCATGTGCCCCGGCGACAGTATGCCAACGGGTTGAGTGGGGTGCCCACCATCCGTGTTTTTGAAGCCCTGGCTTGTGGCATTCCGCTGCTATGCGCCCCCTGGACAGATACGGAAAATCTGTTTCGCCCCGGAGAAGACTACCTGTGCGTGCCTGACGGCCGTTCTATGGCGGCGCAATTACACCATTTCCTGTCCGATCCTGCCGCCCGGCGGCAAATGGCCGCCAATGGACTGCAGACAATTCAGCAGCGGCACACCTGCGCTCATCGTGCCCATCAACTTCAGGAGATTTGCGAGGAACTGGGAAAATGAGGATCTTTGTTTTCGGCTCCAGCCTGACTTCGTCTTACTGGAACGGAGCCGCCACGTATTATCGTGGCCTTTACAACAACCTGCAGGATTTGGGGCATGAGATTACGTTCGCCGAGCCCGACATCTACGATCGCCAGAAAAACCGCGATGCCGGGGAAATTGATTACGCCGAGGTCGTTGTCTACACCACGCCGCGCGACCTCGACCGCATGCTGGCTCGGGCCTGCGACGCTGACCTTGTCATCAAGCACAGCGGTGTAGGCGCGGACGACGAGCTGCTGGAGCGCGAAGTTCTGCGCTGCCGCTGCTGCGGCACGCGGGCCGCCTTCTGGGATGTGGATGCGCCCGCCACGCTGGAGCGCGTCGAACAGAATCCCGAGGACCCCTTCCTGGGATTTATTCCACAATACGACTACATCTTTACTTATGGCGGAGGGGCGCCGGTGGTGGCGCATTATCTCCATCTGGGCGCCAGGAACTGCCATCCCATCTACAACGCGCTGGAACCAGAGAGCCATCACCCCGTGCCGCCGGACCCCGCTCTCAGCTGCGACCTGGTGTTTGTCGCTCACCGCCTGCCTGACCGCGAGCGGCGCGTCGAGCAGTTCTTTCTGCGCGCTGCCGAACTGGCGCCGGATCTTTCATTCATCCTGGGCGGCGAAGGCTGGGCGGGGAAGGCCATGCCCCGGAACGTGCGCTGGATCGGGCATGTGGGAACCGGGGACCACAATCGCGTGAACTGTTCGGCGCGCATGGTCCTGAACGTTAACCGCGAATCCATGGCCAGCGTGGGATTTTCTCCACCCACGCGCGTTTTCGAAGCTGCGGGCGCCGGCGCCTGTGTGATTACAGACGCTTGGACGGGCGTCGAAACTTTTTTCGAGCCGGAAAAGGAAATTCTACTGGCTTCTTCCGCGGAAGAGATTGTGCATCTCCTGAGAACCCTGGACAAGGAGCAGAGCACGCAGGTAGGCGCTGCCATGCGGGCTCGCGCTTTACGCGATCACACCTATGCCTTACGCGCCCGGCAGGTGGATGAAATCCTGCGCCCGGCTCGGCAGCAGAGCCCCCGGCCTGAGCCGCGCACTACCGTAGCTGCCTGAATGTGGAGGAGCGAATTGAAGGTCGTCATCTTCGGTCTCTCGATCACTTCGGCCTGGGGTAATGGCCATGCCACCACCTTTCGCTCGCTGACGCGCGCCCTGCACGCCCGCGGCCACAAGATTGTCTTTTTCGAACGGAATTTGGACTGGTACGCTTCCAACCGTGACCTGCCCGATCCACCGTTCTGCAAAGTGTGTCTCTTCCAGAGCTGGGACACAGTCCTGGCCCAGGCGCGATGGGAAATAAACAACTGCGATGTGGCCATGGTGGGTTCGTATTTTCCCGATGGTATCCGCGCCATTGATGAGGTGCTGAACTCGCCCGCTCCGGTCAAGGCTTTTTACGACATAGATACGCCGGTAACGGTGGCGCAACTGCGGAGCTCCGGCACAACTGAATACCTGCGCGGGAGCCAGATACCGGGCTTCGATTTGTATTTCAGTTTCACCGGCGGCCCCATGCTGCGGGAGCTGGAGAGCCGGTTCGGAGCTCAGCGAGCGCTGCCGCTTTACTGTTCGGTAGACGAGCAGGAGTATCGGACGTGGCCGGTGCACAAGCGCTACCAGTCGGATATGAGCTACATGGGCACGTATGCTCCCGACCGCCAGCCCAAGATCGAAGAACTGTTTTGCGAACCGGCGCGCCGTCTGCCGCGGCAAAGGTTTCTGCTCGCCGGGCCGCAATATCCCCGGCAGCTGCGCTGGCCGGCCAACGTGCGGCGCATCCGCCATCTCAACCCGCGCTGGCACGCGCGGTTTTACAGTTCGTCCCGGCTTACCCTGAACGTGACCCGGCGCGCTATGGTGCAGGCAGGCTACTCTCCTTCGGTGCGCCTGTTCGAAGCGGCGGCCTGCGGCGCCACCCTCGTTTCCGATAACTGGCCGGGCCTGGACTCCTTCTTTGTGCCGGGAAAAGAGATCCTGGTTCCTTCCGGTTCCGGCGACGTAACCGCGTATCTGGCTGCGGCCGAGGAATCTGAGCTGCGGCGCATTGGGCTCGGCGCCCAGCAACGGGTGCTGGCTGAGCACACCGCCCAGCGCCGCGCCGAACAGTTTGAGCAGTATGTCAGCCGGTTCCATGCGCGTCCGCTTCCCGCTTTCGGGGAACCCGCGGTTGCGGTATAGCACTCGCCGGCTTGGCTCACGCCAGCCTCAAGCTTCTCGGCTAACTTCCGGAGCCACTGCCGCATCAATCCAAATGGGGTTGATCCCTTTCCTCTTTCCACCTGCAAGTCACTAGAAACGTTTGAGGAGGTGTACCCGGTGAGAGTTGCGATAGTCGCACCACCTTTCATAAGCGTCCCGCCCCGGCGTTATGGGGGGACGGAATTGTTCATCGCGCAGCTGGCGGCAGGGTTGCGGAATGCGGGAGTGGACGTGGTGGTTTATGCCAATGGTGAATCCACGTTGGACGTTGAGACCCGCTGGCTGTTCCCCAAGTCACAGTGGCCTATCCAGGGCGAGCTTTATGACAGCCTGAAGGACCTGAACCACACTACCTGGGCCATCAAGGACGCGTCTCGTACTTGCGATATTATTCATATTAATAATGCACCCGGCCTGATCTGCTCTCGTTTCATCAATCGCGCTTTTGTGTACACCCTGCATCACCCGCACTTATCCGAGTTGAGTGATTTCTACAGCTACTTTCCCGAAGTCAACTACGTGACCATCAGCGATTTCCAACTCCGCCAGGAAACCATGCCCCACCTGCAGACCATTCACCACGGCATGGATTTTTCCCAGTATCAGGTGGGCGGACGGAAGCGGGAGTATTTGGCTTTTCTGGGGCGGATCGCTCCCATCAAAGGTCCTCATCTCGCCATTCAGGCGGCTAAGAAGGCGGGCATTCCGCTGAAGATCGCGGGCGAAGTCCAGCCCATTTTTCGCGGCTACTTTGAAGCCGAAATCAGGCCCCACCTGGACGGCAATTTCATCGAGTACATCGGTGAAGCCGACCTGGCGGCCAAAAATGAACTGCTTGGCGGGGCCGTGGCCATGCTTTTTCCCATTCAGTGGGACGAGCCTTTTGGACTGGTCATGCTGGAGGCCATGGCTTGCGGCACACCGGTGCTGGCGCTGCCGGGAGGTTCGGTGGCGGAAGTGATCGAGAACGGCGTTACTGGCTTCATCTGTAGCTCGGTAGAGGAAATAGCGGCGCGGGCGCGGGAGATTGGTCAGGCCATTGCTCCGGCGCTGGTGCGGCAGCATGTGCAGGACAGGTTTTCCCTCGAGCACATGGCTGCGCGTTACGCTAAGCTGTACAAGAGCATCTTGACGGCCGGCCAGGCCTCCAACCTTACAGCTCTCATTGAGGAGCAACGTGCGGTGGCATGAGCGCGCGAATCTCGATTCCGCAACCGGAGTTGGTAGAAATTCCCTCGCCCTACGTCGAGCCGCGAGTGAAGTTTCAGACCCTGGAGCCGCGCAAGGTCAACAACCTCACCCTGATTGAGGGCAAAACTTTCCTCTCCACCACGGTGGCGGGCGATATCACCCCCGCCGGCGCGCCTGACGTCGGCTTCTTCCACGACGATACCCGTTTTCTCAGCTACCTGGAGCTGAAGGTAGGCGGGCACCGCGCCGTGGTTTTGTCGTCCAGCACGGAAAGCACTTTCGTTTCGCAAATTGAACTGACTACCGGCAACATCACCCTGCGTGATTCCTTCGACCTGCCGGAAAACACCATTCACATCCGCCGCGAGCAGTTGCTGGGCAGCGATATTTTGTTCGACCGCTTCACCTTTGAGAACTTCAACCTTGGGCCCGTGGAAATGTTCATCGAGCTCTCCTTCGAAGCCGATTTCGTGGACGTTTTCCAGGTGCGCGGGTGCCCGCGTTCCGCTCACGGGCAGTACTATCGGCCCGTCGTGGCACACGATCATCTTTCCTTCTATTACCGGGGGCGGGACGGAATTCTGCGCCAAACCATGATCGCCATGCGGCCGGCTCCCGCCCACCTGGGCGAGCGCAGCGCCGGCTGGGATCTGAAACTGCCTCCCCTGCAGCAGTTCCAGATGGAGATAACCGTTACTCCCATCGTGGAGGGCAAGCAGACGGCGGCGCACAATTACGAATTTGCCGCTAACCTGCGACGCCGGCGGGAGAAATATGCCGAGTGGCAGAGCCTCTCCACCATTTTCAGCAGCAGCCACGGCGTGTTCGACGCCGCCCTGCAAACCGCCATTGGCGACTTCCACGCCCTGCAGATCCCGGATGGCAACCAGTGCACCATTGGCGCCGGCATTCCCTGGTTCGCCACCATTTTTGGGCGTGACTCCATCATCGCCTCTTACCAGGCGCTGGCTCTCAATCCCCAGCTCGCAATCGACACTTTGCGGGTGCTCGCCCGCTACCAAGGCACGGAGTACAACGACTGGCGCGACGAGGAGCCGGGCAAAATCCTGCACGAGCTCCGCACCGGCGAGATGACGCGCAGCGGCGAGATGCCCTTCGGCCCCTATTACGGCTCGGTGGATGCGACCCCACTGTTCCTGATCCTGCTCAGCGAAACCTACAATTGGACCGCCGACGATGAGCTGGTGCGCGAGCTGCTGCCCGCCGCCTACCGCGCCCTGGACTGGATTGACCGCTACGGCGACCTCGATGGCGACGGCTTCGTGGAATTTCTGCGGCGTTCGCCCAAGGGCCTGGTCAACCAGGGATGGAAGGATTCCTGGGATGCCAATATGCGTCCTGATGGGACGGTGGCGCGGCCGCCGCTGGCCCTGGTCGAGGTGCAGGGCTACGTTTATGAAGCCAAGTACCGCATGGCCTCGCTGCTGCGCGCCTTCGGCGATACCGGGCGAGCCGAGCGCCTGCGCAAGGAAGCCGCCGAACTTGCCAAGCGTTTGGAAAAGGCGTTCTGGATGCCGGATGCGGGTTACTATGCAATGGCTCTCGACGACAAGAAGCGGCCGCTCTCGGTCATCTCCTCTAACGCCGGGCAGCTGCTGTTCACTCGCGTCCTGACTCGGGAGCGCGCCCGCGCCCTGGTCAATCGGATTATGCATGAAGACATGTTCACCGGCTGGGGCTGGCGTACACTTGCCAGCTCGGAGCGCGTGTTCAACCCGCTCAGCTATCACCGAGGGTCGGTGTGGCCGCATGACAACTCGCTGATCGCCCACGGTATGGCGCTGAACGAATTTCGCCGCCCGGTGCTGCGGCTGCTGACGGCGATGTTCCAGGCGGCGCTCAACTTCCGCGATTATCGCCTGCCCGAACTGTTCTGCGGCGTGCAGCGGCGGGAAAACGACGAACCCGTGCACTACCCAGTCTCGTGCTCGCCCCAGGCCTGGGCTTCAGGCGCGCTATTGCTGATTCTTTCTTCGGTGCTCGGGATTCGTCCCAGCGCCCAGCGCAAGGAACTGAACATCATCAACCCCGAACTGCCCGATTGGCTCGATCACCTGCATATCCGCAACCTGCGCGTGGGCAAGAGTCGCGTGGGTCTGGACTTCAGCCGCCGCCGCGACCGCACCTTCTGCAACGTGGTGGATATCGGCGGTGACAAGCTGCTGGTGAATGTGGCGTTTAAGAAGTAGCGGTCAGCGCGCAGCAGTCAACATTCAGCCCGTCGGCCGATCGGCGGTATGGCAAGGCAGTGGCACTTAGCATTTAGCACTTAGCATTTGGCCAACCACGGATTTTGCTGTTAATGAACCACCACGGACGTTCACGGGCTAAGTGCCAATTGCTAACTGCTAACTGCTTCTTTTAGTCTAGACAATCCAAATCCGTTCAGGAGACCACATGGCTGACGTCAAGGTTACGGTACGCAGAAACGGTCCTTTTCGCGTGGAGGCTGCCCCGGGCAGCATTGAAATTGTGGATGCCGACGGCAACCCCTATGACCTTTCCGCTAAAATGAAGGAAGGTAAGCTGGCGTTCTCCCTCTGCCGCTGTGGCGGTTCCGTGAACAAGCCGTTCTGCGACGGCACTCACTCGAAGATCGGCTTCCAGGCCGCCGAAGCCGCGGTCAAATCCTCCGACCAGGCGCAAAGCGGCACTACTGCCCAGAGCGGCCTGCCTCCGGCCGCGGATCCATCGCGGCTTAAAGTCTAGGTCAGAAAGGCGGGGCTGAGGCGGCAAAACTGCACCGCGCGGTTGGTGCGGCCCTGAAGCCGTGGCCCAAGGCCTAATCGCGGGCAAGGGCGCCCGTGCCACAAAGTTGGAGGTGGCGCACGCGAGATGCTTCGTGCATGAGTGCTTTCAGCATGACTCCCGCCATTGTGAAACTGGAAACTCGAAACCTTGAAACCTCAAGACCTTAAAACCTTGAAACCTTGAAACCTACCTCCTCACCCCGCTCGTCTCCACCGCCTGCTTCTTCACCGGCTTGGCCATTCTCGCCATGCTGTCTTCCACCAGCCCAGGGAAGAGCTGGTAGAACTTCACATAGATGTGGTTGCTCCAGGGCACCACGATTTCCCGTTTACCTTTCAGATATGCGCGCAGCACCGCCCGGGCCACGCGCTCGGCGCTGATCCCGCCGCCTCTGGGCGGCCGTAGTTCCATGCCCGACTTGCCGGGCACACGGTTGGCCTGGAAATTGGTCTTGATGAATCCCGGGCACACGGTCAGCACGTGCACGCCCGTTCCCCGCAACTCCCCTCGCGCCGCCTTTCCAATAGCGTTCATGGCGAACTTGGTGGCGCAATATGCCGCCGAGTAGGGCAGTGCAATGTGCCCGGCCACGCTGGAAATGTTGATGATGGTTCCCGAGCGCTGCTGATTCATTACCGGAATCACGGCCTGCATGCCCTGGATGGCGCCAAACAGGTTGGTATCGAACATGGCGCGGCACTCGGCCATGTCCATCATTTCCACCGAATCTCTCATCCCATAACCGGCGTTATTGATCCACACGTCAATGCGCCCAAAGTGGTGGAGGGTCAGGCTCACCACCTTGTCAATTTCCTCGCGGTTGCGAACATCGCAGGAAAGGGCCAGTGTGCGGCCGGTTTGGCCGACGCGCTGGCGGGCGGCCTCGGCGCGGCCCGCGTCGCGCGAGCTCAGCACCACGCTGCAGCCGCGGCCGGCAAAAACCCGCGCCAAGGCTTCGCCAATCCCCATGGAGGCGCCGGTGACTACCACCACCCGTCCCGTGATGTCCACATCTTTTGCGGAGGCCATGCGCTGCTTGTATTCCGTAGCCCGTGGGGAAGTCAAGTCCGCGGAGTAGAATCGGAAATATCCTTCCGCTCCTGGCCGGCGGGATGGCGGAGGCGTTTTGCGAGATAAGTTGCTGCCCCTGTTCCCTCTGGACGTGGTTCTGTTCCCGGACACGCCGCTGCCGCTTCATGTTTTTGAGCCGCGTTATAAGGAGATGATCGGCGAATGCCTGGAGCAAAAGCTGGCTTTTGGCGTGGTGCGCGCCAAGGAGAACAGCCTGGCCGAGATTGGCTGCACGGCAGAAATCGTGGCGGTTACCAAAAAATATGACGACGGCCGCTTGGATATTGTCGCTGAAGGCCGCCGCCGCTTTCAGATTCGCAACGTCAACCATGAGCGCTCGTTTCTGCAGGGAGAGGTGTCTTACTTCGAGGATGAGACTGGCCCGCCCAAATCCGACGAAGTGCAGCGCGCGGTCAAGCTGCACGCCCAGATCATGGAACTGCTGGCCGCCGAAGCCGGCCCGCCCAATCCGGAAGACCCGCAGCTCTCCTTCCACCTGGCCGGCACCCTTCCCCTCGACCTCGATTTCAAGCAAACGCTTTTAGGGCTGCGCTCGGAATCTGAACGCGTGGTCGGCCTCATCGAATATTATGAGGCCATCCTGCCTAACCTGCGCCGCGCGGTAAAAGCCCGCAACAAGGCCGGGGGCAATGGCCACGCGGGTTGAGCGTATAATCGGGGCAATGTTGTTCTTCCGTGGGGGACTCTCTTCATGAATCTGCCGCGCACTTTAGGCGAACTTCGCCACAGCGCCTTTTCCGCAGAACGGCTCAGCACGCGGCGCGTCAAGGATGAAATGCGGGATAACCTGGTCCTCCGGCTGCAGCAGGAAGGGCCGCTTTTCCCCGGCATTGTAGGTTATGACGATACGGTAGTGCCGCAGATCGTCAACGCCATTTTGTCGCGGCACAACTTTATTCTGCTCGGGCTGCGCGGCCAGGCCAAGAGCCGCATTTTGCGCGCGCTGGCCACCTTGCTGGATCCTCAGCTGCCTTATCTCTCGGGCTGCGAGATTCACGACAATCCCTACGCCCCCATCTGCCGCCGCTGCCAGGAACTCATCCGCGAGAAGGGCGACGCCGCGCCTATCGCCTATCTTGCGCCCGAGCAGCGCTATGTGGAGAAGCTGGCCACGCCTGACGTGACCATTGCCGATCTGATCGGGGACATTGATCCCATCAAGGCGGCCCGCGGCGGACACGAACTCAGCAGCGAGCTTACCGTTCACTACGGTCTGCTGCCCCGCGCCAATCGCGGCATCTTCGCCATTAACGAGTTACCCGATCTGGCGGGCAAGATTCAGGTCGGCCTTTTTAACATCATGCAGGAAGGCGATGTGCAGATTAAGGGTTACCCTGTGCGCCTGCCCCTGGACGTGGCCCTGGTGTTCAGCGCCAACCCCGAGGATTACACCGCCCGCGGCAAAATCATTACCCCGTTGAAAGACCGCATCGGCTCGGAAATTCGCACTCATTACCCGGCCAGCGTCGAGGAAGGCATCACCATCACCGCCCAGGAAGCCTGGACGCAGCGCAACGGCAACAAGCTGCACATTCCCAAATACGTACGCGAAGTAATCGAGCGCGTGGCCTTCGCGGCCCGCGAAGACAAGCGCATTGACAAGCGCTCCGGCATCAGCCAGCGCCTGCCCATCAGCTGCATGGAGAACGTCATCTCCAACGCCGAGCGGCGGGCCATCCGCAACCGCGAGGAGCTGGTGGTTCCGCGTGTGGGCGACGTTTACGCTGCCATGCCCGCCATCACCGGCAAGCTGGAGCTGGAGTATGAAGGCGAAATGCGCGGCGCCGATAATGTTGGCCGCGAGCTCATCCGCGCCGCCATCGCCAAGACCTATGATGAATATTTCGGAGGAGTAAACCTGCAGCAGGTGGTGACCTGGTTTGACCTGGGAGGCGAAATCAAGCTCACGGATGCGAACAACGCCAGACAGCTTTTTCAGGAACTGAAGAACATTCAGGGGCTGCTGGATAAGCTGGGCGCCCTGGGCATCAAACCGAAAGATGCCGAGGAAGTGCAGGTTTCCGGGGCCGAGTTTATTCTCGAAGGACTGTACGCGCACAAGAAGATTGGGCGCAGCGAGGAGCGCGTGTTCACAGCCGGGGAGAAGCAGCCGCGCCGTCCGGAGAAGCCGGCGTATGAGCGGGACGAGCCGTTTCCCCCGCGGGGAAGACGGCCGTACAACTAGAAATCGGTAGTTGGCAGTTAGTAGCTGGTAGTTAGTCGATCATCCACCAACTACCAATTACCAGCCACCTGCTACCTGCAGCTGGTAGCTGCTTTTATGAAGTTCATCAAGTACAAAAAATACGTCCCCGACCCGGCCTCGGAAATGAGCATGGAGGATATGCTCAGCGCGCTCTCCGATTACTTTCTGCAGAGCGGCTTCCAGGATCAGTACATGTTTTATGACATGCAGGACGCCGACCAGACGCTGGAGGATTTGCGCCGCGCCATCGAACAGGCGCTGCTGGAAGGCGACTTGATTGACGAGGAGATGCGGGAGCGCCTGCAGCAGATGCAGATGGAAGGCAAGCTGGACGAGTTAATTGAGAAACTCATCGAGCGCATGCAGCAGGAAGACTTAATCAGCGTGGACCAGCCCCACGACCCGTCGAAGCAGTCCAGCGTGGGCGGGCAGGTAGGCCAGAACCAGTCGCAGACGCGCTTTGAAATCACCGACAAGAGTCTGGATTTCCTCGGTTTCCGCGCGCTGCGCGATTTGCTGGGCTCGCTGGGTAAATCCAGCTTCGGACGCCACGATACCCGCGACCTGGCCACCGGCATCGAGACCAGCGGCGCCGCCAAGCAGTATGAATTCGGGGACACCCTGAACCTGGACATCACGGCCACGCTTTCCAGCGCCATCCAGCGCGAGGGCCTGAAGCTGCCGCTGAACATGGAGTACTCCGACCTGCAGGTGCACCAGTGCGAATACCAGTCATCGTGCGCGACCGTGCTCATGCTGGATTGCTCGCACTCGATGATTCTTTACGGCGAGGACCGTTTCACGCCCGCCAAAAAAGTCGCCATGGCGCTCTCGCACCTGATCCGCACCCAGTATCCAGGCGATTCGCTGTCGTTGATTCTGTTTCACGACTCCGCGGAAGAGGTGCCGCTTTCGCAGTTAGCCCGGGTGAAAGTCGGCCCCTACTACACCAACACGCGCGAGGGGCTGCGCCTGGCGCAGCGCATCCTGCAGCGTCAGCGCAAGGACATGAAGCAGATCATCATGATCACCGACGGCAAGCCTTCGGCGCTTACGCTGGAAGATGGCCGCATCTATAAGAATGCTTTCGGGCTTGATCCTCTGGTGGTCAGCCAGACCCTGGAAGAAGTTTCAAAATGCAAACGCGCCGGCGTCCTGATTAATACCTTTATGCTGGCCTCGGACTATGGCCTGGTGCAGTTCGTACAGAAGGTAACGGAGATGTGCCGCGGCAAGGCCTACTTCACTACCCCCTACACCCTCGGCCAGTACCTGCTGATGGACTACATGTCGCGCAAGACGCGTACCATTCATTAGAGTCCACCGCCCACTACCTCATACCATTGGTCATTTTGCACGTCAAAAAGTCTGGATTGTCATCCTGAGCGCAGCGAAGGACCTGCTTTTTGTAAGCTGAAGCACCGCTCTTGTCGGCCGCCCCCAACTACCTCTTCCCGAACTTCCACCTTGTGGCGCTGCCCACAAAATCCTTTTCCCAGAGACCGAATACGGTCTGCGGTCGGACTACATAGAATGGCTCGGAGCTGTAGCCGGACATATCGAAATCGTATTTCTTCTGATATTTGGCCGCGAATCGCTTCCACAGCTTGGGATCAGACAATTTTTTCGCGGAGCCCTCGATCACCACCTGCCCGCGCGCGTGTTCTCCGCACACCACGCAGAAGGGATTGGCTCGAAGGTTGCGTGCCTTGCGCGACTTGGCTCCGGTGCTGAAGTAAAGAGCACCGTCCATCCACACCGCCCACACCGGCATCACATGCGGCTGTCCGTCGGGCCGCGTGGTTGCCACCCAGAAGTTGTGTGTCTTCTGCAGACGCTCCTCCGCCCATTTCCACGGCAACAGCCCGGAGCCTTCGTCCGCACCTTTGATCCCATAGCCCGGCATGTGCGGACGGGTGGCGGATGGCTGGGTGATGGACGACGAATTGGCCCGCTTGCGCTTTCCATCCTTCGGCACAGGCTACCTCCGAATACAAGTTTCAAGTTTCTACAGCCATTGGGTCCAAACGGGAGAAGCGGCGATTTGGGGACTCGAAACTCAAAACTCGAAACTTCTACCCTCCCAACTCCTCCAGCATTGCTTCCATCTCCGATTTGGCGTGCTGATTTCCGGTGCGCTGAGCGGCGCCAATGCCCTCCCGCAGCAACTTGCGGGCTTCTTCCTCTCGCCCTTCCCGGGCCAGCATCTGCGCCGCCATAAAATAGCCAGCGGCGTACTCGGGA